>Ga0310811_10007412_pt1 | contig 14050 bp, 16 predicted proteins | sample YCmetagenome_FD_207642 | JGI IMG/M metagenome (GOLD analysis project Ga0310811, IMG submission 207642) | Soil microbial communities from experimental microcosm in Duke University, North Carolina, United States - YC | ecosystem: Engineered > Artificial ecosystem > Soil microcosm > Unclassified ... | reverse complement strand
TTTTTTCAAAGCGCGCCCGTCATCACCCGCGAATGCGGTGATTCCAGTATCGCCGAGGGCGGCGCTTTGTGGCGGACGATGATGTCAGTTGGCCGAGGCTCGCTTGGGACCTATTGCAGCTCTGGCGGCGGAGACTGATCGAACACGTCGCCCTTGGCTCCCTCCAGAAGATCGATGCCATAGGTCTCGATCGTGAGCGGCCCGCGCTTGCGCGACAGCTCGGCAATGCGTTCGACATGCGCAAAGGCTTGTTCCAGCTCCGGATCACTGCCGGGGCGCGCTTCATCTAGGTAAAGAAGCTTGCCAGCCAGCAATTTCGGATCCGGCTCAGGCATATTGACCCAGCGGATGCGTTGCGTCCGCTGCTCCACGCAGGTGCCCTTCGGCATATAGAACTTAAGCCAGCTCGTTGTGCCGTAATCCGGCGCGAGCACGCAGGTTGCGCCGACACGCACACGAACCGCCTCGATCTCGTCAGCCAATTGACGCCAGCCGACGCCAACGCTGCGCACCGTGGCGTCGCGGCGATAGCCCGACAACCAGCCGGTATCACCCTGCACGATCAACAACACGAACATCGCGATGGCGGTGGGTGCGGCCCAGCGCCGGCAGAAATCCGCCATGCGCTGCCAGCGCGCCGGCCATTGGACAAGATGCGCGGCGACCGCGGCGGCAATCGCGAAGGCCGGGTAGACCGGCGCAAACCAGTTCGCCTCGACCCGTGCGTGCAGCGAGTGCCACACGAAATACAGCGTGACGACCCAGAACATCACATTGATCAGGACACGCGCGCCTGCCGTGCCGACGCCGCGCCTGAGCAGCGCGTAAAGCCCCATCGCGCCCAGTATCCACACCAGCGGCGAGGCAAACGCGATCTGGGTCGGGATCAGTTCGGCGATGTAGCCGGGCCTGAAATCCTCGATCCGCGCCCGGCCGAACTGCTTGATGAAGGAAACCCAATGGTGATCGGCGTTCCACAAGATAACCGGCGCGAATATCGCAAAGGCGATGATGCCGCCGAGATATGGCCAGGGCGAGATCAGCCAGTGTCGCAGCTTGGGGACAGCGAGCAGCCAGATCAGGATCGACGCGCCAAAGAAGAACGCGGTGTATTTCGACACCAACGATGCGCCGACCGCGACGCCGACGGCCAGCCACCACGCGCCGCGTCCGGTTTCCAGCACCTTGGCAAGACAAAAGAGCACGAAGCTCGACGCCACCATCAGCGGCGCGTCCGGCGTGACGATCATGGTGCCGACCGCCGCCATCAAGGTGACGTTGAGCAGGACGGTGGAGGTCGCGGCGACGCGCGCATCGGCAAACAGGATTTGAGCCGTGCGATAAATGGCCCAGCTCATCGGCAGCGCCAGCAGCACCGAAACCAGCCGCACGCCGAACTCGGTGTCGCCGGCGATCATCGTTCCCAGGCGAATGACCACCGCGACCATCGGCGGGTGATCGTAATAGCCGCCAGCCAGATGCTTCGACCACGTCCAGTAATAGGCCTCGTCGAAGGTGATCGGCGTGAGCGCTGCAGCTATCAGCCGCAATACGACCAGCGCCAGAACGACCAGCGCAGTCCTGCGGGCGAGCTGCCCTTCCTCTACAGGTGTCAAAGAGGTCATCGTTTGCGCCAGACAAACAGCCCGGACATGGCGTAATTCCAGACTACCCCCATCAGCGCACCCGCCGCGCCGGCAAGCCACCAGTTCGGCTGCTCGGAATAGACCGAGAAGGCGACGCCGACATTGGCGGCGAGCCCGACGCCGCAGATCAGATAGAACATCACAAGGCCACGCAGGGTCGCCCAGCCCTTCAGGCGCTGGTCGCGATAGGTGAGAAAATTATTGAGAAGGAAGTTGCTGGTCATTGCCGAGAGCGCGCCAAACCCCTGGGCGGCGGCAAACGGCAGATCGAAGCCGCGCAATGCGAAGTACAGCCCGGCAAAATGCACGATCACGCCGATCGATCCGACCATGGCGAACAACAGGAAGCGCAGCGACACCGCGTCATTGGTCAGCTTGGCCAGCACCAGGCCGAGGAAATCCAGCACGACCATGGAGTCGAGCTTGCTCTCGCCATGCAGCCGCGATGCGAAGTGATAGGGGATCTCCTTGACGCGCAAGGCGCCGCGCGCCGTGGCGATGACGTCGAGCAAGATCTTGAAGCCGTGGGTCGAGAGCCGGGGCGCCAGTTGCTCGAAGCTGTCGCGGCGGATCATGAAGAAGCCGCTCATGGGATCGGCGATCTTCACCCGCAGCACGCGCCTCGCGATCTCGGTGGCGAAGGCGCTGCCGCCGGCACGCTGCCGGTTGAAGCTGTCGGCACTGCCGCCTTCGATATAGCGGCTGCCGACCACGAGATCGAAATCGCCGCCTTGCAGCAGCGACAGCATCGTCGGCAGCTGCGTCTCATCATGCTGCAGGTCGGCATCGATCACCGCGGCACATGGCGCGCTGGAGGCGAGAATGCCTTCGATACAGGCGCCGGACAGGCCCCGCCGGCCGATCCGCCTGATACAGCGGGCCCGGCAATCCCGCCGTGCCAGTTCGCGCACCACCTCCCAGGTGCCGTCAGGGGAATTGTCATCGACGAAGATGACCTCCCAGGCCACCCCCATGAGCGCAGCCTCCAGCCGCCGGAACAGCGTCATGACGTTGTCCCGTTCATTGAAGCTGGGGACGACGACCGAAAGCTCAGGCGCGCGCACAGCCTGCAGCGGGGTTTCGGGGCCCGGTCGGATGGCTTCGTTCATGTCCGCAGCGTATATCCGTCAGGCCCTGGGAAGCCAAGGGAAGCTAACGGCACGGGGGCGGATATCCGACGCGGATCGAGTGGCGACACAAGCCCTGACAAGCCCCCAAAATGCCAACGACCACGAACAACGGGCGCGCGTACATCCGGCGCTACCCTGCTATTTCGTGGTCGTCCCGGCGCCGGAGCCATTACGCTGCAACGTCGCCGTTGAAAACAAAATAGGAACGCCTCGGCAGTTCCGCAAGAGGCGACCAGGCCGGGCGGTCGGCCACGAATCATCAGCGTGACGGTGACTTGGCGTCCTGCTTGTGATGGAGGAAGGCAGTGACGACGTCCTTCTGGGCCAGCGCAATGGCCTTGTTGGCCGTCGTCATGTGCGCCGCCGCATCGACATTGGGAAATTGAACCGTGAGGTAGTCGACCAGCGCGGCGCGAAAATACTGCCGTTCGGAAGGACAGACGCTCGCGATCCGGGCGGTGAAATCCTCTCCCGATATCGCCTTGTCGCCATTTCGCGAATATTCTTGATACTCTTGGGCGAGGCAGGTCCAGTAAATGTCGCGCCCCTGCAGCGCCATCCGGTGTGCATCGCCAATTTCATCGGCCATCGCGGCCGAAGCGGCCAGCATCAGCCCGGCCACGATCACCACTCGCATGTCCCGTTCTCCTCGTCTTGCGCGGCATCTGGCCCCGCCGCCTCGTCGCGCCCATCGGGGCTTCATTGCCAGCTAAGCACAGGGATCAACGGACTTTAACCCGTTCGTGGCGCAGTGGAGGCAGTCGAATTGGAACAAACCACAACGTTTTCGAGCGTAGTGAAGACCAGTTCGCGCCAAGAAAGCGCGTCAAAACAAGAATCTAAAGCCCGGTTTTTGATTCAATCAGAACCGATCAGGCTTTAGGTTCCAACTTACGAACATTTCATTCGCTGCGGGTTGGTTATGGCTGTCCTGCGCCTATGTTGAGGGAAACAGGGAGGACGCCATGAAGCAGTCCGATCATTTTCGAGAAAACGCCGAGAACTGTCAGCACCTTGCCGAGCAGGCCGCTGACCATCCGACCTATCTTCGCTACAAGCGCATGGAAGAAGCCTGGCGCTCGCTCGCCGAAGCGCAGGATTGGCTGGATGGCGAAACTTCACCGGCAGCGATTGCAGTAACCTGAACGGCGTTCCGCACTAGTGAATCGTGCGGTAGCCGAGGCGCCTGATCCCTCCAAGCCACCTCAACAGGCCCGGCCGCTTCGAATTCGCGTACAGCGATATCAGCGATAGCTTGGCCATCAGCGCGAGATTATCCTTCCTGATCTGCAGGAGCTGATTGTCCGCAGCACCGCCGACGCTCCAGAGGATGTTGGGCGCGGATTTCCAGATCAGGCAGAGAACAGGTACTTGAAGGCAGTGCGGATCGAAGATCATGCGGGCCCCGTTCAGCTCGCGTGTCCATTGCTCACATCAAGTCAGCCGACAATACAGAAGACCGCCGTTCGTTGCGGTAAACAGCTGGTATCGGCTCTTCACGTTTGAAGGAGCCGGCGTCACATGTCTGCAACAATCAGAGTTCGCCGTGCGCCATCCAGGTCGCAAAGAACGGCGCCAGAAGCAGCAACGCCATTTCGAGGCGGATGATCATCTGCATCTTCCTATACTGCCCGCGCGCCAATCGCTGGCCCTTGCCCGAGCGCGTGTCGGATCGCCATCGCAGGAAAATGACGGTTGGATAAATCGACAGTAGCGCGACGATGACGAAGATGCCGACCAGGATATGAAATCCGATTTGGTGATTGTAGTAGGCGACGCCCTTTTCCAGGAACATGCGCATGATGCCGGTGACGAGCACCGCGGTCGCCGAGGCGCCATAGATGATGTCCAGCCGCTGCACGGTCCTTGCCTGCGTCATCGCCAATTCCTGCTTCAACAGCAGATGCTCGCCGAGCAGGCTCGCCATCATCAGCATGATCGACATGTAGTGTAGCCAGGCAACGACGATCGGCCACGCCATGAGCCATCCCCCTTTGAGCTGTCCGGTTGACAGAGCGCGCGGCTATCTAACCCAAAGAGGAGCAAGCGAGAAGGCGAAGAGGCTCGCGAGGCCGAAGACCGGTTTATCCCGGCAAGACACCGGGCGTCTGCGGAGCGCCGGGCACGTCTCCCCGGCTCGCTTCGTGCTGCAATTCGCGCTCGGCCTGGTGCCAGAACTCCTCGTCCCTGCCGCCGGGCCGGTGATTGCGCTCCCAGATCTCCTGGGCGCGCTGGCGGATCTGATCGTCGGTCGGCTTTTGCATGGCAGCGCCTTGCCGGAGAGAAGCGGGCACGGCCCCGTCCGGGGGGCTAGGGGGTTTTCTGGAGACGGAGCCGTGCAGGCCATGCTTCCAAATGGCCCGCGGACCAATTCCAAGATGGAAAACTTGTTCCTGTAGCTAAACTGGCCAATCGCAGTCAAATTGATCTAAGGTTTCGACTGCTGATACCCTTCCTTCAACCACGAGGCTCATCGCGTGACCAAAGCGCCCACCGCCGCGACAAAATCAGGCCATATCTATATCGGGATCGGCGGCTGGACGTTCGAGCCCTGGCGCGGCGGCGTTTTCTATCCGGAGAAGCTCGTGCAGGCGAAGGAACTCGCCTATGCGGCGTCGAAACTGACCGCGATCGAGATCAACGGCACCTATTACGGTTCGCAGAAGCCGGAGAGCTTCCGCAAATGGGCCCGCGAGGTGCCCGACGGATTTATCTTTTCGCTGAAGGGGCCGCGCTTCACCACCAATCGCCGTGTGCTCGCCGAAGCCGGCGATTCCGTAAAGCGGTTTTATGATTCCGGGGTCCTTGAACTCGGCGACCGGCTCGGCCCGGTGCTGTGGCAATTCGCGCCGACCAAGAAGTTTGACGAAGCCGATTTCGGCAAATTCCTCGAGCTGCTGCCGCGCAAGCTCGATGGCCGCGCCCTGCGCCATGTGGTCGAAGTCCGCCACGACAGCTTCTGCACACCGAGCTTTATTGCGCTGCTGCGCCAGTTCGAGACGCCGGTCGTATACGCCGAGCATCAGACCTATCCGGCGATATCGGACGTCGTCAGCGACTTCGTCTATGCGCGGCTGCAGAAAGGCAACGACGAGATCAAGACCTGCTATCCGCCGAAGCAGCTCGATGCCTGGGCCAGGCGTTTCCAGCTTTGGGCTCAAGGCAGCGAGCCGGACGACCTGCCGCGCGTCGATGACGCCAAGCCGACGAAAATGCCGCGCGACGTATTTGCCTATGTCATCCATGAGGGCAAGGTGCGCGCCCCCGCCGGGGCGATGGAGTTGATCGAACGCGTCAAATAGCTGGATATCCGATGGCCAGAACCAGGAAGCTGTTCACGATCGGCTATGAGCAGACCCCGCCGAAGGCCGTGCTCGACGAGCTGGAAAGCGCGGGCGTGAAGCTGCTGGTCGACGTTCGCGCCGTCACCTCCTCACGCCGGCCCGGCTTTTCCAAGAACCAGCTCGCGGCCGGGCTCGACGAGCGCGGCATCTCCTATCTGCATCTGAAGGCACTCGGCACGCCGAAGGAAGGCCGCCTGGCTGCACGCAGCGGCAATTATGACCAGCTCCACAAGATCTACGCGGCACATCTGAAGAAGCCGGAGGCCAAGGAAGAACTCGACGAATTGGCAACGCTGGTGAAGAAGTCCGGGCCGGTCTGCCTGCTCTGCTACGAGCGCGACCATCAGCACTGCCACCGGCAATGGATCGCCGAGATCATCGAGGAGCGCGACGAGGTGAAGGTCGAGAATCTCGTCGCGCCGCAGATGTGAGCCTTTGCCTGTCATTCCGGGCGATGCGAAGCATCGAACTATGGCGCGCAATTGCGCGCCTGAGAATCTCGAGATTCCCCGATGCGCAATTGCGCATCTGAGGTCTGGTGCTGCGCACCATCCCGGAATGACGAACTAGCCTCACTCCTCCCCAGCCAGCCAAAATGTTCCCTCCATCATCTGCACGCAGCCGCCGCCGACATGCGTCGACACCACCGCGCCGTTCGCCTTGCGGACGCGGGTAAGCAGCAGGCTCGGGCGGCCCATATCGACGCCCTGCCCGATTCGTAATGACAACTCGTCATTTGCGGTGGGATCGAGATCGGCAAGCAGTGCAGCGGCCGCGGCGGTTGCGCTTCCGGTTGCCGGATCCTCGCCAAGGCCGCTCGCGACGGGATGAAACATCCTCGCCTGCAGCTCGCAGGGCTTTTCTTGCGCCGGCACGTCGCGCGTATAGAGGTAGATCGCATCCCTGCCGTCGCGTCGAACGACACGAGAGAAAGCCGGCGCATCCGGTCGCGCTTTTCGCAAGGCTTCGCGGGATGCCAGCTCCACCACCAGAAACGGCAGCCCGACCGAGACGACCTGCGGCGGATGGCGATCCGTCTTGATATCCGCAGCTGACAGCGACACGCAGGCGGCCGCGTCCTCCGCGCTAACCTGGTCGAGACGCTGCAGCGGTTGCGGCGCGGTCAACTCTGCGCCAATCACTTTTCCGCCCTCGGCGAGGATTTCGAGCGGCACCAGCCCAGCCTTCTCCTCAAACAACAGCCGCGCGGGCGTCTTGTCCGCCTGCGTCGCGAGCACGAAGGCGGTGCCGACATTGGGATGACCGGCAAACGGAATCTCGGAGCGCACGGTGAAGATGCGAACCTGCGCGTCATGAGCTTTGTCCTGCGGCGGCAGCACGAAGGTCGTTTCCGAATAATTGAACTCGGTCGCGATCGCCTGCATCTGCGCGGTCGAAAGTCCGCCCGCATCGAGAACCACCGCCAGCGGATTGCCGCCGAAGGCACGGTCGGTGAAGACATCCACCGTGATGTAACGCCGCTGCATCTCTCCTCCCACGATTACGCCAACTGCCACACTGCGACCGGTCGATCATATCCCTTGACCGCGACCGGGCCGAGCGATTTTGCATCGCGGCCGTCCTCACCCAGTGCTTCGCAGACCGCCGACGAGATCAGGAGTTGCGAGTTGAACTCCTTGTTGAGCGCCTCGACGCGCGAGGCAAAATTCACGGTATCGCCGATGACCGTATATTCCTTGCGGCGGGGCGAGCCGATATTGCCCGCGACTACCTCACCGCAATGGATGCCGATGCCGATGCGGAGCGGCCAGTCGCTGGCCTCGTTGACCTCGCCCATGGCGATGAGCATTTCGCGTGCCGCGGCGACCGCTTCCTTCACCGCGCCAGGCGATTCGATCGGCGCACCGAACAACGCCAGGAATCCGTCACCGAGAAACTTGTTCACGATGCCGCCATGCCGGTCCAGAATCTCGACCAGGACCGCGAAAGCGCCATCGAGACGGTCGACGACTTCCTGCGGCGTGCGGATACGTGCGCCCGCGGTGAAGCCACGGAAATCCACGAACATCACGGCGACATGGCGGATATTGCTCGATTTGTCCGCGCCTTCGCTAAGCAGCCGTTCGACCACAGCCGGCGACACATGCTGTCCGAACAGGTTGGTGATGCGGTCGCGCGCGCCCGCCGCCGCAATGCTGGCTTCGAACTGGCGCCGCAACTGAACACCCACCGCCCCGGCCAACATGCCGCCGATCAAGAGGATGATGCTGCGGATCAGTTCATATCCGAGTTGCGGCGGCGGCTCCGCGGCAAAGGCGACCGGATGATAGAACACGGCCATCGCCAATAGCTGCGCCGCGGCAACGAAGCCGGTGAAGGTCGAAAGCCAGAAGTCGAGCCGCAGCGTCGAAAGAATGACAAAGAGGAAATAGCCAAGCGGTGCGGCGAATCCGAGCGCCTGTTCGGGTCCCATCCAGTTCATGTGCAAATGCAGCACGAAGGTCGGGATACTGGTCTCGATCAGCGCAGAGAGATAGCGCCGCAAAACCGGTACGTCACGGCGCTCTTTCAACCGCTCCGTCAGCATACGCAGAACGAAAAGCTCATAGAGCAGAAAAGGCACATAGACGGCGTTCAATGGCGCCAGGCTGAACTGGCCGTGTGAAAGGCGATCGAGCACCGAAGGATTGGTGAGATGCAGCACGCTGGTTGCAGCAACCAGCACCGACACGGTGATGATCACCGCTTTGACCCGCAGCCGCTCGGTCAGCAGGATCTCGCGGGTCAGGGCATCGCGGAACCGAGCGAGCTCTGGTCCCTGATCTTTCGGCTTCAAGAGGCGCCGCAACAATCCAGGCGCATCATCCTTCAGGTCGGGCACGGTTCTGGCTCCGGCTCGCGCTGGGAAACGATCCCGTTAAATTGAAGCTGGCTATCGAAAACGGGATGAAGATAAAGCGACAGACCGGGCCTCGCCAAGGGCCCTGATCCGCCAACGATCAAAAGTTCAGGCCGTCGGCAAGCCGCGATACATTCGCCAAATGCTGCAATTAAGGCCGCCGCAGCCGCTTCAGCCCCTCGCGTCGCAGGCCCAGGCACGGATGACGCATTCCTTGCCGCCAAATTCATAGCATTTGCGCGTGGCGGCGTTGAGCGAGGTCGAAATCCGCGGTTCGACCGCATAGCCATGGGCGCCGCAGGGATTGGTGAGATCGATCGACAGCGCGGCGCAGGCGCGTCTCATCGCAACCGCCGTGCAATCGCCCTTGCATTTCTTGAGGGCCGCGGCTCGCGCCGCCGCTTCCGCCGCAAAATCATGGGCCTCGCCATAGGCGCCGCATTTGCCCATGGCAAATGCGCCAGCCGCCTGTGCCTCCGTGACGGATAGCGTTCCGGCAAGTGCCAAGGTCAGCGCGACGATCAGCATCGCGCAGCCTCGCAAAGCAGAAGAAGTCAAAGCCCCATTCCCCCGAGATCGTGCGGGCGGAATCTAGCTTCGAGGCCTTTCCACTTGGTGAACGGGAGGTTGAAATATTCCGGGCCTGCGCCTTACGGCGCATCCCGGAATGACGAACATATTACGACAACCGCTCGCGCTGGCGCTTGTCTTGCCGCGCGTCGGCAAGCGCCTCGGGCGTATCGATATCGAGGAAAGCGCCATGGCCTTCGACCGCGACTTCGGCCACCGCCTCGCTATGCTTGGCGATCAGGTGACGCGCCCCGATGTCGCCATCGAGCGTCATCAATTCGTCGAAGAAGCGGCGTGACCACAGCACCGGATTGCCGCGCCTGTTATCGCTCACCGGCACCACGATTAACTGGCCACGATCCGGCGCGAAGGCATCGATCAGCCGATCGATCAGATTGGCTTCGATCAGCGGCATGTCGCCGAGGCACACCACCGCGCCATCGGCCTCCCGAGACACCGCCGCGATGCCGGCCTTGACCGAGCTTGCGATCCCGGCCGCGAAATCCGGATTGCGCACGAATTTCACCTTGAGCCCGGCCAGCGCCTTCTCGACCTCGGCGGCCTGATGTCCGGTCACCACGATCACGTCGGAGGCTTTGGAGGCGATCGCCTGCTCGGCGGCAATTCGGACTAGCGGCTTGCCGTTGAGCTCAGCCAGCAGCTTGTTCGGGCCGCCCATCCGCGTCGAGCGACCGGCAGCAAGAATCACAGCAGTGATATTGCGACCCTCGCCGTCGGCCGATTTGCGCGGCTGCGGCCGGGTCACGATCTCCATCAGAAGGCCGCCGACGCCCATCCCGGTGAGATCGGCCCGCGACACCTCGATGCCAGCCAGAAGACGCATCAGCACCCAGTCGAACCCGTTCTCGACCGGCGAGCGCGCGCAGCCCGGCGCACCCAGCACCGGAACGCCGCCGGCTTTTCCGATCAGGAGCAGATTGCCCGGATCGACCGGCATGCCGAAATGCTCGATGGTGCCACCGATATCCTCCAGCGCGGCCGGAATCACGTCGCGGCGATCGGCGATCGCGGAAGCGCCGAACACGATGACGAGTTCCGCACCGAGATCGAGCAATTCCTTGATGGCCGCCGACAGCACGGTCTCCTCGTGCCGCACGCGGCGCTCGCCGATGATCTCGGCATCGGCCGGCGCCAGCCGCTCGGCCGTCACCCGCAGCGTCTTCTCAATGACCTTTGGCGCAAGGCCGGGAAGCAAGGTCGAGACCACGCCGACACGCTTGATCTTGTAGGGCGCAACCGACATCGGGCCGGTCTTCGCGGCCACTACCGCGCGCTCGCATAGTGTGCCCTCGATGCCGAACGGAACAATCTTCACCGTGGCGATCATCTCGCCGGGCACGACGGCCTTGAATGCGGGCAAGGTCGCAAAGGTGATGGCCTCGTCGACGCGGTTGATCTTGTCGACTGCGGCGCGGTCAACCACCAGCACACCGGCATGGGCTGCAAATAGGTTGGATCGGCCGGTAAAGGCACGCTCGACATTGACGCCATCACCGGCGATGGCGTGCGCGATGCTGCCGGCGGCGACATCCTCGGAAACATCGCCCGCTTCCAGCCTGACAACCACGATTTCCTTGACGCCGGCCTCGTTGAGCGCCTCGACCTCAGCCGGCCCGATGGTAGTGCCCTTCTTCAGGACCAGTGGACCCTGGCGCAGCGTATGGACGGTGACGCCGCCAATCGCGTCTCCCGGACTGGCGGGACCGAACTTCATGCCGCTTCTTCTTTTTCTTTTGGGGGCAGCCGCAATTGCGCGGTGATCTCGGCCATGATGGCGACAGCGATTTCAGACGGCGAGACCGCGCCAATCGGCAGGCCGATCGGCGCGTGGATGCGCGCGATATCGGAATCCTTTGCGCCCTGCGCCCTCAGGCGCTCGGCACGCTTGGCATGGGTCTTCCGCGAACCGAGCGCGCCGATATAGAAGCAATCGCGCTCGAAGGCATGGATCAGCGCCGGATCGTCGATCTTCGGATCGTGCGTCACCGCCACGAATGCGGTGTAATGATCGATATTGAGCGGCGGCAGCGCGACGTCGGGCCATTCAGCAATGAGCGGCACGTCCGGAAAGCGCTCGGGACTGGCAAAGGCGGTACGCGGATCGACGACGGTCACGTCATAGTCGAGCGCACGCGCCAGCGGCGCCAGGGCCTGGCTGATATGAACCGCGCCGATGATGACGAGACGCGCAGTCGGCGCGTAGACATTGAGGAACAGCTTCTTGCCGTCGACCTCGACCATGCCGCTCTTGCCCATGCGCAATTGCCTGGACAGCTCAGTGCGCAGCGGATGGGCGGCAATGTCCTTCGCCTTGACCAGCCGTTGCTGGCCGTCGGTGGTATCGGTAACCAGGATGACCGGGCGGCGCCCAGCGCGTTCGGCGTTCAATACTTGCAGCGTCTCGAGCTTCACGGCTAGCCACCGACCTTCTCGACGAACACCCGGATGGTGCCGCCGCAGGACAGGCCGACATTCCAGGCGGTCTCATCCGCCACGCCAAATTCGAGCATTTTGGGTTGGCCGCTCTCGATCACATCCAACGCCTCGGTGACCACGGCACCCTCGACGCAGCCGCCGGAGACGGAACCCAGGAACGTGCCATCGTCATTGATCACGAGGCTGGAGCCGGCCGGCCGTGGCGCCGAGCCCCAGGTCTCGACGACCGTCGCCAGCGCCACGCCGTGACCGGCCTTCTGCCAGTCTTCGGCGGCCTGCAGGATGTCTTCTTCGCGATTGAGCGTGGTCGGCATGGGCGCCTCTTTCAAGCTGCGGGGCGGATCAGGCTGCGGTGATGCGGCGGCGGCACGGAAGAAAGTGCGGCAATCAGCCCCTCGATTGAACTCAAATTATGCACCGGGCGGAATTCGTCAACGTGCGGCAACATCATTTTGATGCCCTGCGCCTTGGGCTCGAAGGCACTGTAGCGCAACAGCGGATTGAGCCAGATCAGGCGGCGGCAGGACCGGTGCAGCCGGTCCATCTCGAAGGCGAGCTTGGCGTCGGCCTCCCGCTCCAGCCCGTCGGAAATCAGCAGCACGATCGCGCCCTGCCCCAGCACGCGCCGTGCCCACAGCTTGTTGAAGCTGTGCAGCGAGGTGGCGATCCGCGTGCCGCCGGCCCAATCCTCGACACTCGACGAGCAGCTCGCCAACGCCTCGTCGGGATCCCGCGCCCTCAAGCTGCGCGTCACATTGGTCAGCCTGGTCCCGAACAGGAATACCGAAACACGTTTGCGGGCATCGGTGATCGCATGCAGGAAATGCAGGAACAGGCGGGTGTATTCGCTCATCGATCCTGAAATATCGAGCAGCGCCACGATTGGCGCCGGCTTGTCGATCAGGCCGAGCCTGTGGATGTCGATGATGTCGCCGCCGGTGCGCAACGATCCGCGCAAGGTGCGGCGCATGTCGAGCCGCAAGCCGCGCGTATCGGGCCGGTAGCGGCGGGTGCGAAGCTCGGCCTGCGGCAGCTTCATCCGCTCGATCGCGCGCGTCACCTCGGCGATCTCGGCCGCGCTCATCTGCGCGAAATCCTTCTTTTGCAGCACTTCCTTGTCGGACACCGAGAGCCGTATCTCCTGGTCCTGGGCCTGCGGCGTCTCACTGACCGAGGGTTGCGCCATGGCCTCCTGCACGCGCCTGGCGGCGGCCGGCGGCTTCTTCCGGGCCTGATCGGGCAGCGGCACGGAATCCAGCATCTGCTTCCAGTCCTCCGCGGCGCGGAAGAAGAGATCGAAGGCCTGCGAGAAGATCAGCACGTGCTCATGGCGCTTGACGAAGATCGCTTCCAGCGTCGCATAGACATCGGCGCGGTTGCCGATCTCGATCATCTGCAGCGCGTTCATCGCATCGATCACGGCACCGGGCCCGACCGGCAGGCCGGCCGCACGCAACGCGCGGGCAAAGCCGACGACGTTGTCGGCGATGTTACCGGTCGGCGGCGTGAGATGATTGATCGCCATGCTACAGCACCCGCTCCCGTCATTCCGGGACACGCCACGACAAAATTGACGCGGTACGCGGCAATTTTGCGCTGAGAGCGTGAACCCGGAATCTCGCGCCGTCATCTCGGGATTCCGGGTTCGCGACTTTGTCGCGCCCCGGAATGACGAGTGTTATTGCGACGCGTAAACTTAATTCTCGCTTGTCGCGTCCTTGAGCACCTTCTGCAAGGTATCGCCCTGCATCCGTGCAATGTCATCCTGGTATTTCAGGACCGCGCCCAAGGTGTCGCCAACCAGTTGCGGGGTCAGCGCGCGAGCATCGAGCTCGGTCAGCGCGGTCGCCCAGTCGATCGTCTCGGCGACACCGGGCGACTTGTAGAAATCCTGATCGCGCAGCGCCTGCACGAACTTGACGACCTGCTGCGACAGCTTGGCCGAAATGCCGGGGACGCGAGACTTGACGATGGCGAGTTCGCGCTCCGCACTGGGGTAATCGACCCAATGATAAAGGCAGCGGCGCTTCAGCGCGTCGTGGA
>Ga0310811_10007411_pt1 | contig 14050 bp, 11 predicted proteins | sample YCmetagenome_FD_207642 | JGI IMG/M metagenome (GOLD analysis project Ga0310811, IMG submission 207642) | Soil microbial communities from experimental microcosm in Duke University, North Carolina, United States - YC | ecosystem: Engineered > Artificial ecosystem > Soil microcosm > Unclassified ... | reverse complement strand
CGACCACGTATGCGCGGGGCCGCGGCGCACGCCCAGGCTTGCCGCTGAGCCGTTTCGCCGTTCAACCGGAGACCCGCAGGCCGGCGCCGGTTCCAGCGCACCCGCCATCCCGGCCTACCCCCGAATCAACCGTCTAGCGGTAGATGCGGACGGATGAACCGGACCGGCAGGTCGCGAGCAGGTTCCCGTCCGGGCTGAACGCGAGGGTCTCGACTTCCGAGTACTTTCGATAGGGCACTTTCGCCGTGGCCGGCTTCGCGGCGCTCGCCGGATCCCAGACACAGGCGTTGTCGCCGACGGCCGCGCCGAGTGCGCCCTGTGAGCTGAACGCGACTTTGTTCACGGTGAACGCCTTGAGCCGCTTCACGATCTCCCACGACACCGCGTCGCACAGCCAGACGTTGTCGCCGCCGCGCGGAACGACCGCGAGCAGTCGGCCGTCCGGGCTGAAGGAGACCGAGCGAGCCGGAAGACCGTCGTCGGCGAACTTCCGGACGGTCTGCCCGGACGCGGGGTCGACCAGTGCGACGAAGCGGCTGCCCTTGCGCGACCTGCCGCCCAGGGCGACGGCCAGCAGCGAGCCGTCGGGGCTGAGGGCGATGTCGTTGATGCCGCCATCGGCGAGGGGAACCGGCGTGACCGCGCCCGAGCCGAGGTCGAACAGGCGCACGGCGTCCTCGTCGCCGACGGCCAACGCGCGTCCCGAGGGATGGAAGGCGAGGTGCCGGACGGGGCCGGAGAAGCCGGCGATGACGTTCACGGATTCGCCGTTGGTCGCGTTCCAGAGGCGGACGGTCCTGTCGTGGCCGCCGCTGGCGAGCAGCTGGCCGTCCGGGCTGAAGGCGAGGGACCATACCGTCCTCGTCAGCGTGGACGTCTTGTGGCCGGCCAGCGCGGCGACCTGGGTGGCCTGCCGCGAGTCCCACAGGTCGACGGTGGGCTGGTCGCCGGCGATCGCCAGCAGCCGGCTGTCCGCGCCGAAGGCCAGCGCCGCCGCCTTGCCCCCCGGGCCCGGGGTGGCGAGCAGGCCGGTGCGGCGGTCGGTGAACTCGTGCACGAATTCGGTGGGCAGGTGCGGGGCGCTGGGCATTCGTTCAGCTCTTTTCGTCCTCAGACCGAGTGCCGGGTCGCGGAGTAGGTCGCGAGCCACCAGGCTAGTCCCGTCACCACCAGCGCGAACGGAAGCGCGTAGACCGGGAAGTGCAGAGCGCCGCCGTTGGAAACGGCGGTCAGGGCCCTGATGCTGAGGTCGGCTGGGGAGAAGCGGGCGATCAGCAGGCCGAGCGCGAGGATCCCGGCGAGCAGCACGCCCCAGCCGGTCTCGGGGACGAGGGGCGGGGCCGCCACGGCGCCGGCGGCCGTGCCGAGCAGGACGCAGATGAGCTCGGTGCAGATGCCGGCGAGCACTTCGGCGGTGGTTCCGCCTGCTCCGCCGATGGCGGCGACCACGGCGCCGAGCACGGCGCAGAGCAGGGCGCAGCCGGTCGCCGCGGAAAGGGCGGAGAGGCGGGCTCGGGCGGGGCCGACGAGGGTGGCGACCATGGCCGCGGACTCGGGCGGCTCGAGGGTGAGGATGGAGCGGGTCATCCACGCGGCCACGGGAACCAGGAACGCGGCGCTGTAGGCGAACGCGTCGGAGGACTTGTCGCCGCCCGCGGAGTCGATGGCCAGGGCTATACCGTACAGCAGCGCGGGCGCGAGCCAGCGCTGCGAGCCGGCGAAGAGGGTGGCGTGGTAGCGGACCACGGCGAGCGTCTGGGTGCCGGTCAGCCTCGGTCCGGCACCGCCCTTGCGGCCGGCCGGTATCTGCGTCGAAGTCGTCGAAGTCACAGGATCTCCCGGCCGCCTTCCACCGTACGCACGGTCCTGACATGGGTGTTCGGATACGCCGAGAGGGCGTCGCGCAGCAGCCGGTCGGAGTGCTCGGCCAGGATGGTCACGCGCAGCGCGCCGTCGGCCAGGATCCGCGGGTGGCCGGGCAGCGGCCACGGGTCGGGCGCGTTCTCGAAGTCGATGACGGCCATCGCGACGGCGAAGTCGGCGGCCGAGGCGGGCATCAGGGCTCCGTCGCGCAGCAGGTACGCGGCGGTCGCGTCCTCCGCGAGGCGCTGCGCGTCGTGGTCGACGTACACGACGATGCCGCCGGCGTCGCGCATCTCGCGCGCCACGGTGTCGAGTTCGGCCTGTCCGGCCGAGTCGAGGCTGGTCCACGCCTCGTCCAGGATCAGCAGCTCGGGCTCGCCGAGCAGCGCCTGCACGATGGCCACCTTCTGCGCCGTACCGCGCGAGAGGTCGCCTATTCGATGCTTGCGGTAGCCGGTCGCCTCGAAGCGCTCGAGCCCGGCCTGCACCCGCGCCTCGGTCTCACCCGACGTCAGGCCCTGGATGCGGCCCAGGTGCCTGAGGTAGTCCTGCACCTTGAAGGGCAGGGCGGGCAGCGTCCCCGGCACGTACGCGCTGCGGGCGGGGCGGTCGACGACGCGTCCCCGTCCGGGCCGGTGCGCGCCGGCGACGATACGCAGCAACGTGGACTTGCCGCTGCCGTTGTAACCCCCGATCCGAATCAGCGCGCCGGGGGCCAGATCGAGGTCGACCTTCTCCAGCACCCACGGCGCGCGTCGGCTGTAGCGGTATCCGACACCGGTCAGCAGCATGCGCCCACAATAGCGATCCGCGTGCTACAGATCCGCCACAGTTCGGACCGGGTCAGACCGAGAGGTCCTCCAGCATCTCGGTGACCAGTGCGGCGATCGGCGAGCGCTCGGACCGGGTGAGGGTCACGTGCGCGAACAGCGGGTGGCCCTTGAGCTTCTCGATCACCGAGACCACGCCGTCGTGCCGGCCGACCCGCAGGTTGTCGCGCTGGGCCACGTCGTGGGTGAGCACGACGCGCGAGCCGCTGCCGATCCGGGAGAGCACGGTCAGCAGGACGTTGCGTTCCAGCGACTGCGCCTCGTCCACGATCACGAAGGAGTCGTGCAGCGAGCGGCCGCGGATGTGCGTGAGCGGCAGCACCTCGAGCATCCCGCGGTCCACTACCTCGTCGATGACCTCGGATGTGGTCAGCGCGGAGAGGGTGTCGAACACGGCCTGGCCCCAGGGCGTCATCTTCTCGCCCTCGGTGCCGGGCAGGTAGCCGAGGTCCTGGCCGCCGACCGCGTACAGCGGCCGGAAGACGACCACTTTGCGGTGCTGCCGGCGCTCCATCACCGACTCGAGGCCGGCGCACAGCGCCAGCGCCGACTTGCCGGTGCCCGCGCGGCCGCCGAGCGAGACGATGCCGATCTCGGGGTCGAGCAGCAGGTCGAGCGCGATCCGCTGCTCGGCGGAGCGGCCGTGCAGGCCGAAGGCCTCGCGGTCGCCGCGCACCAGGCGCACGTGCTTGTCAGGGGTGATCCGGCCGAGCGCCTTGCCGCGCTCGGAGACGAGCACCAGGCCGGTGTGGCACGGCAGCTCGGCGCCCTGCGGCAGGTCGATCCGGCCCTGCTCGAACAGCTCGTCCACCTGGTCGCCGGCGAGGTCCACCTCTGCCATGCCGGTGTATCCGGTGGTGATGGCCAGCTCCGCCCGGTACTCCTCCGCGGGCAGGCCGACCGCGGCCGCCTTCACCCGCAGCGGCAGGTCCTTCGAGACGAGCACCACGTCCGCGCCCTCGGAGGCCAGGGCCTTGGCGACCGCCAGGATCCTGACATCGTTCTCCGGGTTGGCGTGCGGACGGAAACCCGGCGGCAGGACCGAGATGTCCGAGTGGTTGAGCTCGACCCGCAGCGTCCCTCCGGCGTCGCCGATCGGCAGCGGCTGGTCCAGCCGGCCGTGTTCGACGCGCAGTTCGTCCAGCAGACGCAGTGACGCGCGGGCGAAATAACCGAGTTCCGGATGTTGGCGCTTGCCCTCGAGTTCGCTCACCACCACGAGCGGGATGACGACCTCGTGCTCCTCGAAGCGGGTCACCGCGGTGGGGTCGGCCAGCAGAACGCTGGTGTCCAGGACGTAAGTGCGCCGATCAGATGTGGCCACTAGTGCTCCGGCTCTGTATGGCGTATCCCTGGGCGGACACGCCCTTACCAGCGCTTTACCCCATCCGGGGGGCCGAAAAACGGCAGCGCAAGGCCATCGCCCGTTCACGCACCGTAGCGGCGCTGCCGTTGCGCGAAGTCACGCAGGGCGCGCAGGAAGTCGATCTTGCGGAAGGCGGGCCAGTAGGCCTCGCAGAAATAGAACTCGGAGTGCGCCGACTGCCACAGCATGAAGCCGGACAGGCGCTGCTCGCCGGATGTCCGGATGATCAGATCGGGCTCGGGCTGGCCCGCGGTGTAGAGGTGCTCGGTGATGTGTTCGACGTCGATGATCTGCGCGAGGTCCTCGATCGAGGTGCCGCGGTCGGCGTGCTCGCACAGCAGCGAGCGGACCGCGTCGGCGATCTCCTTGCGGCCGCCGTAGCCGATGGCGGCGTTGACCACCAGACCCGGGTTCGCGGTGGTCTCCGCGGTGATCTCCTTGAGGCTGCGGGAGAACTCACCCGGCATCAGGTCCAGCGCGCCGACGGTGCGGATACGCCACCGTCCGGTCTCGGCGAGACTGCGCACCGCGCCCTCGATGATCCGCAGCAGGTCCTCGAGCTCGGCGGCGGGCCGGTTGAGGTTGTCGGTGGAGAACAGCCACAGGGTGACGACCTCGACCCCGGCCTCCTCGCACCATTCGAGCAGGTCGTGGATCTTGTCCGCGCCGCGCTGGTGCCCCTCGGCGATGTGCTGGCCGACGGCCTTGGCCCAGCGGCGGTTGCCGTCCATGATCACGCCGATGTGCCGCGGACGCCGCTCCTGGTCGATCCGCGCGGCGAGCCGCCGTTCGTAGGCGCTGTAGGCCAGGTCGCGCAGTCCCATTACTTCGCCGCTGCCTCTCGCTGCCGATCGGTGTTGTGAAGTCCGCACCCCCGTGAGCCGTTCCCCTCAGCCTGGGAACCGAGCCTATCCCGCGACACAGCCGCCCCGGGTAAGCAGAGCCCGGGACGGCTGTGAGGATGTAGTGAAGATCTCCACGGAGCGCGGTTCGCGCCCCTTATGGCCCAGTGACCGGCCGGGTGCCTAGCCCAGACGGTCGAGCAGCTCGCGGTGCTCCTGCCACAGCTCGTCGGGCAGGTGGCCGCCGAAGCGGTCGAAGTGCGCCGGGATGAGGCCGGCCTCGCGCCGCCAGGTCTCCGCGTCCACGCCGAGCAGTTCGTCGAGCTTCGCCGGGTCGAGGTCCAGGCCGGCCAGGTCCAGGTCCTCCGGGCGCGGCACGACGCCGATCGCGGTCTGCGCGCCGTCGGCCTTGCCGTCGAGGCGCTCGATGATCCATTTGAGCACCCGGCTGTTCTCGCCGAAGCCCGGCCACAGGAACGAGCCGTCGGCGCCCTTGCGGAACCAGTTGACGTAGTAGATCTTCGGCAGCAGGTCCGCCGACGCGGCCTTCTCGCCGACCTCGAGCCAGTGCGCGAAGTAGTCGCCCATGTTGTAGCCGCAGAACGGCAGCATCGCGAACGGGTCGTAGCGCAGCTCGCCGACGGTGCCCTCGGCCGCCGCGGTCTTCTCCGAGGCGATGTTCGCGCCCAGGAAGACGCCGTGCTGCCAGGAGTTCGACTCGGTGACCAGCGGGACCGCGGTGGCCCGCCGTCCGCCGAACAGGATCGCCGAGATCGGCACTCCCTTCGGGTCGTCCCACTCGGAGGCGATGGTCGGGCACTGCCCGGCCGGGACGCAGAAGCGCGCGTTCGGGTGCGCGGCCGGGGTCTCGGACGCCGGGGTCCAGTCGTTGCCGCGCCAGTCGGTCAGGTGCGCGGGCTTCTCGTCGGTCATGCCCTCCCACCACACGTCGCCGTCGTCGGTCAGCGCGACGTTGGTGTAGATGGCGTTGGCGTCCAGGGTGGCGATGGCGTTGGCGTTCGTCGAGTCGCCGGTGCCCGGCGCGACGCCGAAGAACCCGGCCTCCGGGTTGATCGCGTAGAGCCGGCCGTCCTCGCCGAAGCGCATCCAGGCGATGTCGTCGCCGACGGTCTCCACCTTCCAGCCCGGGATGGTCGGGGTGAGCATCGCCAGGTTGGTCTTGCCGCAGGCCGAGGGGAACGCGGCGGTGATGTACTTCGCCTCGCCGGCCGGCGGGGTGAGCTTGAGGATCAGCATGTGCTCGGCGAGCCAGCCCTCGTCACGGGCCATCACCGAGGCGATGCGCAGCGCGTAGCACTTCTTGCCGAGCAGCGCGTTGCCTCCGTAGCCGGAGCCGAAGGACCAGATCTCCCGGTCCTCCGGGAAGTGCGTGATGTACTTCGTCGGGTTGCACGGCCACGGCACGTCGGCCTGGCCCGGCTCGAGCGGCGCGCCGACCGAGTGCACGGCCTTCACGAACTCGCCGTCCGTGCCGAGCTCGTCGAGCACGGCCTGGCCCATCCGCGTCATGACGCGCATGGACAGCGCGACGTAGGCGGAGTCGGTGATCTCGACACCGAGGGCGGCGAGCGGGGAGCCGATCGGGCCCATCGAGAACGGCACGACGTACATCGTGCGGCCGCGCATCGAGCCTTCGAACAGCCCGTTGAGCGTCGCGTGCATCTCAGCGGGCGCGGTCCAGTGGTTCGTCGGACCGGCGTCCTCCTCGCGCTCGGAGCAGATGAAGGTCCGGTCCTCGACGCGTGCCACGTCGGAGGGGTCGGAGGCCGCGTAGAAGGAGTTGGGCCGCTTGGCCGGGTTGAGTCGCTTGAGGGTGCCCGCCTCGACGAGCTGCTCGGTCAGCCGAGTCCATTCCTCGTCGGAACCGTCGCACCACACGACGTTCTCCGGCTGGGTCAGGCGGGCGATCTCCTCGACCCAGGCGATCAGGCCGGTATGAGGGGTCGGTGCATTGTTCACCGCGAACGTCATCGTGCGCACTCCAAAGGTCACGCCGGGGGTCCGCACCACCCGGGCGCTGTATTGAGGGTGCTTTGGACTATAACCACGCCGTCCCGAATGGTGGATAGTGCCGAACGGCCCTCGACAAACCTACGGTCCCGTAAGTTACTCTTGCGTCGGGCCCTTTTCGCGGCCTTGCGCAGGGTGAATGTCCGATTTTCTGACGACTTCTGGTCCACGAGGAAGCGGGCCGCCGACGACAGGGTGTGACCAATCTCATGACTGGAAGTGATCAGGGCAGGTGCGCCCTGTGACCGAGCTAACGCCGGCGGGCGGTGTGGCATCCGCCACAGCGATCCTCAAACCCAAGCTGCGCGGCTGGCTGCACGCCGGGATATTCCCCCTCGCCCTGGCCGCCGGGATCGTGCTGATCTGCCTCGCGCCGACCACCGGGGAGGCCGCCGCGTGCACCGTGTTCGCGGTCTCCTCCTGGCTGCTGTTCGGGGTCAGCGGGGTCTACCACACGGTGAGCTGGAACCCGAGGGTCAAGGCGGTCCTGCGCCGCTTCGACCACACGAACATCTTCCTGATCATCGCCGGCACCTACACCCCGATCTCCGTCACACTGCTCAGCCGCAGCTCGGCGGAACTGCTGCTCACGCTCGTCTGGAGCGGCGCGCTGATCGGCATCGGTTTCCGGATGTTCTGGCTGGACGCGCCGCGCTGGGCCTACGTGCCGTGCTACATCGCACTCGGCTGGGCGGCGGTGTTCTTCATGCCGCAACTGCTGCACAACGGCGGCGTCGCGGTCGTCGTGCTGATCGCGACCGGCGGCATCCTGTACTCGGTCGGCGCCGTGTTCTACGGCATGAAGCGGCCGAACATCTGGCCGAACTGGTTCGGCTTCCACGAGCTGTTCCACCTGCTCACGATCGCGGCGTTCTGCTGCCACTACATCGCGGTGGCGATAGCCGTGCTCTCGTCCTCGAAGCCGGTCGCGTAGTCCGGCCGCCGCGCAGTCCCGACCACGCCGGCTGCCTGATCCCGGCGCCGGCCACCCGGTCCCGGCTAGCGGGTCAGCAGCAGTTCGCCGACCGCCAGAAGGTACCCCGCGAACCTCGGAGCCTGCGCGGCCAGCGCTCGCGCGGCTCCGAGTGCCGCGCGGGCGTCCTCGAGCGCCTCGTCCGAGTCCGTGGCCTGCGCGTACGCGGCGAACGCGGCCGCCGCCGCGGACGTGCCGGACGGACTGGCGTTGTCGGTCGGATCGCTCGGGCGGAAGTAGAGCGGCGCGGCGTCGGCGGCGGTGTCGTACAGCCCGCCGTCCGAGCGGAACTGCTCGCGGATCGTGTCGAGCAGCACGCCGGCGCGATCGAGCCACGCCCGGTCCCCCGTCGCCGTGTACAGCGCGACGAACCCCTCGGCGACGCAGCCGTAGTCCTCGAGCACGCCCGGATTCTCCGAAGCGCGCCCGCCCCTGGACGTCCGCACGAGCCGTCCGTCCGCCATGTGCACGTCGAAGAGCAACTGCCCGCAGCGCAGCGCGGCCCGCTGCAGGTCGGGCCGCCCGAGCGCGGCCGCCGCCTCGATCAGCGCCGAGACGGCCAGCCCGTTCCACGACGCGACGATCTTGTCGTCCCGGCCCGGCTGCGGCCGCTGCGCGCGGGCCACCCGGAGCGTGGCGGCGACCCGCTTCACCTCCTCGGCGTTCTTCGCCGCACCGACCGGCTCTGCGGCCAGCCGCAGCACGGACTTGCCCTCCTCGAAGTTCCCGGCCTTCGTCACCTCGTAGGCCGCCGCCGCGATCTTCGCGTCGTCGGCCCCCAGCACGTCCACGAGCTGCTGGTACGTCCACGCGTAGGTCAGGCCCTCGACCCCGTCCGTGTCCGCGTCGAGCGCCGAGGCGAAGCCGCCGGACGCCGTGCCGAGTTCGCGGATCATGAAACCGGCGGTCTCCTCGGCGATGCGCCGGTAGAGCGGCGACGGCGAGGTCCGCCAGAGCATCGCGTAGACCCGCAGCAGCAAGGCATTGTCGTAAAGCATCTTCTCGAAGTGCGGCACGGTCCACGTCCCGTCGACCGCGTACCGCGAGAAACCCCCGCCGAGCTGGTCGTAGATGCCGCCGCGCGCCATCGCGTCGCAGGTCTGCGCCACCATCGCGAGCGCCTCCGCCGACTCCGTGCGCGCGTGGTGCCGCAGCAGTTGGATCAGCGTCATCGACGGCGGGAACTTCGGCGCGCCGCCGAACCCCGCGCCGATCCCGTCGTGCTCCTCGTCGGCCGAGTACTCCTCCGCCAACCGCCGCACCGAAGCGTCGAGCTCGTCGGCCGTCAGCCCCTTCTCGCCGCCCCTGCCCCGCCCGCCGACCGGGGCCGCCAGTTCCGCCATGCGGGCCGCGACCGCCGCTCCGACCTGCGTCACCTCACCGCGACGACCCGCCCACGCGGCGGCGACCTTGGCGAGCACCTGCAGGAAGCCCGGCGTGGACCCGCGCGTGCGCAGCGGGAAGTACGTGCCGGTGAAGAAGGGCCGCCCCGAGTGGTCCGTGAACACGGTCATCGGCCATCCGCCGTGACCGGTCATCGCCTGCGTCGCCTGCATGTAGACCGCGTCGACGTCGGGCCGCTCCTCCCGGTCCACCTTCACGCACACGAAGCCCGCGTTCATCGCGGAGGCGGTGGTCGGGTCCGAGAAGCTCTCGTGCGCCATCACGTGGCACCAGTGACACGACGAGTAGCCGATGGAGATCAGCAACGGCAGATTCCGCCGCCGAGCCTCGGCGAACGCCTCCTCGCCCCACGGCCACCAGTCCACCGGGTTGTCAGCATGCTGAAGCAAATACGGCGAGGTCGCGGCCGCAAGTCGGTTCACGGCCTCAGCCTACCCACTTTGCCGCGCTACACCAGATACCCAGAGTGGCGAAAATCGTACAGATCGTACTGACGAGCGGTCAGTTTCCGCCACCGCGTGGCGAGCGGCCACAGCTGTGAGCAGGTGCAGGCCACGCTCGCTCGGAACCCGCGGCGAAACCGACCCCGTAGACTTTCCCGGGTGACTTCGCCGACGCCCGAACCCGAGGTGACCGCCGCCGCGGCGGTGGCCGATGCCGCGACCGGCTCCGCGGTCGAACCCGGTACAGGCGCGGCCGAGGTGCTGCACCGCGTGTTCGGCTACGCCTCCTTCCGGGGCGCGCAGCAGGAGATCGTCGACCACGTCATCGGCGGCGGCGACGCGCTCGTGCTGATGCCTACCGGCGGCGGCAAATCCCTGTGCTACCAGATCCCCGCGCTGGTCCGCGCGGGCGCCGGCGTGGTCGTCTCGCCGCTCATCGCCCTGATGCAGGATCAGGTCGACGCGCTGACCGAGCTCGGAGTGCGCGCCGGCTTCCTGAACTCGACGCAGGCCCCGGACGAACGCGCCCGCGTGGAGTCGGCGTTCATCGCCGGCGAACTCGACCTGCTCTACCTGGCACCCGAACGGCTGCGCTCGGACTCGACGCTGCGCCTGCTGGATCGCGGGAGGATTTCGCTTTTCGCCATCGACGAGGCGCACTGCGTCGCCCAGTGGGGCCACGACTTCCGACCGGACTACCTCGCGCTCTCCATGCTGCACGAGCGCTGGCCGGACGTGCCGAGGATCGCGCTCACCGCGACCGCCACCGAGGCCACGCACGCGGAGATCGCCGACCGGCTGAACCTCGTCGAGGCGAAGCACTTCGTGTCGAGCTTCGACCGGCCAAACATCCAGTACCGCATCGTGCCCAAGGCCGAGCCGCAGCGTCAGCTGCTCGACCTGCTGCGCACCGAGCACGCGGGCGACGCCGGCATCGTCTACTGCCTCTCCCGCGCGTCCACGGAGAAGATCGCGCAGTTCCTCGTCGACAACGGCATCCCGGCGCTCCCATACCACGCGGGCCTCGACGCACGCGTCCGCGCGGCCAACCAGGCCCGCTTCCTGCGGGAGGACGGCCTGGTCATGGTCGCCACGATCGCGTTCGGCATGGGCATCGACAAGCCCGACGTACGCTTCGTCGCCCACCTCGACCTGCCGAAGTCCGTCGAGGGCTACTACCAGGAGACCGGCCGAGCCGGCCGCGACGGCCTGCCGTCCACCGCGTGGCTGGCTTACGGCCTGCAGGACGTCGTCCAGCAGCGCAAGATGATCGCCGGCTCCGAGGGCGACGACGCCTACCGCCGCCAGCTCACCGGCCACCTCGACGCGATGCTCGGGCTGTGCGAGACCGTCGAGTGCAGACGCGTCCGACTGCTCGCCTACTTCGGCCAGCGGGGCGAACCGTGCGGCAACTGCGACACGTGCCTCAACCCGCCGGACACCTGGGACGGCACCGTAGCCGCGCAGAAGCTGCTCTCCACCGTCTACCGCCTCAAGTCCGAGCGGCGGCAGCGCTTCGGAGCGGGCCAGTCGATCGACATCCTTCTGGGCAAGCAGACCCCCAAGGTCACCCAGTTCGACCACGACACCCTCAGCGTCTTCGGCATCGGCACCGAACTCACCGACGGCGAGTGGCGCGCAGTGGTGCGCCAACTGCTGGCCAGGGAACTACTGATGGTCGAAGGCGACTACAGCACCCTCGCCCTCACCGAAGCCAGCGCCGACGTCCTGCGCGGCGAACGCCAGGTAATGCTCCGCCGCGAACCCAGCAAACCAGCCCGCGCCCCCAAGCGCCCCAAGCAGTCCGCCGCCGCGGCCGCCGACCTTCCCGAAGAGGCGGTGAAGCTCTTCGAGCACCTCCGCACCTGGCGCGCCGCAACCGCCAAGGACCAAGGCGTCCCCGCCTACGTCGTCTTCCACGACGCCACCCTGCGCCAGATCGCGGCCCTAGCCCCCACCACCCTCGCCGCCCTAGGCACCATCAACGGCGTAGGCGAGAGCAAGCTGTTGAAGTACGGCCAGCAGATCCTGGAGGCCATCGCGGGCGAGGGCTGACGGTCGTCGCACGCGAGGCCGCGTCACTCCCCTGCAATTCAGGCGCGGCCTTCACCTCGCTACCCGGATCACTCCCATGGCGAAGCTCCCGCGCGTGCTGATGGTCGGTGACTACGCAGCAGCCGGCGCGGGAGCTTCCGGGGTCAATCCTGTCGGAGTCGGCTGAGGCGGGACAGGGTTCGGTGCCTGTTCCAGCTGAAGGAGTGACCGGCGCGCAGCGCGGCGACAGCGGCCAACCGGGCTGATCAGGGGAGACCGCGTGCGCCGTACTAAGTTGCGGGAGAGGATCCGCGCGCCGGACGGCGGGCCGGACAGTAGGCTCGCGGCATGAGCGACAGCGAGACTTTGCGGACGGTATCGGTCGATCGGATCGGGACGGGGCGCTACGTCACGACCAACGGGCGGGGCGGGCGGATCGAGTTCGGGTCGGGCGGCGACGCGGACTTCACTCCGGTCGAACTGCTTCTTGCGGCGCTCGGCGGGTGCACGGCGATCGACGCGGATGTGGCGACGAATCGGCACGCGGAGCCCGTGCGGTTCAGCGTAAGCGTGCAGGGGGACAAGATCGCGGACGACGAGGGGAGCCGGATGGAGAATCTCGCCGTGACGTTCCACGTCGAGTTCCCGGCCGGCCCCGAGGGCGACCGGGCGCGGGCGATCCTGCCGCGTGCGGTGAAGCTCTCGCACGATCGGCTGTGCACCGTGAGCAGGACCGTCGAGCGCGGTACTCCGGTGAGCTCGACCATCGCGGATGACTGAGACGATCGCGGCGGCCTCCGCGATCTTGCCCGTCAGCGCGCTGTCAGCCCCGCCCTGGCGCTGATTCCGCGTATCAGCAGCTCGTCAGCCGGGTGTCAGGGGCGGCGTGCACAGTGGTCCCATGAATACACGGAACCCATCCGAGGAGATCGCGATCCAGGTCGAGGGCCTGGTGAAGAGGTTCGGCGAGCAGACCGCCGTGGACCATGTCGACCTCGCGGTCCCCGCCGGGTCCGTCTTCGGCCTGCTGGGGCCGAACGGGGCGGGAAAGACGACGATCGTCCGCATGCTCAGCACGCTGCTGCGGCCCGACGGGGGCACGGCGCGGGTCGCCGGGCTCGACGTGGTCGCGCATGCGCAGGCGGTGCGGCGGGTGATCGGGCTGACCGGGCAGTTCGCCGCGGTCGACGAGGCGCTGAGCGGCTACGAGAACGTCTACATGATCGGGCGGCTGCTGGACATGCCGCGCAAGGAGGCCAAGCAGCGGGCGGAGGAGCTGCTCGCGGTCTTCGGGCTGGAGGAGGACGCCCGGAAGATCGCCAAGCAGTACTCCGGCGGCATGCGGCGGCGGCTGGACCTGGCCGCTTCGCTGGTCGGGCGGCCGCGGGTGCTCTTCCTGGACGAGCCGACCACGGGGCTCGACCCGGCGCGGCGCAACGACCTGTGGGACATCGTGCGGGACCTGGCCGACGGCGGCACGACCGTGCTGCTGACGACGCAGTACATGGAGGAGGCCGAGGCGCTCGCGCAGGACATCGCGGTGATGGACCACGGTCACTTCATCGCGCGCGGGACGGCCGAGGAGCTCAAGGTGCGCATCGCGGGCCGCAGCATCCGGCTTCGGCCGGTCGCGGCGGCGGACCTGCCGGCTCTGCGCGAGGTGCTGATGGACGTGCTCGGTGCCGCCGACGAGGTGGCGCCGGGCACGGTCGGCGGCCCGGTGTCCGAGGACGCGCAGGTCGCGCGGCTGCTGCAGTCGATCGCGGCACACAGGATCGCGATCGCCGACATCAGCACCGTGACAGCCTCGCTCGACGAGGTCTTCCTCACCCTGACCGAGAAGAAGGGCGGCGTCTCCGCGGAGACGTCCGTGCCCGAGCCGACGCACGACGACGACAGCAGCGCCCTGGAGGCAGCCCGATGACCGCGATCACCAGCACTCTCGCGCCGAGCAACCTCAGCTCGCGCACCAGCCTCCGGGACACGCTGCGGCACACCGGCGCGCTGATCCGCCGCAACCTGCTCTCCACCAAGGCCACGCCGGAAGAACTGCTCGACGTCACGTTCTTCCCGATCATCATGACCGTCATGTTCACGTACGTGTTCGGTGGTGGCCTGAAGTCGAGCACCGGCGGCGACTACATCGAGTACCTGATCCCGGGCATCTTCGTGCAGATGCTGTCCTTCGGCTCGATCGGCGTGGGCATCAAGCTCAACTCCGACTTCGACAAGGGCCTGATGGACCGCTTCCGCTCGCTGCCGAT
>Ga0310811_10007410_pt1 | contig 14051 bp, 12 predicted proteins | sample YCmetagenome_FD_207642 | JGI IMG/M metagenome (GOLD analysis project Ga0310811, IMG submission 207642) | Soil microbial communities from experimental microcosm in Duke University, North Carolina, United States - YC | ecosystem: Engineered > Artificial ecosystem > Soil microcosm > Unclassified ... | reverse complement strand
TTCATGTTGAGCTCGACGATGCCGACCCGCAGGTTCGTGCCGCCGACATCGACCGCGAGAATCGCATCGTGCCCAGCCAGTACCCAGCTTGGCGCGAGCTGGACCGCACCGATGAGCCCGGCCTGATCGGGATGATGGGCGATGGTGCGCAACTCGATGGCGATGCCCTCGCCCGCCAACGCGACGTTGGCCCGCCCCATGGCGAGCTCACCGATATGGCTGGCGCTCAGGCCGCCGCCGATCACGATGCGCTCCGTGCCCTGCCAGGCCTTGAGGCGCAGGAAGCGTCGCACCACCGTCGCCAGCTCGATCGCGAATTCCTCGACGACAGTGTGGACCAGGCCGGCCGCCAGCGGATCTGCGCCGGCCAGCATCTTGTCGAGCTTCGACTTGGAGATCTCCTGGCTCGGCGTGTCACCGAACGGGTCTTCGCCGAGCGCGCGCAGCTTCTCGCGCCAATCCTCGAGGATCGAGCGAAAGGCGCGTCCGCTGGCGCGATCGCCGACGAAGCCTTCCTCGTCGCGCAGCTCCTCGTTGTAGGTATCCACCGTCACGGCGGGCAGGACCCGCCCACCATGCCCTAGCACCGAGGCCGCTTCCACCTTCGGTGTTTCGTCCATCACTGCACTATCGGGAATTGTCGCCTCCCCGCAACGCATCGGCGCGCACGACGGGGCAACGGCCGGCCGAGGTCAGGGTTCCAACCACCGGCTCAGGGCCGGCCGCCCATGACCTTGCGGGCCTGATGGATCTGCGCCCGATCAATCGGTCTGGTCGTGAGCTCGCTCCGGCGCGCGGTCATGCGCTCACCTGTCCCCACGAGATCGAGCTTCGAATGGCGCAGGCGCGGGAATATGTCCTCCTCCTCCGCCTTCATGAGCCGCGATGCCAGATCTCCCAGGTCGCGAACGTGGCTGTCGAACCCGTCCTGCTCGGCCGCCATGTGCTCGATCTCGTCGATCAGGTCGAGCAGCACCCTGTGGTCCATGCGCAGAGCGTCGACCCGTATCCGGTCCTCGTCCTCCAGGACGGCTTCGGCCGCCGGATAGAAGATCTCGGACTTGACGGCATGGTGAGTGGCCAAGGCATGGCAAATGCGCAGCGCGAGCTTGCCCTTCTCGAGGCTCTCCATGGTGCGGCAATGGCGGTCGAACTCGCGGATCATCTTCTCGATTGCGTTGTGCTCGGCGGTCAGCAGCTCCAGCGCATCGTCCGCATTCACGTCATCCGCGCTGCCATGGCGCTTCGCCGGCGGAGCCTTCTTGCGCACAACATTCATCGTTCCCTCCAGGGCACGCCTCAAGGGAACGAAACGGGCATGGCGGCCGGAGGTTGCGGCCCCGGCTATTTCGGCGGGGGCGCCGCCGGCTCGCCCAGCGACAACATCAGCCGGTTCGCCCAGTTGAAGAAGGACGCCGCATTGATGACATCGACGATCGCGGTGTCGTCCAGCCCGACCTTGCGCAGGGCGTCGACATGCTCGGCGCCAAAGGTGATGGGCGTGGCGGTGAGCGCCACCGATGCCGCCACTATGGCGTTCCAGCGCGCATCGAGGTCGGCACCGACCCCTTCCGCCAGCAGGCGATCGACGTCTTCGACCCGCTTGGAGTAGGTCGCCGCGAACCGGGCATGCACGGAGGCACAGTAGATGCAGCCGTTGAAGCGCGAGGTCGCCGCGGCAGCCAGCTCGCGCTCGGCGCGCGGCAGACCGGCTTCCGGATTGTAGAAGATGTCCTTGTCGGTGCGCGTGCGTGCCTCGAGCACTTCCGGATCGCGCACCAGCAGCCGGAAATACGCCGACTTGGCGCGCGCGGCATCGACCAGGGCCGTCATATGCCGCGTCGTCAGGTCCTGTTCCGCCATTGGCTCGAGCCAGGGCAGCCAGTCGAGCATATCGCGCGTGAACACCACCGGCTCGATGTGCGGTGGCGTGGAGAGCACCTTGTCGGTCATGCGGGCCTCGCATTCAGGGCGCGCAAACCAGCGACGACCCTGATCTGGTAGGACAGGAAGGCGACAAGCTGGGAGATCACCACGATGCCCGTGGTCGACCAGCCGGCATCGATCAGCGACTGGAGATGGGCCGGCGCCGAATCACGCGGATGGAACACCAGCATATGCGTGTGCTCGAAGGCGGCGGCAAGCCGTGCGCCGAGCGCGGTGCGGAGGGCGGCATCCAGGCGATGCACCGATCCTGTCTGGTCCTCGGTGCTGAGCGGCCCTTTGGGATAATGACCATAGGGACCCTTGCCCTTGGCCATTGCGACCGCGGCGGCGATTGCCGCCCTCAACTCGGTCGGAGCGCCTGCACCAGCGAGCCCGACGCCGTAGAAAGTCTCCGTCTCGGACCGGCCATGCAGTCCCGCGACGAACCGGGCGATGGCGAACCGCTCCACTTTGCTCGCGTCCGCTTCGCTGAGCGGCGAGAACAGCGAATCGTAGCTTGCCTGGGCATGAAGTCGGGCCTGCGGACGCTGGTCGCGAATCGCATGCAGCGTCGAGCCGGGCGAAATCCCGGCGATTATGTCGATCACATCGGGCATTCTTGTCCTGTCCTTCCAATCCGTCAGGCGACGCGCCGTTCGCCGTTGACGTCGGCCTTCACCCAGCCCAGGGCCGGCGCCACCTTCTCGGCGACCAGCTCGATCGAACGCAGGATATAGGGATGCGGCGGGTCGATCGAATGAACCTGCACGGTGAGATCGGTCGCCCGCGCCAGGGTCGCCTCGGCCTGCAGGGAGGCGACCACCTCGTCCGGCGTGCCGATATGGACATCCATGGCGGCGATCAAATCACCGACCAGGTTGCCGGAGCTGAGATTGCCGGTGGCGGCGAGGCGATGGCGCATGCGCATCAGCCCGGTCTCGGCAAGGCGCATCGCTTCCTTGCGATCGTCGGCCACGAATACCGTGCGCGATGCGAGGATGCGCGGCGGGCGGCCCCTGGGCAGGGCCTCGAGATAGGCATCGATCATCGGGTTCTGGATGTCGGCCAGCGATGCTTTCGGCGCGTCGGGCGTGCGCGGCTGGGTGCGCGACAGCATCAGCCCGTCGCCCGCCGCGCCGGCGCGGCGCGAGCCCTCGACCGTGAAGGTCGCCTGCCAGATCCGATCGACCAGGGTCGGGCTCGACGGATAGAGGCGATCGCCGCCCGGCAGCGCGCCGCCCGACCAGGCCGTGCGCATCAGCTCCAGATTGCGATCCATCAGGGTATGGCGGTCGTTGGCGTCGAGGCCGAAGGCGGTGAACGCGGTGAGATTGCCGCCCGGCCCGACACCGACCTCGAGCCGATGGTCCGACATCAGGTCGGTCACCACCGCATCTTCGGCGACCCGCACCGGCAGCTCCAGGGGCAGGGTCACGATGCCCGTGCCGAGCCGGATACGCGACGTCCGGGCTGCCGCCTGGGCCAGGAACACGAACGGGGCAGGCAGGCCGCCTTCGCCCTCGTGGAAATGATGCTGCGCGATCCATGCCGAATCGAAGCCGCAGCGCTCGGCATGCATGATCTGCTGGGTCGCCAGCCGATAGCGCTCCGCCGCATCGGTCTGGTCGAGCAGGCGGGTGAAAAAGCCAAGACGCTTCGGCATCATCGGGTCAACCTTGGAACGGGATCGGGGGCGATGCAAGGACCGGCATGGCGCGGCCGGGAATGGCATCGATCAGGTCGCGCGTATAGGCGCTGTCGGGTCGCATGAAGACAGTCTCGATCGGACCGCCATCGACCTGGCGGCCCTTGTGCATGACGGACACCGTGTCGGAGATCTGCCGCACCACGGCGAGATCATGCGAGACGAAGAGGTAGGTGAGCCCCAGCGCCTTCTGCAGCTCGTCGAGCAGGGCCAGGATCTGCGCCTGGACCGTGACATCGAGGGCCGACACCGCCTCGTCGAGCACCAGCACGCGGGGATCGAGCACGAGCGCCCGGGCGATCGCCACCCTTTGGCGCTGGCCGCCGGACAGGGCCCTGGGCGGCCGTTCGAGGAAGGACTCGCTTAGCCCGACCCGGTGCATCATGTCGCGTACCTTGCGCAGCCGGTCGCTCGGCGGGATCGGCTCGAAATTGAGCAGCGGCTCCTCGATGATCTGGCAAACCGTCTGCTTGGGATCGAGCGACCCGTAGGGGTTCTGGTAGACCAGCTGGATGTGCTTGCGGAACCGGCGCAGCGCTTCGCCCCGCAGCGTCGTAAGATCGACGCCGTCGACCAGGATGCGTCCCGCCGTTGGCTTCAGGAACCCAACCACGCTGCGTACCGCCGTCGTCTTGCCCGACCCCGATTCGCCGACGATGGCATGGGTGGTTCCGCGCCGTACCGTGAACGACACACTTTCGAGGGCGCGGAACGGCGCGGCGCCGCGACCGGTCCCGGGAAAATCGTGTGTCAGGCCTTCGACGACGATCGCAAGATCATCCTCGCGCGGCGCAGCGCGTTGCGGGCGCGGCTTGGCCAGCGACGGCGCGTCGGACAGCAGGCGCTGCGTGTAGGCGCTGCGCGGCGTCGCCAGAACCTCCTTGACCGGCCCCTGCTCCTGGATGCGGCCTTCCTGCAGCACGACAAGGCGATCGGCCCGATCGGCCGCAACCCCGAGATCATGCGTCACCAGCAGCACGGCAGTGCCATTCTCGCGTCGCAGCTCGTCGATCAGGTCGAGGATCCGGCGTTGCACCGTGACGTCGAGCGCGCTGGTCGGTTCGTCGGCCACGATAAGCGTGGGTTCGAGGGCGGCGGCGATGGCGATCAGCACGCGCTGCTTCATGCCGCCCGACAGCTCGTGCGGATACTGCTTTGCCCGCATCTCGGCCGGCGTCAGGCCGACTCGCGTCAGGAGATCGAGCACGCGGGCCTGGATCGCCTTGCGATCACCGCGGCGATGGATCTGCATCACCTCGGCAAGCTGCGAACCGATGGTGCGCACCGGATTCAGCGAGCTGCCCGGGTCCTGCGGGATCAAGCTGACGACGGTGCCGCGAATCGCCTCGAGGCGGCGCTGCGACCAATGTGCGATGTCGGTGCCGTTCAGGCGGATGGCGCCGCGCTCGACCCGGCCATTGCCGGCCAGCAGGCCGAGCACGGCCTGCGCGGTCGTCGTCTTGCCCGACCCCGATTCGCCTACCAGGGCCACGACCTCGCCCGGCTCGACGCGGAACGAGACACCGTGCACGACGCGCTGATCGCGGCCGTTGACCTCGTAGGCGATGGCGAGATCGTCTATCTCGAGCAGCGGCACACCGCTCATGGTGCGGTCCTCTGGATCGACTTGCTGATGCGATCGGCAGCCAGCACCACCAGCACCACGACGACACCCGGCGCTGCCGTGAGCCACCAGGCGCGCGACAGGTAGTTGCGGCCCTCGGCGATCAGCAGGCCCCATTCCGGGGTCGGCGGCGGCGCGCCGTAACCGAGAAAGCCCAGGGTCGAGATCGCCAGGATGGCCGAGCCGAACTGCAGGGCGGCGAGCGCGATCACCGACGTGAGAGAGTTGGGCAGAACGTGACGGCGAAGCACGGCCCAGAACGTGCCGCCGCTGCCGAAGGCCGCCTCGACATAGTCGCTGCGCCGCACGCGCACGACCTCGGAGCGGGCCAGCCGGGCGAAGCGCGCAATGGCGACCGCGCCGACGGCGATGGCGACGTTGATCGTGCCGAAGCCCAGCAGGACGATGATGCTGAGCGACAGCAGCAGCGAGGGCACGGCGAGCATGGAATCGACCAGGCGCATGATCGCGGCATCGAGCCAGCCGCCGCGTGCGCCGGCCACCAGGCCGAGCAGGGTGCCGAACACGAAGCCGACAGCCACCGCCACGAAGGCGCCGGTCAGCGAGTAGCGCGCGCCGTAGACGATGCGGGCATAGAGATCGCGCCCCAGGCCGTCAGTGCCCAGGATGTGCTCCTCGCTGGGCGCGCGCAGCTGTTCACCCGGCACGCCCTCGGTTCCGCTGTAACCGGTGAAAAGGTCCGGTGCCGCCGCCCACAGCATCACGACGAGGACGAGGCACCACGACGCGGCGAGGCCAGGTGGCAGGTGACGCAGACGCGTCGCCCAGCCGAAGCGCAGGACCTGTCGGCCGCGGGGCTCCAGCACGTCGAGATTGGTGCCGCCGGTCTCCCGGCTGCTCATGTCGTGGCTCCGAGCTTGCTGCCGAGCCGCGGGTCGAGCACCGGGTAGAGCAGGTCGACGATCAGGTTGATGGTGACGAAGGCAAGTGCCGAGATCACGACGATCGCCTGGAGCACCGCGGTATCGTGATTGCCGACGGCCTGGTAGGTGAGCCCGCCGAGGCCGTTCAACCCGTACACCGCCTCGGTCACCACGGCGCCGGCCAACAGCTCGCCGAACAGCACGCCGGCAATGGTGAGCGTCGGCAGCAGCGCGTTGCGTGCGACGTGCCGGGCCAGCACCCAGATGTGCGATGCCCCCTTGGCGCGCGCGACGGCAACGAACGGCTGGGTCAGGACCTCGTCGATGTTGCGCATCAGGATCTGCGACAGCGGCGCCGAGATCGGGATGGCGAGCGTCGCCACGGGCAGGATCAGCCGCTCGACCGGGCCGGGGCTGATCACCGACACCAGGCCGAGCTGGAAGGAGAAGATCTGGATCAGCATGATGCCGAGCCAGAACACCGGCACGGAGATGAACAGGGACGGCAGCGACTGCAGCGCCGCGCGCAGCCACTTCATTCCGGCCAGGTTCGACAGCGTCGCCAGGATGACGGTGAGCACGATTGCCGCGAGGAAACCCAGGGACGCCAGCAGCAGGGTCGGCGGCAGGTTGACCGCGAGCTGGTGACTCACCGGCACGCCGGCCTGGATCGAGTAGCCGAAATTGCCGACGAGGAAATTGCCCACCGTCCTGAAGTACTGTTCCCAGAGCGGACGGTCGACGCCGTAGGAGGCCCGGATCTCGGCAATCTGGTCGGCGCTGAGCCCCATCTCGGGACTCATGAACTTGATCATGATGGCGTCGCCCGGCAGCACCTGCAGCAGCAGGAAGGCCGCGGTGAAGGTCACGGCGAGGACCACCACGGCCTGCCCGATCCGGCCGAGCAGATAGCGAGTCATCGGTTTACTTGGGCGCCAGCCACGCGGCGTAGAAGCTCGGCCGGCCGACAGCTTCGAAGGCCAGGCCCTTGAGCCTGGGCGAGGCGGCAAAAGCCTGCGGCTCCTCGAAGATCGGAATGGCATAGACCTGGTCGATCACATAATTCTGCACGTCGGCGACCAGCGCCATGCGCTTGGCCTTGTCGGTTTCCGCCGCGATGGCCTCGAGCAGGTCGTTCAGCTTGGCGTCGACGAAGCTTTGCACGCGCGTGCTGACGCCGCCCTTCTGCAGCAGCACATTGCGTGTCGTCGGATAGTACTGGCTGCGAATGACGTCGGGGTCGGCGCGACCGACCATGGCGGGCGCCACCGGCGTCTTCAGCGGATCGAGGCTGTCGGCGACGCGGCTGCCGGCATCGCCCGCCAAGACGACGAGCTTGACGCTGACCTTGCCCCATTGCTGGGCGACGAGCTGCAGCGTCTCCTTGTTCTGCGGCTGCGGCGGCGATTCGTAGGCGCTCAGGATCAGCTCCTTGCCGTCCTTCTGTCGGATGCCCTTGGGCCCCACCGTCCAGCCGGCCTCGTCGAGCAGCTTGGCGGCGCGCGCCGGGTCGTAGGTAAGCTTGCCCGACAGGTCGACATAACCCTGCGCGGTCGAAGCGATGATCGACCTGGCCTGCGGGTAGTGGGCCGAGAACAGCGTCGCCACGATCTCCTTGGCGTTGGTCGCGTGCAGCAGCGCCTGGCGCACGCGCAGATCGGCGACCAGCGGATTGTCGGGACGGAACACCACGCTGTTGTTCACGCCGCGCGTCGGCGGCGCATGGATGACGAAGTTCTTGGCCAGGACCTGCTTTTCGTCATAGGCCTGCACCTGGCGAATCACCTGCGCCTGACCGGCCAGCAAGGCGCCGATGCGCACGCTGTCCTCGGGCGTCACGACGTACTTGATGGTGTCGAGATTGGCGCGCCCTTGATGGGCGAGCTTCGCCGGCCCCCAGGCATAGTCCTTGCGCGCCGTGAGCACGAGCTCGCGGCCCAGCACTTCGCTCGCAACGACGAACGGCCCCGAGCCGATGATCTTGGTGGCATCGCCCAGGGCATCATCCTGCAGCGCCAGAGTCTTGAGCGAGACGAGGCCGGAGCCGATCACCGACGTGCCCTGCAGGAAGCCCACCGAGGGCTTGGTGAAGGTGAACTTCACCGTCAGCGGATCGATCACCTCGCTGGCCTTGTAGTTGGTGATCACTTCCGAGACCGGATGCTTCAGCTCCTTGTTGCCGAGACCGTAGGTGTCGAAGTTCTTCGCCACCGCCAACGCATCGAGCGGCGTGCCATCGGAGAAGGTGACGCCGGGCCGGATCTTGAAGACATACTCGGTTGCGTCGGCGTTGATCGTCCAGCTTTCGGCGATCCATGGCTCGATCTCGAGCGTCTTGGGATTCTGGTAGGTCAGCTTGTCGGTGATCTGATTGAGCACACCGCCGTTCGGATAGAAACCGCCAGCCGGCGGATAGAGATTGGTATGCGCCTGCTGCTCGAGATAGATCAGCGTGCCGCCCTTGCTCACCGGACCATCCTGGGCCATCGCTGCAGGGCCGGCCGCCAGCGTCGTCATGCTGACAAAGGCAGCAAGGTTGAGGAGCCTGGTTACGAACACGGTCGTTCCTTTCGCAAATCGTCAAGTCGCGACAGCGCACTGTCCCGACGACATGCCAGGGAACGACATGCAGAAACTGGGCCGATCAACGCCACACGCGAGGCCCGATAGATGGGGATCGCTGACCGATCGGTCAAAAGCAGTCATTTCCGACAGTATGGGTACCGGCAGATATTTCATCTCGCAGAGGACGTGAAATCGACCGACTTCTTTCCCGAGAAAGATCCCTCGCCGGGCTCGGGATGACAGCAGTGCGCCAGAAGCGCTCCGACCAACAAAGCTGTCCATCCCGAGCGCAGCGAGGGGACCTTTCCGTCTTCGCCCGGTCTCGAGCGTGATCGGTTCAAGTGGAAACAGGTTGGGTGTTGAAACAAAGGTAACCTCATCCTGAGGAGCCACGCGTAGCCTGGCGTCTCGAAGGATCGGCAACACGCACCGTACCTGACCCCCATCCTTCGAGACGCGGCCCGCGGCCGCTCCTCAGGATGAGGTCGCCTTTGGTGCTTCAACCCAAGAAAACACCGCTCTAGGCTCGACTCGCCGCCCGCAGCAGCCAGCCGTCGGCGGTCTTCAATCGTTCGAAGCGGACCGCGAACACCTGGTCGAGCAGCGGATCGGCAATCAGGGCCTCGGCCGGCGCGTCGGCAACGATCCGGCCGCGATCGACCACCACGACGCGATCGAAGAAGCGGAAGGCGAGGTCGAGATCGTGCACCACCACGATGGATAGTCGCTCGCCACCGCGATGGCTCAGGGTGCGGATGACGTCGAGCCTGTGACGGATGTCGAGGGCGGCTGCCGGTTCGTCGGCCAGCAGGATCGGCGGATCGACCACCAGCACCATCGCGAGCAGCGCGCGCGCCCGTTCGCCGCCCGACAGCGTCGACCATCGTCGCCGCCAGAGCGGCGTGAGCTCGAACATCTCGCGGGCCGACTCGATTGCCCCCGACCGTCGCTGCGCACCCCGCTCGGCCCCCAATCGCACGAGGTCGGCGACCGTGAGGTCCCAGTGCGGATCGAAATACTGCGGCAGATAGCCGATGGTGGCCGCGCGCACCGCCTGGGACAGGGTGGCGAGCCTGCGGTCGCCGACCTGCACCGCGCCCGACAACGGCGCTTCGATGCCGGCCAGCACCCTGAGAAGGGTGGACTTGCCGGCTCCGTTGGGACCGATCAGCGCGACCGCACCCGGCGACGACAGCGACAATGACAGGTCATCGAGCAGTGTCGCATTGCCCCGCTTCACCACGAGATTGCGCGCAACGAGATCGGTCATGTGCGCAGCCGCCGCGCCAGCAAGGCGATGAAGAACGGACCGCCCGCCACTGCCGTCACAAGGCCGAGCGGGATCTCGGCCGGCGGCAGGGCGGAGCGTGCCAGGGCGTCGGCCAGGGTGACGACGATGGCGCCGACCAGCGCCGAGGCCGGCATCAGCGGCTTGTGCAGGGGGCCGACCAGCCAGCGCGCAATGTGCGGCGAGGCAAGGCCGACGAAGGCAACCAGGCCGCCGAAGGCAACCGCAGCCGCCACGACCACCGAGCCCGCCAGCACGGCAATCGCGATGAAGCGCGTGACGTTGAGACCGAACGCTGTCGCCATCGCCTCGCCCAGCCCGAGCACATCGAGCCGGCCGGCCAGCAGCAGGGCGAGGCCCAGGCACACCACGGTGATTGCCGTCAGCAGGCCGAGGATCGGCCAGGTCGGTGTCTGCACGCCGCCCAGCACCCAGCTCAACACGATCTGCAGGCTCACGGTCTCGTCGGAGAGAGCCAGCATCAGGAAGGAGCGCAGCGCACCCAGGATGGCGGCGACCGCGACACCGGCCAGCAGCATGCCGGCGGCATCGACCGCGCCGGACACGCGCGAGATGCCGATCACCAGCACCGTCGAACCCCAGGCACCGACGAAGGCTAGCACCGGCAGGACCAGCGACTGCGGCGCGGCAAGCGGCACCAGCAGGGCCACCGTGGCGCCGAGCGCGGCACCGCCCGCCGAGCCCAACAGATAAGGCTCGGCCAGGGGATTGCGGAACACGCCCTGGAAGATCGTGCCGCCAAGGCCCAGCAAGGCGCCGACCAGGGCCGCGGCCAGGACACGGGGAATACGCCATTCGACCAGCAGCCGGCTGCGCAGGTCCGGTCCGCCGGCGATGGCGCGCAGCAGATCGTCCGGCGTCGCCCAATCATGACCGGCGCAGGCGCCGACCAGGATCGCCACGGCGAGCGCCAGGAGCAGGCCCGGCCAGACCTTCACGACGTCCAGACCCCCAACGCATCCAAGGGCATTGGCATTTGGACGCGCTTTTCTTCTCCTCCCCGGCGTCGCTGGGGAGGTGCCCCGTCATACGGGGCGGAGGGGTCATGAGTCACAAAAGGCAGCGAGGCCATGACTCATGACCCCTCCGTCGCCGTGTCGGCATTTTGGCCGCTGCGCGGCCAAAAGCCTTTGATGGTGACACCTCCCCAGCGAAGCCGGGGAGGAGAATGAATGCGCCTCCAAATGCGAATACCCTGCATCGCGCCCGGGCTCATCGCGTAGGCGCCACGGGATGGAAGAGAGCCGCCAGACGCTCGATGCCGTCGATGGTGCGCGGGCCGGGGATCAGCAGCTCGGCGCGGCTTATGGCGTAGGCGCGCTTGTTCTTCACCGCCCTCATCTCGCTCCAGCCCGGCCGCGCGATCAGCTCCTTCATATCCTTGTCGCTGCCGGCAAACAGCAGCACGTCGGGATCGGCGTTGAGGATCGCTTCCGGCGAGACCTGCGCGATCGTGCCGCTGTCGAAGGCGAGCCGGCCACCGGCGCGCACGACGGCATCGCCGGTGTAAGTGCCTGGTCGCGTCACCAGCATGAGGCCATTGCCCAGCCGTCCGGTGATCATCACCACGCTCGGCGCGGCAAGACCGGCAATACGCCGTTCGACAGCGCCGAGGCGCGCCTGCAGCCTGGCCGCCAATTCCGTGCCGCGCTCCGACACGCCGGCGAGCTTCGCCAGCAAGCGGATGTTCGACAGGATCTCCTCGACGTTGCGTTGCAGCAGCACCACGATCGGTATGCCGAGCCGCTCCATCGGGTCGATGAGCTGGTTGGCCGCCTGGCGCGACGGCGTGACGACCACGAGATCGGGCCTGCGCGCCACCACCGCATCGACCGAGAACCCGAGCCGTCCGCCGACCAGCGGCTTGCCCAGCACCTCGGGCGGAAAGCGCGTAAAGGCCTCGATGCCGACGATGCGATCGCCGAGGCCGAGGGCCGCCACCATCTCGGTGTTCGACGCGAAGATGGTGACGATGCGCTGCGGCGGGCCGGGCACGGTGACGCTGCGGTCGAACGCATCGCGCACGGTGATCGGCTCGGCGCGCGCCGTGGTGGCGAGGGTGAAGGTCAGCAATGAGATTGCAACCGCAACCTGACCTAGCGAACACACTCCCCTCATGCTGAGGAGCGCGCGTCTCGAAGCATGGGCAACACGCACCTCGCCTGATCCCCATCCTTCGAGACGCCGCGCTACGCGCGGCTCCTCAGGATGAGGGCTTGGTCGGTTCATGTAGTGCATGCATCCACTCTCAAAACCGAAGCTGAAACCCGGCGATGACCTCGCGGCCGGGCATCGAGTTGCCGCAGGCGCCGTTCTGGTTGGCCTGCAGGGCCGTGCAGGGGATCGAATCCTGGGCGATGAAGATCGGATGATTGTTGACGTCGAACAGATTGTTGATGGCGCCGAACAACTTTATGCCCTTCCGCACTTCGACTTCGGCGCGCGTGTTCCATATCCAGAACGCCCCCTTCTCGTAGACGCTGACGGTGCGATTCTGGCCGGGGAAGAACACCGGCGAGAGGCTCTCTTCGGTGTTGTACCACATAGGACCGCGCAGGATTCCCAGGAGCTGGAAGCTCCACGGGATCTCGGTGCCCGTCTGACCGAACAGCGTGCCGATAGACATGCCGTACTTGTTGATGCGGGTGGCGATGTCGGTGCCGGCAAGCGGGTTGGCGCCATAGTCGGTCATCCTGAAATTGTAGTAGCCGTTGCCGAACACGTTCCAGAACAGGCCCTTGTCGCTCTGCCATCCTGCCGTCTGCAGGACGTCGAACTGGGTCTGGAACTCGATGCCCTGGACGACGAGGTTGGCCGGGCTGTTGACCTGGACCTGCACCACGCGGCCGCCTGTCGACGACACCGTCACCGGCGTGATGCGATTGCTGATGGTGTTCTGGAACACCACCGCGTCGAAGCGCCCGCCGCGCCAGTTGGCCGTGGCGCCGACCTCCCACTGCTGGCTGGTCTCCGGCACCAGGGAGGGATTGCCGAAGATCGTCGTGCCGATCGGCGTGGTCGTGAAGTTGGCGCCGATCTCGGTCGCCGTCGGAGCGCGAAACCCGCTCGACGCGCCGGCCCGCCCGGACAGCCAGCCGGTGAAGGCGTAGGTGAGGCCGGCGGAGTAGGTCGTGGCGTTGTAGGTGTTGGTGCCGGTGATCAGGGTCGGTGCATAGGGCGTCCAGTCGAGTGCCGAATCGCCCCAGGTCTGGCGCACGCCGCCGCGCACGATCAGGCGATCGTCGAGGAAGCTCTGCGAATCTTCGACATAGAAGGCGATGCTGTTGTCGGTCTGGTTGTTGTCCTGCGGCGACACCTGCACCACCGCCGAGCCGCCGGCGCGATAGCGATCCGAGCGCAGCCAGCTCCTCTCCACGTCGATGCCGACCAGCAGCTCGTTGCCGGTGAAGAACTTGTAGCGCGGCTGGAAGCGCAGGCCGAGGACATCGAGCTGGCGGCGGTTGTGATCGGTGGTCGTGCGCGAGGCCGGCGCATTGAGCGCGCTGAGCGGCGAGGGATTGTTGAGGTCGTCGACATCGGTGACGAAGTAGGCCTGGACGAAGAAATTGCCCTGCCCGTCGCGCGTCTTGGCGAGATAGCTCAAGTCGAACGAGTAGTTGTAGCGCGTGTCGAAGGCGAAGATGTTGGCGCTCGAGCCGCGGAAGCCCGCGTTGTAGATGCCGTCGGATCGGATGGTGCCTTCGATGCGGCTGTCCTGGTCGATCTGGTAGCCGAACGCGCCGGTCCCGCCGTAGCGCGTCCACCCCGTGTTCAGCTCGGGGGCACCGCCCGCGATCGCGTAATCGCCGCGCGTGCTGGCGGCGCCACCGACATACCAGTCGAACCCCTTGTACAGGCCGCCGCTCGCGACCTTGGCCTCGAACAGGTTCCACGACCCGGCATCGCCCTGGATGAAGTTGCCGGGCGCGGTCAGGCCGGTCTTCAGGATGATGTTGATGACGCCGCCCATGTTCTGGCTGCCGTAGATCACCGAGCTCGGCCCGCGCACGATCTCGATGCGTTCGATGTCGGCGGTCG
>Ga0310811_10007408_pt1 | contig 14054 bp, 11 predicted proteins | sample YCmetagenome_FD_207642 | JGI IMG/M metagenome (GOLD analysis project Ga0310811, IMG submission 207642) | Soil microbial communities from experimental microcosm in Duke University, North Carolina, United States - YC | ecosystem: Engineered > Artificial ecosystem > Soil microcosm > Unclassified ... | reverse complement strand
GGTGGGCAGCAGAGGGGTGGTGCGGGACCCCGCGGTCCATCAAGCAGTGTGCGAACGGATCTGGGCCTGGTGGACCTCCCTCCCTGGCTGGCGGCCTCTGGGGATCACCGAGAGCCCGATCACCGGACCGGAAGGAAACCGCGAGTTCCTGATCGCTGCCCAACGCGACTGAAATTACCCCTGTACGCGTGGGCTGGCACCAACGGCCATATCGCATTGCGCGATCTCGGCGAGCAGAGACCACACCCGGGCAGGTTCCATCGGGACATCCGGATCATTGAGCAGCCGATCAAGTTCGTCGAGTTTGCGAGAGTACTCGGCGTCGGTCATTCCCATCTCTCCAATCGCGTCGGTCATGCGAAACCACCTCAGGATCGTGGCAGTCCTGAGGCGCCCTTATGGAGATAGGAAGTTTGAGATTCAGTTACCGATCACACTGACGATAGCACGGCTGGCGCTAGCGCAGCCGCTTTCGCGGCGGGATGCGCGGGGTTGCGAAACCGTAGTTCGCCGTCCTCGGCCGCATGCGGCACTGGCATGCCGAACATCTCGCACCGAGAGGCACATGTGACCGCGATGACAGGACGCGCTGCCGTGCCGGCCAGGAACTGCCTAGCCTCGCCCTCCAGTTCCAATCTGTCGCGCAAGCCACGCCATTCGCGACGATCAGTGTCCTCGACAAACATGGCCAGGATACCAGGACGTTGGCCAGTCAGGCGGTCCGGCGCGATAGCGGCAAGGCGTTCCCGGACCGCGACAGCGACCTCGTCAACACGTCCCGCCCTCGCTGCCATGGCAAAGATGCTTGCACCATTTGTTGTAACCGCGAGATGGGCTTCGGGACCGAAGTCCGCGCGCAGCAGGTTCAGCAGACTCGGCTCGTCCACTGGGTGGGCCAGAATTAAGGGATCCAGACGTAGGACGGCCGCGCCATTGTCATCTCGACGCCCTTTGTTGTGCAGCAACCGGGAAATGCGCAGCCGCATATCCTCCAGCGCACCAGCTTCCCCGAGACGCAGGCCCTGGGCCACGGTCAACTTCAGCAGGTAACGCCCCGGATTGCCGGGCAACCAGTCGCGCAAGTCCGCCGCCACCAGATCGGTCAGGTGTGACCAAGCCCTCCGATGAACAAGCCTGCCTTCCTCAGCAGAAATGACGTCGCAGACGACCTCCGCCTGAACCGACCCGCGGCTGATCAGAAGGTCAAAGGGAGCACCAGAGTCCAGACCGGCGAAGCTGACTTCGAACCCCCTCCCCTGCTGGAGTTCAGCGTTCCTGAGCAGATGGAACAAAGGCAGCAGCGTTTCATCGCCGGTCAAGGCAAGCGCGATGCGTTGGCGCAGTCTCGCCTTGCCGCGGACGCCAAGCCGCCGGTACAGCGCGACCGTATAGTTGGCGAGCTGGGCGGCACGGAGTTCTGCCTCTGTGGGCGGCCGCGCCGGCGTGCGGCGCAGCCGCTCGATTGCCAGTTCAAGGCCGTGCCGCTGACGAACCTCTTGGCCGAGACGCGGGCCAGACGCAGCGCGGCCAACGATGTCGGCGATGCGGACGCGCCAAACTGGCTCGCCGACCAGGGCGACGAACGCATCGAGCGCGGCGGGATTGAACGGAAGATTTTGGGCTTGCATGGCGGAGGAGGGTTCCTAGTCACAGACGCCAGTCACCCGCCGTTCATTCCCCGATCCGCTGTTAAGGATCGTTCATGTCCGCGTGTACCGCTGACCCCAGCCGACGAGGACCCTCCTCCCGTTCAGCCAGGCGCCCGTGGCCGAATATCAGCGGCGCCTTGCCGCGCCCGGACGGCTGCTTCGCGCGCCATGTCCGCACAAAGCCCGGTATAGGCGGTCGGATCCAGCAGCGCCGCGATCGCTTCGGCGTCGAGATGCGCCGCCACCCGCTTGTCCGCCGCCAGCAGGTCCCCGAACGACTTGCCTTCCACTGCCGCGGCCTGTGCCGCGTCGTAAACCACGTCATGCGCGTGCTGCCGGCCAATGACGGCACCGAGGTCAAGCATGACCGCCTCGGCCATGATCAGGCCACCGCCCAGGTCAAGGTTCTGCCGCATGCGCGCCGGATCAAGCTTCAGCCCGCGCATCACCTCGCCGAGCCGCGCCAGCATGTCGCCCGTCGCGATGCAGGCGCGCGATTCGGCCGAATCCATGATCAGGCTCGTCGTCCGATCCGCCTCATGTTCGGTCTGCATCGCCTCGAGTGCCAGCGGAACCGTCGCACGCACCTCGGCTGCGGCAGCAATGATGTCCTGGCACAGTTTCGGGTTGCGCTTTTGCGGCATGGTGGAGCTGCCGACGGTGCCAGGAGGCACTGGTTCCTCGACCTCACCGAACTCAGTCTTCATCAGCGTGTAGATTTCTCGCCCAATCTTGCCACAGGTGGCCGCGAGCATGCCGAGGATGCAGATGTTCTCGGCCAGATGGTCGCCAAGCGCCCGCGACGGCACTGTCATCGTGCCAAAGCCGAGTTGCTTCCCGATGCCTGCCTGCACCGGGGGGCCTTGCTTGCCCAGCGAGGCAAACGTCCCCGCGCCACCACCCAGCATCGCGACGAAAATGCGCGGGGCGGCCTGCCGCAGGCGCTCGACGTGACGCAGCAATTCATCCACCCACACCGCAACCTTATAGCCGAATGTCGCTGGGACGGCGTGTTGGCCGTGTGTCCGGCCAGGCATCGGCATCTCGGCTCCGCGTTCCGCAAGGTCCGCCATCGCGGTCAGCGCTTCGCCGATCAGGCGAAGGAACACACCATGCGCCTGGCGCAGTACCAGAAGGTCGCCGGTCTGCGTGATGTTCTGCGTTGTGGCACCCCAATGCACCCACCCGCCATGCGGCTCGCCAACGACGCGCGACAGCTCCCATACCAACGGCACAATGGTATGGCCGGTACGGGCAAACCCTTCGTCGATGCGGGCGCGATCCAGCAGGTCCAGACGCGCCGCACGCGCAATCGCCTCCGCCGCAGCGTGCGGAATGATCCCCAGCTCAGCCTGGGCCCGCGCCAGCGCGACTTCCACCTCGAGCCACGCCTGCCAGCGATTCTCCAGGCGATACAGGGCCCGAATTCCCGGATCGGAGACGCGCGTGGCGGTTGGCAGATCGCTCATGGCAGTGTCCTCCCGGCGGCGTTCGCTCCCGGCAGTCTGGTTCGTCGTGGGAATGCCGGCAAGCCGGTCGCCCCAGCCGGTCGCCCATTGAAACCGCGCGACGGAAAGGGCAGTTACAGGTCCCGGTTCATCCGATCCTTGCCAGGAATGTCGCCCCCCGTGACCGAAGCCATCCAGCTGACCCGTCTGCCCTCCGGCCTGACCGTCGTCACCGAACGAATGGAGCGGGTCGAAACCGTTTCGCTAGGCGCCTACGTTGCGACCGGCTCACGCCACGAACAGGCGGCCGAGAACGGGGTTTCGCACTTCCTGGAGCACATGGCCTTCAAGGGCACCGAGCGTCGGTCCGCCGCGCAGATCGCCGAGGAAATCGAGGCGGTCGGCGGCCATATCAACGCCTATACGGCCCGTGAGCAGACGGCCTATTACGTCAAGGTCCTCAAAGAGGACACCGCGCTGGCGGCCGACATCATCGGCGACATCCTCACCCACTCCACCTTCGAACCAGAGGAACTGGAGCGCGAGCGCGGCGTCATCCTCCAGGAGATCGGCCAGGCGAACGACACGCCGGACGACATCATCTTCGACCACTTCCAGGAGCACGCCTATCCCGAGCAGCCGCTCGGACGCCCGGTGCTCGGCTCCGAGGAAGGCATCCGGTCCATGCCGCGCGCCATGCTGACCGGCTACATGAAGCGCAACTATGCCGCCTCCAACATCGTGGTGGCGGCGGCCGGCGCGCTGCACCACGAGCAGATCCTTGATCTGGTCAGGACGCACTTCGCCGATCTTCCCGGCGAACCCGCGCCGGCCATGCCAGGAGCGGAGTACGCCGGCGGCGAGTTCCGCGAGGCGCGCGACCTCGATCAGGTCCACATCGTGCTGGGCTTCCCTTCGGTCAGCTACACTGACCGCGACTACTACCCCACCCTGCTGCTCTCCACCCTGCTGGGCGGCGGCATGTCGTCGCGCTTGTTCCAGGAAGTACGGGAGAAGCGGGGGCTCGTTTATTCGATCTACTCGTTCAGCTCGCCGTTCCTCGATGGCGGGCTGTTCGGCATCTATGCCGGCACCGGCGAGAGCGAAGCTGAAGAGCTGATGCCGATCACGCTTGAGGAACTGCGCAAGGTGCAGACCGCGGTGACCGAGGTGGAACTGGCCAGGGCACGGGCACAGGTGAAGGCATCGCTGCTCATGTCGCTGGAAAGCACCGGCAGCCGCTGCGAGCAGCTTGCCCGGCAGCTGCAGGTGTTCGGCCGGGTCGTGCCAACGAATGAGACCGTGGCTAAGCTCAATGCCGTCACCACCGCCGATGTCTGCCGCGCTGCCTCGAAACTGTTCCGCGGGGTGCCCACCTTGGCGACCATGGGACCAGCGGATCGCGTGCCCAAGCTGGTGGACATCGCGGAGAAACTGGCCGCCTGATTGGCAAGGAGCCACTTGATGGCTGAGCCACTTGACCTTCTGTCCGATCTGATCGCACGGGCCCGCGCTGCCGGCGCCGACGCCGCCGATGCCGTGCTGATCTCCGGCACATCGCTGTCCGTGCAACAGCGGCTCGGCAAGACTGAACATGTCGAGCGCTCCGACGGCCGCGATCTGGGGCTGCGCGTGTTCCTCGGACGACGCGCAGCCATCGTCTCCTCCTCGACCATGGACCCATCCAGCTTTCAGGCCCTGGCCGAACGTGCCGTCGCGATGGCTCGCGTGGTCCCTGAGGACCCTTATGCCGGCCTGGCCGACACAGCCGCTCCACCAGACACCATGGCGCTGGACCTCGTCGACGCCACCGAGCCATCGACCGAGGCGCTCGTAGCGCGTGCCGCCGCGGCGGAAGAGGCAGCGCTCGCTGTGCGAGGCATCACGAATTCCGAGGGCGCCGAAGCGGGCTATGGCCGCTCCGAAGCCTTCCTGGTCACCTCTGCCGGCTTCGCCGGGACGAACGCCCGCACGAGCCATTCTGTCTCCGCCAGCGCACTGGCCGGCACCGGCACGGGCATGCAGCGCGACTACGATTACCATTCGACGGTGCATCTGGCCGATCTGGATGATCCGGCCGTCATCGGCCGCAGCGCGGCGGAACGAGCCGTGACACGCCTCAATCCCACCCGGCCGGCAACCGCGAAGCTTCCGGTCGTTTTTGATCCGCGGGTCGCCGGCAGCCTGCTTGGCCATCTGTCCGGCGCTATCAACGGCGCCTCTGTCGCGCGCGGCACAACCTTCCTGAAGGACAGGCTCGGCGCTCGCATCTTCCAGGACGACATCGAAATCTGTGACGATCCCCGCCGCGTGCGGGGGCTGCGGTCGCGCCTCTTCGATGGAGAGGGAACTCCGACGGCCGCGCGTGACCTCATCGCGGCCGGCGTTTTGACAACGTGGCTGTTGGACAGCCGCTCGGCACGCCAGCTCGGCATGGTTTCCACCGGCCATGCGGCGCGGGGCACCGGCGGGCCGCCATCCCCAACGTCAACCAACCTGTATCTCGCTGCCGGCACCCGGACGCCCGCCGAACTGATGGCGGACATCAAGCTCGGCCTTTACGTGACGGAACTGATCGGCATGGGTGTGAACGGCGTCACCGGCGATTATAGCCGCGGCGCGTCGGGTTTCATGATCCGCAATGGGGCGATCGCCGAGCCGGTGGCTGAAATCACGATTGCCAGCAACCTGCTCGATATGTTTGCCCACTTGACGCCGGCCAATGACCTGCGGTTTCGGCGTGGCACAGATGCGCCGACAGTGCGGGTGGAAGAAATGACACTGGCTGGCGCCTAGGCGCGGGCCGCACCATATTCCGTCCATGGCCAAGCAATCGCGAAACGTCCCCCGTCGATCGTCGAACTTCCTGGCGGCCCTCGTCGCGCTGGCCGTTGTCGTCAGCCCGGGCCTCGCCGAGGCACGCCTTGGCGGTGGCGGCTCGTTCGGCAGCCGGGGCGGCATGACGTGGTCTGCGCCGCCGGCAACGCGGACGGCGCCCAATTCAGGCGCCCCGATGCAGCGCAGTGTCACGCCGAACAATCCGTCGCCTGGGTACGCAACCGGTGGGTCTGGTTATGGCTACGGCCCTCGCTCCGGCTTCATGTCCGGCCTGCTCGGTGGACTGATCGGCGCCGGAATCGGCGGCCTGCTGCTCGGCCACGGGTTCTTCGGCGGCATGCTGGGTTTTGGCGGCTTCCTTGGGTTCCTGCTGCAGATCTTCCTGATCGTGTTGGTCGCGCGGTGGCTGATCCGCATGTTCAGCCGCAGCTCCCGGCCCGCCTTTGCCGGCGGCCCGAGCACGTTCGCGCGTACCGGGGCACCTTTGGGAATGGGCGGGTCCGGTGGGTCCGGCGGTTCCTCGACACCTCCACCAATTCAGATCGGACCGCAGGACTACCAAGCCTTCGAACAGGTCCTGCGCGATACCCAGGCGGCCTGGAGCCGCCATGACCTCAACGCTCTGAGCGCCACGACAACGCCGGAGATGCTGAGCTACTTCAGCGAGCAACTGTCAGAACAAGCCAGTCAGGGCGTGCGCAACGAAGTCACCGATGTGCGTCTGCTGCAAGGCGACCTGGCGCAGGCATGGCGCGAGGGCAGCCGCGAGTACGCCACCGTCGCCATGCGCTTCTCGATGATCGACGTGACGCGCGACAGAACGGGCCGCATTGTCGATGGCAGCCCCAACGAGCATGTCACCGCGACAGAGCTGTGGACGTTCGTGCGGTCATCGGGTGGCCAGTGGATCCTTTCGGCAATCCAGCAAGCGCGATAACCACCGCGATCTCGTCGCCCCTCCTCGTGTCATTGCAAGGAGCATTGCGGTGGCCGGGCTTGACCCGGCCAAGCAACCTGGGCTTCTCGCCATGACAGTCTCTGATGTATGGCAAAGGGTATAGGCAAAGGCGCCCATGACCGCAGTCGATCCGATCCCATACTCCGACGCGAAGATCCGTCGCATCCTGTCCAGCGTGCGGACCATTGCCCTGGTTGGCGCGTCATCCAACTGGAACCGGCCCAGTTACTTCGTCATGAAGTATCTGCAGGGCAAAGGCTATCGCGTCATCCCGGTGAACCCGGGCACGGCCGGCAAGGAACAGCTCGGCGAGCAGATCTACGCCAACCTGCGAGATATCCCGGACAAGGTCGACATGGTCGATGTCTTTCGTTCCTCGGACCAGGTTGGCCCCATCGTTGACGATGCCATCGCCATTGGCGCCAAGGTCGTGTGGATGCAGCTTGGCATCCGCAACGACGAAGCTGCTGCGAAGGCCGAAGCCGCGGGCCTGGAAGTGATCATGAACCGCTGCCCGAAGATCGAGTTCGGCCGGTTGGGCGGCGAACTGTCCTGGAGCGGCGTGAATTCCGGCATCATCAGCAACCGCGCACCACAGGCACCCACAGACCGCAGGGCAAAGCCGCGGACGCTGCCATCCGCCAATGTCAGCTACGGCTTCGAGACACGCGCGATCCACGCCGGCGCGGCGCCCGACCCCACGACAGGTGCGCGCACCACGCCAATCTTCCAGACCACGGCCTATGTTTTCGACGACGTCGATCATGCGGCATCGTTGTTCAATCTGCATAATTTCGGCTACATCTACTCGCGCCTGACCAATCCGACAGTCTCCGTGCTGGAGGAACGCGTCGCTAGCCTGGAAGGTGGCCGCGCCGCCTGCGCCGCCGCATCCGGTCATGCCGCGCAGTTCCTCATATTCGCAACGATGATGGAGCCCGGCGACGAGTTCATCGCCTCGCGCAACCTGTATGGCGGATCGCTGACCCAGTTCGGCCTCTCCTTCAAGAAGCTAGGCTGGACCTGCCATTTCGTGGATCCCACCGATCCCGAGAACTTCCGCCGCGCCCTCACACCGCGCTGCAAGGGCATCTTCCTCGAACTGCTGGCCAACCCCGGCGGGATCATCGTCGACATCGAAGCAGTCGCGAAGATCGCCCACGAAGCCGGCATCCCGCTCATCGTCGATAACACGCTGGCAACACCATTTCTGTGCCGTCCCATGGAATGGGGCGCCGACTTGGTCGTGCATTCGACGACGAAGTTTCTCGACGGCCACGGCAATTCGCTGGGTGGCGTCGTCGTGGAAAGCGGCAAGTTCGACTGGGCACAGAGCGGCAAATTCCCTGCTCTCACCGAGCCGGAACCGGCCTATCACGGCCTGCGCTTTTACGAGAATTTCGGCGACTTTGCCTTCACCACGAAAGCACGCGCCGTCGCGTTGCGCGACTATGGGCCGACGATGGCGCCGATGAACGCGTTCCTGACGATCACCGGCATCGAAACGCTGCACCTGCGCATGGAACGCCACTGCGCCAACGCACAGAAGGTGGCGGAATTTCTGGATGCGCACCCGCGCGTCGCATGGGTCTCCTATGCGGGGCTCGAGAGCAGCCCGTATCGGTCACTCGCGCGCAAGTATCTGCCGCGCGGCGCCGGCGCGGTGTTCACCTTCGGCGTTCGTGGCGGATATGAGGCTGGCGTGAAGCTGGTGGAGAACGTCGGGCTTTTCTCGCATCTCGCCAACATCGGCGACACCCGCAGCCTGATCCTGCACCCCGCCTCGACGACACATCGCCAGCTGACCGATGAGCAACGTTCGGCGGCTGGAGCTGGACCGGATGTGATCCGCCTGTCGATCGGACTGGAGACGGCGGAGGATCTGATCGCGGATCTCGATCAGGCGCTCTCAGCAACCTGATTTGGTTCTGGTACGGACACGGCTCCCCCTCGAATACCGGGACGTCGCAGCCCGAATTACGGCTGCGCAGACGGAAATAATAATCCCCGAAACTCTTCAACAGCATCCTTACGCAGCCACGGATGAATGTGATGATGGCTGATGGGACCGTTGGCGGCGATCGTGCGGCGGAGCAAACGGGCCGTGTACTCCATCGCCAACTGATGATCCTGCTTCATTGCCCGCTGAAAATCGCCGGCGCTCAACGTGCCGGCCTTTGGTAGTACAAGAGCCTTCAGTTCCGGCCCCCACCCCATCGAGTTGGCGCTGACCTGCCAGGCACCTGCCTCGATCTCCGATGCCTTTCGTACTTTACCATGTCTCGCAGCGTATTTATCGGCGGCAGTGTCTGTACCTTGGCCCCAGTTCCATTCAGATTCAAAGCCTGCGAGCACTCTCAGCACTTCCAGCATCGCGGCTCGCCGATGCCGAAGATCGTGCCAGGGACCGAGTTCTCCGACGACACTCGAATAGATGTCATTGTTGTTGTTATTACGTACGAAGATATCATCGGGCGCGATCCTGCCCCAACCGACGAGTTCATCAAGAAAGCTTGTCGGCGGGGCACCATGGTTGTGGACCTTCTGTCTCGTGGCGCGGTAAGTCATGAATACCTGTCATCCCGAAGCTACTTCCGATGACGGTGTCTTAGACCTCGCATCTCGCGAGAAGCTGTGAGATCCATCACAGTCCATGTCTTGCCCGCCCGCGTCGTCTTCACCGAACCCCTGACGCTATCCCACCACGACCGGGATCGCTGATGGTGCATCCGTGATGCTCATCGGCGTCCGTCCGGCGGCATCGCCATCCGCCTGAGCTGGCATCGATTCGTTGCCGATGAATTCGATGCGGCGAGCACGGACATGGCGCACGCCAGGCGCGCGTCCAAGCAAATTGAGTGGCAGGGCGGCGCCATACATCAGTGCCCATCCCATGCCTGCGCGATCGAACAGCACGACCGAGAAGCCGGGCTCACCGGCACGCGCGGACGGTGCAAGCAAGAAACGCCCACCGTACAAACGCCCCTTGCTGACGATGACACTCGCCGCCTGCGTCTCCTCGCCGTCGAGCCGAACGCGGATGGGCGTATAGGGATACAAGGCAATTTCGCGCAACGTCTGGAGCCCGTAGGCACTGCGTCCCAACGCCCGCTTGAGCGGCACCGGCAGGTTGTGAACGACCTGCGCATCCAGCCCCACCCCCACCATCTGCACGAACAGGCGGGAAGCGCCGCCCGCACGCGCAACACCCGGCCAGAGCGGGCGCGTTCGCCCAAACGCAAGGGCCGCGGCAACCGAGCGTGGCTCGAAGGGTAGCGCCATCTCGTGGGCCATCACGTTCGCCGTGCCGAGCGGGATCACGCCGAGCCGTGCCGGCGAACCCATCAGACCGTTGGCCACCTCGGCGATGGTCCCGTCCCCGCCGGCGGCAACGACCATGCGCGCACCGCGGCAGGCGGCCTCACGAGCCAGCGACTCAGCGTGGCCGGCACGATGCGTTTCCGCCAGCTCGATGCGTACGCCATTCGCCACCAGGACGTCGAGCACACGCCAGAGCAAGCTGGCACGGCGCAATCCCGCGACCGGGTTGAACACGACGATCATGGCCAACGCGAATCGACCGCTCCTCAACGCTAAGTTGCATACCTTCCATCAAGCATATTGCAAGGAGATGTCACTTTCGTTGCTGAGATATGACTTTCAATGAACCAGACAATATTTGGTCTCGTCATTCAAACTTAACTTTATCCACAAGGATTCGGGCGTATCACATGCGCCTCGCATGAACGCACCCATTGTACCCGGCGCACGACCGCTCTACCGGAGCGTGTTCGTTTCGGATACCCACCTCGGAACCCGTGGCGCGCGTTGCGATTTTTTGGCCGACTTCCTTCGCCGCACGACCTGCCAGAACCTGTTCCTCGTCGGTGACATCATCGATGGCTGGCGCCTGCGCAAGTCCTGGTACTGGGACGAAAACCACGATGAAGTGATACGGCTGATCCTCCGGTTGGCGCGTGGCGGCACCGAAGTGACCTACATCCCGGGCAATCACGACGAGCTGTTCCGCAAGTGGCTGCCGATGGAAGTAGCGGGCATCCGCTTGCGGCAGGAAGCGGAACACACCACCGCTGACGGCAAGCGCCTGCTGATCATGCACGGCGACGAGTTCGACAGCGTGGTGCGCTACGCCAAGTTCCTCGCGCTGCTGGGCGACTGGGCCTACACCTTCGCGCTGACCTTCAATCGTTATTTCAACGCGGTGCGCCGGCGGTTGGGTTATCCTTACTGGTCGCTGTCCGCGTGGCTGAAACGCCAGGTGAAGGAAGCGGTGAAGGCGATCGACCGTTTCGAGGGAGCGCTGGCCACCGAGGCACGGCGCCGCGGATTCGACGGTGTCGTTTGCGGCCACATCCACCACGCCGAGATGCGCGAGGTGCACGGTGTGCTCTATCTGAACGATGGCGACTGGGTGGAAAGCTGCACCGCTTTGGTCGAGCACCATGACGGACGGCTCGAATTGATCGACTGGGCCGAAGTCAACCGCCTGTCGTTCTTCACGCCACGGCGCGCCGCGGTCCGCGAAGCTGCCTGACGCAGCCTCCTCTCAGGAACGGACATTTCGCGGCGCGAGTTTGGCCCCCGCGTCGTTTCAGCGGATCCTGATCGTTACCGACGCGTGGGCGCCGCAGGTGAATGGCGTGGTCCGCACGATGACCACTGTGGTGAACGAGCTCCGCGCCATGGGGCACGTCGTCGAAGTCATCGGTCCCGACCGGTTCCTCACCATTCCTTGCCCGACTTATAGCGACATTCCGCTGGCACTGCTGCCGCGCCGGAGCCTCGTGCGCATGATCGAGGCATTCCACCCTGATGCCATGCACATCTCCACGGAAGGGCCGCTTGGCATGGCAGCCCGAAGCTGGGCGATGCGCAACGGCCTTCACTTCACCACCGCGTTCCATACCCGGTTCGCCGAGTATATACAGGCGCGCATCGGTATGCCGGTCGGTCCGATCTACGCCTGGATGCGGCGGTTCCATGGTGCTGGCGAAGGTACGATGGTCGCGACGCAATCGCTCCGCGATGAGTTGGTCAAGCGTGGCTTTCGCAATATCCGCTCGTGGTCGCGCGGCGTGGACCTGGAAAGGTTCAAGCCGGAACCGCGCGAGGACTGGGGCCTCCCGCGACCAGTCTTTCTCTATGTCGGCCGCGTGGCGGTGGAGAAGAACATCGGCGCCTTTCTCGATCTGGATCTGCCGGGATCGAAAGTCGTGGTGGGCGGAGGTCCTATCCTCCCGAAGCTGCAACGCGATCATCCCAGCGTCCGCTTCACCGGTCCACGTTACGGCGAGGCGCTGGCGCGCGCCTATGCCGGGGGCGACGTGTTCGTGTTCCCAAGTCTTACTGACACGTTTGGCTTGGTGATGCTCGAGGCGCTGGCATGCGGCACGCCGGTGGCAGCCTTTCCCGTCACCGGACCGATCGACGTCCTGGTGGATGCACGAGGCAAGATCGGCGCCGTGAACACCGATCTGCGTGCGGCCGCACTGGAAGCCCTCACCGCAAATAGGACTGCGTGCCGCGCCCACGCCGAACGCTACTCATGGCGTGCCTGTGCCGAGATGTTCCTGTCGCATCTGGTACCGCTCGCTGCAGCGCCTCCTCGCATGGCTGGGTAATTACGCCACTGCCTCCGCCTCTACCTCTACCACGAAACGCGGATCAGCCAGCCCCGCCACGAAAAGCAGTGTGGAGCAAGGCGCGTGGCCCCCATACACCGCGTCACGCGCCGCCCGGAACGACGGTAGGAGTGACCGATCTGTCAGGAACACCGTCGTCTTGACCAGATTGGTGACGCTCATGCCATTCGCCTCGAGTACCGCCTGAAGATTGGCCAGGGCCTGTGCAATCTGACCCTCACCCGTTGCTGGAACCGAGCCGTCGAGGGCCACGCCAACCTGGCCCGAAATGATGAGGCGGCGCTGCTCGCCCTCGATCAGAAGCGAGTGCGTGTAGCCGGTTGGGGCACGCACGGTGGATGGATTGTTCGCGGTGATCACAGCCATGACTGGTCTCCTCATTTTATGATTGTGCGAGCCAACCACGCACAGCATCCTTGACGAAGCGCGCGTCCGCCGGGTTCGTCGCGGGGTTGCCGGCGCGATGGCCCCAGATGCTCGGTATCGGCGTCAGCTCCGCGCGTGACAGAAAGGGCAGTTCAGCCGCATTGTCGGCAACGCGGAAATACAGATCCGTCTCTCCAGGCATCAGCAACACGCGCGCTCGAATGGCTCGCAGTGCCCGTGCAAGGTCCCCATCATAAAGCGGATTGGCGCTGATATCCGCTGCATCCCACGTGCGCAGTTGGGCATAGGCATTCGCCGCCGGCCGCGCGCCGAACCGTTCCTCCCAATCCGTGCGAAGGAACGTCTCCAGGTCCGGTGCGCCGAGATTCGGCCGCGGTCCTGACGCAAGATGCAGCCCCGCCCGATAGAAATCCTGGCTCAGCGCCCAGGCTGCGTAGATACGTCCGAATGCGCGCTTGGCCGCGCGTGGCTCGGCGGAAAAGCGGCCATCCCCAATGTGCTCCGGCGCCGCCTCCAACGTTGCCATCAGGCTGCGCAGAAAGACCTGGTTGTGAACGGCAGTGCGCGCAACGCCACAGTTCACCACAATGCGGTCCACCGCCTCGGGGAACAACGCGGCCCAATGATAGGCCTGCAACGCCCCCATCGACCAACCATAGACGCACGCAACACGGTCGATGCCGAACAGCTCGCGTAACGCACGACGCTGCGTCTGGACATTGTCGAAGATGGTCACCAGTGACGGATAATCCGCCGTATTCGACGGACTGGACGACAATCCGTTGGCAAACATGTCGCAGATCACAATGTACCAGCGCGTCGGATCCAGCACGGCGTCAAGCCCGATCAGCCACTCCAGATCCGGATGCTGCGCGCCATAGCTTGTCGGGTAAACGATGACGTTGTCCCGCTGCGGCGCCAGCTTACCATGTGCCTTCCAGGACAGCCGCGCGTCCCGCAGCACGGCACCCGATTGCAACTCCAGATCACCAGCCTCGAAGATGCCCTGTTGCGTAGGCCAGTCCATCGCTTCCCCCCGCCGCGTCGGATGCAGCAAGGTTGGACATTGTGGCGTTGGCGGCAAGGGGGTTGGATCATGCTTCATCTGATC
>Ga0310811_10007407_pt1 | contig 14056 bp, 13 predicted proteins | sample YCmetagenome_FD_207642 | JGI IMG/M metagenome (GOLD analysis project Ga0310811, IMG submission 207642) | Soil microbial communities from experimental microcosm in Duke University, North Carolina, United States - YC | ecosystem: Engineered > Artificial ecosystem > Soil microcosm > Unclassified ... | reverse complement strand
AGGAGTCCATGGCATGACTAGCAGTGTGCCCAGTCCAGCTATCCTGGATACGACCCGAGCCGTACCGTTCACCGTGCGCGACGCCGTGATCGACTTCATGCGCAGGGTCGGCATGACGTCGGTATTCGCTAATCCAGGCTCGACAGAATTGCCGCTGTTCCGCGACTTTCCGGCTGATTTCCGCTATGTGCTCGGCCTTCAGGAGGCCGTGGTGGTCGGCATGGCCGATGGCTACGCGCAGGCAACCGACAACGCATCGTTCGTGAACCTGCATTCGGCGGCCGGTGTCGGCAACGCCATGGGAAATATTTTCACGGCCTTCCGCAACCATACGCCGATCGTCGTGACAGCCGGCCAGCAAGCCCGCTCGATGCTGCCATTCGACCCGTTTCTCGCCTCGACGCAGGCCACCGAGTTGCCCAGGCCGTACGTCAAATGGAGCATCGAACCGGCACGCGCCGAAGACGTGCCGCTGGCGCTTGCCCGCGCTTACTACATCGCGATGCAGGAGCCGCGCGGCCCGGTGCTGGTGTCGATCCCAGTGGACGACTGGGATCGCCCAGCGGAGCCCGTGCCGGTCCGGATGGTCAGTACCGCGGCGCGGCCAGAACCGGGCGTACTCGACCGGATCGGCGCCGCCCTCGACGCGTGCGAACCCCGTCTTCGTAGTCGGCGCGGCCGTTGATCGCGCGAAAGCATGGAACGACGTGGTGCGTCTTGCCGAGCGGCACAACGCACGCGTCTATGTTGCGCCCATGTCGGGTCGCTGTGGCTTTCCCGAAGACCATCGGCTGTTCGCCGGTTTCTTGCCGGCGGTGCGCGAGAAGATCGTCGAACGGCTGGCGGGGCATGACATGATTTTTGTGGTGGGCGCGCCGGCGTACGCCTATCACGTCGAAGGCAGCGGTCCGCATGTGCCTGACGGGGCAAGCCTGCTGCAATTGATCGACGATCCCGCCATCGCGGCCTGGACGCCGGTCGGCACGGCGGCAGTGGGCAACATCCGGCTTGGCGTGCTCGATCTGCTGGCGCGCCCCGCGCCGAAAGCGCGTGCGTTGCCCGCTGCGCGCGCGCCGCGGCCACGTGCCGAAGCGTCAGCGCGCATGTCGGTTGCGTTCGCGTTGCAGACGCTCGCCGAGGTGCGCGACGCGGCTGATATCGTCGTCGAAGAAGCGCCGAGTTCGCGACCCATGATACAGGACTATCTGCCCATCACTCAGAGCGGCACCTTCTTCACCATGGATAGCGGCGGACTCGGCTATGGCATGCCGGCTGCGGTCGGCGTAGCGCTGGCGAGGCCCGGCTCGCGCGTGGTCGGTGTGATCGGCGACGGTTCCAGCATGTATTCGATTCAGGCGGTCTGGAGCGCAGTTCAGCTTAAATTGCCGATTACATTCGTCATCTTGAATAATTCACGCTATGCCGCCTTGCAGGAATTTGCGTCCATGTTCGGATTCACCGCCACAGAACCGGTGCAAGGAACCGCGCTGCCCGGTATCGACTTCGTTGCGCTCGCGAACGGAATGGGATGCGAAGGCGTGCGGGTCAGCGATGCCGCGTCGTTGAAGCGCACGCTTGAAGCGGCGCTCGCGTCGGGCGGACCGCGTCTCGTCGAGGTGACGGTAGCCTGAGCGCAGCGCCGCCAACGGCGGCCATCACACGATATGCAGGAGACAATGAATGAAGACGGTTTCAATGCTGATCAACGGTGAGCGCGTGGCGTCGGAAAACGGCGCCACCTTCGAACGGCGCAACCCGCTCGACAACGAGATCGCGAGCCGCGCCCCGGCCGGTACGCCCGACGATGCACGCGCGGCCGTCAAGGCGGCATCCGAGGCGTTTGCAGACTGGTCGGTGACGGGACCCGGCCAGCGTCGCGCGCTGCTCTCGAAGGCCGCCGACTGTCTTGAAGCGAAAGCCGACGCGTTCGCCGAAGCCATGGCGACGGAGACGGGCGCATCCCGCATGTGGGCCGACTTCAACGTGACGCTGGCCGCGCGCGCCCTGCGCGAAGCCGCGGCGATGACGACGCAGATTGCCGGTGAAGTCATTCCGTCCGATGTGCCCGGCAGTCTCGCGCTCGCGGTCCGGCAGCCGGCCGGCGTCGTGCTGGGCATGGCGCCGTGGAATGCGCCGGTGATCCTGGGCGTGCGGGCCATCGCGCTGCCATTGGCGTGCGGCAACACGGTGGTGCTGAAAGGCTCCGAGCTGTGCCCGGCAACGCACGGTCTGATCATTGACGCGCTCCAGGAAGCGGGCCTGCCGAACGGCGTCGTCAACTTCGTCACGAACGCGCCGGAAGACGCAGGCGCGGTCGTCGCAGCGATGATCGCGGACCCGGCTGTCAGGCGCGTGAACTTCACGGGGTCCACACGCGTGGGAAAAATCATCGCCTCGTTCTGTGCCCGCTATCTGAAGCCCGCCGTGCTCGAACTGGGCGGCAAGGCCCCGCTGATGGTGCTCGCCGATGCCGATCTCGACGCCGCCGTCGAGGGTGCGGCCTTCGGCGCATTCGCCAACTCCGGACAGATCTGCATGTCGACGGAACGGATCGTGGTCGACACGGCGATCGCCGATGAATTCGTCCGCAAGTTGTCGGCGAAGGTCAGGAGCCTGTCGCTGGGCGACCCGCGTTCCGGTCCGGTGGTGCTGGGTTCGGTGATCGACATGGCCACCGTCCGGCGCTGCAACGCACTGATCGACGACGCCGTCGCGAAGGGCGCGACGCTCGTGTGCGGCGGCAAGGCCGACAGCACGCTGATGCCCGCCACGCTGCTGGACCACGTCACACCGGCGATGGCCATCTATAGCGAGGAATCGTTCGGTCCCGTCAAGGCGATTGTTCGCGTCAACGGCGACGAAGAGGCGCTTCGCTGTGCGAACGACAACGAGTATGGCCTCTCGTCCGCCCTATTCAGCCGAGATGTCGCGCGCGCGATGAATCTTGCGAAGCGGATTCAATCGGGCATCTGTCATGTCAACGGACCGACGGTTCACGACGAAGCGCACATGCCGTTTGGCGGCGTCAAGGGAAGCGGCTTCGGCCATTTCGGCGGACAGGCCGGTGTGGCCGAGTTCACCGATCTGCGCTGGATGACGGTTCAAACGTCGCCGCGACACTATCCGTTCTGATCGCTGAGCGGCGCGACGCGACGACACACTGTCCCGTCGCACGCGGCGTTTTCGACTACTTCCTGAGGAACGTCCGTTTAGAGCGGGCGACATGATCGACCATGAAAATATCGGTTCTGGGTGCGGGCGCGATGGGATCCCTGTTTGGCGGTCTGCTTGCGCATGACGGTCATGCCGTCTCGTTGCTCGACATCAACGCAGCGCATCTCGACGGGATGCGCGAAAGAGGTCTGCTTCTCGAGGCCCAAGGAAGTGCGCAGACCATCACGAGTCTGAGCGTCAGCAGACCCGAGGCCGCCCGTTCGATACCGGATCTGTTGATCGTCTTTACGAAGTCGTTGCACACGCGTGCGGCGCTATCGAGTCTCAACGGCATCATCGGACCGCAAACACTGGTTCTGACGCTGCAAAATGGACTGGGCAACGTCGAGCTGATCAAGGAATTCGTCCCGATCGGGCAGATTCTGATTGGCGTGACGACCTGGCCGGCAGACCTGATCGGGCCGGCCCATGTCAGCTCCCATGGCGAAGGCGGGATACGGATGATGTCCGCCGACGGCGTCGCCCGGCCTGAAGTGGCGGCGATTGCGGCCGCGCTCGATTCCGCCGGCCTGCGCTGCGTGGTCGATGGCGATGTCTGGGCCGCGATCTGGGAGAAGGTGGCGTTCAATGCTGCGCTCAACAGCCTCTGTGCTGTGACCGGTTGCGCCGTCGACGGCCTCGGCGCGGTGCCGGACGGCCCGCAACTGGCGGCGAGCATCGTGACCGAAGTGCTGGCGGTGGCGCGGGCGCGGGGCATCGACGTCGATCTGGATGGCTGCCTGGCGAATCTCTCGCACGCCATTGCGACGCACCACGGACATAAACCGTCGATGCTGCAGGACGTGCTCGCCGGTCGTCGTACCGAGATCGAGGGCATCAACGGCGCAGTAGTGGCTGCTGCGCGGGAAGTGAATGTGCCCGTCACGCACACCGCAACACTGCTGCAACTGGTCCGGCTCGTCGAAGCACGCGCCTGCGCCAGCCACCAAGCCGCTCGGTGAGGATCCGGATATTTGCGCGCCGCGGCGTGCAATCACGTGAAAATGCATCATACGGCGCGGGAGGCGCAAATGAATAATCCCTCGTACAAGGCGTCGGCGCCACTGGACATCGGACACGTCCTCGATGACGGTCCATTCAGCGCCGCACAGAAACTGATCGTCTTTCTTGCCGCGCTGTCCATCGTCATGGATGGATTCGACGGACAGCTCATCGGCTTCGCGATACCGGTCCTCATCAAGGAATGGGGCATTACCCGAAACGCGTTCGCACCCGCGGTCGCGGCCGGGCTGATCGGGATGGGTATCGGCAGTGCCTTGGCGGGCTGGTTTGCAGATCGCTTTGGGCGACGCTGGGCGGTGATCGGAAGTGTGCTTGTGTTCGGCGTCGCCACCTGCTCGATCGGGCTCGCGCACAACATCGCGATGGTCGCGGTGCTGCGCTTCATTGCCGGTCTGGGAATTGGCGGTGCGTTGCCGAGTGCGGCCACGATAACCGCTGAATTCACGCCCGCGCGCCGGCGCACGCTCGCGGTGACTGCGACTATCGTCTGTGTGCCGCTCGGCGGCATGCTCGCGGGGATTTTTGCCGGTGAAATCCTGACCAGGCTGGGCTGGCGCGGACTGTTCTATATCGGCGGAGCGCTGCCGATTGCTCTCGCCGTAGTGTTGCTGTTCGCGTTGCCTGAATCCCCGCGCTTTCTCGCCCGACGCCAGGAACGGTGGTCGGAATTGCGCGTGCTCCTCGCGCGCATCGGTCGACGCACCGATGCAGCAACGACATTTGCCGACGTCAACGAGCAGAAGGTCGAACAACGCGCAGGCTTGTCCGCACTCTTCGAAGCCGGGCGCGCCCGTGACACGGTGGCGATCTGGTGTGCGTTTTTCATGTGCCTGCTCGCGGTCTATAGCGCGTTCAGCTGGTTGCCCACCATGCTCGTCGTTGAGGGGACGACCGTGGTGGTGGCCGCTTCGGGACTCACCGCGTACAACATCGGAGGCGTGCTGGGTGCGCTCGGCTGTGCCGTGGCGATTACGCGCTTCGGCTCGCGCTGGCCCTTGCTGATCTGCTGCGCGGGAGGCGCGGCGAGCGCCCTGCTGCTGCGCGATGTAAACGTCGGCCAGCATACGGGCCTGTTCGTGCTGGGCCTGGGTCTGCACGGTCTCTTCGTGAATGCGGTTCAGGCGACCATGTACGCGCTGTGCGCCTACGTCTACCCGACCAATGTACGTGCGACCGGAACCGCATCGGCCCTGGCGTTTGGCCGGCTCGGTGCGATTCTCAGCGCGTTTGCGAGTGCCTGGCTGATCACCTTGGGCGGTGCGTCGGCCTACCTGGGGCTGCTTGGCGGGGCGATGTGCATGGTGCTGGTCGCGCTCGCCGTGGTCGGAAACCACATTCCACGGGCGCAGAAAAAACGGGTGATTCGTCCCGCGCAACCTGAAGTGCTCCACTGATCACGCGTGCGGCCACACGCTATCGCGGCGGCGCTTGCCGAAGATGGTCTTCGACTATCTGGGCGGCGCCGAATCCGGCTTGCGGCGTAACCGCGATCAAAGCGCCTGCTATAACGGTCCCACGAACTGAATGGGATGCGAGTGCGCTCGAGCCAGTCAAGGCACACGATCGCCCCCCTTTGCTAGCGCCATGCATGTGGCGATCGCGTGCCGCACTACCGGCAGAAAGCGCCGCCCCATGCCGTGAATCAGCGCCACGCGCTCCGCGGCCCCTTGCGCGACAATGCAGCGCGCCTCGAGCGCGTCGTGCAGGCTGTCGAGGCTCGCGACCGGCACGATGCCAATGCCCACGCCCTGCCGCACCAGCGCGACGATCGCGGGCACGTCCGAACTGTCGGCGACGATATTTGCCGCAGCGCCTGCCGCCCGAAACGCGTCGAGCACGCGCTCGTAAATGCCGGTCCCCGAACTGCGCCGCAACACCACAAGCGGCAGGCTCGCCAGCTGCGCGAAGGTCACGTCGCCGCCCTCGCCCGCTACTCCGTCGCGCGAGAAGCACGCATCGTCGCGCCGCACCAGCGCTACGAAATGCAGATCCATGAGCGGCTTGACGGCCAGTGCGGGGTTAGCCACAGGCAATTGTGTGAGTGCGAAGTCCAGCGCGCGCCGCTCGATCATCTCTTCGAGTAGACGCGGCTCCCCCTGATGCAGCGAGAACGTCACGAGGGGCAACTCGGCACGCAGTGCGACCACGGTGCGCGCGATCACATCCATGCCCGCCGCCACGAAGCCAATCCGCACACGTCCTTGCGCGCCGCGCCCCAGCGCTCCCATTTCCTCATCGATCTGGCTCGCATGATTGAGCAGTTCGCACGCGTGCTCATAAAGTGCGAGGCCCGTGTCGGTCACGACTAGACCGCGGCCGGTCCGCTCGAAGAGGGACACGTTCCACTCGCCTTCGAGCTGCTTGATCGCTACGCTCAGCGGCGGCTGGGCGATATGCAGCACTTCCGACGCCGCATTCAGCGAGCCTTGTTCGACAACCGCCCTGAAATAGTGGAGCTGACGCAAATTCATGGCCGGGCCTGAAGGCGAAGGATGCGCCGATGATAATCCGCGGCGCGACGGGCGGGTGAATCAACCCAAATTGCAAGCGTGGCTCAGCCGCAGACGGTCGTCGCATTATGCTCAGATGATATGCACTCCCCGACAATCGCAGTCGAACTTGTGACCGCGCTCCACGAAGGCTTCGATAAGTTGCTCGCGAAAGCGTCCCGCGAATAGCGTCCTTCGATTTCCGTATCGATTGTTATCGGAACAGTATTGGCTGTCGTGACGACGCATCCATAGAATCGATTGCATTCAAGGAGGTCGACATGAAACGCATCGTGGTGGGCATCACCGGCGCGACGGGCGCCCCGCTGGCAGTCCGCATCCTGCAGTTCCTGCGAGACATGGAAGTGGAAGTGCATTTGGTCTGCTCACAGTGGGCGCGGGCAACGTTGCAGCAGGAATGCGGTCTTAGCGTGCGCGCGCTGCGCGACTACGCCGAAGTCATGCACGATGCTCGCGACCAGGGTGCTTCGATTTCGAGCGGCTCGTTCCACACCGACGGCATGATCGTCGTGCCATGCAGCATGAAGACACTCGCCGCGATCCGCGTGGGCTACGCGGACAACCTGATCGCGCGCGCCGCCGACGTCACCATCAAAGAGCGCCGCAAGCTCATCCTGGTGGCGCGTGAAACGCCGCTCAGCTCGATTCACCTCGAAAACATGTTGCATCTCTCGAATCTGGGCGCGGTGATCTTCCCACCTACGCCCGCCTTCTACAACAAGCCCGCCAGTCTCGACGAGATGCTGGACCATCTGGCGGTTCGCATTCTCGATCAGTTTCACCTCGATCATCCGGCCGCCAAACGGTGGGGCGGCATGAAGCAAGCTCTTCTAGAGGAGTAAAGCATGGCATATCAAGACTTGCGCACCTATCTCGACACGCTTTCCCGGGAAGGACAACTCATCCGCGTAATGGACGCCGTGTTGCCCGAACCGGACATCAGCGCCGCAGCCTGTGCCGTCAACAAGCTCGGCGACAAAGCGCCCGCGCTGTTGTTCGAGAACATCCTGGGCTACACCGACGCGCGCATTGCGATGAACGTCCACGGTTCGTGGCGCAATCATGCGCTGATGCTCTGCATGCCGAAAGATACACCGCTCAAGGAACAGTTCCACGAATTCGTGCGCCGCTACCAAACCTATCCGGGCACGGTCGAGGAGCGCGGCGAGGCGCCGTGGCAGGAAGTGCAGATCGACAAGGACATCAACCTGTTCGACATCCTGCCGCTGTTTCGCCTGAACCACGGCGACGGCGGTTTCTATATCGACAAGTCCTGTATCGTCTCGCGAGATATAACGGACTGGGACAACTCCGACGCGCAGAACGTCGGCATGTACCGTCTTCAGGTGAAGGGCAAGAACCGCATCGGCATTCAGCCGGTTCCCGCGCACGACATCGCGATCCACCTGCGCAAAGCCGAAGAGCTGGGCGAAAATCTGCCGGTCGCGATCTGCATCGGCAACGACCCGCTCATCAGCACCGTCGCGGCGATGCCGATCCTCTACCACCAGTCCGAGTACGAAATGGCCGGCGCACTCGCCCAGGAGCCGTATCCGGTCGTTAAAGCGCAGCACACGGGGCTGCAGGTGCCGTGGGGCTCCGAGATCGTGCTCGAAGGCAAGATCCTCTCGCGGGTTCGCGAAGGCGAGGGTCCATTCGGCGAATTCACGGGCCACTATTCGGGCGCGCGCCAGATGCCCGTGGTGGAGATTACCAAGGTCTCGCACCGAAGCAGTCCGCTATTCGAGCATTTGTACCTCGGCATGCCGTGGACGGAAATCGATTACCTGATGGGCGTGAACACCTGCGCGCCGCTTCACGTGCAATTGAAAGAAGCGTTCCCCGAAGTGCAGGCTGTCAACGCGCTATACACACACGGCCTAGTGGTAATCGTATCGACAAAATGTCGTTTCGGCGGCTTCGCAAAGGGCGTCGGCATGCGCGTGCTCACCACGCCGCACGGACTGGGCTATGCGAAGGTGGTGATCGTCGTCGATGAAACCATCGACCCGTTCAACCTGCCGCAAGTGATGTGGGCGATCTCGACCAAGTTCAACCCTGAATTCGATCTCTTCACCATACCGGGTCTCTCGGTGCTACCGCTCGATCCGGCCTCGGATCCCGCGGGCATGACGCACAAGCTCGTGATCGACGCCACCACGCCGGTTGCGCCCGAAAAGCACGGCCACTACTCGCAGGAGCTGAGCGACCCGATCACCACCGATGCTTGGGTCGAAAAACTGCGCCAACTATTGCCTACCGCTTAAGGAAGCTGCCAAATGAAGAGTCGCCCTATTTGCCCCCGCTGCGAATCCGAGCGCACGGATACGCTGACCCGCTCGCCCGTGCCGGGCGTCTGGGAGGTCTACCACTGCGAGGCATGCTTCTTCGCGTGGCGCAGCACCGAGCCGGACTTCATCACCGACCCGGCGAAGTACGACCCCGAGTTCAAGCTCAGCCGTGAGCAACTCGACCAATCGAGCGTAATGCCAGCCGTGCCTGCGTTGCTTAAACGTTGAAAACAGACCGAGGCGCGGGTGACACGCGCGCGCTTCGCGCAAGTTATTTATGAAGCACTTCAGAAGCAGCGTCCAGTCATTTTTGTTAGACAACCCTATTATTAGCATCCCAGTATTGGTTGGTCTCGCGACCGGTTGGCTGCCGTGTGCACATGAATACCGCAAAAATTCGCCAGGCGATGGATAACCTCAACGCGCTGGCGTGTCACCCACATGGGGCGACTAGTGGGGTCCCGTGGTTTTCGACAGATTGAAAGTGCAAGAGCCACTTCCATGCCGTCCTGTGTAAAGGAGCACGAACATGCAAGCCGACGTCCACACTGCCCCGCCCGCTGCCGAGCTCGACGACAACACGATCCAATTCGCGAACGCGGTATTTGATCTCGCGCGTTGCGGCGACTCTGCACCGCTCAGCGTGCTACTGGGACATGGCCTGCCGCCGAATCTGCGCAATCATCGCGGCGACAGCCTCCTGATGCTCGCCGCGTATCACGGGCATCTGGAAACGGTGCGCTTGCTATTACGGCATCGTGCGGATCCGGATCTGCGCAACAACGACGGGCAAACGCCGCTTGCAGGCGCCGCGTTCAAGGGCGATCTGCCGATGATCAAGCTGATGCTCGCGCACGGCGCCGATATCGAAGGCGCGTCGCCTGACGGGCGCACCGCGCTCATGATCGCGGCGATGTTCGACCGCACCGGGATCGTCGAATACCTCGTCAGCCGCGGCGCCAATCTCGACGCGACCGATGCAACGGGTGTCAGCGCGGCCGATGCGGCCCAGCGAATGGGCGCCTCGAAAGCGCTGGCGTTATTACAGCAAATGAAGTCGTCGCGGGTCGATTCGCGCTGATTTGGTTTTCACGCGGTTCGAATCGGGCGCTATCCCGGTTGGCCGCAGCGAGTGATGTTTCGTTTATTGCATCGCGCCTAGCAGTTTCATTCGATTCAAGTAAAGGAATGATGTATGAAAAAGTTGACGACAGCGTTTGGCGCTCCGGTTGTAGACAACCAGAACATCATGACCGCCGGGCCGAACGGACCCGCGTTGCTCCAGGATGTCTGGTTCCTCGAAAAGTTGGCCAATTTCGACCGCGAGGTGATCCCCGAGCGGCGCATGCACGCGAAGGGCTCCGGCGCATTCGGCGCCTTTACCGTGACCCACGACATCACGAAGTACACCCGCGCGAAGATCTTTTCGGAGATCGGCAAGAAGACCGAGATGTTCGCGCGCTTCTCGACGGTCGCCGGCGAGCGCGGCGCGGCGGACGCGGAACGCGACATCCGCGGCTTCGCGCTGAAGTTCTACACCGAAGAGGGCAACTGGGACATGGTCGGCAACAACACGCCGGTGTTCTTCCTGCGCGACCCGCTGAAGTTCCCGGACTTGAATCACGCGATCAAGCGCGATCCGCGCACCGGTCTGCGCAGCGCGGATAGCAACTGGGACTTCTGGACGCAGCTTCCGGAGGCGCTGCACCAGGTGACGGTCGTCATGAGCGATCGCGGCATTCCGGCGACGTTCCGCCACATGCACGGATACGGCAGCCACACCTACAGCTTCATCAACGCGATGCAGGAGCGTTTCTGGGTTAAGTTCCATTTCCGCACCCAGCAGGGAATCAAGAACCTGACCGACGCCGAAGCGCAAGCGCTGATCGGCCACGACCGCGAAAGCCATCATCGCGACCTGTACGAAGCCATCGATCGCGGCGAGTTCCCGCGCTGGACGCTGTTCCTGCAGATCATGCCCGAGACGGATGCCGCGACTTACAAGGTCAATCCGTTCGACCTGACCAAGGTGTGGTCGCAGCGCGACTATCCGCTGATCGAAGTCGGCGTGATGGAACTGAATCGCAATCCTGAGAACCACTTTGCCGACGTCGAACAGGCTGCGTTCTCGCCGTCCAATGTGGTGCCCGGCATCAGCTTCTCGCCGGACAAGATGCTGCAAGGCCGCCTGTTCTCATACAGCGACGCGCAACGCTATCGGCTGTCCGTGAACTACCATCAGATTCCGGTCAACGCGCCGCGCGCTGCGAAGTACGTGCACAGCTATCACCGTGACGGGCTGATGCGGGTCGACGGCAACATGGGCGGCGCGACCTCCTACGAGCCGAATACCCGCGGCGCGTGGCAGGAGCAACCGGACTTCCGTGAGCCGCCGCTGGCGATCACCGGTGCGGCCGATCACTGGAATCACCGCGTCGACGAGGACTACTACTCGCAGCCGGGCAATCTGTTCCGTCTGATGACCCCGGCGCAGCAGCAGGTGCTGTTCGACAACACCGCGCGCGGGATGGTTGGTGTGTCCGCGCCGGTCAAGACGCTGCATATCGAGCACTGCACGAAGGCCGATCCCGCATACGGCGCGGGCGTCGCCGCGGCGATCGAGCGGATCGATAAGGAACATGACTGAAATGGGGCGCACGGCATGCGTGCGCCCGCACCGGGAAACACCACATGCGATCCAAAATTTTTCTGCGCCTGATGCGCCTGATGCGCCTGATAGCGGCTGGCATTGTACTTGCCGCGGTGGCCGGCTGCACGCACTTGCCCGACAAACCGGCGTATGCGAAAGCCGATTCGGCGGCATTGCGCCGCTACGACGGCGATTGGTTCGACGCGGCGCGCGTCGGACGCATCGATATTCTGCGTGCGTTGTTTGATGCAGGTTATCCAATCGACGCGGCCGACACGCATGGCTATACCGCAGTGATCCTCGCGGCCTACCATGGCCAGCCGGCCGCACTCGATTTCCTGCTATCGGCAGGCGCGAACGCCTGCCTCGGCGATCGTCATGGGAATACGGCGCTGATGGGCACCCTGTTCAAGGGCGATTCCGCCATCGCCCGGCATCTCATCGAGGCCCATTGCCCGATCGATCAGATGAACGGCGCCGGTGAGACCGCGCTCGGTTTCGCCACGCTTTTTAACCGCATCGACCTGATTCCGGTTCTCATCAAGCATGGCGCGGACCCGAATCATGTAGACGGGCGCGGTCAGTCGCTGCTGCAGCTGGCGCTGGCGCACGACAACCTCAAGGCTGCGGAGGCGCTGCGTCAGGCGAGCGCCCCGCGATAACCGTTTGACCAAGCCACGCCGCGGTTACCGCCACGCACTCGCTCACGGGTTGCCGGCTCGTATCGAACGATAGGTCGGGGTGTGACGGCGCCTCATACGGATCGCTCACGCCGGTAAAATGGGCGATTGTCCCCGCACGTGCTTGAGCATAAAGTCCCTTGGGGTCGCGCGCCTCGCAGATCGTCAGCGGAGTTGCCAGATACACCTCGACGAATCTTGATTCGCCAACGGTGCGACGTGCCATCTCCCGATCGTCCCGATACGGGGAAATCAGCGCCGCAATGGCCCAGGTCCCGGCCTCGTTGAGTTGTCGGCACCGCTCGGCCACGCGCCGGATGTTTTCGCTACGGTCCTCCCTCGAGAATCCCAGATCGCGGCTCAGCTCGCGGCGCACGACATCGCCGTCGAGGATTTGTCCGGTAGCGCCAGCAGCCGCCAAGGCATACGCGAGGGCGTGTGCAAGCGTCGTCTTGCCTGCTGCGCTTAGGCCGGTCAGCCACAGCGTGACGGGTCGCTTTTTCATGGCTGTCTCGCTCCGCGAGGCCGGCGCACTCGTTGCTGGATTGTCCCGATGCCGGAATTCATGGCGCCTCCACACCGAGTGCCGCCAGAAGCGGGCCCAGATGGCTGGCGTAGCGATGCCAACGGCCTTTGGAGGTGGTGTAAATGGGCCGGCGCACTTGGTTGACGCTAGCCGTGCGGACCATGCGGCGATTCTCGTGAAAACGCAGGCACGCTTCATCCCAGGGCAAGCCGAGAAAACCAATGAGACGCCGCGCCTCGCCCTCAAGGTCACCGACCACCGCCTCGTAATCGACTTCCAGATAACGCTCGGCCGGCAGCACCTGAGCCCAATGTGCCATGAGGCGCCGGTAGGCCCGGTAAAACGCGCCGAGTTCGGTCTGATCGTAAGTGAACAACTGCTCGCCGGCGAAGTGCTTGGTGTAACAGGACAGGCAGGTATCGACCGGATCACGGCGGCAATGAATGATGCGCGCGCCGGGCAAAATCAACGCGATGAGTCCCGCATAGAAGAAGTTTGCGGGCATCTTGTCCACGAGGCGCAACCGACCCTGGGCCAAAGGCGTCACCCGGGCCAGATATTGCCGGCCTAAGTGCACCATATCCTCCCGTGTCATCGTCGACATGGCCTGCGGAAACGCGCCGCTGCCCTCGACGATTAGGCGCAGCGCGGACAACTCGCCGGCGCCTGCCACCTGGGGGTGAGACGACAGAATCTGCTCGACCAGCGTGGTACCGGAGCGCGGCATGCCGATGACGAACACCGGCAGCTCGGACGGCGCGCCCGCCCCCTGGAGTTGATCGAGGAATGCGGGGGTGAAGGCGTCGGCGATGTGCTCGAACCATCGGTCGGTGGCCGCTGGATCGTAGCTAAAGGTCGCCCGCTGCTGGCGGTTGCCAGCGTCAAGGTGGTGGAAGGCGCGCGCCGCGTCGTCCATGTCGAGATAGGCCTTGCCCAGCGCAAAATGCGCGGACGTACGATCGGCCAGAGGTCTGCTTGCGCCTTGGGCAAGCATCGCTTCGAGCGTCGCGAGGTCTGGGTCGTCGGCCTTGAAGGTCTTGGCGTCGGCACGCGCGATAAGCGCACGCGCCGATCCGGGAAAGGTCTCCAGTACCCGGTCGAAGGTCGCCAGGGCCTCTTCCTTGCGACCGGCTTCCAACAACAGCGTGGCGCGCCCGGTGAGG
>Ga0310811_10007406_pt1 | contig 14056 bp, 11 predicted proteins | sample YCmetagenome_FD_207642 | JGI IMG/M metagenome (GOLD analysis project Ga0310811, IMG submission 207642) | Soil microbial communities from experimental microcosm in Duke University, North Carolina, United States - YC | ecosystem: Engineered > Artificial ecosystem > Soil microcosm > Unclassified ... | reverse complement strand
CCGATGCTGCGCGCCTGGCGCCGTCGCCGCGGCGCCAGCCAGCTCGCCCTCGCCCTGCAATCGGGCGTGTCGCAGCGCCACGTCAGCTTCCTCGAATCCGGCCGTGCCAAGCCGAGCCGCGAGATGGTGGTCCAGCTCACCACCGCCCTCGACGTCCCTCTGCGCCAGCGCAACACCATGCTGCTGGCGGCGGGCTTCGCGCCGGTCTATCGCGAGAGCAGCTTCGGCGCGCCCGAACTCGCGCCGGTGCGCCAGGCGATCGACCGCATCCTGCAGAAGCACGAGCCCTACCCGGCCGTCGTCATCGACCGGTTGTGGAACCTGCTGCAGGTCAACGAGGCGGCGCAGGCCTTCACGGTGTTCCTGTTCGAGGGGCCGCCGCCCAACCCGCCGGCGGGCAAGAGCCCGAACCTCCTGCGCTATCTGCTCGACCCCAAGGGACTGCGCCACAAGGTCGCCAACTGGGAGGAGGTCGCGCGCTACCTCGTGTCGACCACCTACGCCGAGATCCTGGCCGACGGCGGCGAGCCCAAGGCGCTCTCCTTCATCGAAGAGATCATGGCGTACCCCGACGTGCCGGCGTCGTTCCGCCGGCTGCGCTTCGAGGAGCGCCCGCCGCCGGTGCTCAGCGTCGACTACGTGGTCGGCGGCAAGGCGCTGTCGGTCTTCACTACCATCGCCACCCTGGGGACGCCGCAGGACATCACCCTGCAGGAAGTCCGCATCGAATGCTTCTTCCCGTCCGACGACCGCAGCGACGCCCTGTTCAAGAGCCTGGCGGCCAAGAGCTGAGAGCCTTTCATTCTCCTCCCCACCTTCGGTGGGGAGGTGCCCCGTCATACGGGGCGGAGGGGCGGGGGCGGAGGGGTCATGAGCCATGGGACCGCGGGCGTCCCACCCGCTCATGCTCATGATCACGAGCGGGCGGGACGCCCGCGGTCCTCTGATTCATGACCCCTCCGTCGCCGTATGACGGCGACACCTCGCTAGCAGAGCTGAGGAGGACATTGAAGAGCGCTCCCTATGTGCATGCCCCGCCCCGTTGCCTAGGCCTGCACCTCCATCAGCGCCAGCAGCGCCTTGACGATCGCCAGCGGTGGCGGCGGACAGCCGGGGACGTGCAGGTCGACCGGCAGGATGTCGGCGAGCGGCCCGACCACCGCCGGCGAGCCGGCGAACACGCCGCAATTGACGGCGCAGTCACCCAGCGCCACGACCCATTTCGGCTCCGGCGTGGCGTGGTAGGTGCGCAACAGCGCCTCGCGCATGTTCCAGGTCACCGGGCCGGTGACCAGGAGCACGTCGGCATGGCGCGGCGAGGCGACGAATTTCAAGCCGAAGCGCTCGGCATCGTAGATCGGATTGTTGACGGCATGGATCTCGAGCTCGCAGCCATTGCACGAGCCGGCGTCGATCTCGCGGATGGCGAGCGAGCGGCCGAGGCGTTGGCGGCCGCGCTCGCCCAGCGCGCGCGCCGCCTCGGCGAGCGCCGCGGCGTCGGGACCGGGCGACGGAATGGTCGCCTTGCCCTTGGTCAGGGCATCGATGAGGAACCTTCTCACCGTTGCGGCTTCACAGGTCGTGCCCCGAGTAGGAGCAGTTGAACGACTTGTTGCACAACGGGAAGTCGGCGACGATGTTGCCCTCGATCGCTGCCTCGAGCAGCGGCCACTGGAACCAGCTGGCGTCGCGCGCGTGGACATGGGCCAGCCGCCCGTCGGCCACGCGCACGTCGATGAAGACGTCGCCGCGAAAGGCCTCGACCAGCGCCGCTCCTTCGCCCGACATCGCATCGGGGCGCTCGCTCCTGATCTCGCCGGGCGCCAGCCGGCCCAGCAGCTGGGCCACGATCGCCAGGCTCTCGGCGATCTCGTCGAGGCGCAGCAGCAGGCGGGCGTCGACGTCGCCGCCGCTGCGCACCTTGAGGGCGAAATCGACCTGGTCGTAGGGCGCGTAGGCGAAGCTCTTGCGCGCGTCGAAGGCGCGCCCCGAGGCGCGCCCGACGAAGCCGCCGGCCGCATACTGGCGGGCCAGCGCCGGCGACACGATGCCGGTGCTGACCGTGCGGTCCTGCAACGACGGCATCGACTCGTAGACCCGCAGCATCTCTTCTCGCGTCGACTGCATCCTGTCGAGCAGTCCGCGGATCCGGCCGATGCCGTCCGGCGACAGATCGACCGCCACGCCACCCGGCACGATGCAGTCCATCATCAGCCGATGCCCGAAGCACCCGGCAGCAACGGCGAGAACGTCCTCGCGCTGCACGGCGCAGCGGGCGTGGATGGCGACCACGCTGGCATCGTTGCAGATCGCCCCGACGTCGCTGACGTGATGCGCCATGCGTTCGAGCTCCGCCATGATGGCGCGCAGCAGGACGGCGCGGACGGGCGGCGTCCAGCCGAGCGCCGCCTCGACCGCGCGCGCGAACGCCCAGGCATAGGCCACCGTGCTGTCGCCCGAGAGGCGGCCGGCGATGCGCGCGCCGGCCTCGATCGCGGCGCCAGCCATCAGGCCCTCGACGCCCTTGTGCACGTAACCCAGCCTCTGCTCGAGGCGCACCACGGTCTCGCCGTTGGCGGTGAAGCGGAAATGGCCGGGCTCGATGATGCCGGCATGGACCGGGCCGACCGGGATCTGGTGCAGCCCCTCGCCATCGACGGCCAGGAATTCGTAGCCCTCTTCGTGCTGGCGCCCGGGCCAGCGTCCGTGGTCCAGCCACCGCCGCTCATCGGGTAGGCCAACCGGGCTCACGCAGTAGAGATCGCGCATCGCACGCTCGAGCCGCAGCGCCGGGCGATGGCGGCCGGCGACCGACGGATAGCGCCCATCCTCGGTCGCCAGCGAGACGATCGCGCGGGCGCCGCGCCCGACATCGCCCAGCGCCAGGCGCATGGCCCCGCCATCCGCCCACAGCGCCTGCAGATCGTGCAGCCCCTCGGCGCAGCCCTCGCTCAAGGCCGTCCAGGTTTCGGCATCGACGGCAAATCGACAATAGCCGTCAGCGCCGGCCGGGCGGTCGACCAGGACGTCGTGCAGCGCGCGGCTCATCCCAGCAGCTCCGCGGCGCGCTGGAACCAGGCGACCAGCAGCGGCGGCAGGAAGATGCCGGCGGCGAGCACCAGGGCGAGATGCAGCAGGACCGGCACGAACGAACCGTCGACACGATGCGTCGCGCCGACCGGCTCGCCGAACATCGTGCCCTGCAGCCTGAGCAGCAGTGCCCCGAAGCCGACCAGCAGGCCGAACGCCGGCGCCAGCGCCAGCCACGGCTCGCGGGCGAAGGTCGTCGTCAGGATCAGGAACTCGCTCATGAACACGCCGAACGGCGGCACGCCGCAGATCGCCAGCACGGCCAGGGCGAACAGGACGGCGAGGCGAGGATGGCTGACGCTGAGGCCCCTGATGTCGGCGAGGCGCTGGGTGCCCTTGGCCTGGGCGATCTGTCCGACGGCGAAGAAGATGCCCGACTTGGTCAGGCTGTGCATCGCCATGTGCAGCAGGCCGGCAAAGTTGGCGAGCGGCCCGCCCATGCCGAAGGCGAACACCATCAGCCCCATGTGCTCGATCGACGAGTAGGCGAACAGCCGCTTGATGTCGCGGCGCTGGTACAACATGAAGGCGGCGAAGATCAGCGACACCAGCCCCATCACCACCATGATCGGGCCGGGATCGAGCGCCGCCGGCTGGGCGGCGACCAGCATCTTGAAGCGCAACAGCGCGTAGAGCGCGACGTTCAGCAGCAGGCCGGACAGCACCGCCGAGATCGGCGTCGGACCTTCGGCGTGCGCATCCGGCAGCCAGGCATGAAGCGGCGCCAGGCCGACCTTGGTGCCGTAGCCGACCAGCAGGAAGATGAAGGCGAGATCGAGGATCGCCGGGTCGAGGCGGTCGGCCGCGGCATGCAGCAGGCTCCAGGTCATCGCCGGCACGCCCTCGCCCAGCGCCGGCTGGCCGGCGAGATAGATCAGGATGGTGCCGAAGAACGCCAGCGATATGCCGACGCTGGCCAGGATGAAGTACTTCCACGCCGCCTCGATCGCCTGCGGCGTGCGGTAGAGCCCGACCATCACCACGGTGATCAGGGTGGCGAGCTCGAGCCCGACCCACATGACGCCGATGTTGTTGGCGACCAGCGCCACGTTCATCGAGCCCATCATCGCCTGGAACATGGCGTGATAGAACCGCACGAACGTCGGCGACAGCCGGCCGCTCTCGATTTCGTGGCCGATGTAGGACGCGCTGAACAGGGCCGTGGTGAAGCCGACCAGGGTGTTGATGACGACGAAGACGATGTTGAATTCGTCGACAATCGCGTAGTCGCCGACCAGGCGGTCGGACGCCACCAGCCAGCCGCCGACGGCGAGCGTCAGCGCCGAGGCGATCACGTTCGCGACAGCGCCGACGCGGTACGAGGGCAGTGCCACCAGCAGCAGCGCCGCCGCATAGGGCACCAGCACGACGAGTTGGTAGGGCTCGATCATCGGCGGTCGCCGCGCATGCGGTCGAGCGCTTCGATATCGACCGTGTCGAAGCGCTCGCGGATGCGGAACACGAAGACGGCGAACACGAACAGCGCGATCAGCACCGAGAAGGCGACGCTGACCTCGACCACCAGCGGCATGCCGCGCGCGCCGGTCGCCGCCAGGATCAGGCCGTTCTCCATCGACATGAAGCCGACCACCTGGGTGACCGCGTTGCGCCGCACGATCATCATCAGGAAGCCCAGCAGGACGATGGCGAGCGCCAGCGCGAGCTCTTCGCGGGCATGGCTCGCGGTTCCCGTCGCCACCTTGGCGACCAGCGCCTGCGCCAGGCCGGTGAGCGCCAGGCCGACCAGCAGGGCAAGGCCCACGCCGACCACCTTCTCGACCTCGCGATGGATGCCGAGCCGCTCGACCATGCGGCGCAGCGCCAGGGGAATGACGATGCCCTTGAGGCTGAGCGCGATCAGCGCGGTGATGAACAGGTCGGGGCGCTTGTCCGACCACGCCGTCCAGGCCACGGCGAGCGCCAGCGTGATCGACTGCAGCGCGAAGGTGTTGAGCACCGCGGCAATACGTTGCTGGTACAGCAGGGCGAAGCTCGTCACCAGCATGGCGCCGGCCAGCAGGTGGGAGACGTCGTAGGCGCCGCTCACGCGATCGCCCCGCGGCTCAGGAAGGCGAGCAGGATGGCGAGAAAGCCGAACACGAAGGCGATGCCGACGAAGTCGGGCAGCCGGAAGACCCGCATCTTGGCGATGCTGACCTCCCACACGCCGAGCAGCGCCGCCCCCGCCAGGACCTTGGCCACCCACACCACCAGTCCCGCCAGCCAGCCCGCCACGCCGGCCATCGCCGGCGCCATGCCGAAGGGCGCGAACAGGCAGACCAGCAGCGACAGATAGAGCACCAGCTTGAGGTGACTGGCGGCCTCGATCAGCGCGAGATGCCGTCCGGAATACTCCAGCACCATGGCCTCGTGGACCATGGTGAGCTCGAGATGGGTCGCCGGGTTGTCGACCGGAATGCGCGCGTTCTCGGCCAGGGCGACGATGACCAGCGCGATCAGCGACAGCGCGAGCGACACCCGCACCGCCCACGGCTCGGCGATGAAGAAGTCGGCGACGCCGGCCAGCCGGGTCGTGCCGGCGGCGATGGCGAGAGTCAGCACGATCAGCATCATTGCCGGCTCGGCCAGCGTGGCGATCATCATCTCGCGCGACGAGCCGATGCCGCCGAAGCTGGTGCCGACATCCATGCCGGCCAGCGCCAGCAGGGCGCGCGCGGCGCCGAGCAGGGCCACCAGCGCCACGACGTCGGCAGCCCAGTTGAACATCAGGCCGGAGGCGAAGCTCGGCACCAGCGCCGCCGCCACCCAGGTGAGCGCGAAGATCAGATAAGGCGCGCTGCGAAACAGCCACGAGGCGTTTTGCGCGATCACCGATTCCTTGCGCAGGAGCTTGGCGAGATCGCGATAGGCCTGCAGCAGCGGCGGTCCCTGGCGGCGCATCAGCCGCGCCTTGACGATGCGCACGATGCCGACCGCGAGCGGCGCGATCAGCAGCACCATCGTCATCTGCACGCCCTGCGCCAGGAACCGCAGCAGGAAGTCGCCGATCATGTCGTCACCGCGGCGATCGACAGCAGGACGACGAGAGCCGCGAACATCAGGGCGAGGTAGCGCCGGATGGTCAGGAACTGCAGCACGTTAAGGCGTTCAGACAGGCGCAGCAGCAGACGGCCGGGCGCGGCATAGAACAGCTGCCAGGCATGGTCGACCGAGACCACCGTGAGCCGCGCCGGGCGGCCGTCGCCGGGCGGCGGCATGTCGACCGTCTCGCGGGCGGCAAACGCCGTGGCGCCGTACACGCGACGCAGCGGCTGGGCGAAGCTCGAGGCGGTGTACTGCGTGATCGGCGACGGATCGGGGAAACCGCAATCCCATGCCGGACCACGGCGCGTGCGCCGCGCCGACAGGCGGTGGACCACCACCATGGTGGTGAGCGAGGCGATGGCGACGAACAGGGCGATCACCGGCGCATCATAGATGCTGCGCTCGGGATCGAAGGCGACGAGCGAGAACAGCGTCGGGCCACTGCCGTCCCCCGGCAACGGGGTGCCGACCAGTTGGACCAGGACGGGCGCAAGGCCCCACGCCAGCACGCTGCCCAGCAGGCCGCCGAGGACGCACAGCACGGCAAGCCCGCCGAGCGCGACCTGCTGCACCAGCGGCGCGTCGTGGGCCACCGCAGCCTCGACGCTGCGCGGCCGGCCGAGAAAGGCGGTGCCGTAGACCCGCACGAAGCACGCCGCGGCAAGCGCCGCCGCAAGCGCCAGCATGGCGCCGATTGCCGGCGAGGCGAAATGCAGCGCCGCCTGGGGCAGCTCGGGAGCCGCCATGACCGCCTGGAACAACAGCCACTCCGACACGAAGCCATTGAGCGGCGGCAGCGCCGAGATGGCGAGCGCGCCGACCAGGAAGAAAGCCGCGGTGTAGGGCATGCGATGGATCAGCCCGCCCAACCCGTCGAGATCGCGCCGCCCGGTGGCATGCAGGATCACGCCGGCGCCGAGGAAGAGCAGAGACTTGAACCACGAATGGTTCAGGCAATGGAGCAGCGCGGCCGCCATCGCCACGGCAGCCGCGCCCTCCTGGCTGTTGGCCCGGAAGGCCAGCGCCAGGCCGAGAGCCACGAAGATGACGCCGATATTCTCGATCGTTGAATAGGCGAGGATCCGCTTGAGATCGCCTTCGAGCACGGCATAGAGCAGACCGAGCACCGCCGTCACGGCGCCGAGCACGATCGGCGGCAGCGCCCACCACCAGGCCGGCGGCCCCAGGAGATCGAAGGCGATGCGCACGAAGCCGTAGATCGCCACCTTGGTCATGACGCCGCTCATCAGCGCCGAGACGTGACTCGGCGCCGCCGGATGGGCGAGCGGCAGCCACGCGTGCAGCGGGATGAGACCGCCCTTCGAGCCGCAGCCGACCAGCGCCGCCAGCAGGATCAGGGCGGCGACGAGCGGCTGCGGCACCTGGTTGCGCATGGTCGCAAAGGCGTAGCCGCCGGCTGGCCCGGCGAGGCCGCCGAACGCGAACAGCAGCGCCGCGGTGCCGATCGCCGCCATGATGAGATAGAGATGCGCCGCCCGCCGGCACTCGGGATCGCCATGGCGCGAGATCACCAGCGCCCACGAGGCGAGCGACATCAGTTCCCACGAGAACAGGAAGGCGTAAGCATCGTCGGCCAGCAGCACGAGATTCATCGCCGCGACGAACAGCGCGAACAGCGGCTCTACACGCGGCGTGAGCTCGGTCGCGCGATCGAGCCCCATGCCATAGAGGCTGGCCGCAAGGATGCCGCCATTGACGACCAGGCCGAAGAAGGCCGACAGCGCGTCGAGCCGCAGGGAGAGACCGATGGTCGGCAGGCCGATCGGCAGGTGCGCGGTGATCGCGCCGCCCGCCAGCAGGACGTGCAATTCGACGACGCCAAGCACGATCGCAGCGCCGGCGCTCACCGGATAGACGAGCGACAAGGCTCCGCGCACCGTGGCTGCGAGCAGAGCGACGCCGACCAGTGCCCCTAACGCAGCCCCTGACGCATACAGGTCCAGCACCCCGGTGCCCGCCTTCCTTCGTCGATCAATAAAATACTAGTTTTTTGTGTTTAATTGTCTCAAGTGTAGCAAAGGAGCGTCGCCGAACAAAAGCCTAGAAGTCGCCGCGCGCCGAACGCTCCCCCTGCGCCTTGCGAATGGCGTGGAAGCCCGCGACCGTGCGCTTGAGAATTCTTGAAGCCACCGCCTTCGCCGCCCTCGACCACCAGCCCGTCGACGCCGGCGTCGACGGCCTTGCGCCGGTATGGGCGAGCACGCCGTTCATGTCGGTGATGCTCCGGGGTGGATAGTCTCATGGTTGGACTCCCCTCGCCCGCGACGGGCGTCGCTGTTTCCGACTTCCGCGAGCAATCAAGTGCACGCGCCGCACCGCGCGTTGAGGCGGAGTGCGGTGCGGCGCCGTAAAAAAGCTCGGGCGTTCTGTCACGCCGGGGGATTGACACATGAAGATATCCATCTTTTCAAAGCTTTGACTCACATCGTCGGTCGCCTTGCCCGGCGAGGAGCAGGGAACTCGAACAGGGAAGCAAGAAAATTTACAGGGAATTTTGGAATCCCGATCAGGGAATTTGAATTTGGCGCAACGGATCAGGGACGTCGGATCACGTCTCTCATGCTCATCCGGACCACGGGCGTCTGCCCCGAGCGAAGCCAAAGGGTCCCGCCCGCTCACGATCATGATCAGAGGACCGCGGGCGTCTCGCCCGCTCATGATCATGATCAGAGGACCGCAGGTGTCTCGCCCGCTCATGATCATGCTCAGAAGACCGCGGGCGTCTCGCCCGCTCATGGTCATGGTCAGAGGACCGCGGGCATCTTGCCCGCTCATGATCTCCTCCGAACCGAGAGCAATCCCGCTCGCTCGAGCCTATGAGCGGGCGAGACGCCCGCGGTCCTCTGACGATGACGATGATCATGATCATGAGCAGGCAAGACCCTTCGGCTTCCCTGAGAGCAGACGGCCACGGTCCGGATGAAGAGCCGGCAGAATAAAACGACCCCCGATTCTTGCGGTCGGTGCGTCCGCTTGCGGTCGCAGCCTTTGGAATCAAGGGGTTGGCCGACCGCAAGCCCGCTTTGGGCAACGCCTGTTGCGGTCGCAACCGCCGTCTTGCGGTCGCAGTCGTCCGACGTCCGCTCCGGCACGGTGTCGCCTCGCCCCTTTCGGGAGCGGCCGTGGAGAGGCGACACCGCATCCTGGGTCCGTTGCATCCGCACGTCAGCTGCCGTTTGCAAGGAGTTGGCACAGGTGCATCGAGGAGGCGCTGCGGCAGCACCATGTCGGCTGGAATCGATGCAGGCGATCACGGTCATGTCCTTCGGTTTCACCGCAGCTTCACCGTGCGCGATATCACGGCACCGCACGGGCAGGCAGACCGCTCCGCCGAACTGGCTCGCTCCTGCAGCCACGAGGGCATGCAATTGACTGCACGCCGTTCGCCTTGCGGTCCTCGAGCCAGAATCAGTCTAGAGCACGGCGGCCCAACGCAAAATCCGGGCTGTCCGGAATGGCTCGCACGTGCAGCCATCAGCGCGTGCAATCAATTGCACGCCGCTCTTTCGCTGGGACCGTCGCAGGCACATGGGATCGATCTGAATCGTCGCTGAACCGCGCAGAACGGGCACCGGGCGACTTTGCTCGTGATTGCAGCGAGACTGCTCTTGCAACCCTATGCGATTGATCGCACGGCGAAGATCAGGCGGCCGTGTGTGGAACGTAGAAACGCTGACTCAGGCTGTGTGGTTGCATAACACTTCCTCATATCTCGCATTCGGTAAGTTTGCATTGTTGATCTGCTCCGATCGGCGTACTGGAAAACAGCCGATTGCATGCACAATCGCTTTTGCAATCCTGTTTCATTGATGTTGCAGCAGATGGTGTTAAGCACCGATTCACGGGCGCCACGAAGCCGGCGTTGCGTCTCACCTCGATCGAAGGGGGTTCGGCATGACAAGGACGACACTTGCACTGGTCTTCGCCGCGGGACTGGCATTCGGTCCTGCCGTCCAGGCGCAGAACTGCGGCGCCCTGCCGAACACCTTGACCAACGGCACGCTGGCCGACGCCACCCAGGTCATGGCGAACTTCAACCAACTCTTGAACTGCATCAACGGGCTTGTTCCGGGCGGCGGCTCGTCAGTGCGCCAGGTCATGACGTCGGGGCCGGCGACGACGGCCGGTCTGCCGAACTTCCTGCCGACGACGTCAGCGTCCCTCACGCTGACGTCCGTCAATGTGAGCAGCACCGCGCCGCTCACGGTGACAGCCGCCAACGGCTACGATCCCACGACCGGCAGGCAAAGGGACGCGGTCGGGTACAGCGCCAGCAACCTCACCTGGAGCCTCGCCGCGAACACGGCGTACTACCTTTACGTGACAATCGCAGCCAACGGCGCCTTGACCACCGGCTTCACCACCCGCGAGCCGATCTACCAGGCGGCCGGCACGCCCTCGATCCTGAGCGGCCAGTTCACCTTCAACATCAGCGAGATGAAAGGCTATCTCGGCAACGGCTCGTTGGCGCCGCCGGCATCCATCGTGTTCATCGGAACGGCGACGACTGGCGCCACCACGGTCACCGGCACCACGACCTACGCCTACAATGGCCGGTACGAGAGCCTTCCGGCGTCGCCCCTGGTCACCGGTGGGTGGGTCGTCGCCAATCACAACATCGGCGTGAAGCCGGACGTCTACGATTTCATCATCGAGAACATAGCAACCGATCAAAACTACGCGCCCGGCGACACGCTGCATGCCGACAGCCTAGCCGGTGACTACGGCGGCACCGCCTTGCCGTTGGCGATAACCGCCAACAAGGGAGCGGCAACGTTCGTTGCCGGATCGTCGACCTTCTACATCACGTCGGACAAGTACGGGCCCTCGCGGGTCACGTTGAACCCGATGAACTGGCGATACAGATACGTCATCCGTCGGGGATGGTGAGACGGGTTGTTTCCTCGGGAGGTCGCGTCATGTCAAAAACGGGTTCGCGCAGAATTCTTGCCCTGGTGTCGCTGCTCACGGCAGCCGCCATCGGCGGGCTGGCCTCGACAGGGGCCTTCGCCGTCAACGGCTCCGTCACCTACACCTACGATGCGCTCGGCCGCATCGCCACGGCGAGCTACGACACCGGCGTCTGCATCGCCTACACCTATGACCCCAACGGCAACCGGACCGCGCAGAAGATCCTGGTGACCAGCGCCAGCAGCACGGGCGTGTGGGGCTGCTTCAACTGGAACGGTGCGAAATGGGGCAACTCATGAAGCCGATCCTGCCGGTTCTCGCCTTCCTGCTGCCGATAATCGTCGGTGCCGCGGGCGCAGCTGCCCAGCCGACCGTCCTCTCCGAGGAACACATGCGCCCATCGTCGAGTGCGCCGTCGCCGCCAAGGGCGCCTGGATTGCCGGCCGTTCAACGTCTCGAGGCGAAGCCGGACACGACGGCCAAGCGCGATGCCTTCCTGGCCCGGCGCGCCGCCCGGATGGAACGGCAGAAGATCGAGTCCGTGGCGCCGCTTCCCGCCCAGCGCATCGTCCCGCCATCATCCACGCTTCAATCGAGATAGGAGGCCACTTTGACAGCTTCAGCTCGTCGGAAGATGGCAGCCCTGAGGGTGTTGCTGGCCGGCTGTCTTGCCTGGCTCCTGCTGAGCGTTGGCGCGTCAGCCACCAGTCCGACACTTGTCGCACAGCCTGGCGTCACGGCCCCGGCCTCCATCCCTGAGCTCGCGCGTGCCCTCAAATACGACGTCAACCTGATCTACGAGTATGTTTACACGAATATAGAGTATAGCCCGACTTATGGACTCAAGAAGGGCGCGCTCGGTACGCTGCTGGACGGCAGCGGCAACGATTTCGACCAGTCGGCCCTGCTCGTAGCGCTCTTGCGTGTCTCCGGATACACGGCCAGCTACAAATACGGAAAAATTCGTCTCTACCCTGCAGCCGTCAAAACCATGTTCGGCGTGGACGATCCCACTGGGTGCCCGATAGGGAGACTTCTTGCCAGCGGCGGCATCCCACGTGACGTGTGGGTCTACGGGTCGGATTGCACGGCGACGTTGGCCTATGTCGACATCTCCCATACCTGGGTCTCGGTGACCGGCGGCTCCTTGGGGACGACGGCTGTGGTTCTCGACCCCAGCTACAAAGCATACCAATCGAAGCCGGCGATCAATCTGGCAGCAACAATAGGCTACGATCAAGCGGCCTTCCTGACTGCCGCCAAGAGCGGCGCTACGATCACGTCGAATTCAATCCAGGACGTAAACAGCGCAAATATCGGCGCCTTCCTGACAGGTTATGCCAATGGTCTGGTCAATTACATTCGGGCCAGCAATCCGCCGCCGGCGACACGCGATATCACGGGCGGGAACTATATTGATCCACTGCCGCAGCCATATTCCCTGCCGTCGAGCCTGTCTTATCTGACGCCCGGCAACACGCCGGAGACGTGGCCGGGAGAGGTGCCAGATACCTATCGGACGACACTGCGGATCCAGATGGATGGGATCGACAGTCTCTATTTTGGCGACGCGATCTACGGTCATCGGCTTTCGATCGTCTACAATGGTAATGTTCCACCGCAGCCGGTCCTCTACTTCGATGGTGTGGCGAAGGCTACGGGCGCAGGCAACGCCAATACGATTTCCTATACGGCCGAGTTTCCTTTTTGCTTCGCGACATCCGGGCCGCCGAATCCCGACTGTGACGAGCCTGCCAGCACGAATGTCTTTACGACCGAGACTGTCCTGAGTGCGAAAGCGACCTTCGCCTACGCCATTGTCGCCGGATGGGATTTCACCGGCCGCGGCATGGTGGAGTTCCATCGGCGCCAGCTTCAGATCAATCGGGCGGCTGGCGGCGCCGATGGTTCCGAGCCGGTGCTGGCAGAAGCGCTGAACATGATCGGCTATTCCTGGCTGGCACAGCTCGACGCATCGAACGCCCTCATCGACCGTCTCGTTGGCACCAAGACCGTCGTGCAGTGCGCCATCGGCGTCGTGGCCCAGGTCGAAGGCCCTTATATCGACATGCCGGGCCTACTCGTCGGCACGTCGAGCTTGACGTCCGATGCGAATCGCGTCGACACCGCATTCTTTTCCCACGGCGGAATGCTCAGCGCCCTCGAGTGGGGCGCGTTGGAGCAGAATCTGGGGCGAGGGGGTGTCGGTGCGGTTTCGACAATCAAGCTGCTCGACCTCGCCAATTCTCAGCACAAAGTCATTTTCGATGCGAACAAGGCAAACTGGTCGAGCATCCAGCTCACCGGGTACAGCCAAAGCGACTACGATCAGGCGCATGCGTACGTCGACCCCGGCCTCTATCGCCTCATCCTGCCACAGGATGGCGATCTCGTGCAGGGCGCTTGGCACGGCGCCGGTTATGTCGGCATCAAGACCGGCGACAACGAACCTGGTCTGCTGACCTACAAGATTTCGTCCTTCCTGAAAGGCGGCTACTCGACCGAGTTCGTGTCGGCGACCTACACGGTCACCTCGGCCAATTTCACCAGCGCGATCACGTATCCGGTCCCGCAATTCTCCAGCTACGACCCGATCGATCTTTCCTCGGGCGCGTTCCAGTACGATCGCGATGATCTTTCGCTGGGTCCCGATGATTTCCCGATCGGTCTCAAGTTCAACCGCTCGTACAATTCCAACAGTCTCTACACCAAAGGCCCGCTGGGGCCGGGCTGGACGCACAATCTTGGCATCACGGCGCTCGCCAACAGCGACGGTCTGAAGGGGTTGGGCCAGGATTCGCCGATCGACGGCGCAGCGGCCATTGCCGCGATGTACGTCGCCCAGGACCTGTTCAGCGATCCCGCCAAGCCGTTCGACAAGGTGCTGATCGCGTCGCTGGTGCAGAAGTGGCTGATGGACCGGCTGATCAACAACACGGTCGTCGTCACCAGAGGCTCGCAGGCGGAACAGTTCGTGCTGCTGGCCGAC
>Ga0310811_10007405_pt1 | contig 14056 bp, 11 predicted proteins | sample YCmetagenome_FD_207642 | JGI IMG/M metagenome (GOLD analysis project Ga0310811, IMG submission 207642) | Soil microbial communities from experimental microcosm in Duke University, North Carolina, United States - YC | ecosystem: Engineered > Artificial ecosystem > Soil microcosm > Unclassified ... | reverse complement strand
GCCGAGGAGTCGTCGAGATCGCTCTCGGCCACCGCCTGGGTGAGGGTCCGGGTGCCGTCCAGGCTGTCGATCAGGCGGCGCACGGCGGGCTCGACGCCGGTCAGGACGACGGCCCGGTGGGGATGGACGCCGAGCTGGAGGGTGTGCTCGTCGCGGTCGACGCGGCGCAGGACGGGCTTCAGACGGGGCCTCATAGTCGCCAGACCTTGCCACACGCCGCCCCTGGTGAGGCCGGAATCTTCGGGGTTGTGGATAATTACCGGGGTGAATGTGGCGGGTGAACTACGCGAGGGCGGTCGTTTTCGCGCTCGCAAGGTCACGTTCGCTCGATTGACCAGGGGGAACATAACTCCCCCCCTGTGGAAATCCGCGCGTGTCGGCTACCTTTCATATGTGCCCCCCGAGACAGTCGAGGTTCGTCGGAGCACACGTCGGCGGCGAACCGTTTCCGCATACCGCGATGGAGACAAGACCATCGTGCTGCTCCCGGCAGGTCTGAGCCTGACCGACGAGGAGCAATGGGTAAGCCGCATGCTCGACCGGCTCGCCGCCAAAGAGCAACGGCGACGGCCGAGCGACGACGATCTGCTCGAGCGAGCGGCGGACCTGGCGACCCGTTATCTGGACGACAAGGCCACTCCCACCAGCGTCAGGTGGGTCGAGAACCAGCGCCACCGGTGGGGCTCCTGCACTCCCGACCACGGGACGATCCGGCTGTCCACCCGGCTCCAGGGGATGCCTGCCTGGGTCGTCGACTACGTGATCATGCATGAGTTGGTCCACCTGCTCGTCCCCAGCCACGGCCCCGCCTTCTGGGAACTGGTCGAGCGGTATCCACGGGCGGAACGCGCCAGAGGGTTCCTCGAGGGGTTCTCCATGGGGGCCAGCGGCTCAGCGGAGGAGTGTTGACCCGGATCGTGGCGGTCCTCGTCACGGCGGGGATGACGGACGCCTCGCCCCCGGGCGTCGACCCGGAGGAGTTCCTGCTCGCCATGGCGGAGGACACCTACGAGATGGTCGCCGGCCTCGAACTCGTCGAGCCGGTGATCCTTTCCGCCGGAGTCCCCGATCTGGACGCCATCGCCTGGCCGGGCACGCCCGTGATCCCCGTCGGCTCCCCCTTGGAGGCGTTCGCGGCTCTGCCGTACGGCACCGAGGCCGTGGTGATCAGCGCCGACGCCCCCGACCTGCCGCCGCTCCTGGTGGGAAAGCTCTTCCGGGAGCTGGGACGGGCCCCGATCGCCGTCTGCCCGGCCGAGGGCGGGGGAGCGGTGGCCATGGCCTCCCGCCTGCCGCTGCCGGACTGGGCCGTCCCCGACTTCGACGAGCCCGACGTGGTCGCGACGCTCCGCGGTCAGGCCCCCGGACGGCGCATGGTCGCGACCGGTCCCGGCTGGCATCGCCTCAGGAAGCCCACGGACATCGCACGACTCGATCCCGGCCTCGAAGGATGGGACAACACCCGCGCCCTTCTCACCTGATCACAGGCGGAGCTCGGCGAACAGCGCCCGGTGGTCGGTGCCGGGGACGGTGTGCACGCTGGTGGTGACCGCGGAGGCCCGCTTGTCGTACAGGACGTGATCGATGGTGATCATGGGCGGGATGCGCCAGTCGGCGGGCCAGGTGGGGTGCAGCCCCGTCCCGGTCGCGTCGCCCGCGTCCGCGTAGCCCCGGGCGAGGACGTCCCGCAGCGGTGAGTGGTCGAGGCTCGCGTTGAAGTCGCCGGCGAGGATTCTGATCACATCGGAGGACGGCGCCGGCAGCGACGCCATGTCCGCCCGCCACTCGTAGACGTCCCGGCCCACCGGGGAGATGGTGTGCACGTCGACGATCTCCACGGGCGGCCCGCCTGGCACCGCGACCCGGGCGCGGGGCATGTTGCGGCTGCCCTGGAGGGCGAAGTCCGGCATCGGGGTGAGGGGATATCGCGACCAGATTCCGCTGCCGTAGGCGCCGAACGCCGCCTGGTTGAGCGTGTACGGCAGCGACTCGTCCAGGCCCGCGGCGTCCAGGGCCTCGACGGCGGCGGGGGTGAGCTCCTGGGTGCTGAGGATGTCGGGCTTGAGTCGCCGCACCAGATCGACGATGGTCTTCGGATCGGCGCTGCCGAAGAACATGTTGCTGGTGAGGATCTTCAACGTCGGCCCGGTGGCCGTGGGCGCCGAGGGGAGGGCCCGGGGCAGCACCATCGCCGCCAGAAGCGTGGACGTGGCCGCCGACACGGCGATGGCGGCCCGGCTGCGGGAGGCCAGCGCGATCAGCACCGCTCCCAGCGACGCGGCCGCCACATACGGCGTCAGCGTGATGAACTCGACGATCACCGGCCGTTGGTCGACGCCGGTCAGCCGCCCGGCCGTCCAGAGAATGAACGGGGCCACCGCGACCCACGCGAAGGCGGGAGACACTCGCCACTGGCGTCGCGGAGGTGACGCGATCACGCCGCCTGCGTACGCCTTGGTCATGCTGCCGACCCTAACGAGCGAAGGTGAAACCACGCGTAAGCCGGACCTGAGGATTGCGTGCGAAACATCATCAAGCGGTGGCAAGCCTCGCGCGGGCCCTGCGAGCCAGACGCCGGGTCGCCTCGTCGCTCAACTCGGGGATCTCCTCGATCGGAAACCAGCGCAGGTCGAGTGACTCGTCGCTGATCACGGCCTCGGCCTCGGGCGGGGCGACGGCGCCGTACTCCACGTCGAGGTGCCAGCTGTGCGGCGGGTGACACCAGACCTTGTGCCTGTCCAGGGCGAGCGGGCCGTCCAGCGGAACCAGCCCGGTGATGCCGGACTCCTCCACCGCCTCGCGCAGGGCGACCTGGCCGAGGGATGTGTCCGATCTCTCACAGTGCCCGCCCATGGGGAGCCACATCCCCGCCTTGGGATGCAGGGTGAGCAGCACCCGCGTGCCGTCGTGCGACAACACCGCGGTCGTCGCGGTCAGATGGCCGGGGACGCATTCGCGCCACATCGCGTCATCGTGAGCTCGCAGGTGCTCGAGGAACTCCTTGCGCAGCAGTTCCTCATCGGCGGAGGGGGCCGTCCACCCCTCCAGTACGGCTCGGGCGTCACCATGGAGACTCACCGCGGCAGCCTACCGGCGGCACGTCACGGCCTTCGCCGTCCGACGCTCCGAAGAGCCGTCTCCGAAGGGGGTCGTCTCCAAGAGGTCGTCACTCTGAGGAGATGTCAATGCGAGGGCATGTCACTCCGAGGAGCCGGAGCCGTCCCTGCCGCCGGTCTCGTCCGTGCCGTCCGCGTCCGGGCGCTTCCCGTCCTCCTCGAACAGGGACATGTCGAGCTCGGCCTCACCCTTGACGAAGCTTTCCGGATCGTCCAGGTCGCCTGCCGTCGGCATCAGGTCGGGGTGACCCCACACGGCGTCCCTGCCGTCGATCCCCCGCTCGTCGCCCAGCGTCTTCCACAGGGCCGCCGCCTCCCGCAGTCTCCGCGGGCGCAACTCCAGGCCGACCAGGGTCGCGAAGGTCCGCTCCGCGGGCCCGCCGGTGGCGCGGCGCCGCCGTACCGTCTCGGCCAGGGCCGCGGCGGATGGCAGCTTGCCCTCGGCTGCCGCGTCGACGACGGTGGCGACCCAGCCCTCGACCAGGGCGAGTGCGGTCTCCAGCCGGACGAGCGCGGCCTTCTGCCGTTCGGTCTCCTCAGGCTTGAGCAGCTCGCCGCCGCCCAGGACCTCCTGGATCCGCTCCGGGTTGCTCAGGTCGAGCCCCTGAAGCTTCTCCTCCAGGGCGGAGACGTCCACGGTGATGCCCCGGGCGTACTCCTCGACCGCCCCGAGCAGATGCGCCCGGAGCCACGGGACATGCTGGAACAGCCGGTGGTGTGCGGCCTCGCGCAGGGAGAGGTAGAGCCGGATCTCCTCCGACGGCGTCTCCAGCCCCGCGCTGAACGAGGCGATCCCGCCAGGCAGCAGCGCGGCCGTGTCCGAGAGCGGCAGGCCGATGTCGGACGACCCCACGACCTCGCGCGCGAGCGTCCCGAGGGCCTGCCCGATCTGCTGGCCGACCATCATGCCGCCCATCTGCTTGAGCATGCCCATGAGCGGTCCCGCCATGGCCTGCGCCTCGGGCGGCAGGCCGGCGGCTCCCAGCGTGCCGCCCATGGTCTCGACCATGCGGGCGGCGACCGGGTCGCACAGCTGCTTCCAGACGGGCACCGTCTTCTCGATCCACTCCGACCGGCTCCAGGCCTGAGGGTTCACCACTCCGCTCGGAAGGGTCGTCACCTCGTTCAGCCACAGATCGGCCAGATTGAGCGAGTCGACGATCTGGCGGCGCTCGCCCTCCATTACGCTCGGGTCACCTTCAGCGGCCACGACATGCCGGGCGATGTTCTTCGCCATGTCCCAGTTGACCGGTCCGGCGTCCGGCGAGGCGGACAACATGTCCGCGAACTGCCTCATGGCAGCGGCGACCTGCTCCGGACTGCCGAACATGGCGAACGGGTTCTCGTTGGGGTCGTTTTCGCGACCTGGCAGGTCAGTCACCGCGCCACCTCGTGCAGGATGGAGTAGTCCACATCCGCCACGTTATCCGCCGCGGGGCGGATCAGTGCAAAGTGAGGACCTCGTGCCTACCTCGAAACGCCTCCGTCCGCCCGTCGTCGCCGTCACCGGCGGCGCCTCCGGTATAGGCAGGGCGTTCCTCTCAAAAGTGGCCTCGTCTGCGGATTTCCGCCGCGTCGTGGCCATCGACGACCATCGTGGCGACGTGCCCGACGTCACCTGGAGGGTGCTCGACATCCGGGATCCGCTCTTGGCGAACCGCATCTCAGACGTGGACGTCCTGGTCCATCTGGGCACGGACATGTCGCTGGACTCCGACGCCGCCGAGCGCCGCCGCTACAACGTCAGGGCCGCCCAGACCGTCCTCACCGCCTGCGCGGCGGCCCGGGTACGCCGGGTGGTGCTGGTCACCAGCGCCATGGTGTACGGCGCGGCCGCCGACAACGAGGTGCCGCTGCCCGAGGACGCCCCCGTCGCGGCCGAGCCCGACACCGGGCTGGTCGGCGACTTCCTGGAGATCGAGTCGCTGGTCCGGCGCTCGTCGCGCTCCCACCCGGGCCTGGAGGTGACCGTCCTCCGGCCGGCGGCGCTCGTCGGGCAGGGGATCGACACCGTCGTCACCCGGCACTTCGAGGCTCCCCGGCTTCTGGTGGTCAAGGGCTGCCTGCCCCACTGGCAGTTCTGCCACGTCGACGACCTGGTGTCCGCGCTGGAGGTCGCCGCTCTCGGCCAGGTGAGCGGTGTGGTCGCGGTCGGCTCCGACGGCTGGCTGGAGACCGACCAGGTGGAGGAGATCTCCGGCTTGCGCCGCCTGGAACTGCCCGCAGGGCTGACCTTCGGCACGGCGCAGCGCCTGCACCGGCTGGGGATCACCCCGGCCCCCGCCACCGACCTGCACTACGTCGTCTACCCCTGGGTGGTCGACGCCGCCACGCTCCGTGAGGCCGGCTGGAAACCCGCCTGGACGAACGACGCGGCACTCCAGGAGTTGCTGGAGCTTCGGGAGGGACGGCACGCCGTCGTGGGCCGGCGCCTGTCCGGCAAGGACGCCACGATCACCGCCGCGGGCGCGACGGTGGCCGTCATCGGCACCGCCGCGATCGTCCGCGCCGCCCGCAGAAAGCGGCGCATATAAATGCCTCGAATGCGGCGAGGCGGGCTCGGGGCGTAGCGTTCGCCTGCCTCGCCTCCGGCGAGGCGGGCTCGGGGCGCCTTAGAGGCCGCATCTTCCCTCGTCACGTCCTCGCTCGTTCCTCGCTGCGGGCGTTCCTCAGTCCAGACACGGCCGCGCCCCTCGCGTCAGTGGTGAGGCTCGGGCTCCTGATCGCAGCGGCCCGCGGGTTCGACTCGGGCTTGGTGTGGGTCGCTGGGAAGCAGGCACGGCCCCGGCCCTCGGGTTCGACTCGGGCTTGGTGCGGGTCGCTGGGAAGCGGGCACGGGCGCGGCCCTCGCGTTCCACTCGCGGGTTTGATCACGTCGTCCTCGGCCTGAGGCGCTGAGCCGTACTAACCTCATGGGGTGGACGTCATCCGGTTGCTGGGGATTCGTGACACCCCGTTGTCCGTCGACGAGGTGCTGGGCGCCGTCGGCGATCACGCGGCGGGAGGAACGTCGCTCTTCGTCGGGACGGTACGTGAGCAAGATCACGGCAGGCCGGTTCGGCTGCTGTCCTACTCCGCCCACCCGTCGGCGGCCGAGGTGCTCCGGCGCGTGGCGGAGAAGGTGGCCGCCGACTACCCGGTCACGGCCCTGGCCGCGGTGCACCGCGTGGGCGACCTCCGGCTGGGTGACATCGCGGTGATCGTCGCGGTGGCCTGCCCTCACCGGGGGGAGGCGTTCGAGGCCTGCCGCCGACTGATCGACGACCTCAAGCAGGAGGTCCCGATCTGGAAGCACCAGGAGTTCACCGACGGAGACGCCGAGTGGGTTGGGGCCTGTGATTAGCGCCCGGGCGAACGCATAGAGTTCGTCCATGTCCCGACGCGCTTTGGCCCTGATGGTGGCAGGGTTCCTGACGGTCGTGCTCGCGCTGTTCGGCGCCATGCTGCCCGTGCCGTACGTCGCGCTGAGCCCCGGCCCCACGGAGAACACGATCGGGGACGCCAACGGCAAGCCGGTGATCACCATCGACGGGCACCAGACCTACCCCACCGACGGCAAGCTCAGCCTGGTCACCGTCGCCTATCAGGGCGGCCCCGACAACCGGCTCGACCTTCTCACCGCGCTTCGCGGCTGGGCCAACCCGTCGATCGCCGTGGTGCCGGAGGAGGCGATCTTCCCCCGGACCTCGTCGCTGGAGCAGGTCGAGCAGGAGAACACCCAGGAGATGTCCGACTCCCAGCAGTGGGCGACCGCGGCGGCGCTCAACGCGCTGAAGGTCCCGATCGAGGAGTCCGTCTCCGTGGCGCAGACCGACAAGGGCGCGCCCGCCGACGGGAAGCTCAAGCCGGGCGACGTGATCACCGCCGTCGACGGCACCCCGGTCACGGCGCTCGAGTCGGTGGCGACGGCCGTGCAGAAGCACAAGGCGGGCGACCCGGTCAAATTCGCCGTACGGCGCGGGGGATCTTCGACCGACGTCACGCTCACCGCGGGCAAGGCGGACGACGGCAGGACCGTGGTGGGCGTCCGGATGCAGACGTCGTACAAGTTCCCGTTCAAGGTCGACATCAGCGTGGGCGACGTGGGAGGCCCCAGCGCGGGGCTCATGTTCTCGCTCGGCATCTACGACAAGCTGACCCCGGGTTCGATCACCGGAGGGAAGTCGGTGGCCGGCACGGGGACGATCGACCCCGCGGGGAACGTCGGGCCCATCGGCGGGATCGAGCAGAAGATGGTCGGCGCGAAGGCCGCGGGAGCCACGGTCTTCCTCACGCCCGCGGACAACTGCGGAGACGCCGTGAAGGCCGTTCCCCAAGGCCTCAGGCTCGTCAAGGTCGAGACTCTCTCGGGCGCGATCAAGGCACTGGACACGCTCCGCACGGGTTCCGGCGACGTACCCGCCTGCACCGCGGGCTAGCCTGGTTGACACCCGGCTTCCTGGATCACCCACCCTCAGATTTCGCGGTGTAGGTTTCCAGGCACGGACCGTTGCTCTCTGAGACAAGGGGATGGCGTTGAGCTTCCGGAGCCCCGGAGCCGGACGGGCGATGCGCTTGCCCCGTCGGCCGAGACTTCTCATTCCCGTCACGATCGCGCTCGTAGCCATCGTGGTGTTACTTCTGATCTTCGACGGGATCTATACAGACTTCCTGTGGTTCGATTCGGTGAACTTCTCGTCGGTCTTCTCGACGATGTTGCTCACCCAGATTCTGTTGTTCATCGTCGGCGCCGCGCTGATGGTGGGCATCGTGGGCGGCAACATGGTGCTCGCCCACCGCATGCGCCCGATGTTCGGGCCGGGGATGTTCGGGACGCCGCAGGGAGCCGATCGTTATCGGCTGTCGGTCGACCCGCACCGGCGACTGGTCTTCCTGGTCGGCATGGGCGTCCTGGCACTGTTCACCGGGTCGTCGATCGCGGGGCAGTGGAAGACCTGGCTGCTGTTCGTCAACGGCACGCCGTTCGGCCACAAGGACCCGCAGTTCCACGTCGACGTGTCGTTCTTCATGTTCACCTTCCCGTTCCTGCGGATGGTGCTGACCTTCCTGTTCACGGCCGTCATCTTGTCGATCATCCTCGCGGCGATCGTGCACTACCTCTATGGCGGGTTCCGGGTGCAGTCGCCGGGCGGAGTCAGCGCCTCCCGGGCAGCCCGTAGCCATCTGTCGGTGCTGCTGGGTGTCTTCGTCCTGCTGAAGGCCTTGGCGTACTGGCTCGACCGCTACGAACTGGTCTTCTCCAACCGGGGCTTCGTCTACGGGGCCTCCTACACCGACATTAACGCGGTGCTCCCGGCCAAGGGAATCCTGGCCGGGATCGCGCTGATCTGCGCACTGATCTTCTTCGCCGGGGTGGTCCGGCCCGGTGGCATGTGGCCCGGGGTCGCGTTCGGGCTCCTGGTGTTGTCCGCGATCCTCATCGGCACGGTCTACCCGGTCCTGGTCGAGCAGTTCCAGGTCAAGCCGACCCAGCAGAGCAAGGAAGAGCCGTACATCAAGCGGAACATCGACGAGACCCGCGAAGCGTACGGAGTGAAGAACGTCAAGGTGGTGCCGTACCAGGCGAAGGGAACGCCGGAGGCGGGCCAGGCCACCACCGACGAGACCGTGTCCGGTGTCCGGCTCCTCGACCCGGTGCTGGTGGCCAAGACTTTCCAGCAGAAGCAGCGGATCCGCGGGTTCTACGACTTCGCCGACCCGCTGGACGTCGATCGTTACAAGGAGGCGGACGGCAGCGTCCGCGACCATGTGGTGGCGGTCCGCGAGCTCACGGGCCCGCCCGCGGAGCAGGACAACTGGATCAACCGGCACCTGGTCTACACCCACGGTTACGGGTTCGTCGCCGCTCCCGGCAACGAGGTCGACTCCGAGGGGCTTCCCGACTTCGACGCCAAGGACATGCCGGCATCGGGGTCGCTCGTCACGGACACCGGTCTCAAGGAGCCCCGCGTCTACTTCGGGGAGCGCGGCACCGACTACGTCGTCGTCGGCGGCTCGCCGAACAAGCCGCAGGAACTCGACTTCCCCGAGAGCGGCGGGACCGGACAGTCGAACAACACCTACACGGGCTCGGGAGGCGTGCCGCTCGGCTCGTTCTTCAACCGGCTGCTCTACGCCGTCAAGTACGGCGAGAAGAACCTGCTGCTGTCGGGCGACATCAACTCCCAGTCCCGCATCCTGTACGACCGGGACCCCGCCCAGCGGGTCGCCAAGGTGGCGCCGTTCCTCAACCTCGACTCCGACCCCTACCCGGCGGTCGTCGACGGCAGGATCGTGTGGATCATCGACGCGTACACGACGGCGAACGAGTTCCCGTACTCGGAGAGCAAGAGCTTCTCCGACATGATCAGGGACACCGCGACCGACCCGCGGGCGATCGCGCCCCAGCCGCGCGACCAGATCAACTACATCCGCAACTCGGTCAAGGCCACGGTGGACGCCTACGACGGCACCGTGAAGCTCTACGAGTGGGACTCGCAGGACCCGGTGCTGAAGTCCTGGGAGAAGGCGTTCCCCGGGGTCATCCAGCCGCAGACGGCGATGAGCCCGCAGCTCAAGGAGCACCTGCGCTACCCGGAGGACCTGTTCAAGGTGCAGCGTGACGTCCTGTCGCGCTACCACATCACCGACGCGCCGGCCTTCTACAGCGGACAGGACTTCTGGAACGTCCCCGACGACCCGTCGTCCGGCGAGAAGAACATCAAGCAACCGCCGTACTTCCTGTCGGTCAAGATGCCCGGCGCCCAGTCGTCGTTCTCGCTGACCACCACGTTCGTGCCCCGTCAGGGACCGAACCTGGCGGCGTTCATGGCGGTGGACGCCAATCCCGGGCCCGGCTACGGCCAGTTGCAGATCCTGCGGATGCCGGCCAACACGACGATCTCCGGTCCGGGGCAGGTGCAGAACACCTTCACCAACCGGTTCTCCGGCGAGCTCAACATCCTGGGGCTGGGCAAGGCCCAGATCCTGTACGGCAACCTGCTCACCCTGCCGTTCGCCGGGGGGCTGGTGTACGTCGAACCGGTCTATGTCCAGACGGCCGAGGGGGCGGGGCAGGAGCCCTATCCGATCCTCAGGCGCGTCCTGGTCATGTTCGGCGACAAGGTCGGCTCGGCGGACACGCTCAAGGACGCCCTGGATCAGGTCTTCGGCACCGGTGCGCAGGCACCCGCCAATCCGGAGTCCCCGCCACAGCAGAATCCGACCAACCTCAGCACACTGACGTCGGTCATCGCTCAGGCGCAGAAGGCGTACGAGGACGCGCAGAAGGCGCTGTCCGCGAACCCGCCCGACTGGACGGCCTACGGTACGGCCCAGGACCAGCTGAGGCAGGCCCTGGACGACCTGAACAAGATCCAGAGTCAGCAGGGGACGGCCACGCCGTCTGCGACGCCCACAGCCACGCCTACGTCCACGCCCACGGCCTCGCCGCCGGCGAGTCCGAGCGCCTCACCGAGTGGTTGAGCCCCCGATTTGCTACTTCTCCCCGCGCCGGATAATCTTGCATTACCGACGCGGGGTGGAGCAGCTCGGTAGCTCGCTGGGCTCATAACCCAGAGGTCGCAGGTTCAAATCCTGTCCCCGCTACGAAAGAAACGAAGGCCCCCGAACCGGGTTAGGTTCGGGGGCCTTCGTCATGCCGCACCGCTTTTTCCCGACCACCTCGTATGCGTGCGGTTCCCATCCACGATCCCCTTGAGCGCCTCGGGGTCCTGAGGGCCGTCGAGTCCAGCGGAGCCCTCCATTGATTTGCCGCGGTTCCATGGGGGCGCTATGGTTAAGGCATACCGACGCGGGGTGGAGCAGCTCGGTAGCTCGCTGGGCTCATAACCCAGAGGTCGCAGGTTCAAATCCTGTCCCCGCTACAAAGGTCAGAAGGCCCGGAGGATCTCCTCCGGGCCTTCTGCGTTTCCGCCGGTCAGTGTGCCGTTTGTCGTGATACGACAACGTATGTCGGAGTGGTGTCGAAGGGTGACATTGAGTCCGGACCGGTGAGTGGTGAAGGCTCCCGCCATGCAGGCCCGCATTTCAACTGACGACGTGCCCGCCCTGGCCCGTGGCTGCGCAGTGCTCGGGACGGGGGGCGGCGGTGACGTCCGCGCCGGAGGGTTGGCCGCACGCCGGGCCATCCTCGAGTACGGGGAGGTCCCGCTCGTCCGGCTCGACGAACTTCCGGAAGACGCCCTGATCCTCCCGCTCTCCGGCATCGGCGCGCCGACCGTGAGCCACGAGATGATCCACGCCGAGGACGAGCCCGTCCGGATCCGCGACGAGGTCGAACGCATCTTCGGCCGGCCCCCGGCGGCCGTGATGTCGTCGGAGATCGGCGGCGGCAACGGGGTGGCCCCGGTGGCGTGGGCGGCCAGGCTCGGCCTGCCGCTGCTGGACGCCGACGCCATGGGACGTGCGTTCCCCGAGGTCCAGATGGTGTCGATGTACGTCGCCGGCGTTCCGGCGAACATCGTGATCATGTCCGATGTGGTCGGCAACGTCGTGACGATCCGTCCGGTCGACGGTCTGTGGTCGGAGCAGATCGCCCGCGCGGTGTGCGTGGCATCGGGCTCCAGCGCGCTGATGGCCGACTACGTCCTGACGGCCCGCGAGTGCCGCGGCGCGGTGATCGAGGGGACCGTGAGCCGGGCCATCGCGATCGGCCGGGCGACGGAAGGCGCGCAGGATCCGCTGGCCGCCCTGCAGGACGAGCTCGGCGCCGTACGGCTCATCACGGGCAAGCTCACCGACCTGGACCGGCGGACCACCGGAGGCTTCGTCCGGGGCACCGTGACGATTGAGGGGACCGGCGAGGACCGCGGCAGGACGCTCGGCCTGGAGATCCAGAACGAGAACCTCGTCGCCGTCGAGGACGGCCGGGTGAGAGCGATGGTGCCCGATTTGATCACAGTTGTGGATACTCAGGCGGCGACCGCCGTCCAGACGGAAGGGCTCCGCTATGGTCAGCGGGTGACCGTGCTCGCGTGGCCCTGTGACCCGCTGTGGCGCACGCCCAAGGGCCTGGAGACGGCCGGTCCGCGGGCCTTCGGCTACGACCTCGACTACCTTCCCGTCGAGAAGATCGCGCCATGAGCGAGCGACCTGACCAGCGCCGTCGCCTCCGCGTCGGGATCGACGTGGGCGGCACGAACACCGACGCCGTGGTGCTCGACGAGACCGACAGTGTCGTGGCGACCGCCAAGCGGCCGACCAGTCCCGATGTGACCGAGGGCCTGCGCGCCGCGCTTGACGCCGTCCTCGCCGAGCTCGACGACCCCTCGCTGGTGACCCGCGTCATGCTGGGCACCACCCACGCCACCAACGCCATCCTGGAGCGCCGGTCGCTCGGGCGGGTCGCCGTGCTGCGGCTCGGCCTTCCGGCGACGACGTCCGTGCCTCCGCTGAGCGACTGGCCCGCCGATCTGCGGGACGTGGTGGCGGCGGGCGCGGCGATCGTGCGCGGCGGCCACTTCGTCGACGGACGGCCGATCGCCCCGCTCGACACGGACGCGGTCAAGCGCTTCCTCGCCGACGTGGGGAGCGAGGCCGACGCCGTCGCCGTCGCGGGGGTCTTCAGCCCGGGCAGCGCGGACCAGGAGAACCAGGTCGCCGAGATCATCCGAGCCGAGCTCGGTGACATCGCGATCAGTCTGAGCCACGAGATCGGCTCGCTGGGGCTGCTCGAGCGTGAGAACGCCACGGTGCTCAACGCCGCCCTGTACGGCGTCGCGCGTGACGTCACCACCGCGCTCCAGGACGCGCTGGACTCGCGCGGGCTGAAGGTGGAGACGTTCTTCGCGCAGAACGACGGCACGCTGATGGCCGTCGACTACGCGGCCCGCTATCCCGTTCTGACCATCGGCTCGGGGCCGGCCAACTCCCTGCGGGGAGCGGCCTACCTGTCCGGCGTGGAGGACGCGATCGTCGCCGACGTCGGCGGCACCTCGACGGATCTCGGTGTCCTCGTGGGCGGGTTCCCCCGGGAGTCCGCCGCGGCCGTGGAGATCGGCGGCGTCACGACCAACTTCCGGATGCCCGACATCCTGTCGATCGCCCTCGGCGGGGGCACGATGGTCGGCGCGGAGCCCCGCTCGGTGGGCTACCGGATCGGCCGGGAGGCACTGGTCTTCGGAGGGCCGACGCCCACGATGACCGACGCCGCGGTGGCCGCGGGCAGGGGGACCGTCGGCACGCACGGCGTTCCCGACCAGTGGCGGGACCGGCTGGCGGAGGCCGTGGCGCGGGCCGACGAACTGGTCGCGGACGCGGTCGACCGCGTGGCGCTGGGGAAGGCCGACCGGCCGCTCATCGCGGTAGGTGGGGGCGCGTTGTTGCTGGCGGGACGCATTCCGGGGGCGAGCGAGGTGATCCGGCCGCGCCACGCGGAGGTCGCCAACGCGGTCGGCGCGGCGATCGCGCTCGCGAGTGGCCGGCTCGAAACGATCGTGCCGACCGGAAACGGAAACGCCCGGGCTGCCTTGATCGAGAAAGCCAAGGAGGAGGCGGCCGCGAGGGCCGTCGCCGCCGGGGCCGATCCGGCGTCGGTCCAGATTGTGGAGCTCAGCGAGATCCCCCTCAGCTACCTGCCGGAGCCCGCTGTGCGCCTGCAGGTAAAGGCTGCCGGTCCACTCAGCCGGTAGGCCGGTGGAAACGAAAGGAACCCCCACAAATGCGCTGGCACAAGCGTCTGCTCGCGGCGGGAGCCGTGGCCGTCGTGGCCTTCACCTCCGCGTGCGGGGGTGGCAAGGTCCGCGGCACCGAAGACTCCCCGCAGCCGGGCACGTCTCAGAGCGCGGCTGACGCCACCTTCGTATATGTCCCGAACCTCGACGTCGTCACGGACTGGGACCCCGCGAGCTCGTACTCCAACGAGATCATCGCGATGGAGAACGTCTATGAGTCGCTGACCAGGTACAACCCGCAGACCAAGAAGGCGGAGCCGCGGCTCG
>Ga0310811_10007402_pt1 | contig 14058 bp, 14 predicted proteins | sample YCmetagenome_FD_207642 | JGI IMG/M metagenome (GOLD analysis project Ga0310811, IMG submission 207642) | Soil microbial communities from experimental microcosm in Duke University, North Carolina, United States - YC | ecosystem: Engineered > Artificial ecosystem > Soil microcosm > Unclassified ... | reverse complement strand
CGTATGCTGACCCGAAAGCAGTGATAGAAGATCCAAATATTAATGGATCTATCACCACATGAGATGATGAATGACTTCAAAGCACCCAGTGAGTGACACATCGTTGTCACTCGCATTTTTACTAATAGTACAGGTATTTCGGTCGCCTCGGACCTGCTCTCGCAGATGAGGTTTATAATGTCCACCAGGTCGCACCATCTTCGTCACCCTAGTCAAGGATGTTTGTCACCGCGCGATCTATGGGATTGAGACCGTCTACCAAAGCCAATCTATTGGCCGTGTTGCAGGTTTTGCTCGCGCTAGAAGCATTGTCTTCTCCGGCAGCCATCGTATCTGCACCCATCGTCAACTTAGGTTATGCTCAGTACCAGGGATCAATTGACACGACGACAAACACCACCAGCTTCCTTGGAATACGCTACGCGGCTCCACCAGTTGGTGCGTTTAGTTCTGTTTGTTTCACACAATATCAGCTCATGCACCAAGCGCACAGGCGACTTGAGATGGGCAGCTCCGCAGCCTCCATCGGCCGTCTCTGGGGTTCAACAAGCTACCACGCAACCAAACGAATGCAATCAAGCACTCGCGGGCAACTCTTCGACAAATTCGTTTGAAAGCACCCCTATGAGGAAAAGGGCTATTAGTCAATCTGAAGACTGTTTATTCTTGAAGTAAGCCTTGTCATGGAACGATGATGTTGACATTTACGATCAGTGGTTACATCCGGCAGTGTATACACACCTGGAAGTGGAGTGGTGGCCACTCCGGGAGGAGGGCTACCAGTTGTCGTTTGGATTCACGGTGGGGGGTATCTTGAAGGAGCTGCAAGCGAATTCAATGGCGCAGATCTAATTACGGACTCGAATCATGGTGTCATCACTGTCTTAGTTCAGTACCGCCTCGGTTTATTCGGTATGTTTTGCTATTCTTGGTTTCAAATGCATACCAAGGTGAATATACTACCAAATAGGTTTTCTTCCAGGGGAGGCGGTTAAGGAAGGGGGTGCACTCAATGCTGGACTACGTACGTGATTACCATGGGTCTGGCAGTGATTCAGATCAAACTGAATTCAGTATTTTAAGTTGACCAGAATTATGCGTTACAGTGGGTGCAGACCTACGTGAGAAGAACTCTTTACTTGCGTGGTGTACCCCAGCTGATAGAAAGCTCACCCGGATAGATAAACAGCTTCGGCGGCGACCCCACGAAGGTCACAATTTGGGGACAGTCCGCTGGTGAGCTGCTCTAGTTACTCTTCGTCATCATCGTCTGTATTTACTACTTTGTCTCAGGTGCCGGTTCAGTGCTACAGCATCTCGTTGCTCATGGAGGAAACACACAGCCTCCCCTCTTCAGAAGCGCCATGACGAGTTCTACGTTTTTGCCATCACAATACAACTATAATGACCCAATTCCAGAGGTAATTATTGTTCATGGGGATGCTATCCGCAGGGTCCTGAACACCACTACCAGATGTTGTATAGTGAGGTTGTCAATGGAGCAAAGTAAATCCTTTGAAAAACCACCATTGCCTATCTAATTCCTCAACTCACAGCTGTACTTCAAGTTCGGATACCCTCTCTTGTTTGCGCACTGCAGACGTCAACACGCTGCAGACCTTGAACTATGACATCAACGTCAACGGGTTCTTTGGCACGTTTGTATTCGTCCCTGTTGTGGATGGCACTTTCATCTTGGAGAGGCCCACTGTGACGATAAGGAATGGCCGTTTGAATGGTGTATGACCCATGAATGCATTATCTTGCAAATAAACTGAGACCCTTTTTCTCTTAGAACTATCTCTTTGCTATGACCAATTCGCACGAGGGGGACATTTTCGTCGACCAATCAACGACATTGGATGTTGCGGATTATGTGAAGACACTTTTCCCCAATTTCGGTCCTGCTCAGGTTGCTGGAGCAGTGACGCTGTACCAGAACTACGGAAGTAACGTCAACCAGGCAAATCTTGTGATGGGTGAATGTATGTGTGTTTTTGAAGCAATGATCAATGCCATTGATTTTATGGGTCGTTTTAGCAATACTACTTTGTCCCACTTATCATCTTCTATTGGCATTTGGAGAACGAGCTTGGAAAGTGAGTCCGAGACAACTTGCAACTATGTATACTTAACAAAAGCAGGGCGAGTTTGCAATCCCGCCTGGCCTTCATGGGACTGATATTGCGTACTACTTCACCTCATATGAGTAAGTTGAAGCAATGAGTCAACTCCTGCTTTTTGATTGTATACTGTTTCAGGGGTGGTCCTCCATACAACAATTCGCAGTTCATCACTGCTTTCTCGAATTCATTCATGGCTATGGCCATGTTCGAGACTCCTGACGACAGATACACTCTAGGGGATATCACACCTTCCTGGAGACCTTGGTCATATGATTTGACAGAGATGAAGTTCAACGAGACAATCGCGGGAGTACCTGATGTTCACACTATCACGACTGATAGCGCCCTTCTGGAGCGTTGCGCGTGAGTACCATATTTATAATGAGGCAAGGTGCTGAGCTAAAGGCATGTAGCTACTGGCTAAACGTGTCGGCATATTCAGGGCAGTGAATGGAAGTTGAGTCATAAGCTGATTAGTCCTGCGACATGTTTGTCATCCGTATATGTCCATCCAGCAGCTTGTTAGAAATGTTCTGATTGTAGGATCGGTATACGCTCTTGTGTTAATCAAGATATCTATTGATTTATCAATTGGCAACGGTCCTACCACCATCCTTTGTATATGTAGCCTGCCGGTGATGTCAGATTTTCCAGTCTGAGTATATCTACTGTCAGGATGACCCTACCGCAATGGGGACACATGATTCTTTTGTTCTGATTCCGAGTAGTGCTGCCGTGGTCCTTGTCCCGAACCATGGTTCGGTCAAGGACTCCATCTGGGAACTCAAGATTTTGCCCCGCCCACCGCATTTGGTAATCAGCCTCATTCGCCTCATTGCCCTGTTCTGCCCCGCACTGCTCGTATCCAGTTCTACACATCAGGAACTGGCACCTTACACAAATCTGCGAGTCATGGCTTCACGGCACGATGTGTCGAAATTTCAGCTTTACACATGTCTGCTGGCAGCACGCTTTCAAGAACATTGATTATCTCACTCACTAGTTTAATTCTTAACTATGGATTTATTAAGTCAATGCCATTTTCTCAAAATTTCTAACCCGGAGCTCTGCAGTATGTTAATTGCATATTTTATCACGTGATATTTGTCTGACATCTACTACTTTAGCCTCGAACTCAAGTGTTCATTTCACAATAAGCACCTAGTGAATCACACATCGCTGTACCTAATTTTTAGTAATAGTACAGGTAGTATTTCGGTTGCCTCAGGCAATTGAGGTTTATAATTTCATGGTCTATTAGGTCACAGCATCTTCGCCATGCTCATCAGTGAATTCGTGAGACCTTGATATTGTACCCGTGGAAGCTACAAAAGTATATAATTCTGCTCCTCCCAAATATAACCATGTATGTTGTGAGAAATTTTTGTTGTAGCTACATTGCTATCTATGCATGCAAATTCAGATTAACATGAGCAGTCCATGACAGTGTTGTGACATTTCTTGAAGGCAGCCAATGAATGATGTGGCATACTTTATGCCAACGATTTTGAGCATTGGCAATCTCACTACGTGGTCCGTAATATTTAAGACAGGTCTGAATGTCGTGCGAAATGTCAAGGCAATACTTAATATTTAGGTTAGCATCTAAGCAGATGTAAAATTTCAAATGTTAAACAAATCTTCCATGACAAGAAAAATATGAAGCATCAGCGAACATTTTGCTGCTGGCTGAACATCAATGACAATAAGAAATATAAATATATCTTTAATGCTGGCCCAAACTTCAAAATGAAACTTCACATTTAAGACTCGAAAAAACTTCAACCACCGCACATGACTGAATGTCTGCTCATACATGAAGTTTAGACCACTACATAGATGGGAGTTTATATTGAAAGTACCTCCTGACAATAAAACGTGAAGATAAAGTATAAAGATTTCTCTCCAGACAATATGAATTGCCCAACGATTGCCCACTCACCACCCACTCACTGCCAACTCACCACCCACTCACCCACTCACCACTCACTCACCCACTCACAAGTAGATAATCTCCCACACACATGAGGGATAGGATGTAAAAGCTTGAGTGATTCTGATGCAGCCGACACGAGAATGGGGGATAATGACTTGTAGCCGTTTAAAGAAAAATCGTATTTCATATCCTAACAGTCGTATTCCATATTCTAACAATACTGTACAGTATGGTAAAATCAAAAAAAAAAAAACATCTAGTCATCCATGAAAGCTGAGAAGATATCAGAGGTGTACAACAAATGACAAAAAAGTGACTTACCACTTGCTTTAGTAGTGAGAAAGTTAGAACATGCGGTGTCAAGATTTTTCTTGAATTTCTTTGTTGCTGCATTGAACTTGAGTCCTTGTTTCCAATGCATATTGTTCACCGGCCTGTTGTTGTCAGATGAATCACGGCGGCAAGAAACACCTTGATGAATGTTTTCAAGGTGCTTCTGGAACCAGTCTTTGCATTGAGAAGACCAGAACCCCATGTCCAACCCTGATCCAGCCCACGCCTGAGGCCTTGGCCACCAAGACAACTTTTCTATGCATCCGTTATCTAATGTTTCAAATATGAGTGCATTGTGAGTCAATATGAATAGGGAAACTTACTTGTGTACACATAATATGTCCCACAGATGAAATCAACCTCCTCTTCCAACAAATCATCATTGAAGTGAGTCTCACCATTGAGAGACAACATTTGTCCAAATGGCACAGCATCTTGTGAAATGCCGATTAAGGCCAAGGGGAGGATATTGAAGCCAAGGCTATGTAACACTAGCTGCCATAAGATCCCACTATGAAGAAGAGTGGCTCGTGCACAATCCTCCTTCATGAACTCGTGATGATACTGCTCATACATGATGTAGTCAGCATAAACCGCCTTGAAAGGGGGCCGGAAGTATCCGAGCGAGTATGTCCGAAGTTCACTAAGCGGGTGCCGAGTGCTAGGAGGAACTGCCATTGGTTGCAGTGTCTTGAAAGTAATGCCCTTTTTCAGGAGTTCAAGGGCAATGGTAGAGATATTGGAACCCCAGTCATGGTGGAGGCACATCATGGCTGTAGCAGCATCAGGGACCATGAGTTTCCAGGGGACGAGACTTCGTGATTGACTTGGCTGGATGATATAGAGTTGCTCCTGGCCAGGAATATCAAGATAAGAAACTCGAATGAACGCATTCAAAGTAGACAAGGGAGTCCTGGGTGCCAGGTCCCAGTGATCAGACGGGATCTCAGACAACTGAGTTGCGGGCAGGATGACAAGGTAGCCTATGAAGCATGTAATGACATGCTGTTGCATGTCTGAAATGGAGTCGACATCTTTGTCCAAGTCCCTGACAATGTTGCACATGTGACTGAACTTCTGCTTATCCACCCAGCTATCAAAGGCCATAGATCCACCAATGGATCTGGTAGTTGATGCTGCCAGATGAAAGCCGAGATGAAATTGTAAGTGTGTGATGAAGCGTTCAATACCCTCGGTGTAATCAGAGGAAGCTGCAACCTCATGATGTCCGAAGTAGTTGTGAATGTCCTGCAAGAAGCTGGACAATGATGGAGGTGCAGGGGGTGGCAGTGGCAGAGGATCAGGGATGGGGTCCGAGACATCAAAAAAGTATTCTTCGCAGTCACCATCAGGGGTACTAGTGGGATCCAACTGATCACACAAGTCCCACTCATTTCTGAATGAATCATACAGTCTCGTAGAGTTACTGTAGTTCCCCCAAGTCGATGGTACTTTGGCCTTGATGAGGTGGATGCATAGTAGGAAGTCCCCATACTCATGTTGAGGTTGCCATTCAAATACTGTAGCCATACTAGACTTTCCAGGAATATTATGGCTCTTTGTTGCCTGTTCCCAACTCTTGCATGATTGCCGTTGAGCTGGGGATTCTTTCACCTGCTTCTTATTTTCCTTGAGGCAATGCGCAAAGAACGTCTTTGAGTCTTCTCCTGATTTCTGGCCACTGAGTTATTCCGGGACAGGAAAGCGAGGGTCCACTTGAGGAGCTTCAGGTGCAGGCCCCCATCCAAGGGTGCTGCCATCCCATCCAAGGGCGCTCTGAGACTGAGAGCCATCATCCTGCTTACCCCAGATGCCATCATCCTTACCCCAGGCGCTATCATTCTGACCCCAGGCGCTGTTACTTGTGTGCTGTGCCTGAATTGCACAAGCAATAGCTTCTTTGGATGGGTTATAATGACACAACTTCATATCAAACACAGCGACTTGTTTGATGTGAACCCAAATTGCAATTGAGAAGTGTTCAAACATGGGAAGTTGCAGTTCCCAAGGGCAGTGAATGGATGATATGAAAGCGCTGGTGCACAGAACCTTAGTTGAGATATCTCTGACAAATGAATGGGACAATTCGTGGACCCATTTGGCTGGTATGGGGCATCTGGGGTTATTGATGAGGAGAGCCTTCCAAGGACAATTTGATCCACGATATTGATGACTCATGATGTACCATGAGCATACAGTGGCGATCACTAGGCATGCGTTAGTTGCAATCAGACTGAATATATCGTTCACATACATAAAAATGCATTGTGGGATTTCAGTGCGACTTTTTAGTGAGCTTCACATCTGAGTGCGACCTTTTGTACCCATACTGAGCGGGAGGGCATGGAAGTTTAGTCTCCCATGGAACTAGAAGCCCAGCTCCCAAAAGCTCCTGACACCAGAGTAACTTCTTCTCTAGTTTGACCCAGCTTTCTCTAATGTCATGGTGGAGGATGTGCTTTCCCTGACTGTCGAGCTCTGTGCGCAGGGAGAACATTGAGTGATTCAGACACTCAAATATTGGACCATCAAAGCTAGGGTTCAAGGGGACAAGAGGAAACCATGGACAAGCTGCATATGCCCAACAAGTGGTAAGGGGTGAAGTGGTGTCATCCGGAGATGAGTCGTGATTGTCCTGAGGGTCCCAGGCTGGCTTGTAAGGAATATCATCAGGAAGAAAAGACACAGTTAAGGAGGTGAAGATCTTCTCGTTGCACACAAAGATGTTGAGATCATAGGGCATGTTGATCTCAATGGTACAAACCGATGAGTGAGTCAGAGGAGTACACAATGAACTATCTCAATGGTACAAACCGATGAGTGAGTGCAGGTGTGAGGTATAATGACTATCACAGCGGTACAAAACCGATGAGTTAGTTGGATGATGATGGAGAGGAAAGGAGAGGAAAGGAGACCTTTAAGTATCAGGTGAGACAATTGAATTATGTAATTGTTCCACCTCCACTGTGGCCACTGAGCTTTGAACTTTGGGGCAACAATAGACAGGACGAGTGGACTTTTGAAACAAGAAACCACAAGGCATTGTGGTACAGGCAGACGTTGTACCACCACCACCACAGTACAAACTGTTGTGTTAGTTATAGTAACATAAGCTATCACAGCCGTACAAACAGTTGTGTAGTGTAGTGGTTGCTAGTAAAGCTTAATAGTTTGGGACTTTGGTCAAACTTAAGAAGCGCAACAAACACTCACAAATAATCTTATGTCATCATTGACCTGATCAAGTCACCCACCGAGGGTGTGCCAAATAGTCCTAAATTATTATGTCATCATTCCAATCCTTTAGAGATCAAGTCCTTCGCTTTCAGCTTTCCTCATCTAGATGAACTCAGCAGTTTGTACTATTGAGATCATCATTCACTTTCAATATACCTTCGAGCTCAATGGTTTGTACCATCAAGCTCATCAATCTCCAATCTCCCCAGGTTCAATAGTACAAACTATCGAGCTGTCTACACCACATTAATGCCTCTCTTTCAGTGGGCAACTTAGTCTCAATCATCCAAATGCTGACATAACATTATTTGTAGCTGTTTGTTGCGATATCTCGAAATTCACCAAAGTCTCAACTACCTCCTTTACCTGCTACTACACAATCATTTGTATGGTTGTGATAGTATTATCTTAGTTATCTTACTCCTGACTTTTTGAGCTTGATGGTTTGCACTGTTGAGCTCATTGATCTCTAATCTTTTTGAGCTCGATAGTACAAACTGTCGAGCTGTCTATATTGACGCCCCTCTTTCGGACTGAGGCGGGACTTAGAAGTTCTCAAATCATCCAAATGCTGACATAACATTATTTGTAGCTATTTCTTGCCACATCTCGAAATTTGCCAAAGTCCCAACTAACTCCTTAACCGACTACTACTTACTACACAATCATTTGTATGGTTGTGACAGTATTATCTTTCCTCTGACTTTTTTGAGCTTGATGGTCTGTGCCATTGAGATCATTCGTCATTTAATCTCTTTGAGTTCGATAGTTTGTACTATCAAGCACACATCAATTACACACTACTCCTACTCTGTGTTCATTCCACGTGCCATGAAGTTCCAAAGTTGCTCCTTCAATGGATTCATGTTCATTTGGATGGGCAAGCTCTGCTTGCGCATCCACCTAGTAGCTTGATGCCCAACGATGCGGAGACATGTTTGGATTTGGATAATCCTTAAGAATACCCTCTGCTAGACCATACGTAGGTGCACACGTGAATGACCAATTGGTCACCCACATAAGTGTAAGCCTAGGTAAAGAACGATATGGCTGATTGCTGGAAGTGCACTTCACACTTTGATTGCTTCGAGCTTAATCATTTGTACTATCAAGCTCATCATTCCCATCGTTCCCCCCTCGATAGTACCATGGTCTGAGCTTGATGGTTTGTACTGTTAAGCTCATCGTTCATGGCCCAGGGAAGTAGATCATGCAAGTCCAGTCATATACTTGTCTCAATTCCTCCATCGTACATAGTGTAAGTTTACAGCATGTCTAGTATTATGTGAGAATAACATCTTTTCCTCCAGAATCATTGCCTCTAGTATCAAGCCATGGTATCCTCAGCGTCTCATAAAATACCCTTTTGGCTTCAGCAGCGATGTCATCTTTTTCATCAATGGCACTTTTATCTTCACCCACATCTCCTTGCACCTCTCGAACAATGTCCATAAGCCTTTCTGCCAATTCACGCAACACTAGGATATCGCTTTTTTGTGTACTTCTTGTTTCCTTCTTCATGCCATAATCATAGACCCATAAATTGACTGTAGCCTTACCCCGCCCTAGTGCTTGCAATCCACTCACAACTATGCAGCGCCCACTGATGTCGCATGTCTTGAAACACAATCAGTGACATATCTCCGAAGTATTTCAATACCTACAGCTATTGTCTGCACCAGCCCAGCATTGGAGTGATGAAGGGTCTCCAGTAACTTCCCTGACTTCCTCTTGAATATATACACCAAACCATTGTCACTGCCACCTACCACCAACCTCCCTTTGGCACCAAATGCCACCTGCTTTGGAACTGATACGCTGGGAGGAGCAGTGATGAAAGTTTGAACTGGCTCCTCATCGCCGACAAGTTGATATAACATAAACCCATCAGTTGCGTTGTCTACCACGAATACGCCCCTCTTTTGGTTGACTGCCACATGTCCGCTGGAGGAGGAGCGTCAGTCATATTTCAGCAGCTTGCAATGAACCCTTTACATCACCAATTGGCAGCTATATTCCTTCAGTACTGCACCATCATCCCCCTTCAGCTTGATGAAGTTGCCATCATATACTCCAAACACATAGACACCTTTGTCATCTGCAAATGCTACAGACTTTGGCACAGTGTTATCCAGTCACACCGCAAAAATGGCCTCCAGTTGCAAATTTGTATTTAGAGCAAGGACCTGAACTATCTTGTCTCTTGTCCCGACTGCGATTTAAGTACTTCCTTCAGAGTATATATCCCATGACATACATGTAATCTCGAAGCCTGATCCAAGCCTCCTAGTGCAAGTTTCCTGAAAAAGCATCTGGTCGATATTAGGCATGAACTCAATGGTGAACCAGGACATCCTTATATCTACTGGACTACGTTGCAAAAATGCAATGTAACCCAGCCCTGTTCCATAGTGAAGGGTTTCCATCATGGCCAGTCTTGTGGTAATCCAGACAGCACAGCTGACTGTGCCTCGGGACTCATTGTGAGTTGAGCATGTGAGTTCTTTCCGAGATTTTATGTCCCAAACTTTGATGCCTTCGGTGCCTGTTGATTTTGTTAGCATTCCAATGATTAGAACATTACTGCTGCATGCAAGAGCTTGGCCATCATTAGATATTGTGAGCGCATGGACAGACCCACTGTATGTTGCGAGGCGGGCTTGATGCTGGAAGCGTTGGGTTGATTTTCTGAATAGAGACCAGAAGTGGAAATACATCACTGGGGTGAGTTTAATTGATGTATTCACTAGCTCAACAATCAATAATCTTTATACTAGGGCCTTTTTTGTGATTCCATTTGTATTCGTCTTTTTATGCATGACGTAGTTTGACTTCTCCTAGACAACTATCTTTTTGTTAATTTTTCGTCTTTTGGCATTTTTTTATTCTAATTACAACACTTATCTTAATGACTTTTGTAGTAATTTGCTTTGAGACTTCTCCAAGACAACTTCGTGTTGTTGATCCCATCTTTATTGTTTTAATGTAATATTACTAGTCTTATATGTCACCTCATAAATGCCATTGCCACTCATGTCGCCAGCTTGTCCCACCTTATGCTTAACACATAGATCATGCACAACACATCGACAGCTGTTTCTCCCTTTTATGATCAAGAGCCTGGTGCTCCACCCCCCTTCCTGCCTATGCTTACCAACCAGCTCGAACTTTTTAGCAGTCCTCGTCGTTCAACTATGCTCATCACTGATGAGATTCTTCCGCCAAAGGTTAGCACCATTTTTCATCTTGTTTTTTGTACTGAGAGTATCTGCAGCCCAAGAATATTCTGGCACCTGAGTTCAAGCTTGCAACACACCCATCCAAGAATACCGATCATCTTTTCTCGCCATACCCAAAGAGTGGCTCTCTCAAGCATTCTCGTTCTTGGACACCAATTCCCTTGGATTCATCAACTTCCTTGGATTCACTATCAGACAGTGACTTGTCAACTTCGGCTAGTCTATCAGAAGACTCAAATATTCCAAAGCCTCCTGGTGAGCCCAGGCATCCTGGGCATGGAGGATACACACTCCGTGAGGCTTTGGATTGGAGCCCAAAGGCATACAGCAAGTTTAAGGTTAGTATCACACTCCCACTGATATATGCCTTTTGTTTACTGACACCTCAAGAATTCTATGCACCACCTCATTGAGGAGCACCTCGATACATCGAAGTGTGCCTCCTCCCAAAGCCCTATCCTCCTGAAGACCATGCACAACAAAGTCAGTAAATACTCAATAGGTGATGACTTATCTGTGACCTCATCGTTTATCAGGCTGTCGATGCTTTCCCCGACCTAGAAAACTATAGTGAATTCTGGCCAGTCAATGACATAATTATGATGCGCCTGAAATATACATCGGGTCGTGCTAGGCAGAAAGCAGGGATGGCTATGGGAAAGAGCAAGAGACATACACCCAAGGTCAGTCTATTTTACTCCAAAAGTCAATGCTAATATATTGAGGTCTACAGAAAATTTGAGTCATCCCTGCACTTGTACTGTACCCTTACATGAATCACCTTATCATTACCATATCCATATCATTACCATTCACAAATGCCTAGGCTAGTTAGAGTACAATGCATGCTTTTGTCTTATTATCTGTGGGTATATTGTGTATTCAAAGACCAACAAGTGAAGTCTGTCACAGCACGCCTACTCAGTCACATGGTGTGAAATTTTCCAATTTGAAATTACATACATACTCTTAAAGTGTGCACATTACTTCCCTCTAGTGCACCTCCAGCACTTTCAGTACTTCCATATAGTCATCTGCTATATTATTTTGAATGTTGGGATGCAAGACAAGTAATATTTTGAACAGAAATATTCAAGTCATACGTTTGGGTCAAATATGCTGCATTTGGATATGCTAATATTATCTTCCTGTGATAGTAGCCTTGTTAGGCGGCTTTGAGAACAGCAACATTTCAGCTTCCCAATGCAACCACCATGTCAAAGCATTTTCTCTCATCTGAGCTCGGGCTAAAAATTGCCTCACTACACCCACTGGGTGTCATCCAGTCCAACATTTCCTCCATGGACAAATTGACATCTTGTGAGCTCAATCGCTTGATTACCCAAGAAACCTGCCATGAAGGAGATGCCAGTGATATGGACATCTATTACCTTTGATCTTCAAATTGTTCAACCCTACAAACTTGCCTGCTACAGATACCCTCAAAGATTCAACCAACAAGCCGCTCTATGACACTACTATGAAACAATGGTCCTTAGCACTTCCAAAGAAGGGTGAGGCAATTGAGAAGACATTCCCATTCTTCCTCAACAACCTCACCAAAGCCCTCCTCCGATCATTTCCTTTGTCAGGCTTATTTCCTCCACTGTGGTACAGTTCGAGTTCTACCATGCCCGTTGAAAGTGAGCATGTTCAATGAAAGCCCGATGTCTGCTTGTCAGAGCACACGGAGTTATGTTGGAACACTATTCTCATAGTTGCTGAGCTGACCACGACCTCGTACACCCCTTCAATACCTGCCGGAAAGATGCTTGACACAAAGGTGTGGCTCAAGCAACTGTGGAGGCATTTTATACTATCTCTTTCCTTCAGCAACAACTATTGCAAACTCCGTTGTAGGTATCACAACCTGGCTAGGCACTAGCTATAATAATGCTAAACCAGTATAAGTGAGTCTCAGCTCTACCTAGCTGCTATACTTGCAGAAGCAAGAGCGTTCGACCCTAAAGGGGACGCAAGGAAAGTGAAGATCCACAAGTGAATGCTGATCAACCCTGATCAAATGCGATGAAAGCACAAGAAAACGCGAAGAAATGCCATGGAATGCAGTGAAATGCGAAGAAATGCGAAATGCGCTGAAGGCGTGTGTGGGAAAGCGAAATGTGATGGTCGCGCGAAGCGTGGGAAAGTAGCGCACGAAATGCACAAGTGTAGAGAAGATGTATAAATGATGCTGGGATCTGAACTGAGGCAAGGAGGACAGATGCTGGACGGATAATAGACGGATAATGCGATTGCCACTAGCTATAGATGGATGCTAGGGACTACAACGATGGATACATGCACTGCATGGAACTAACTGGTGATAGATGGTGACTGCCAGGAGCTAAGTTGTAAAAAAAAACAGACATGGCAACTCTAAGTCGCACATAAGCGCCTTCCCAGGGCTCGGAAGCGAATCGGGAGCGCTCTAAGTATGTAAATGATGTAATGTAAGGGTCCATAATGAAATAATAATCGTACCATGCCAAACATAGTCAGATATAGTAATAATTGGAATGCGACGCACCAAGGAACTGGCTGGACAATGGATGGATGCTCCTGTGATGATGTGCACTAAATTGCGATGAAACGCGAAGATGTGTGATGGAATGTGAAGATGCACGATAAACGCGATGATGCGCGATGAAATGTGATGATGTGCGAGAATGCAAAGATGTGCGAGAAACGCGATGATGCGCGATGAAACGCGAAGATGCGCGCTAAGCGCGAGCGCGGGAATGCATTGCATGAGTGTGGGAAAGTGTCTTGAGTCTGGCGTGTTATTGCAGGGAAGCTGTGCATAATATGTGGAATCGCTCTACACATGATAGTGATGTTGTGCTGTGAAGCCCAGTCGTCATGAGCCGTAAAATAGGCCAATACCAGCCTGTAGAGAATTGAGTCTCTACACCGTGTGCATGTACATGACCATTTGAAAATCATGACACTTTCAAATACATCATGGCATGCATCGTTTTCGGTCAATGTGACTGCATTGGTTTTGACCTCACTATTATGATCAACCCAAAGATGACGAGCTTGTTGTCTGGAGCATTTTGGGCCTGGAATGTTAAAGGTCTTCCCAAGTGAAGCAATCAAGCTGCCTGCCTGAAATCCTGCAGGCCATATTCACTAGATGCACAGACAGAACTGACACAATCTCATGCACTGGATACTACGCAGA
>Ga0310811_10007401_pt1 | contig 14058 bp, 14 predicted proteins | sample YCmetagenome_FD_207642 | JGI IMG/M metagenome (GOLD analysis project Ga0310811, IMG submission 207642) | Soil microbial communities from experimental microcosm in Duke University, North Carolina, United States - YC | ecosystem: Engineered > Artificial ecosystem > Soil microcosm > Unclassified ... | reverse complement strand
GAACACCGTTCGGACGGTCGCGCAGGGGATCGCAAAGCCAAGCCCGTCGCTGCCGCCCGACGGCGACAGGATGAACGTGTTCACGCCGACGACTTCACCGCGGATGTTCACGAGCGGACCGCCGGAGTTCCCCGGATTGATCGGCGCATCGGTCTGGATGAAGATGAGCGGCGAGTCGGGATCCGTTTGTCGCGCGACGGCGGAGACGAGGCCGTGCGTCAGCGTATTTCTCAGTCCGCCCGGGCTGCCGAACGCGAACACGGTTTCGCCCTGACGCAGCTGCCGATACGTCGCAAGCGGCAGCGCCGGCAGCGACAGGCCGTCGACTTTCAGCAGCGCCAGATCGATCTCCGACGCGGTCCCCACGACACGCGCGGGAACGACCGTGGTCTTCGGCGTGAGGGCGGTCATGAGCGACCCGTCCGCGCCCGACGCGGGCAGCACGACCTCGACGCGCTGCGCCCCGCTCACGACATGCGCGTTCGTCATGATGTAGCCCTCGGGATCGATTACGAAGCCGGAACCGACGGACCGCTGCCTGGACAGGACGGCGCTCACGTCGCTCCGCCCGTTGTCGTCGCGCGTCCCGTATCCCGTCACCATGATCTGCACGACGCTCGGCCAGACCTTCCTGGTCAGGGCGTCCACGGCCTCGTTCATCTGCTGGAGCGGATCGGTCCTGGCAGACTGTGCCAGCGCCGTCAGCGGGAGGAGGCACGCAGTGACCGCGCACAGGATGGGAACGGCGAACCGCCGCGCGGAATTCGAGCACGGACCGCAGGCTGGTATTGGCATGACGGATACAGCCTGCCGGCCGAACTGCCATGCGGCTATGCGAAATCGGCAGTGCGATGTGTAGTCTTACGCGTCCGTCTTCCGCTTCCGCATCTGCACTTCGCGGCCGCCATCGAGGTACTCGACCCGGTCCATGAGGGTGTTGATCAGAAAGACGCCACGGCCGCTCGACTTGAAGAGGTTTTCCGACTGCAAGGGGTTTGGAACCGCAGTCGCATCGAAACCGGTCCCTGGATCGCGAACGACGATCACGACCTCGCCGGAGGCGTCAATTATCACGCAGCACTGGATGTGCTGCGTGGGATCGTTGCGGCAGCCATGCCGGATCGCATTCGCAATGGCTTCCTGCACCGACAGTTCGACCGCGATCACGTCGTCTTCCGGCCATCCCTTCCTCCGGAGGACGGCGGTCACCCCTTCCGCAATCCGCGGAATGGACGACGGCTCCGCCGGAATCGTCATGTCCAGCTGACACGTCGAGCAGTACGGCATCAGGCTGCTCAGCGTGGCCACGTCCGCTTCGGCCTGATCGCGCGCCGCGAGAGCGATCTTCAGCTCGTGCAGGTTCCGCCGGAGTTCCAGCTGCCCTTCCACCTGCCGCCGAAGCGCGTCGAGCGCCTCGCGCTGGGTTTCGGAGAGCATGCGGGGAACGCGATCGATCACGCAGAGTGTGCCGAGGGCTTCCCCTTCGCGAGCCAGCAGCGGCGCACCGGCATAGAAGCGGAACCGCGGGCCGCTGGCCACGAACGGATTGTCGCGAAACCGAACGTCCTCGCTCGCGTCGGGAATGATGAACAAACCCGACTGCTCGATTGCATGCGAACAGAAGGACACGGCGCGCGAGGTCTGCGTGACCGCGATGCCCGGGTGGGCTTTGAACCATTGCCGGTCTGCATCGACCAGCGTGATGAGCGCGATGGGAGTCTCGCAGATGTGGGACGCGAGAAGCGCGAGATCGTCGAACGCCCGTTCCGGCTCCGTATCCAGAATGCGATAGCGCCGCAGCGCGGCCAGCCGGGCGGTCTCGTCGCGTGTGACGGTAGTCATGTTCATGCTGTCGCCCCGGATTGAAAGCTGCGGATCGCCGCGTCCTCTTCGTCGAAGCATTCGATGATCTGGATCAGCCGCGCGATGCTGAGCACGTGACGGCTGCGCGCCGACGGATGCAGCAGCTTCAGGTCGCCGCCCTTCTTGCGGAGACTGACGTACTTCGAGGCGATCACGCCGACGCCGAAGCTGTCGAGATAGGTGACCTGCCGCATGTCGAGCAGCAGCTTGAGACGGCCTTCCACGACGAGCTCATTGATCCGCGTCCGCAGCTGCGCCGCCGCCTCGTAGAACATCACCTGGGCAGGGACGTCCAGGACCGTGACATCGCCGATCGAGCGCTCCGTAATGGTGCTCGCCACAGCAGTAAGCGGATTATACGCTGCATGGCGAGCACCCCGGGGGTCCAGGCCTACCGCACCATCGCGGCGACGAGCGGGTTCAGCCCTTCGACTTCCTGACGCGTCACGTCTACGAAAGCCGGCGAGTGCGCGGTGAGGTCCGCGACGGCAATCCCGGAGCCGTTTCTGCTCGGGCAGAACACCTGTTCGACGTCCTTGAGACGCACCGTGACAATGATGCTGTCGTCGGGACCGCGAAAGCGGACGAGGTAATCGTAGCCGGCCAGCGGGCTGCGTTCGATGCTGCAGTGCTGCACGAGACCGCTGACGTCCGCGGTGGGAATCCCCTGCGGAAATCCGTCGATGCCGTGGAGAAGCGTCGGCAGGCGCACGCCCGTCGCGGGATCGGCTGCCGCATTGCGATCGGTGGCTCCGAAGATGATCGCGTCGAGTCCGGGCCCGCCGATGAACGCCTCGCTGCCATCACCTGGCGCCCAGAGATTCACATCGTCGCCGGGTCCGCCGAACATGATGTCGCTGTTGGGAGGACCGCCCGGAGCCGGTCCGCCGTCCGGTCCGCCGAGGATGATGTCCTGTCCGGGGCCTCCGTCGATGACGTCGTTTCCATTCAGTCCGAAGATCACGTCGTTGCCCGGTCCGCCTTCGAGGACGTCCGTGCGGTTGAGGGATTGGTTCGCTGCCGCACCTGCCTGGATGGCGGCGTTGTCGATCCTGTCGTCGTCTTTCCCGATGAGGAGCTGGGCCCCTTTCGCGCCGTCGATGAATGCTGCATGAAGGGCGGTGTCACGGCTCAGTGCCATGGTGAGTATGAGGGCTGCCGACATGGCGGGCAGACCGATACGCGAGAGCAATCGTAGGTTGTTCACTCGTGCTGACTCCTTGTTGCCGGATTGGATTGACCTGTTCCTCCGTTCCTAATCGGAGGAGCGTGTCGAATATTCCAAGGCCGACGTAACGGTCGGGTGACGTGGGGAAATCAGTGAGGTGAGGCTGAGCGGCAGCTAGCGCTCGCGGGATCCCGCGGCGTTTTCGACGTCTTTCATCAGCGCATCGATGGACGTCGTGCGCCCGGCTCCATACGCCCGGGCCCAGCGATCCGGGGAGAGGCGCGAGCGCACGATCCGTTCCGCCTGTTCGCCCAGCGCGTGCACCCAGCGGTCGACGACAGTGGCGCCCGTGCGTTCCGTCACGGCGTCGCGCGCGCCGAGGATCCGCGCCGTCCACAGGTCGTCGCCTTTCAGCGCGGCCGCGGCCGCGAGCGGAACCAGCGCGTACACGACCGCGAACTTGTCGTTGAGCTGCCGGAACAACGCAAGGCTGTCGCGCGCAAATGCGATCGCCTCGTCGGAATTCCCGCGCTGCACGGCGAGCGTGGCGCGGCGAAACGACACGAGCGCGAGGAACCACGGACCCGAGTTGCGCAGCACGGACGCGGCTTCATCGAGGAGGCGCTCCGCTTCCCCGGCATCGCCGGTCAGGAGCGCGACCTTGGCCAGGCCGTTCAGGGAATTGCCCACGCCCCACGCAATTCCGAGCGCCCGGAATCCCTCGACACTGTGCCCGAGGAACGTGCGGGCAGCGCTCGCGTTCCCGAGGGCGTGTTCGACGTGCCCCAGCAGATGCTCGGACTGCGCGATCATTTCGGGGTCGCCGGCCTGCTGCGCGAGTTCGAGGGCGCGCGTGAGCCCGGTGCGTGCGCGCGCGAGTTCGCCCAGCGAGTACCACATCATCGCGGCCCCTACCAGCGCTCTCGACTCGGCAACGGGCGGCAGCGCCGGCAGATTCAGAATCTGCTCGTACCATTGAAGGCCTTCGACTGCGTATCCGCGGATGACCCAGAAATACATCAGCCCCCATGCGATAGTGGCGGCGTGGACTGGCTGGCCGCGCTCCATGAGCCACGTCAGCGCATCGCGATAGCTCTCGAGGTCATCCCGTACGCGATCCAGCCATTCGGCCTGCGCCGGACCGAACAGCCCCTCGGATGCAAGGAAGGCTTCCGCGATGCAGTAGTGCGCCAGCCGTCCGAGGGCCTCGTCGCGCTCGCCCGCCTGGGTGAGCTCGAGCGCCGCGTAGGCGCGCACCGTTTCGAGCATCTGAAAGACCGGGCGGTGATGCGCGGTCGCCTCGACGCGCAGGAGGAGGCTCTTGTCAATCAGACCGGCCGCCGCGCCGAGCGCGGGATCGATCGCCGATGCGGACTGCTCGGGACCTGCGAGCACGGCCGCGGCCGCCTCGATCGAGAATCGCCCGGGCAGCGCGCCGAACTGACGGAAAACGCGCTGCTCGGCCGGCCCGAGCAGCTGATAGCTCCACGCGACGGTGGCATTGATCGTCCGCTGACGTTCCGGCAGATCGCGCGGGCCAACGGGCGACAGCAGCACGTCGCGCGCGAGGCGGCGCAAGAGATCCTCGGCCGTCAGCACTTTGATCCAGGGCGCCGCCAATTCGAGCGCGAGCGGCAAAGCATCGAGCCGCCGACAGATGGCGGTCACCGTCGACACGTTGGCTGGTGTCAGCCGGAAATCGGGTCGCACGTCCCGCGCGCGGTCGACGAAGAGCTGCACGGCGGGCGAACGGCGGAGATCCGCAAGCGTCATCGCCTCCAGATCCGGTTCGACGGCAAGCGGCCCGAGCGCGTACTCGCGCTCTCCTCGCAGGCGCAGCGGCGCACGGCTCGTAGCCAGGATTCGCAGAGGGGCCACCGTGGTGAGGAGATCGGCCACCAGCGGCGCCGCGTCGAGGACATGTTCGAAGTTGTCGAGCACCAGCAGCGTCGGCGTGCCTTCGCAGGCGACCCTCGCACGCCTTGGCAGATCGAGGGCCGTCGCGTCCAGCACGCCCAGCGTCTCGGCGATCGTCGGAGCCACGAGCCCCGCGTTCGGAACCGACGCCAATCCCGCGAACAGCACGCGGATCTTCCCTTCCGCTGCGACAGCCCGCGCGATCTCGAGCGCAAGACGAGTCTTGCCGACGCCGCCGGGACCCGTGATTGTGACGAGTCGCACTTCAGGCGTTCGGAGCCAGAGAGATATCGTCTCCAGGTCCGATTCGCGCCCGAGAAGCACGGTGAGCGGCAGGGGCAGAGCGGCGCCCGTCCGGTCGTCGTGGGCCGGATCCCGGGAAGGGGCCCGCGCGCTGACAAGGAGCGCGTCACGGACCGGATCGGTCAGCGCAAGCGCCGCCGACAGTGCACGGACAGTGTCCGAATGCGGACGACGACGGTGTCCGCGCTCGAGCGCGCTGATCGCATGCACCGAGAGCCCGCTGATCGTCGCGAGCTCCTCCTGCGTGAAGCCTGCTGCCTCGCGGAGTGCCCTGAGCTGCGCGCCGAATGACTCGGCGGCGCTACGTGCCATGGCCCTCTGATCCTACCGCTGAGCCCCGGTCATCGTCGCGCCGAATCGTCCGGCCCCGTTTTACGGACGGCCGCTCCGCTGTACGGGTGTTGTACGGGTGCTGTGTGACCGCTGTCTGTGGTCGGCCGCCGGTTGTTGCTCCAGACTCGACATCTCAGCGTGTTCACCCACAGTCAACTCACGTGCAACAAGGAAGTCTTAATGAACAACAACAACGGATGGCGAGCCCCCTGGGACACACCCCTCTATCGATCGATCGCCGCGCTCGGCGTGGCGTCCGCGCTCGCGCTGCCGAGCGCCGCCTTCGCGCAGGGGGTGACACCGCCCACTGTGCCGGCCAGCCTCCAGGTTCCAGCCGGCAATGTGGCTTTTCTGCTCGGGCGGGGCGTCGGCACGCAGAACTACGTATGCCAGCCTGCGGATTCCCTCGGGCGTGTCACGTGGACGCTGTTCACGCCGGAGGCCACGTTGTTCACCGACGAAGGCGCCCAGCTCACGACGCACTTCTTCAGTCCGAATCCCGCCGAAGGCAACGTCGTCGTGCGCGCGACGTGGCAGGACTCCCGGGACACGAGTGCCGTTTGGGCACGGGCAATCGCGTCCGTTGCGGATCCGACCGGCTCTGGCGCCATCCCGTGGGTGAAACTGGAGACGGCGGGAACGGCGGCGGGGCCAACTGCCGGCGCCACGTTGGCGGCGACGACCTTCGTCCAGCGGGTGCACACGATCGGCGGAGCCGCGCCGGGATCGGGCTGTGACATACCGACTGACATCGGACGCAAGGCATTCGTGCCATACACGGCCGACTACTTCTTCTACAAAAAGCAGTGACTGCGGATGCGGGGGCGCGGCAGGCCAATGCGCTGCATGCCCGCATGGCGCCTGTGAGCCGCGAATCGCGCTCCGATTCGCGGCTCCCGGCAACACTCGCGAGCCTCCTTCGAGAAGCCCCGCCCGTCGAACTCTTTCAAGCCTGGCCGCGGGGAAAATGATCCGGACTGTGCGACTGTCGTACGGGTCGCGTACGGGCACTGTCTGTGGCCTGCGGTTCGAAGGCGCTCCACACTGAGGCTATGACAGGCGACGCGTGCAACGACGGTGAGAGTTTTCAACAGGTGGTGCTCCCCCACCTCGACGCGGCGCACCGACTGGCGCGATGGCTGATGCGGGACGAACACGATGCGGAGGACGTCGTGCAGGAAGCCTCGCTGCGGGCGCTTCGCTACTTCAAGACGTTTACCGGAGGCAATGGGCGGGCGTGGTTCCTCAAGATCGTCCGCAACTGCTGTCGCGACTGGGCCGGGCAGCGTGTTGCGCCGCTCAGCGAGCCGTTCGATGAACAGCAGCACGGGGGCGCCATTCCCGCGGCGGATCCCGAGGCGCTCATGCTGCGGACGGACGGTGTCGCGCTCATCGATCAGGCGCTGACGACTCTGCCGGCAAGGTTTCGAGAACTGCTCGTGCTTCGCGAACTGGAAGGGCTGACGTATCGGGAGCTCGCCGATGTCATGAACATCCCGATCGGCACCGTCATGTCCAGCTTGTCACGCGCGCGTCAGGCCATGCGCGGAGCACTGAACACACGTATCGCCGCGCCAATCAATTAGACTTCGCGTCTATGCCTTTTCACTGGGAGCCGGCCGCGGACGGCGACCGGCTGCAGGATGTCGATACCCCGGCTCTGATCCTCGATCTGGATCGATTCGAGTCGAATCTCGATCGCATGCGAGCGGCGGCGGCGGGTTATGACGTGCGGGTCCGGCCGCACGCGAAGAGCCACAAGTGCCCTGAAATCGCACGCCGCCAGATCGCCGCGGGCGCCGTCGGCATCTGTTGTCAGAAGGTTGCCGAGGCCGAAGTTTTTCTGTCGCGCGGCATCGAAAACGTGCTCATCACCAACGAGATTGTCGGCGAACGCAAGTTGCGCCGGCTGGCGCAACTCGCGCGCCAATATCCGGCCGCCCGGCTTGGCGTCTGTGTGGACGAGATGAGCGTCGTCGAGCGGCTCGGCCTCCTGTGTGTGTCGGAGGAGGCGCGCCTCGACGTCTACGTCGAGATCGATGTCGGGCAGAACCGGTGTGGCGTCGCGACGCCGGCCGACGTCGTGGCGCTCGCGCGCGCGATCGCTGCCTGTCCGCGTTTCACGTTCATGGGTCTTCACGCGTACGCGGGCAGCGCGCAGCACTGCCGCAGCGTTGCCGAGCGTCGCGACGCGATCGACGCGGCAGCACGCAAGGCAGACGAAGCACGAGCTGCGCTGACGGCCGCCGGAATGCCATGCGAGATCGTCACCGGCGGCGGCACGGGGACTTTCCCCTATGAGGCAGCCAGTCATGTCTTCAGCGAAGTGCAGCCCGGCTCGTACGTCCTGATGGACACCGACTACGCCCGCAATGAACAGGACACCGCCGCGCCGCGCTTCGACCACGCGTTGTTCGTGCTTGCCACCGTCATGAGCGTTCGCGGCGAGCGCGCGACGCTGGACGCGGGACTGAAGGCGTTTTCGACCGACTCCGGCCTGCCCGCTCCGGCCTTCGACGGCTGGCAGGTGACGAACGTCTCCGACGAGCACGTGGTCCTGCACCGCACCGGGGCGGGGCCGTCGCTCGCACTCGGCGACAAAGTGCTGTTGATCCCCAGCCACTGCGACCCGACGGTGAACCTGCACGACTGGTTCGTCGCGATGCGCCAGGGTACGGTCGAAGCGCTGTGGCCCGTCGAAGCGCGCGGCGCCGTTTTCTAGGCCCATGCCCCGCATCGCCGTTCTCAACGACATCCACGGCAATCTCCCGGCGCTCGAAGCCGTGCTTGCTGACGTCCGCGCGATCGGCGTCGATCGAATCGTCGTCGGCGGCGACGTCTTCCCCGGGCCGATGCCGCACCTGGTCCTCGACAGCCTGTGGACGGCTGGCCCGCCGGTTGACTTCATCTACGGCAACGGAGACGTCGCGCTTCTCGAGTGCCTGGCCGGCGGCGCGCCGCGCCATTTCCCGGCGTCGTACCGGCCTTCACTCGAGTGGAATGCGCGGGTCTTGAGCGACACGGCGCGCATCGCGGTTGCTGCGTGGCCGATGACGATGCGGGTGACGATGCCATCGCTCGGCAGCGTTCTCTTCTGCCACGCGACGCCTCGGAACGAGAATGAAATCTTTACCGCGCAGACATCAGACGCCAGGCTGCTCCCGATTATTGATGCCGCGCGCGCGGACCTGGTCGTCTGCGGCCATACGCACATGCAGTTCGATCGATCTGTCGGAGGGACGCGCGTGGTGAATGCCGGCAGCGTCGGAATGCCGTTCGGGCATCCCGGTGCGGACTGGCTGCTCCTCGGCGATCGTGTAGAGCTGCGCTGCACGGCCTATGACGTTCACGCCGCGGCGGCTGCGATCATGCGATCCGGCTATCCGGGGGCAGAGGACTTCGTCGCGAAGTACGTCGTGAGCCAGCCGTCTGCCGGCGACATGCTGGCGCTCTACGCACAACACGAACTCGTTCCCTGAGGCTCGCGCTGGGCCCCGGCTCACTCCGCGGTGCGCGAGCTCCTGCGATCCCGCCGCGTAATGCGGCGACGATCTCTCGCTCCGGATCTGCGCTCCGCATGAAGCGCGAGGCCAAGATTGATGGGCGTCTCGCGGCCGCACGCCTGGCAAATCCAGGCGAGCGACACCGATGAACCGCACACGACGGTCTGCAGCACGATCGTGCTCGCGCCGTCGCATTGCACGCAGTTCTTGGGGAGATGGAAGCGGACCTGGGATTTGACCAAGGGTTGAGATTCCACAGCGTGTTTTTGTCTGAACGACGTTCCACTCTGGTGCAACCGCCATTCCCGCGCCGTGTGCGTGCGTCACAGCGAAAACGGCTGAAGGTTTGATTCCCCGGGGACGATGTCTGGCTCTGGGCAGCAATTTCGGCATGCCCGCCAGAAAAGGAGGCCGAGTCCATACCGGCGGAAGCGGCCGCGGTTGTAGAATCCCGGCGTGCTGCCGAGCGATCGCGAGACGACAATGGGTGGGGATGCGCGACGTCAACGGGCGCGATGCAACACGTCAGATCGGATACGGCCTGACGTTCGACTGTCGATCTCGATCCATCCGGAGCCGGCCACGACGTGCGGCGTAGATTTCACCCGTGTTACCGTGCAAAGGTGGGGGCTGTATGCCGCTCCGGTTCGCCGGTTTGATGATGTTTTTCGTGGCGCTCGGGTCGTCATCCGGAGCGCCCTTGCCGCACGGTCCTCTCGGTCAAACGAGTGCTCCGAACGTTGCGGGAGTATGGGTGTTGAACCCGGCGCTGACGCAGCGTCCAGCCGAAGTTGGATTCAACGAAAGCTGGGCGCGAGGCGGCGGACCCGGTGCAACGGGCGACGAGGCTGGTGAAGGGTCCCGCGAAGGCCGCGGGCGGCGGAGCAGCGGCGCAGAGCGCGTCCCGCAAGTCGTTCGAGAGAGCGCCGACGACAGCACGCGTGCGACACAACTCACAGCGGAAGCGCGCACGCCGCCTTCGCATCTCACGATCGTGCAGAAGCCGGACAGCGTCTCGATCAGCGACGATCAGGGCCTGACCCGCACATTTCATCCCCACGGACATCTCGAGGAGCTGACGCTCGGCACGGTCTCGCTTCCCACGTCGTCACGATGGTCCTCCGGCGGCCTCGAAGTCGTGTACGAGGTCGAGAGCGGATGGCAGTTGCGCTACCGCTACATACCGTCGGCCGATCGCACCCACCTCGTGGTCGACATTCGATTCCTTCAACAGGGACACGAAGGCGACGAGGTGCGGCTCACGTACGAGGCACCGGACGCGCACGAGCATTCCGTCCTCGGCGGAGCGCCTCCGCCGGCACCGGCCGCGTCGGCGGGAGTTCCCGCAGCCGGCGCAACGGAATCAGCAGCCGGTGCTCGCCCGCCGGTCCTCCCGCCAGGATCGGAGCTGCGCGGGCTCACAACGATCGGAACCGTCGTGGACGACCTGAGTCCCCAGGCCGGCGCGTGCGGACTGGATCAGGCGAAGATCAAATCGTCCGTCGCACGCATCCTGGCGGACGCCGGGTTCAAGACGAAGCCGTTCGGCGACGAAGAGACGTATGTCTGGATCAGCATCGCCACGAGCCGGCTCCAGGACGGCACCTGCGTGTCCCGCTACGACGCGTCGTTGATGTCGCAGGCCGATGCGACCCTGCCGTACCTGAAGGGACTCGTCTCGCTGAACGTGGCACTCCTGCACGAAGGAGGGATGGCGGGTGGCTCGCCGGCCGCGCATGCCAAGTCCGTGGCCGACGCGCTGACGGCATCGGTGAACCGGTTCGTGACACAGATCCGCAACGCCGGCAAATAACGATTCCTTTGGCGGAGGCAACAATGAAGCGCTACTCGGCCCCGTGGATTCCGATAGTCGTCCTGCTCGCGATCGTCGTGCTTCGAGTCCCTGTTTTCGGTCAAACGGCAGCCTCAAATCAAGACACGCTCGCGGCGCTTCTCGTGGAGGTTCACGGACTTCGTGCGGCGATGGAACAAATGGCGTCTGCCGGACCCCGCGTGCAACTGGCCTTCGGCCGGCTCCAGATGCAGGAGCAGCGCGTGAATTCGCTGGTCAGGAGGGCCGATGACTTCCGCGCGCAAATCACGCAGACGCAAGATGAGATTGTCCGGCAGACCGACGCATTGGAAAAAATGCAGCGGGCACTTCAACAGAACGTGAACCTCGACGAGCGCAACCAGCTTGAGTCGCAGATGCCGTTCATGAAGCGGCAGATCGCGCAGCGTACGGCGGAACTGCAGCGGCTCAATGCGGAAGAGGCTGACGCAGCGTCTCAGCTGACAGCCGAGCAGTCGCGTTGGACGGAAATCAATCAACGCCTCGAAGAACTGGAACGGGCTCTGGCGAAGTGAACACGACGGCCGACGAACGAACTTGCGGCATATGGGCGGCCGGCTTGCACCTGCGGCGCCGGAGGTGTTGAATGCGGCAAGCGGTTCTCCATACTCTGGCGGCTGTTGTCCTCATTGGACTAATCGGTGCCCCTCCTGCCTCGGCCGATCCGGTCGCAATCACCGGCGGCCAAGCGGTGGCGACGCTGTCCGGCGGTTCGTTCTCTTTTACAGGTTCAGGTCTCGCCGCGAGTGCGGGCCTGCCGGACGGCTGGTCCACAACCGTGGCGCTCGACTGCAGCCCATGTTCGTCGGATCAACCGGTGACCCTGAGCTTCAGCAGCACGTGCGTGAGTTGCTCCTCGGAGGGGAGCACGAACAACACGCTCGGCGGGACGCTGTATCCATCCCCGACGACGTTCTTCGTGAACTTCGATTTCAAAGGCCCGACGTTTTCGAGCAGCGACATCACGCCGGACCATCTGATCTTCACCGCCCCATTCAGCATGACCGGAAGTCTTCAGGCGTTTACGTCGTTCAATGATCCGAACCCGCCGTTTTACAGCGCGGACCTCATCGGCAACGGCACCGCGACAATCAGCTTCATGGCGAACCCGACGGCCGGCCTGTATACAGCCGAGAGCATTACGTATGATTTCAGCTCCGCTGCCGGCTCGCCCACGCCGGAGCCCGCGTCGCTCGTGCTGCTCGGATCGGGCGTGGCGTTTCTCGTGCGCCGTCGTACCTGACAGCGCCCGCGGCTGAGAGCGCGCCTGCTGCTTGTCAGTGGCGCGCCGCCGACACTTCGGCAAGCTGCTTGATATGGCGCATCATGCGGCGCTCCATGATGAAGTGCGCCGGATCGAACACGAGCGCCCGGGTCAGCGCGCTGAGCACGCCACCGCCTTCGGGGCCTCGCGAACGCACGATCAACCGGCACGCAGTCGCGCCTGTCGGAATCACCACGAGCGCCCACGCGCCTTCGCGCGCGTGCTCCTTCCGGACGACGCGGCCCCAGTCCGCGGGAGACGTCAGAACGAGATCGCGGCGCTCGTCCACGCGCGCGACCTTGAGCCGCGCCTCTCCCTTGTACCTGTCGGCGCGCGCCAGCCAAACGGTCTCGCCCGCCTTGCGGTGCTGCCACGCGGGCACGATCGCGGACACGTTCGGCATTGCGCAGCGGAACAGGTTCTCGAGCCGCGTGTAGCTGTAGAAGCCCGCCCTGTCCTGGCCGATTTGGGCGATGTAGCTCCACACAACGTCCGCAGGAGCGTCAATCGCGATCGCTCGCGTCGCGACGCTGCGAGAACCCGGACACAACTCGTCGCCCGGCCAGTTCCGGCCCAGCTCATCGGGCGTAGCGCCCCAGGCAAATGCGTAGCGCCGCGTGCGCCAGAGTACCGCGATCGCCCACGCGAACAGGAGCGACAGCATCAAGGCATACGGGGTCATCGCTGGCCTCCCTTGTCAATCGTCGCGCCGTCTGCGGCCACCCTCTGCGCAGGCCGTCGTTCGATCTCGCGGCGCAGCCCCTGGATCATCAGCCCCGAGTCGCGTTTGAGCAGCCGTTTCAGGACGAACTCGGGCACGTCGAACGCCGGGCGCGCCGTGAGCTCATAAACGATGTCGGTGCCGCCCGACACCGCGGAAAGTCTCCACGCGCCCTCGTATTGCTCGAAGCTCTGACCGCAGCGATCGCGGAAACGGAGCATATTCGACCCTTCCTCGATTTCCAGCACGAGGCGAACCCGCTTCTTGAACATCATCAGACGTGATGTCGCCTCCTGCTGGATGACGGCGCGCCCCGGCGTCCGCTCGAGCACCACGCTGGTCTCCACGCCGGGCATGAACTCGGGGATGCGTTCGTAATCCGTCAGGACGCCCAGCGCCACGTCTCGGGGTCGCGCCACCTGGAAGCGGGCGGCCACGAAATACACGCCTTCAGACTCGCGGACGACGAGGTCGGAGTTGATGGTCGACGGATCAGCGGCACGGAGCGGCGCCGCGATCAATGCGACCGCCGTCACGATTACTGCCGCCAACGCTGCAGAGCGCATTGCCTTGCCTCACGAACTGATTTGTCGAAGTGCGTACGTCCAACTCACGAGGGCCGGCGGGCGACGGCGCGATCGACCGCCGCCCGCGCCGTCCACTAGTTCCGAGGCTCTGTCGCCGCTGTCCGCTCGGCAAGGACGAGGGCGTCCGGAAACACGAATTCCTGCTCCGGATTGCGCACTGTCAGCACCGGACACGGCGCCGTGCGGACGACGTGTTCGGCGACGCTCCCGAGGAACAGGTGCGCAACCATGCCATGGCCATGGGTGCCGACGACGATCAGGCCGATGTGGTGGTCGCGCGCGTACTCGACAATCGTGTCCGCCGGCGTGTTGCTCGTCACCGTCGCGGCAATGGCGTGCAGCTCGCGGCGGTCTTCATCGTCGAGCAGTGCCTCGGTCTGTTTCTGGCTCTCCACCTCGAGCTCCTGCTGGAGTTCCAGCGGGACATAGCTATAAGCGTCCACAGCACGCGCGAAGAGGTTCTCCGTAACGTGCAGGACGTGCAGGTCGGCGCCGAAGCTTCGGGCCAATTCGCGCCCGTACTGCAGCGCCGATTCGGACGCAAGGC
>Ga0310811_10007400_pt1 | contig 14060 bp, 8 predicted proteins | sample YCmetagenome_FD_207642 | JGI IMG/M metagenome (GOLD analysis project Ga0310811, IMG submission 207642) | Soil microbial communities from experimental microcosm in Duke University, North Carolina, United States - YC | ecosystem: Engineered > Artificial ecosystem > Soil microcosm > Unclassified ... | reverse complement strand
CGCAAATGTTGCAGGGCGAAGTCCCGGCCCGGCTCAATACCAGCCTTCATACATGAGGTAATATAGGCTGCGCTGGTACCAAAGAAATTCATGCCGCTCTCTTCAGCAAAGCGCCAGAGAGCATTCATATCAGGATAGGCAGGACTCCCATCATACAAGAGCACGACACAGCCCACCAGCAACGTGCTGACCAGGAAATTCCACATCATCCAGCCCGTCGTCGTGAACCAGAAGAAACGATCGCCAGGTTTGAGATCAGTCTCCAGTGTGAGCATCTTGAGATGCTCCAGCAGAATGCCGCCATGCCCCTGCACAATAGGTTTGGGGAGACCAGTTGTACCAGAAGAATAGAGTATCCAGAGGGGATACGAAAAAGGCACCTGCTCAAAGACGAGCTCGCCCCCTGGCTCACGCAACATATCCTCCCAGGCAAGCGCGTGGACCAGTCCCTGCGTATCTGCATCAGAGAGATACGGGATCAGAATCGTCTTCTGGAGCGTAGGGAGAGCGGCCTGAATCTCTGCCACAACTGCGCGACGATCGAAAGGTTTGCCATTATAATAATACCCATCGACCGCAAAAAGCACTTTAGGCTCGATCTGCTTAAAGCGATCAATCACACTACTGGTCCCAAAATCAGGAGAACAACTGGACCAGATTGCCCCGATACTGGCGCAGGCCAGAAAAGCGACCACCGTCTGTGGGATCGTCGGCAGATACGCCACAACACGGTCCCCCCGCTCGACGCCCAGAGCATGCAGAGAGCGAGCCAGCGAGGCAACCTGCGCCTTCAGTTCATCCCAGGAGACCTCCTGCATAGCATGACGTTCAGAACGAAAAATAAGAGCAGGACGTTTCGTCGTCGCATTGCGAAAAACATGCTCAGCATAATTCAATTCTGCCCCCGGAAACCAGGCGGCACCGGGCATCACACGTTTCTCCAACACCGAAGCATACGGCTGAGATGACTGCACCTGAAAATAGGTCCAGAGCGAGGCCCAGAAATCTTCCAACCTCGTAACCGACCAGTGCCAGAGCGCTTCATGCGAGTCAAAGTGCAGCTTCATCTCATGCTCTAGCCAACGCATGTAGTGGGTAATATTCGCCTGTTGCTTCATCCGTTCAGAAGGTTGCCATAACGGTTGCTCATCGCCGGGAAGAGTCATACTCACACTGCCTTTCACATCTTAGCGAAATCTAGCGCATCAACATTGATCAATGCCAGACAGTTATGCTTAAAAATAGGAATTTTCCGTACGCTTCTTATCTTATTATATGCTAATCCGTGATAAGTCCACAATAAGGCAGGAGAGGATTTCCGGCCCTGTGGAACGCTCTTATTTCGTGGTTCCCGGATAGATACCGACAAGATTCGTTTGAGCATCTGCGGCACCGGCCAGGATCACGATCTGGTCATCCGTCGGATTACCATTAGAGTCGAAAGCGATCTTACGGCTCACCCCCTGAAAAGCATGGCTGGCATCGATCTGTTGCAGCGACGTGAGCAGTGTATCGGGCGTCAAACGCTCGTGCTGCGCTGAAAGCTGCGCGATGCCATGGAGAAAGGCCTGCATAGCATCGTATGAGAGAATGGCATCAGCATCAGCGCGATTGAAACCGTACTTGCCGGGCTGATACTGTCCAGAAGGATCAAAGTTGTGCGCGTATTCTTGAAAAAAGAGCGGCTCCTGTGTTGCCCCCTGTTTTTCCCAGGCATCAGAGAAAGCAAATGCCGTAAATATCAGACGAGAGTAGCCCTTGTAGGCATCAAGCGAATAATCGCGCTGCACATAGAGAGCATCGCCCCCCATCACCTTCAGACACGAGTTTGGATTGGAGCAAGCAGGCAAGAGTTGAAGAAGCACACTGGCATCATTCACAAAGCCAGCAAAATAAATAAGGTCTGGCTTCTTCACTAATTGCTCAGCACGCTGAAAGCCCGCCTCGATCGTTTCAGGTTGGCCTTGCTGATAGTAGAGCTGGATCACCGTATGTTGCGGATCGGCAAAGTTGCTCTCAAAAGCCTGAGCAAGGCTCCTGCTATAGGAATCGCTATCATTGACAAAAACCGCGACCGTTTTTACATGCATTTGCTCTTTTGCATACCTGGCACCAACCTGACCCTGGACCGTATCGGGAGGAGCGACCCGAAAAAAGTAGGGTGACTGGCCCGATAAATCCATGCTAGAAGCAGTCGGAGAGACCATAGGCAGGTGCGCTGCGGACAACAGAGGTTCGGCGACCAGGGCGATATTACTGGTAGGAAGGCCCATCACACCGAGAATTGACGGATCAGTGTGAGCTGCCTTCACGACTTGAAGTGTTACATCGCGAATGCTGGCCTGATCCTTATTCGTCACAGCAATCAGCAGGCGCAACAGGACACCACCGGTCCGGCGTACCTGATCGTTATGTTCTTTTTGCGCCACATACGCGCCCTGCAATATATCGCGTCCCCCGCCGAGATGATCTTGAGCCAGCGTCGTAAAGACAACCAGAGTACGATACTCGAAATGGCTCGGAGCCGCTTTTACCTCATCAGATACCTGCTGATTTTCCAGATAGATCAGCACCTCAGCATCATCACTATCCACCAGGAGAGCCTGTTGCCACTGCTGGCGAGCCTGCGTGAAATCGCCATGAGCAACATACGTCGCGGCAGCCTGTTTCAAATCGACATCTTTGCGATTGGTATCAAAGACCTTATTCCCGGTGCTGCTGATACCGATAGGAGGAGTCGTCGCCGTATTAACTTGAGAAGTCGCCATCCTCGAGGCAGGACTCTTACTTGGAGGGCTGACAAGAGCAATACTTAGAGAAGCAACCCCAACCGCCAGCAGAGTGAGCGAGATAATCAGCAAGCGGCCGCGATCGTGCCAGAGCTTCTCAGGCGTAGAATGCTTCAGGACAGGCAAAGGGTCGTGCAGAGAAGGATCGACCTCGGCAACGGGATCAAAGTTCTCGCCTTGCGAGGGGAAACGAATAGGAGTAGTAGGAGAAGAAGAAGAGAAATAGTGTCTCCCCGCAGTAGGATTGCTCCATTCTTCCCGCAAGACCAGTCCACGCCTCATAACTATACCAAGGATGACAGCAGCAATAGCGATATTGGCTAAAGGAGCAATAAGAGCGATATTTGAGCTTGAATGCTGCATCACATATATACCGAGAGCAAAAGTAATAAGTCCCACACTCAAAGCAATAATAACAGATTGCATACCAAAGGCGGCAATAAATTGCTTCATATAAGCCAGAGCATCAGAGGAGCGAGCCTGTTTCGGATATTCTTCCAGGGCGCGTGCCTGCAAAGTAGCAGGCAAAGGAGGAGGCTCGGCCGGTAAGACGGGAAGAGAGAAATAGTGACGCAGCTTCTCATCAATCACACAATACTGGGCATATTGTTCCTGACAAAGAGCACATGATTGGATATGCTCTTCAAAGGCTGCGCATTCAGTCTCCGAGAGCATATCGATACGCAGCGTTGCGAGTTTGTGGAACCACTCATCATGTGGCTGAGACATACATCCATCCTTTATAGTCTTGCACACACATAGCACCTACAACGCACTCTCATTGAGCGAATTGCCTTCCACTATTCTGAAAGACGTAGCTTGCAGGACCGGGCTCTTCAGAGCGCGAGATGCAGACTTTTTACTATTGACGCCAAAGAAAGAAATGCGCAGCTTTTTACGCCCCTTGCTGATATATGCATCTACGGTCTTTATTTCCAATTTTAAACAATTCGCAATCTCTTCATGGCTCAGACCATTGACCATCAGCTGCAAACATTTGCGCTCTTTTTCAGGCATTTCCAGCAAAATCTGCTGGAAATGCATGTAGGCCAGAACCCAGTTCTCATCTGGCAGGTTACGTTCTTCCTCGTAGGGTAATTCCTCCAGTGAAGTTTGCGGCCTGCGACGACGGAAATAGTCAGTAGCCAGATTTTTCGCGATCCGATAGAGCCAGGCATCGAAGCGTTCGGCGTTGCGCAGATTCTCAAGGTTTTCCCAGGCTTTACGGAATGTATCCTGAGTCAGGTCACGAGCGTCTTCACGATTAGAGACGCGATTGAGAAGCAGAAAATGGAAAATACGATCATAATAGCGATAAAAAAGCGTATTGGCAGCCTCCTGGCTTCCCTGGAGGATTTGATGCATGAGCAATTGATCGCTAGGACCGTTTTTGAACATTGGGGGGCCCTCCCTTTGTTGATCGTGAGAGTAAATGGTTGCCACAATAGCATCAACCAACGGCTACCTCAAGATGATGGCACACGTTACTACACCATGTGCCAGTAGTATCATTTGAAGCTACTCTATTTAGAGACGCAGAAGACAGGCATTTTTGAATTTTTTTACCCTGCAACTTTTCCGGCTGGTACAGTCCACAATACATCCAATGTCGTCATAGAGATTATATAAAATCTATTTTAAAATTGCAGCGCGATGAAGCACGTTCATCGCATAAATCTTACAAGCGCGAATTGGCAGGGAGCAAGCATTGCTTCTCACGAAGGGTCTATGTTAGAGTGGAAGCATAAATGTTGAAGACAAGATGCAACACAAGGAGTAAAAATAACTATGACGGAGGCCCTTACTCCCCAGGAGGGAAGCGAATGGATAGATATTTCGGTCCCTATTTTTTCGGGCATGGCGCATTGGCCGGATAACCCGGAGATCGAAGTCGAGTTTGTCTCGACCATCGCCAATGGCGACCCCTGTAACGTCTCAAGCATTGCCTTCGGAGCGCATACGGGGACGCATATGGATGCGCCACTGCACTTTATTGATGGGGGAAAAACCATTGATCAGATGCCCCTGGATGCCACTATCGGGAAAGCGCGGGTCATTGCCATCCATGATCCAGAATCGATCAAAGTCGCAGAGCTGGAACAGCATGCCATTCAACCAGGAGAGCGCATACTTTTTAAAACCCGGAACTCTCCCCAGGCCTGGCAGACAAATACGTTTGTCAAAGATTTTGTCTTCATCGAACCTGAGGCAGCTCAGTATTTAGCCGAACACCAGGTACAGACAGTCGGCGTTGATTATCTGTCCGTGGGAAGTTTTTTTCGGGACGGTGCCGCAACACACCGTGCGCTGCTCGGGGGTGGCATCTGGGTCATTGAAGGGCTCAATCTTGGGCAGGTAGAGCCGGGCGACTACGAGCTGATCTGTCTGCCCCTCAGGCTTCAGGGAACCGAAGGTGGACCGGCGAGAGCAATTGTGCGTGCGCTCAAAACGACGGCGTAATTTTTTTCGGGAACATGGGATATCTCGTAGAGGAGGGGCTTGTCTCCTCCTACAAGATAACCACACCCATTACAAAGTCCAGATGGTAACACCTTTGAAAATAGCATCCGTTGGATGAGAGCCATCTACTGCCGCCACGCCCACAACGCCCTGTAAGCTGCTGCTATCCTGTTGCTGATCCACCTGCTGACTATTCACAAACAGGGAGATCGTACTTCCCTGAGCGACCACGGCCAGCATGTTGCTCTGATTGAGACCTTGCTTGATTGCAGCACTCGTATTTCCCTCGATAAGCTGGAGAGATCCATTCGGGGCCCATTTGTAAAGGTCCTCTTCTCCCCACTGACAAATGACGAAGGTATAGCCGTTAAAGGTGGTCTTATCGACACGAAAAAAGATGCCCGCACAATCACCACTCACAATAGTGACCTGCACCTCGTAAGCAAAATCGCTAAAAGCACGTATCGATTGATGGCACCAACGATACCCCTTTTTACTCATCGTAGCATGATAATCATGACTATCAGAAAATTCGCAGAAACCGCTATTATCACTATTGGGACCAGTTTCCCAGTGCGCGGCATTGGTCACAGGATCATATACCACAAACTGACCATGGCCGGGCAAATAGCCAGGATAGGGATGGGTATTTTCAGGGATAGAGGTAGGAGTGGGCAAAGGTCTAGCCGTAGCCTGGATTGGCGTTGCCGTCGCAGATCGCGTCATAGCCTGGGCCGTTGCGGTCGCCTGGATTGAGACATGATCTCCTGCTGTCATCGTGGAGGATACAGCTTTACTGCCCTGCGTGAAGCCAAATTTCCCGATCGTAAAAAAAGTCAGCCCTCCTATCAGCAACAGCGTTCCCAGAAGCACAAAAAGGGTCAGAGGCCCTCTGCGTTTTTTGATAGGCCCCACCTTCATAGCGTCCACAGCGACGAGCCTGTCAGTAGGACCATCTCCGCCCCTCGATCCAGGCAGCTTCGGCGGTGCAAAAGAGCTACTTCCAGGCAGCGCCTCTTTTTCACTCAATCCCGTGAATGGTCCGATATTTGCACCATTCGTCAGCGGCTGAGCGATCTGCGGAGGCCAGCTCGCTCTATTTTCCAGTCCGATATTATATGACGCGGGCATGTCGGAAGCGCGTGGTACACGCGCAGCTTCTGCCAGGGCAGAGGCAAAAGCTTGCACTGTGGGGAAACGCCGCGCAGGATCTTTTGCCAGGGCTCTCAGCACAACCTGCTCGACTGCTGGTCCCAGGTCAGGTACACTTTCGCGCAATGGAGGGGGCTCGATCGTGAGCTGTTTGGCAAAAACTTCAGTCGCCGTGCCTCGAAAGGGAGGAGTGCCCGTCAGCCACTCATAGACCACGATGCCCAACGCGTACTGATCCGTGGCTGGACGTGAATACTCGCGAATTTGCTCTGGGGCCATATAGTGGGGAGTGCCAGCGAAAGCCTGTCTGCTCATTGAAGATGTGCTATGAGCAACCGTAGCAATCCCAAAATCAGAGAGAACAATCTCACCTCTCTGCCCAATCAGCATATTCTCCGGCTTGACATCGCGATGGATCAAACGTCTTTCATGCGCAAAATCGAGTGCGCCAGCCATCTGCTCCACATATGTGACAACCGTTGCCAGCGGAACCCGCGTCCCTCGCGGATGGCGTTTGCGCAATGATCCCTCTGGACAATAATCCATCACCAGAAGTGGCAGGTTGCCGTGAATATCGAAATCGAAAATCGTGATGATATGTGGATGTCGCAAATCCGCAATAATTTGCGCCTCATGCTGAAAATCGGCGACGGCATCCTCGGCGAGGCGAGCATGCAGGACCTTGACGGCTGCCTGCCTCTGGATATAGATATGCTCCCCTAAATAAACCTCCGCGAACCCGCCCTGCCCCAGCAAACGCGTCAGACGATAATTTCCCAGTTGCTCTCCTTCTCGGCTGGTCATTCATCCCTCTCTTGCAGCTTATAAACAATGCCACGGAAAGATTGCCTGCATTTACAGGCTATAATAACAGAAGATCTATCCATTAGTCTATATATAGTAGTTTTGCAGAGAGAAAGAAAAAAACAATCTTTCTCGCAAAATTATCCAATATCGCTGTAAGCAAAAGCAGGCAATCGCTTTAACAGAAACCAGAGCCGTATTAGCCAGATGTCGAGGGGTATTAGAAAAAAACAGGTACCAGGGGTGTACAAAGGTACCTGTTTTTTCCGCTTCTACTTGCAGAACACCAGCATTTGTGGTTAAATGCCCACGTTATGGCAGAAGGATTTTCATATTCGAAAAATACAGCTCAAGAGCGAACCTATCGGGCATTCGAGGCACTGATAACAGGCAATGAAAATAGTATCGATCTTGCCGAAGCAGCTCTGCTCATCGCCAGTATTGAGTATCCAGATCTCGACAGAACATTTTATTTGAGACAGCTGGATGAACTGGCCAGGCAGGTGCGCGCGGTGCTGGATCTGCCATATCCCGAGACGTTACCACAGCTTCCTGAAGAGATCGATCCGCTGCGCGTCCTGGAAGCGATGAACCGTGTGATCTTCGAGAAAGAGCAGTTTCATGGCAATCGCCAGGATTATAGCAGTCCCGATAACAGCTTTTTTAATAAAGTACTGGAAAATCGCGCCGGTATCCCCATTACGCTCTCGCTCCTCTATATTGAGGTGGGACGGCGTGTCGGCGTGACCATTGAAGGGATAGGGCTGCCCTGGCACTTCGTCGTTCGCTATTGCCTGCCCCAGGAGATCATCTATATTGATGTCTTCAATCAGGGACACTTCATGGATGAGCGCGCCTGCCGCGATATGATCCGCAATATGGCACAGACGCGCATTCGCATGCATGCCGAGTGGTTCGAGCCCGTCAAACCCCGACATTTCCTGTTTCGCATCCTGAATAACCTCAAACATATTTATGTACAGAACGAGGACCATCAGCGCGCCCTGGCAATCTGCGAATTGATGGTCACGCTGATGCCCAATCATGGAGCCGAGAGACGCAATCGTGGCATCATACATCTCCATCTCAAGCACTATGCCCGCGCGCTCCACGATTTCATGGCCTATATCGAACTTTCGCCGGATGCCTCCGATCGCGAGGAAATTCTGGAGTATATCAAAACGGTTCGCCAGACGCTGTCCCTGTTAAACTGAGCCGCTTATAGGGCTCCCTCCTCAACTGGCAGACCTTCCAGCGCCATGATCTTCAGCGCATTCGTGGTCGGCGAGGGTCCGGAACGCAGCACATAGTCAAAGACCATATTTCCCTCGATGACCTCTTCGCGGAAATGGTAATTCTCGATGCCCTTCACCTGTTCCGCCAGCTTGACCAGCTCCAGATCATGCGTAGAGATCGCGCCCGTACTATTGCGTCCCACCAGAGCCCGTACAAATGAGCGGCTACCAATCAAACGCTCACGATTATTTGTGCCTTTGAAAATTTCATCGATCAGGAAAAACAAAGGATAACCGGGTCGGGCCAGTTCTTCCAGCAGTGCCCGCAAACGTCGCACTTCAGCATAGAAGTAGGAATAGCCGTCTGTCACCGAATCACTCACGCGAATGCAGGTAAACAGGCGAAACAGAGAGATCGCCAGATAGGAGGCATTGACCGGAGCGCCTGCATAGGCAAGACACAGATTGACGCCAAGAGTGCGCAAAAAGGTGCTCTTCCCGGCCATATTCGAGCCCGTGATAATAATCACTTCGCCCAGATGGTGCAAAGAAAAATCATTGCAGATTTTTTTATCTGCGGGCAACAGCGGATGTCCCACAGCTCGCGCCGTGAAATGGATGGGGCTCTCGTGCGCCATCTGCTCCTGTTGCGTGGGAACGATCTCGGGGAGCGTATACTCTGGATTGAGATAGGCAAAGGTTGCCAGCGAGTTCAGCGCCTCCAGTTCAAACCAGGCATCCAACCACTGCGGCAAACGCGTTTTGATCTGCCCTTTGTAATGACTCAGACGATAAGCGCAATAGATGTCCCAGGGCAGCAGGGCATTGAGCACCAGCCAGAGCAGAGCATTCCCTTTCAAACTGGCCGCCCAGATAATATACTCCGTTCGCGCCATCAGCGAGGTCGGACCAACCCCATCTTTCGCCAGAAAAGGCGCACAGACCTGCTTCAGATGAGAATGCTTGCCATACGAATAGGTTTCCAGAAAACGGAAGATGCGGCTCAGTGTCCCGAAGCCGTAACGCAGATAGGTGGCATCATTCAGAATATCGCCGCGTAGCTCACCGGTTGCGAAGAACAGCAGGAGAGCGGCTACCAGCGTGCCGATCCAGAATTGCGGCAGAGGGGAAAAGATGGTCAGCACAAACAGGATAATCGTCAGCAGATTGAGTATGGTAGAAAGCACCAACAAAGGCAACAGCCAGCGAGAAGGAGTCTGTTGTTGTAACCAGAGAAGTAAGCGTCCTCCCTCTAATTGCTCTTTCACACCGCGCCTGGCTTGCAGCGAATTGAGTAGCAAGCGGTCGCGGAAGAGGCTGAGCGGCTGCATTTCGCGCACCAGAGTTTGTCGTCGCTGAATCGCCTCGGGATCGGGAGAAGTCTCCAGAAGCCAACCGGCCAGACGCTGACTCCCCTCACGAGAAACAGCGACATTCAGCAGGCGATGCAGAGAACGTTTACCCGTAACGTCCAGATCGCCCTCGAAGGGATGGCCCTCACGCGGAGCATCTTCATAACCGACAGGAATATCGCTCCAATTTAATTGCATACGCGCGATATGGGCAGTTTTAATATGGAGCCAGAGCGAATGCCGTGTCAGACTGTCATCAATCCGGCTATGGTACCAGGCCACGACTCCGAATACAAGCAGAATGAGCAACAGCAGGATAGCCCCAATCCACCAATGCGTGAGCATCGCCACCACCACACTTACCGCCAGACCACCAAAGAAAATGGAGACCCGCAACCACGAATAGCGGTTACTTCGCTGATCCAGGTTCTCTATACGTTTGCGCAAACGCGCTATCTGGCGTTCTAAGAGCAGAATGCGCTCTTGCTTTTCTTGCACAACTGGTCACCTCAAATTTCTCGAAAATTTACCTTACAAAGCTATTATGAATGTATCATGCAGCCAGCAGCTCGGCAACACCATCCTCGTGTTGCCAGTGGCAATCTGCTGATGTAAAGGATATCATAAGAAAGGATTTCCACAAAATAACGTAGTAAAAAGGCACAGACAAATACAGAAAGGTATGATAATGGATATTGCGAACAAAGGCGTTTTTGTCTCTGGCGGCGCTTCCGGTCTGGGTGCGGCCTGCGTCCGGCTGCTGGCCCGGGCGGGAGCACGCGTGGTTATAGCCGACCTGAATACCGAACTGGGCACTGCGCTGGCGAACGAATTGGGCGAGACGGCACTCTTTGTAAACACCAATGTGACAAACGAAGAGAGCGTGCAAGCAGCGATTCAGCGTGCGGTTGAGCATTGCGGCGCGTTGCACATCGCCATTAACTGCGCCGGAATCGGTGTGGCGGAAAAAGTGCTGGGCAAAAACGGTCCGAGTAGCCTGGCCTCATTTAGCAAGGTAATTAGCATTAATCTGATCGGTACCTTCAATGTTATTCGTCTGGCCGTCGCCGCAATGAGCCAGAATCAGCCGAACGAGGGTGGAGAGCGCGGCGTCATTATCAATACGGCCTCGGTCGCAGCCTTCGATGGACAGATCGGACAGGCGGCATACTCCGCATCCAAGGGCGGAATCGTGGGTATGACCTTGCCCATTGCCCGTGAGATGGCGCGCTACGGCATTCGCGTCATGACGATCGCGCCGGGCATTTTTGACACGCCACTGCTGGGTGCGCTACCAGAGGCCGCACGTATTTCGCTGGGTCAGCAAGTCCCCTTCCCACCACGCCTGGGGCGACCGGATGAATATGCGGCGCTGGCAAAGCATATTATCGAGAACGAAATGCTGAATGGGGAAGTGATCAGGCTAGACGGCGGAATCAGAATGGCTCCTCGTTGACATAATCAGATTATAGGAGAATATGCAAGAGCTGACCAAACTTTTCGGACTCAGTTTCCCGTACTGCTGAAAAATACGGCAGGTAGAAGATAACGGGGGACGGGTTCCGCCCTGCTTTTTCCCATAAAAAACCACACTGATAGAGCTCTACCTGTGTGGTTTTCTTGTAAAGAAAAGAAGTGCATTTTGTTCTTCTTCTGTTTGCGGCTGCGAACTATTTGCCCCATGAATGTATCTTTGGCACCAGCCCTCCGTCTACTCCAATAAGCCTGACAGGAGCAGAAATAAATTGCATCATGCAATATACATTTATTTGATAAGTATGTATAAAAGTATACATAAAAATATATTGACTTTTATGTATACTTATGGCATGATACTAAAAACAATAAAAGGAGAAAAATATGTCAGACGAATGTGTTGCCGTTTTTACTGCCCGCAGTCCTCATCGCATCCTTCGCGAAGGAGGTTCACAAGCCTGGGTACTTGATCCCGATAGAGCCAGAAAATGCCGCTATTTGATTTGTGTACAGAACCAACACAATCCAGATCGCGATTTCTCTGATGCTTCTGAGGCACACGGGGCTGCCTTTATGGTAGGAAAGATCAATGATGTTATCCCGGCTCCGGAAGATCCCAGTGGCGGTCGCTGGATGATCTGTATTAGTGAATATTCAATACACACTCTTATGAATGCTTGGAAAGGGTGGCGCAATCCGGTACGGTACACATCACTCGAAGAAATGGGAATAAATCCCGATGATCTAAATTTTCACTCTGTCGCTGATGAACAACGTAATCTAGGAGTAACCACTAACCAGCAGGCTCTAAAAAAGCAGGATGATAGATCAGTCGTTTCTCTTTCAATCGCTAGTGCCAAAGCTGGACTGGCGGCATATTACGGTGTTAGCCAAGAAGCGATTGAGATCATAATTCGAGGCTGAAGTTGTAATTAAAACAAAGAAACCAATGGAGCAGCACAAAAGGTAAAGATAACGCCCTCCAGATCGCTGATCTAAGGGACGGCGATGAGCAAGTCATACAAAGGGAACCTGGGATAACTTCCACGGTGTTTATCTCAATACCGTTCAAATAAGCACAATGGCAAGCTCAATTCGCTTGATTCTAGCTCTACCATAGATGCCGGGTTCTTTTTATTTGAACGGCATTAAGAAAAGCATTGAGGTAATCCCCGCCCCTACCAGGCATTCTCACGCATTGGAAACGTCCGCTCCTGCCCCAGCTTCTCCACAGCCCGGAAGTTGACGTTCAGGGAGGCGAGGCGCGCTTCATGCACCGCCAATCTTCCCCGGAAGTCGGCGAAATCGAGGCGCTCTTTTGGCGTCCAGGCGACTTCGGCGAGGGCGATGGTGCGTGGAAACAGCATGTACTCCAGATGCGCGGTGGTGGGAACGTACTCGCTCCAGAGATTACACTGGGCACCGAGAATATGTTGCGCCTGCTCCGGTGTGAGCACGGTCGGAATGGGATCGAAAGCATACACCTGGTCCACAGGGAGATAGCCACCAATCGCCAGCGGTTCTGCGGGATCGTTGGACTGATAGTAATCAAGATAGACAAACGACGTGGGAGTCATGACTACATCATGGTGCGACTGTGCCGCTGCGATCCCCCCCTCGATCCCGCGCCACGACATCACGGTCGCGCCAGATGGCAGGCCACCTTCGAGAATCTCATCCCAGCCCAGAAGGCGACGATTATTCTCTGCGAGGAACGTCCCAATCTGTGAGAGGAACCAGCTCTGAAGCTCGTCCTCATCCTTCAACCCGAGCGCTTTGATGCGTGCCTGTACCTGCGAACTCTCCTTCCATTGATCCTTGATGGCCTCGTCACCGCCAACGTGAATGAAGGGACCAGGGAAGATCGCCATCACCTCGGTCAGGATATCCTTGAGCACCTGGAGAACCTCCTCGGTAGGATTGTACAGATAGGGATGAATGCCCCAGGTGGTCGCCAATTCAACCGGTGTGCCCAGAACGCCCAGTTCAGGATAGGCCGCGACCGCGGATTGTGCATGCCCGGGCATATCGATCTCAGGCACAACGGTGAGAAAACGAGCAGCCGCATAAGCAACGATCTCGCGCAGATCCTCCTGGCTATAGAAGCCGCCATGTGGTGTGCCGTTATATCCCTGTGGCTGCCTTGCGTGTCCGATCACGGTTTCCTTACGATACGCGCCTACCTCGGTCAGTCTGGGATATTTTTTGATCTCGATCCTCCACCCCTGATCGTCCGTCAAATGCAGGTGCAGTACATTCATTTTGTGCAAAGCCAGCACATCGATCAGCTTGAACACTTCCTGCTTAGGAATAAAGTGGCGCGCGCTATCAAGCATACACCCACGCCACGAGAAGCGAGGCAAATCCTCGATACTGACAGCAGGAATGGTCCAGGTCTGACTGGCTGGCGTTGAGGAGAAGATCTCGACGGGGAACAATTGCCTGAGCGTCTGAGAGGCGTAGAACACGCCAGCTGGATGAGCCGCCCGCAAGGTCACCTGACCTGCTGTGACCTTGAGCACGTACCCCTCCGAGCCCAGATGCGCCAGTTGAGGATCAATGCCGAGAGAAATAGCGGGGCGATCAGGATGCTCACCTGTAAGCACGCCGGGCAAGAAGCCGAGGGCAGGTGCCAGCGTGTTGGCGAACAGCGTGCCGATAGCCTGTGTCTCCTGGTCGGTCACGATCACGATGTCCCGGGTCAGTTGAAAATATCCTTCATCGCGCACGATACTGGCAGGCTGAGGCAAAATAGACAGTTCGGGGTGATTGAGAGGAATGCGTACATCCAT
>Ga0310811_10007399_pt1 | contig 14061 bp, 9 predicted proteins | sample YCmetagenome_FD_207642 | JGI IMG/M metagenome (GOLD analysis project Ga0310811, IMG submission 207642) | Soil microbial communities from experimental microcosm in Duke University, North Carolina, United States - YC | ecosystem: Engineered > Artificial ecosystem > Soil microcosm > Unclassified ... | reverse complement strand
GCTTGAGCATGATGGGGGCAGTTACGTTTTGGTAGCATGGGCCGTGTTATTCCGGCCTTGGCGGGCTAAAGTAAGCTAAAAAACTGCAAAAAAACGCAGGGCCGTATTAAAATGTGCAAAAAAACGCATGAATCATGCGGAAATATGCGGTTGTAGGCGCGTGAAATTCAACCAGCCCAGGCTGGGCGCGGTTTTTTGCGGGTTTAGTCTCTATTTTTCGAATTAGCCTTTATTTACCGAACGTGTAGCGGGCGGTGATGCCGAAGGCATCGGGGACGAAGTTGATATTGGGGAGAATGTCGAGTTCGGGTTTCCAGTCGAGGGAAAGGTTGAGCGGGGCATTGGCGAATTTGTAGTCGAGGCCGATGGCGCCTGTAGGGCCGAGAAAGGTATTGCCATTCTGCCAGCCCACATAGCCGCCGAGGCCCCAGAACCAGGTGAAGGCGGGAGTGCCACCGATCAGCTGGTGGCGTTCATAGAGCGCGCCGATGCCGAACCGGGTGCCGAAAGAGATAAGGCCTTCGACGGCATTGGCCTCATCCATGAAATATTTTACGCTGAAGGAGTTGCTGAGGGTGGGGGAGGCGGAGCTGAAGCGGATACCCATCGCCAGCTTGTAATCCTGTGCGGACAGGCGATTGATGCAGCTGCTGGCTATCAGCAGGAGAATGCAGATGGCGATGGTGCGCATGGGGATGAGTTTTACTTTGAGGGAACGCCGCCAGTAGCGGCGATATTGACAAACGCTTGTTAGAACTTTCTTAAAGTAAGTAGTTTAAAGGGCCGCCGGGCGGAAGCCCCTAAGGGTATGTTAATGTTTGGGCGGCGGTGGGGAGGGTGCGCCGCTGTCGTCAAAGTCTTCTTCCATCTTGCGTTTCACTTCTTCGAATAGCTCCTGCTTGCTCTTTGGTCGCCGGGCCTCCTGCCATTTGAAACCGCGCAGGACCATGTCGTCGAAGTTGACGTGTTTGATGGGATACATCGTTCCTTCGGCATCGTTGCGCAGGACGACCCGGTTCAATTCTTTGCCATTGGGCTTGCCGGCGGAATCGAATTTTGGCGAGAACATCATATCGATGACATCGGCGTGGGATTTATTGACCCCGGTGTAGGCCTTCTTTTCATCCTGCACATAATAGATGCTTTCGGAGTTACCCTTTGCCCGGATATAGTCGATCTCTCCCCCCTTGAAAAAGACGTTGATGGTAGTTCCCTTTAGCTGGTTGTAGAACTGTTTGGTCATTTTATTGATCGCCAGGGCATTTTCGAAGACGTACAAGCGCTGGGCCTTCTTGTTCTTCGTATAGACATACATGGTATCCCCGCTGATCTGGTAGTTGCCGCTGCCCCAGGCGACGGGATTATAGTAGAGCCGGAAGACACTGTCCTTGGACGAATAATAGAGGCTGTCGGCGACTGCCTGCAGGGAGTCCGAGAAGATGCGGACATGGTGGAAGCCGATGACGAATCGTAGCGTGGTATCCCTTGTCGGTAGTCGGGCGATGGAGTCGGCCTCATGACCGGGCAGCGGGGCTTCGACGGTGTCTTTTGGCGGCGGGCGTCGCGTTCGCGCCGCCAGCTTCAGGCTGTCCTGTCTTCGGATGGCATTGGCGCTGTCGACGAGGCCCACCCGCACCAAACTATCGATGAAATTGTAGTGCCGGATGCTGTCGGCGTGAGCGACCACTTTCAGGCTGTCGCTGACGGCTGCCTGCCGGGTGCTGTCGATGATAAACCGCTTTCGGGCGCGTTCCCGGGATTTGACCTCGGCGATGCTGTCGGCAATGTCCTGCTGTCGGATGATGAGACTGTCCTTGATGGTCTTCTGCCGGGCTTTCAGGCTGTCGGCCCGTTCCCGGACCTTTTCCTTTATATCGGCGATGGAGTCCCGGATGGCCTGACGGGCTGCCTTTTCTTTTGCCCGCTGCTGGCGCTTCAATTCCTTTTCGGTAGGCGGACGGGCGGCTTTGGCGCTGTCGGCGGCGCTGAGGTGTTTTTTTATTGTGGTGTCACCCGGCGTCTTGTGGAGGCTGTCGGCCTGTGCGTGGTGAAGGCTATCGAGGCCTTGTTTCAGGCTGTCGGTATTATGAAGGCTGTCGCTGAGATCTTTTACCTGGATGGTATCGGTTGCCGAGGTGTCGGTGAGAGGGTGGACATTCAGCGCAGCGATGGAGTCGCGGGCAGCCTTTGCCAGGGCAACCCGGTGAAGGCTGTCGGCCTGCACCTTTTCGATGCTATCGGTATAGATGCGATGAAGGCTGTCCTGGTGCGCGAGGATCTTTTGCTGGGCCTCGAAGTCTACCAGGCGCAGGGACATGAGCGTGTCGGCGGTGACATAGAGAGAATCGCCCTTGTCCTGTTTGAGGATCATCAGCGGTCGCTGGGTCGCCAGGAAGGTATTCTTCTTCTTGTCGTTGATCATATAATTAGCCAGGAGGCGTATCCCCTGGGCCGTATCGGAGTAGATCGCATTGCCGACGGCGGTGGCCAGACCCGTACTGTCGTCCATCCGAACGCTGTCGCCGGTAAGCCGCTGGCTGCCTTCGGTCATGACCGGCCGTTTGCCAAACTGGGCTTTTTTGTTCTTTATATCGTAGGTGCCTTCTCTGGTTCTCACCGTCCGTTTGCTGCTGTCTTTGAACTGGATAAAGGTCTCGGTGATGAACGTGGAGACCTGGGTCTGGGTATTGTATCGCAGCGAATCGGCGGTGAGATCGTATTGCGGGTCTCGCATGACGACGTGCTGGTAAAAATGGATGTCTTTTGTTTCTTCGTGGTAGACGCCGCTGTCGCTGGTTAGGGTCGATTCCTTGCTGACGATCTTTCCGCCCTTGTTATAGATGCCGATATGTTGAGCAAGATCATAGGTCAGGGTTTCGGTGGTCAGGACGCTTTTATGGTCGGAGAGCTTGACATTGTTAAAGAAATAGAGCATTTTCCGGCCGGGCTGATAGTTCAGGTGATCGGAATAGATGTCCACCGAATCGTTGTCGTTGATGTGGACGTTCCCGTAGCAGTCCATAAAGTCCGCCTTGGGATGCATGATCAGGCTATCGCATTCGATGATCGTCGTCCCCTGGCGGAGTCGGACATGCCCCACCAGGGTCTGGAAGGGGTTGGCGGTGTCGGTGGCGTCGTACCGGTAGGAGTCGTTATTGAGGATATCTACGGGCTTGACGGTGTCACTTTTGGAGGACCGGAATTCGACCCTTCCAACCTGTGCCCGGGCGCTGATGCTCAGCAGAAAACAGCCCAGGAGGGCGGCAACGACAATGGCTGGGTTCAGCTTCATCCTTACTTATTGGGTTTCGACGTGGAGTCGATGACGGGGGCCATCAGCGGCCCGGTCTTGTCTTTTTTTCCGAATACCGAGATATTTACATAACGTTTGGGATGGACCCGGAAGTCATCCAGCAGGGTGTTGAGGCTGCGGGTGGTCGATTCGAGGTTATTATACAGCCTTTTGTCAGTGAGCAGGAGGCCGGCGGTGCCATTGCTGCTGTTGAGTTTTTGAATCGTTGCTTTCAGTTCGCCGAGGGTGGCGTTCAGGCCGTCGACGGCTTCGGGGATCTTTGCGGCGGCGAGGTGGGCCGTGGTCTTGTCCACATTGTCCATGGTGCTGGAGATATGCTCGTTGCTCTTGTTCAGGTTGGCCGTAAACTGGCTGAGGTTCCTCAAGGACTGGGCCAGGGCGCCTGTCTGGTCGTTGAGCAGCTTTTGCAGCTCGGCCGAGGAGGTGGCGAGATTGGCGACGATGGCGCTGAAATTATTTTTTGTGCGGGGGTCGAACATGGTCCCGACGACCTGGACAAGGCTATCGAGGGAGGTGAGGGTGCCGCCGAGTTTCAGGATGATGGGGTCGATATTGGCCTGTACCTGGGAGAGGAGGTTGGGCTTTTGTTTTGTTTCGATGGTATCGCCGTTCTCCAGGAATTTGTTGCTGTACCCCTTGGTGATCGTGATATTGGAAGTTCCCAGAAGGCTCGAATTGATCATTGCAATGGAGTTGTCGGGGAGGTGAACATCCTTTTTTAGCGTAATGGTGGCGACTACTCCCTGGGAAAGGTCTTTATCGGATTCGTTTATGGCGCTGACATTGCCGATGGTGAGGCCGTTGACCAGCACGGGATTGGAGACGTCGAGGCCTTCGACGTTGTCGAATTTGGCGTAGAGTTTTTTGGTATGCTGGAAAAGGCTACTGCCTTTCAGGTAGTTAAATCCGAGGATCAGGGCGGCGAGGGCGACGACCGCCATCACACCGACCTTTGTTTCGTTGGATATCTTCATGCGACAAATATAGAGTATTTAATGGATCGGCAGGCCGCTTCTACCCCTGCCGGTTACCTTTAACTTTAGTTTGTGGCATGGCCTTCGAGAGTGGCTTTGTATCGCCGCAGTGCGTCCATGATGTTCCGGGCCACCTCATTTTGTCCGTCCTCGCTGATCAGGTATTGCTCTTCTTCGACATTGGAAAGAAAGCCCATCTCGATCAGTACGCTGGGCATGCCTGTCGCCTGGAGGACCCGGATGCCCACGTCGCGCTGGAAGACGCCTTCGCTTGCGCGGCCGGCCTTGGCAAATTCGTCTTCGACCAGGGTGGCAAAGAGGGCGGAGTTGGCGAAATATTTTTTCTCGTAAAGCTGGGCGCGCATCCGGGCTTCCGGCGAATTCATATCGAAGGCCAGGCTGTCGGATTCGGCCTCGCCGGCGCTGTCGGTGACCTCACCTTCTCCCCGTTCGTTGATGGCGCTGCCTTTGAAGCCGGCGCGGTCGGCCTTCCAGATAAAGGTCTCGGTTCCTTTCCGTGTATGGTGGCCGGTATAGCTTTCGTAGATGGGCACGCGATGGCGTCTTTTCCCTTTGCCGACATATTTATGGCCGACGATCCGGTGCATCGTGAACGGGCCGGCGGGATGACCGTCGTTATCACAGTGAAGGGCGAGGAAGATGTCTCCCCGGGACCGGTTGGCGAGCTCGGCGCGGTAGTTTAGGCCGGAGGCGATGGTGGAGCCGCCGCCGGGCATAATGTCTGTCGTTCGGGTATAAACGACCTTGACATCGGGCCAGGTCTCCTCGATGAGCTTGCCGAGCTTCATGGCGACGTCGAGGGCAACCTCTTTTTCGGAGATCTGCAGTCCTTTTGTCCCGGTGTCGAAGCCGCCATGACCGGGGTCGATAATAATGGTGCGGACGGCCGCGCGCTGGGGCGGGTGGGGGCGGCGTGGGCCGCCCGCGCTAAATGCGGTCAGGGCGGTGTAGAACCCGCCTATCAGGAGAATGGTTGATAGTTTATATCGTTTCATTTTCAATTATCGGATCGTTTTTCGCGGCCTTCCACCTGGTCCTTATAATGTTTAAAGGCGGTGGCGATGTTCCGGGCCACTTCGGCCTGGCCTTTGTGGCCGGCGAGATACCGTTCTTCCTCTTTGTTGGTGAGGTAGCCGGTTTCGATCAGCACGCTGGGCATTCCCGTCGCCTGTAGCACCCCGATGCCTTCCTGCCGCTGGACCAGCCCTTCGCTGCGTCGCCCCGTCCGGACAAATTCCCTTTCAACAAGAGTGCCGAAAAGGGTACTGTTACCGAAATATTTTTTTTCATAGAGCAGGGACCGCATCCTTGCTTCCGGGGTGGTCAGGTCGTACGCGGTACCGGTGCTGTCCCCCATGTTCTCGCCGTTGAGCAGCTCTTCGCGGCGGCTGATGGCGTCGCTCTTGTTGACGTTGCGGTCGGCCTTCCAGATATAGCAGGCTGTACCGCGAACCGTATTCTTCACCCAGGTCGTCGAGTACACCGGGACGGATCTTTTATGCGCGCCTCTGCCGGTAATGCGATAGCGGACCAGCCTTTTCACCGGGTAGCTACCGGCCGGCTGGCGCGTTGCGTTACAGTGTATGCAGATAAAGAGATCGCCGCCGGAACGGTTGGCGAGCTCCGCGCGGTAGCGGATGCCTTCCTGCAGGTTGGGCTTATTGCCGGGCATGATATCGGTCGTCCGGGTATAGACGATCTTCAGGCCGGGGTGGGCTTGCTGCAGCATTTTCCCCAGTTGCAGGGAAATGGCCAGAGCGATATCTTTTTCCTTTGCGATGAGACCATGGGTGCCGGGATCGAACCCCCCGTGACCCGGATCGATCACAACGGTACGGAGCAAGGGCATTTGCGGTGGCGGTATCCGAACAAAAGACGTGAAGCCAACCATTATTCCACAGAGCGTTAACAAAGTGGCCGTCTTTTTAAACATAGTTAAGTTATTTTCGCCATTTCACTTCAATCTTCACACATTCTTATGGGAGATATGGCTATTTTTGTCACCGTACGCCCGAGAACTATTCGTTTTATACCTATATGAACAATAACGGACGCAAAATTAGTTCAAAATATTTACTGACATTGATTTTTACTGCTTGTTTCTTTTCAGTAACGCTCAATAGTCCAGCAAATTATCCGGGGTCCGTCCGTTTTTGCAAAATCCTAACAAATAACGGCATTGTTGCGGCGGGGGCCGATACCACCCGGCCGCGTCAGCGGATGGGGCCCGACAGCATTCTTCCACGGGCCGTATTGCCGGGGCGGGCCGCGTTGGTCACCAGGGATACGATCGTTCGTTCGGCCGATTCGATGCTTGCCGCCCGGCGGGTCGACACCCCGGATTATGTGATCTCCAAGGACACCCTCTCAGGCAATATCGAATACAAGGCTTCGGACTCGATCGTGCTGATCGTTCCCACCCGGGACATGACGTTGTACTCGAAGGCCGAGGCGAAGTATAGCGGGAGTGATCTGACGGCGGATCATATCGTTTATGACCAGGACCGGAATGTGGTGATCGCCCGGCCGGGTACAGACACGGCGGGCAAAGCGATGGGCATTCCCAAAATGGTGCAGGCGGACAATACGATGACCGCGGACTCGATCGTATACAATATAAAAACACAGAAAGGGATCACTCAGAATACGATCACCAACAGCGGGGAGATGTTTGTGCATGCCAATACGATGAAGAAGATAACACCCGAAGAATACTTCGGATGGAAGGGCGTGTTCACCACCTGTAACCTGGACACCCCCCACTTTGCCTTCCGGACGAACAAGATGAAGGTGGTGAATAAGAAATTTGCCGTTACGGGGCCGATCCATCCCGAATTCGAGGGGGTTCCCCTGCCGATCTATCTGCCTTTCGGGTTCTTCCCGCTGTCGACGGGCCGCCATTCGGGCCTTCTGCCCCCGCAGTTCACGGCCAATGACCAGGCGGGTCTGGGGCTGGAAGGTCTGGGGTATTACAAGGTGTTCAGCGATAACCTGGACGCGATCATCCGGACGAACCTGTATTCCTATGGCGGCTGGAACCTTTATGTTACCCCCGAGTACCGGGTCCGTTATCATTATAGCGGGACGATGAACTTCGCGCTGCAGAACACCAAGCTGCTTGCCGACGCGGGCAAAGACGCTTTTACCGAGTCGAGGACGTTCAGCTTCAACTGGAGCCACCAGATGGACCAGAAGGCGAGGCCGGGGACCAATTTCAGCGCCAACGTCAACGTGGCTTCGACCAAGTACAACCAATACCTGCTGAACAATCCGACCGCCAACTATACCAACCAGCTGAGCTCGTCGATCACCTATTCAAAGACCTGGAACCAGAAATACAACCTGACGGTAAGCGGCACGCACAACCAGAATAACTCGACAAAGGTCATCAATGTCAGCATGCCGAATATCGCGTTCACCGCTCCCACGATCTATCCTTTCGCCAAAAGCACGTTTGTCGGAACGCCCAAATGGTATGAGAAGTTCGGCGTCGGTCTGAGCAGCACGATCTCGGGTGGGGCAAGCTTCGCCGACTCCCTTTTCAGTCTGAAACGGTTGGTCGATACGTTCCAGTGGGGGGCGCAGAACAGCATTCCGATCAGCCTGGCGCTGCCGTTGAAGGGACCCGTGCAGGTATCGCCGGGCGTGAGCTTCCAGAACCGGCTGTATTCCCGGAAGCTCTTCCGGAAATATGACCCCGTGACCAACCGCGTGGACACCGTCTCCCTCCAGAAGGGGGTCTTCTATGCGAACGACGTGAGCTTCAGCCTGAGTCTCGCCACGGCTATCTTTGGTACTTTCCAGGGATTCGGCCGCAACAGCACCCTGATGGGCATCCGGCATGTGATCCGGCCTACGGTGAGCATCAGCTATAAACCGGACCTTTCCGCCCCTTATTATTATAACCTGACGACGCCCTTTGATACGACGGCGGGGAAGCCCAAGTTGACCCACGTGCAGCGGGTGTCCTATTTTGACGGGAGCACCTATGGGGCGTTTGGCGAGGGGCGTTTCGGCGGGATCAGCTTTGGACTGGACAACCATATCGAGATCAAGCTGCGCAACAAGTCCGACACGAGCAGCTCGGGTACGAAAAAGGTGACGCTGATCGACGGCTTTGGGTTCAACGGAAGCTATAACTACCTGGCGGATTCGTTCAAACTCTCGCCGATCACTTTCTACTTCCGGAGTACCCTGTTTGGTACGATCAATATTACCGGGGGCGCGACCCTGGACCCTTACCAGACGGATACCATGGGTTTCGACATCAACAAGTACGCGTGGGACGCCAAGAAGCTCTCACTGGGACGGATCACGAATGGGAACCTGGCGATCTCGACGAGCTTCAAGAGCAAGCCGAAGGATGCGAAGCTGGAGCAGCAGAAGCAGCAGCTGATGAATGCGCAGGGCCAGATGCCGATGACGATGGAAGAACAGCAGGCGCAGCTGAACTATATGCGGAACAATTCGGCGCAATATGCCGACTTCAATATCCCGTGGTCGCTGAACTTATCCCTTGCGTTCAACTTCACCAATTCGGAGAAACCGGATTACACCGGTTTTCAGACCATCATCACCTCGAGCCTGAACTGGAGCGGGGATTTCAACCTGACGGACAAGTGGAAGATCGGGTTGAATGGATATTATGATCTGAAATATACCAAGCTGCAATCACTGACGATGAATATCTCGCGGGATCTGCATTGCTGGCAGATGTCCATTAATGTGACGCCGGTGGGGTATAGTCACTATTTCAATATTACCATTAATCCGAAGGCGGGTATTTTGCAGGATCTGAAGATCAATCGGACGAAATACTTTTATGATCAGTAGGGGGGCAGCTTTTTTTGCGATCGGCCTGGGTTATCGGGGGGCTTTTGGGTGGCTGCGACCGGCCTGGGTTAGCGGCGGCGTTTCGGGCCGGCGGCGTATTTTTCCCACATTATTTTAAAGATGCGTTGTTTTAGGGCCTCGGCCGTGTCATCGGGTTGCGGGGTGATGGGGTCGAGGAATTCCATGTATAGCCGGGACGGGCGGAAGTAAAGGCTTTTGCCGGTGGGCATGACCTTGCGGGTGTTGAAGATGACGGCCGGGAGGATGGGTCTGCCTGTGGAGAGGGCGAGGCGGAAGGCGCCGTCGTGGAAGGACTTGAGGGGATCGCCGGTCTTATTTCGGGTGCCTTCGGGGTAGATGCACATGTGGAGGCCCATGTCGAGGGCTTCTTTCATTTTGATGAAGGATTCGCGGCGGGAGTTCTCGTCCTTGCGGTCGACGAGGACGGAACCTGTTTTGTAGATCATGCCGAAGAGGGGGATACGGGCCATTTCGATCTTGGCGATGGTCTTGTTGCCGCCGGGGATGCCGGGGTAGGAGATGGGGACGTCGAGGAGAGCGTTATGGTTGCAGACGACGATATAGGTTTGGCCGGGGGCGAATTTCTCGCGGCCACGGACGGTGAGGGGGGTGCCGGCGAGGGGGAGGAAGACGCCCATCCAGACGCGGGCCATGCGGGCGAAGGCGGTAGTCTTTTGCGGGTCGGGGCGGAAGTAGGAGAAGGCGAGGAAGAAGGGGAAGAGGATGAGCATGGTGGCGATGAAGAGGAGGATGACCCAGATGGCCCAGAGGGGGGCGAGGAGGGACCAGATGCCGGAGCTGCTGCCGGGGGGACGGATTGCGGTGGCACCGGGTGTGACGGGTGGTTTTGAGGTGTTGCCTTTTTCTTCTGGATGATTCATGCTGCAATTTAGGGGTCTTGCGGTTTCCTGCCGCATCAGAGCATCCAGTCGATGGGATCGATACCGTTCGTCATCAGCCAGGCGTTGGCTTTTGAGAAGTGCTTGCAGCCGAAGAAGCCCTTGTCGGCGCTGAAGGGGGAGGGGTGGGCGGCCTTGAGGACGAGATGTTTTGTCTCGTCGACGAGGGATTGCTTTTCCTGTGCGAACTTGCCCCAGAGGAGGAAGACGGTGTGTTCTTTTTGCGACGAGACCTTTGAGATGACTGCATCAGTGAATTCTGCCCAGCCGATCTTGGCGTGGCTCATGGGTTCGTTGGCGCGGACGGTGAGGGAGGCATTGAGGAGGAGGACACCCTGTTCGGCCCAATGGGTGAGGTTGCCGTGGTTGGGGATCGGCATTCCGATGTCGGTGTGCAACTCTTTAAATATATTGACAAGGGAGGGCGGTGGTGGGATGCCTTTGGGGACCGAGAAGCTGAGGCCATGGGCCTGGCCCGGGCCGTGATAGGGGTCCTGGCCAAGGAGGACGATCTTGACTTTGTCGAAAGGGGTTGTGTTGAAGGCGTTGAAGATGAGTCCGCCGGGGGGGTAGATCGTACGGCCGGCGATCCTTTCGGTTTTGAGGTGGTGGACGATCTGGAGGAAATAGGGTTTTGTAAATTCGGCCTTGAGAACTTGCTTCCAGCTTTCTTCGATCTTTACCTCCATAGATGATTTTGGCCGAAGGTATCCAATTTTTTTTTATTTTTGCCGGCTGTTAGGAGGGGGCCCTACGGGGTGCTCTTGCCGAAATCGACCCGGTAGCTCAGCTGAATAGAGCTCCTGCCTTCTAAGCAGGTGGTCGTGGGTTTGAATCCCGCCCGGGTCACAAGCGCCCCGCACGATAGTGCGGGGTTTTTTGTGTTTGTGGTAGCGATGCGAGTTTACTCGCGTGAGCGGACAAACACAAAAAACCGGCGCCGCCAGGCGCCGAGGGGCGCTTGGGTAAGGCCTTCAGAGGGGTCGAGGGATCAGCGGAGCTAATCCCGCCCGGGTCACTTTTTTATCTCCATTCTTCAAAACGGGCCGTACGGGTTTGAATCCTGGTCGCTCGTTGGATGTCCAATGATTTTTATAACGTACATGCCTATTCATTCTTTGGCTGTCTTGACAGATACAATAGTTCACCTATTCTGTAAAGAGACAACAAGAGAACGCGGATTTTACAAATGCCTCTGCATACCCCCGCCGATGCCCGTTTCTGCACGATTACTGTATCGAAATCGGACATTACGACCTCTCCAGACCTTGACCGTAAATGATCTTCAGGACTTTATAAAGCTGGCATTCTTTTGGGCCCGTTCTCATGCTTTAGCTTCCTTTCTCGTCATAAAACCGACCATCACATGTTCCGAAACTATCTCAAGGTTGCCTTACGCAGCCTCCGAAAAAGCAAGGGCTTTACTGCCCTCAACATCATCGGCCTTGCAGCGGGCCTTGGTGTCTGTCTGCTGATCGTCCTGTATGTCACCGATGAGCTCAGCTATGACCGATACAACGTCAACGCCGACCGCATCTACCGGGTCGATGCGGATAACTACGTCAATAACACCCAGTTTGAAGCTACCACGGTCTCCAACTTTCTCGGTCCCACCCTGGTCGCTTCCCATCCGAAGATCCAGCAAATGGTCCGGTTCCGCCACCCGGGCGACCAGCTGGTGAGAAAGGGTAACGACCAGATCCTCGAGCATCATTGCACCTTCGCCGATTCGACGATCTTCAAGGTCTTCACCCTGCCCATGATCGCCGGCGACCCCAATACCGCTCTCAACAACCCTCATTCCATCGTGATCGATGAAAGTGCCGCCCTCCGTTATTTCAACAGCACCGACGTCGTTGGGCGCACGCTGGAGGTTGGTGGTAACAATACACCCCTCACAATCACCGGGGTCATCCGTGACATGCCGGAACAGTCCCACTTCCATTTCAGCTTTATTCGCCCCATCCGCGATTCCTGGTCTTTTAATGATCCCGACGACAATGCCTGGATGTCTAATAATCATTATACCTATATCCTTGCCCAACCCGGCACCACGCGAGCCGAGATCCAGAAGGATGTAGACGCGGTCGTCTACCTCAATATCGGCCGGGCCCTTCAGGAATTGGTCCACATGTCGATGTCCGACTTTGAGAAATCGGGTAATCATTTACGGTACCGCCTCACCCCCGTCACCGATATCCACCTCCATTCCAACAAGTCTTATGAGCTCGAAGCCAACAGCAATATCCAGTTCGTATACATCTTCTCCGTCATTGCCGGACTCATCCTGCTGATAGCCTGCGTCAATTTCATGAACCTCAGCACTGCTCGCAGCGCCAACCGCGCCAGGGAAGTAGGCATCCGAAAGGTCGCTGGCTCGACCAAAGGGCACCTCATTTTACAGTTCCTCACCGAGTCCGTCCTGCTCAGCCTCTTCTCCCTCATCCTTGCTCTTGGCATCGCCATCCTGCTGCTACCGATGTTCAACCAGCTGGCCGGCAAATCGCTCCATCCGGGCGCGCTCTTCAGCGGCCGGTTCCTGCCCATCCTCCTGCTGCTGGTGCTGCTGGTCGGTTGTTTCGCAGGCAGCTACCCCGCCTTCTACCTTTCCTCCTTCCAGCCGATCCAGGTGCTGAAAGGAAAGATGGCCGCCGGCTTCAAAAGCAGCTGGCTCCGCAACAGCCTGGTAGTCTTCCAATTTTTTATTTCTATTGGTCTCATCGTCAGCACCCTCGTCATTTACCGCCAGCTGCATTATATCCGAAACAAGGAAGTCGGCTTTAACCGGGACCAGGTACTCGTCATCCATAATACCTGGTCGCTCGGCCCTGATGGCACGACCAATCTGCGCAAGGACCTGCTCGCTCTCGCCGGGGTTACCGGCGCAACCGTCACCGGAGACCTCCCCACCATCGGCGGCGATCAGTACAGTCAGGAAGGCTGGTTCCGGGATGCCTCGCTCGAGGCCAGTAAGGCGTTCTTCATGACCGGTCTCAATGTCGACGATCATTATATTCCCACCCTCGGCATGCAGATAGTCAAAGGCCGAAACTTCGACCTCGCGCAATTCCCTACCGACTCTACCGGCCTCATCCTAAATGAAGCCGCCGTAGCGATGCTTGGCGCGAAGGATCCCCTGAATCTGATCATCTGGAAAAAAAATCCGCATGATTCCGCCCGCGCCTTTCATGTCGTCGGCGTCGTAAAGGATTTCAATTACAATTCCCTGCATGACAAAATCCTTCCCCTTGTCATGCAGGTCAACACGCCTAATTGGGGCAGCATAGCCGTCCGCTTCCACACGAATGACGCCGTCAGTCTCGTCCGGCAGGTGGAAGGTAAGTTCCATACTGCTAAGCAGGGGGCGCCCTTCAACTACACCTTCATGGATAACGACTTTGATCAATTGTATCACGCCGAACAGCAGACCGGCCGGGTCTTCATCACCTTCGCTGTCTTTGCCATTCTCATTGCCTGCCTCGGGCTTTTCGGCCTCGTTACCTATGCTGCCGAACAACGCACCAAGGAGATCGGCGTCCGCAAGGTCCTCGGGGCCCGCGTCGTCGGCATCGTCGCCCTCCTCAGCAGGGACTTCACGATGCTGGTCGGGATCGCCGCGCTCATCGCCTTCCCCGCCGCCTGGTGGGCCATGTACAAATGGCTCGAGACATTTGCCTATCGTACGGAGATCAGCTGGTGGATCTTCCTCGTGGCTGGCGCCGCCGCCCTCGCCATTGCCTTGTTGACGGTCAGTATTCAGACCGTGCGCGCGGCCCTCGCTAACCCCATAAAATCCCTCCGCAGCGAATGATCGGTGAATGTTTAACAAAGCGACCGCGTTGAAATTTCAATAGTCTGATCGCTTCAATTTTGAATTGCCACTGAGAATGAAGTTTTTAGGGTGAATTCGCTTCAACTCGGGTCAACTCATGCGGTGGCTGATTAGGTGGCGGCAGGGGGTTGCCATCGCGAGGGCCCTGATCAATGATCCCCTCGTGAT
>Ga0310811_10007398_pt1 | contig 14065 bp, 13 predicted proteins | sample YCmetagenome_FD_207642 | JGI IMG/M metagenome (GOLD analysis project Ga0310811, IMG submission 207642) | Soil microbial communities from experimental microcosm in Duke University, North Carolina, United States - YC | ecosystem: Engineered > Artificial ecosystem > Soil microcosm > Unclassified ... | reverse complement strand
TGGGGATTGAGCATGGGGGGACATCATTTAGCAACTATCGTGGATTGTGGGGGGAAGCGGGCAAGAATTTCAACCATGTGCGTGTGTATCAGCAGGAAGGGAAGCCGTGTGGACGTTGTGGGACATTGATAGAACGGATCACCCTCGCGCAACGTAGTGCGCATTTTTGTCCGGCCTGCCAGACGCTTATTGCGGAGTAAAAAAAGCAGGCGAGCAGTTGATATTCTGCTTGATACCAGGTATGGTAAAAGAAACGCTCACCCTGGCAGGAGTTTTAGCGGGTTGATGTCCTGAGAGAGGGAGAGAGAAGCGAACGTAGCCGCCGCTGTCACTCATCGGATGAGAATCCAGCGTTACATCCCCAAACGTAGTAAAATGAACGACAGCCTTTGCCGTAGCGCCACCTACGCCGTTTATATCTTCCGTCAGGCGAGCGAAGATAGAAATCGTCATATAAGTACTGGGAGCATTATTCGAAGCCCAGGCTCCGCAGCGATATGGAGGAACCGTTGGCAGAGGAGTGAGGAGTTTTTGAAACGACTGCTGAACGACAGCAGTTTGCTGCGGCTGAACCTGAGTCGCCTTTGGGCCACAGGCAGTCGTTAGAGGAACGAGAAATAACAGAAAGAAAGGAAAGAGTACAACAAAAAAATTTTTTCGTTTCATGACCATCAGAGAGTGAACGAAAACAACAATCCAAATAGATCCTCAAGCAATGATAGCATGCTTTCATGTAAAGTAAAGCGACCGTTGTTTGGAGGAACAGGTACAGTATACCATAGATAGCGAACAGGGTAGCAGATCTCTCGTATGAGAGAAAGAAGAGAAAAACTGGAGTTGAACGGAGCGGGGAGGATAAGTAGAGAGATAGCAGTGAGAATTGAAATTTTTACAGAAAGGTCTCTCACATGCGCGGTACTGTAAAAATCGAAAGAGCAAAGGACTGCGTTTCGAGCTGCTGAGAGGGAGAGTGACGTGAGACTTCAGCCAGATAGAAGAAATTTTAGTGCATAGAGCGTATACAATGGAGAGAAGCGAAGAGAGAAAAGGGCCAGAAGAGCGACAGAAGAGGCAGGAATAGAGGAGAAGTAGGGAAGGAGTAGTACGTTAATACCAAAATGGGGTGTACCTTGTAAGTACGCTGGTTCCCTTCATGAGTAGTATTGTACTACTGTTGGCTTGCTGAATGTGTTGCACTGTGTTACACTATGACTGGTCACAGGACTCTCGGGTGAGAAACCATTGTGTACTGTTTTTTTTGAGGTGTGAAGGTTAGTGAAATACGAAGCAGATGGGCAAATAGAACTCTTGCATCAATTACTCAGTAATGGACAGGAGAGTCAAAAGTCCCCGCAAGGGAGTTCTGAGGGATTGAAAGAGTCAGCGCATCCCAAAGCCGCAGAGAGCACATCACGAAAGGCAGTGCAGGCGGATCATGCATCAGTAGTCGAAACCCGTCCTGATGTTGACCGTGAGCAGCGTAAAGGGGCGCCGGAGGTCATTTTTGCGGAAACAAAAGAGACCTCGCAGATCATTGAAATGGCACAGAGTTTGCTAGCGAGCACGGGGAGAGCGGTGATAAGTCGTTTGCCGCGTGAGGCGTTAGGGGAAGTGCAAGAGAGATTCAGCGCGTATCCGATGAGGACGCGTCGTGGGGATCGAGCAATGGTCATTTATCGTCCTGATTACGAAGGCAGCAAAACGGGGGGGCATGTGGGAGTGATTAGTGCAGGTACGTCAGATATTCCAGTGGCGGAAGAGGCGGCATTGATAGTAGAGGAAATGGGGTGTAGGGTGACGTGTATCTACGACGTAGGAGTGGCGGGGCTGCATCGTTTGATGTTGCCATTGCGAGAGTTGTTGGCGGACGAAGTAGATGCGATCATCGTAGCTGCTGGAATGGATGGAGCGCTGCCATCGGTCGTGGCCGGGTTGGTTCCAGTTCCTGTTATTGGGTTGCCAACGTCGATTGGCTATGGTATTGGCGGCAGAGGTCTTGCCGCGTTGCTTTCGATGTTGCAGACGTGTGCGCCGGGACTTGCAGTTGTGAATATCGATAATGGCGTAGGTGCAGGCATAACAGCGGCACTGATAGCCAATCGGGTGGCGCAGGCGCGAGAACATCAGTCGCAGTAGGGAAGCAGCGAGATGTTCTGAATTAGGATGTCTCACCGCGTTGTATGTTGGGCAAAAGTGGATGTACGAAGTAAAAGAGAGGCGGGACTTTCTATGGCAAATAACAAACGAGGACCAGAACCAGGATCGCTCAAAGCAAAGCATGGTGGGCAGGCTGTACGTGAGAAATATGGGCCCGAATTCTACTCGAAGATTGGCAAAAAAGGCGGCGAGACCGTGAAAGAGAAACGTGGGCCGCAGTTCTATGCCGAGATTGGGAAGAAGGGTGGGGAGTCAACCAAACGGCAGCAAGGCTCCGAATTTTACTCAAAGATCGGCAAAAAAGGCGGAGAGCGAGGTCGCTCAACCCCCGATCAGAAAGACTAGGCGGAGCCCTGGCCTTGCTCGATACCGTTGTGTAGCCTTGTAGGCGCCTGCATACGTAACAGGTTTTGAGCGTTCCTCGCGAAAAACGCTCTCCCGCAAGGGAGTTCAGTTGTGTTTAGCCGGGTTTGCTGGAAGGTTGGGGATGGAGGGCAAGATAGAGTAAATCTTCTTCGAGTGTTTGCCAGACGGACAACTCAGCCTGAGCGCGTGTCAGGGGTAGCTGTTGCTGCGCGGATTGGATAGTGTGCTGAGTGACACGTTGGCGAAATTGTGCCAGATAGGGTTGTTGGAGGGCGTGCGGAGGCATAAGTTCGAGCTCTATCTCTGGAAAAGAATAAAAATCGCTGATCTCAAAAGCGACCGTGAGCAGGTCTGTATACGCCTGAATCAGATCGAGATGTGCCTGCGTGAACGTGTATTTTTGTGTACAGGTCAGAGAAAGGCAGCCAGCGGTCTGATCGCCCAGCAGGAGCGGAGAAGAGACAATACACTCCGCGAAATCAAAAAGATAGGTTGGATAGAGCCAGTTTTGCTCATCCTGATAGTGTGTGACAATGGGATGGCCTGCGTGCAGAGCATAGCCGGGCTGTGATTCGGCACCAAAGAAGCCGCCGCGTTGTTCCAGATAATTCTCCCAGGAGGGATGAGCGCAGGCAAAGGCCGTATATAAGCTGCGTACTTTGCGACCATCGCGAGGTGGGACGCAGAGCAGAAGCAGCAGCGTCATTCCCTGGTGGTGTGGATCGAGATGCGCGAGCATTTGTTGCAGAAGCAGCGTACAAATAGTTGTTTTGCGTAAGAGAGGTGGGCAGGTAGTGCAGGTACTCAAAACGCGGCCATAAAAGGCAGAAGGTACTTCAAAAATAAGCGAATCTGATTCCTGCAATTCTGAAGCGAGGGCAGGGAAATCCGCCGCCAGAAGAGACCTCATTTCGGTCTGGTGGTGAGGGAGAGCGCGCAAGAGAGAGCGTAGAGCATCCAGTTTGGGAGTAGATTTGTGGATAGACCAGCGTGTCAGCGTAATGGGTTTCACGCCTATCAGATCGGCGACACGTTGTCGTTCCAGGGGATTGCAGATAATCTTGCCCAGAAGTTGGCGCCACGTGCGTAAATCGTTCATGAGATAGCGGCAGAGATTCCGCGCCTGCTGGTTGGGGGAATTGCCGCCCTCCTTTCTGCTCATACTTTTTGTGTGATTTATATTGCTATGCCTGTTATACGATAGATAGGAAACAAAATCGGACCATCAGATGCAAACGGAAAGTAATGTGGACGAACAAAAGACAGTGCGAGCCCCACGGCTCGCGTCTAGTGATGAGCTGAGCGATATGCTGGCGAGAGAGCCCAGGCTGCGCGCCAGAGAAGGCATGCAGAGCTGCGGTAGAGACCGGGGGAGAAGTCCCCGGCTTGCAAGCCAGTGGACATAATGGACAATAAGCACCTGTTTGCGCCTCTGGATAGCCAGGTGTAGAGATGCAGAGAAAGGAAAGTGGAAAGAGCTTTTCCACTTTTAATCCACGCTTCATGATAATCGCTAGAAGCGGTAGAGCATAAAATACGTTAAAAAAAGAGGTCATAGAGAAGAGTCGCCTCTGTATTGAACAGAGGAGACCTGATCACCTACTCATTGCGTTTAAGAAAGGGTGGAACATCGATAGCCTCTTCGGCCCCATCAGTATGGGGATCATAGCGGGCATCCTGACGACGTCCCATACTGCGAATGCCGCGCAGATCATTCAGGCTCCGCTGCGGTCGAGCTGGAGGGCCAGCCGGGCGAGCGGGGGGAGGCATGCGCGTGGGAGGAGGCGTGACAGGAGGGACGGCGCGTTGTTCGGGAGCCTGGCGTGCAGGCGTCGAGCGAGGTGGAAGAGGAGGCAGCGTACTCCCCGTGGCGTTATTATGACCAGTATAATTATTATTTAAAGAGCCGCCATGGGAAGGAGTGAGCCTGAGAGGTTGAGCATGTGTATCTTTCTGGATTGTTTGCATGCGGGTAGTGCGTAGCTCTTCCATCCCGGCAGCGATGAGCGTCACGCGCATGCTATCCTTCAAAGCAGGATCAATAACGGCGCCAAAAGTGATATCTGCGGCATCATCGATGGCCGTACCGATGCGTTCCGCGACCTCATTGACCTCAAAGAGCGTCATATCATCGCCGCCGCTGATATTGAAGAGGACGCGTCTGGCGCCGCGAATTGTGACATTGAGGAAGCCGCCAGCGATAGCTTCTTCAGCCGCCTGTTGAGCGCGATTGCGACCCTGGCCCTGACCGATGCTCATCAGAGCCGTACCTGCTTCGCGCAGGACGCTGCGTACATCGGCGAAATCCACATTCACCATACCGGGGACATTAATGACCTCCGCGATGCCCTGTACGCCCTGGCGTAGTACATCGTCCGCGACCTTGAAGGCCTCGGAGAGATTGTGTTCGCGTGCGACCGTATTGAGCAAGCGATCGTTGGGGACCGTAATCAGCGCATCGATTTCAGAGCTGAGTTCAGCGAGGCCCTGATCGGCGACGCGGCGACGGCGAGAGCCTTCGAACGTGAAGGGAAGAGTCACGATCCCCACCGTCAGAGCGCCAAGTTTTTTCGCAATAGAGGCAACGACCGGAGCCGCGCCCGTGCCTGTACCGCCGCCCATCCCGGCGGCAATAAATACAAGATCGGCATCTCCGAGAGCAGCGCGGATCTCGGCGGCGCTCTCCGTGGCAGCGCGCATCCCGACAGCCGAATTGCCGCCAGCTCCCAGACCTTTCGTGTGATGTTGGCCCAGGCAAATACGATCTGGCGCAGGGGATAGAGCCAGCACCTGGGCATCGGTATTCATAGCGATGAAGCGTACGCCACGCACATGTGCGCTCATCATGCGATTGATGGCATTCATGCCGCCGCCGCCAACGCCGACCACCACGATATCTACATGATGTTGCGCGTCCGCCAGAGCATCTAAAGGTGATTGCGCTGGAAAGACATCTTCTGCTGTATCACGTTGGTCCCAATTCGCGCGTACTCGTTCGTCCTGCTCACGCATATCCTCTCCCTCCACCTCGTGTCGTAGTACGGCCCATTGATCTTCTTGTTCTTCATACACGTCTGATTTGACCCTGACCTTCTCTACCCATGGTTCCGGGGTGATGTCGCGTTTGTAAGCATTATGTGGTAATGGTTGCATGCACATCCCCAATCCTCTCTTCGGACCATCAAACAGGAAGCGCAGCACGGTTAGGTGGAGCGCGCCTGTGCCGAATTACATCTGGCGAATTGACTCTCCGAGGCTGGTCAGGTACTGCTTGTTTGTTTGGTCTTTTTTCCCTATGATCAGACTCGTATTACACGCTTGAGATCTATTCGTGTGAATAGAAGGAGCGGATGGGCGGAGTTGACCACTGGAATACAGATGTACAAGCACCCTTTGCGGGACCTGACATGATAACAGCATTCCAATCGCATTGTAACAAGAGTGTCAAGTGTAGACTTGATACCAGAATGTGATGCATAGAGGGTTGCTTGCCTCTAATTTAGATAACGTACGAGGAGGAGAAAAAGGATAGAGAAAAGAAAAAAGTAAAAACTCTGATAGGCTCTCCCTGCATGCTCTCATTCTGGTTGAGCTACCAGAGTTTAGATAGGGGAAAGAGGCCCGCTGGTTAGGAAAGTGCTTTTCCTGATTTAGCAGCTTTCTTCTCGCGTTGGGCTTCTTTCTTTTGTTTATTGGATTTGGGTGCAGCCTTCTGAACCTTTTTTTGTTCTTTATTAGCCACAAGACACCTGCTCTTTCTAACGTTTTACAACGTCCTTGCTACCATATACCGTTAAAGAATAGGTAGCTATTCCACCACTATGATAACACAGGAAATTTACCTGCACCATAGGCATATGCAAGACAGCGAGGGGTACAAAAAGAGGGGTTTGGAAGCGTTTTTGTTGGGCAGAGAAGAGCAACTTTGCGTTATTCTGATGTCCAAAAAGCGCTTCCGGTATAAGCATTGCCAGTATAAGAACAGGAACTAATGTTGTTGAAGAGCCTGGCGTTCGTCATAGCTTGCCATAGCATGAGTGATCATGCGAATCACGCCGCCGATATCCATAGGTTTGCGGAGAGGAAAGATTCCCCGTTGCTCAAGATCCTTGACGGGTAGAGTCGCGCTCATCATAACAGCAGGGACATTGCGTAACGCAGTATACTCTTGCAAGCGGTCATAGAGTTCCAGACCATTCATGCCAGGTAAGCGATAATCGAGCAGGAGCAAACAGGGCATAATTTGAGGAGTCTGCTCTAGAGCGATGCGACCATTATCTATGACTACCGTATTATAGGGAGTTTCTTCTTCAATAAGTTGCTGGAGGAATTGGGCAATATTTGCGTCATCCTCGACAATCAAGATGGTCATGGTATGTGGGCTACGAGCTGCTGGTGGAAAAACCTCCCGTGACATACTCAACTCCTTCTCGTAATGGATGAGAAATGATCATGTTAAAATAAACATTAGTAATTACGCTATAAGTTACTGTAACGGATATAAAAGTGTTTTGGTGACGTATTGAGCCTGCGAATTGCACGCACGAAAAAGCAAAGCGTGAGCGACCTGTTGATCTTATCGTTCAGGTGGTAGCTCGCTCCATTTCTCCTGAGTCTCCACAACCTGATAGTTTAGCATCGTTTCGAGTAGTTCGTCAGGCTGTTCCTTACAGAGTAACAACCTGGTATGGAAGGGAGAGATGAACCCTTCCTGAGAAGCATGCGCGACCAGATCGAGGAGGGGCGTAAAGTAGTTGCAGACATTGAGGAGCCCAATGGGTTTGTGATGGAGGCCTATTTGAGCCCAGGTTGTGATCTCGAAGAGCTCGTCAAAGGTACCAAAGCCGCCGGGCAGGGCAATAAAGCCATCGGCCAGATCGGCCATCAGTGCTTTCCTCTCATGCATACTCTCTACCTCATACAGTTGATGCAAGTTTGGATGTGCTACTTCGCGTGTAAAGAGGCCGCGTGGGATGACCCCAATAACCTCTCCTCCGGCTTCCAGAGCGGCATCCGCAATAGCTCCCATCAGACCGACGCTTGCACCTCCATAAACGATACCCAGATCATGTGCAACGAGTTCCTTCCCCAGCGCCAGAGCAGCCTCACGAAAAGCGGGCTGTACACCGCTATTGGAACCGGCGAAGATGCAAATCCGCCGCATAAAAAAACCTTCCTTACTAGTGATTACAAGATATTATACATACAAAACTATACTATACCAGTTCAAAACAATTTTTTCTATACCTATCCGCGTCCATATTCCCGGCCACGTATCGGTCTATCCTCCGAAGAGGACGTTATTATTGTACTGTATATTTTGGTCTCTGAGAAGTTTATCCCCCCTTTAGTCACGGAGATTCACAAAGGTCCTCTTTTGCAAAGCCCTGCGTTGCGCGAGAAACGTGCTTGCAGAGCGGACGATACGGTTTGTAGAGTGCACTGTGGGGTTGTCATGGGAAGCGAGAAGTTGTGTTGTACAATGGAGGAGCGATGGGTGGTGGATGATTGGGGGGAGAAGAGAGGCGAAAGAGAGCTTCATATGAAGCTGTATTACGAGAGAGGATAGATTTTAAAAGTAATATGATACGTGCACTTATCTTTGATTTTGATGGACTGATTATAGATACAGAGAAAACTGCTTATCAATCCTGGCAAGAGATTTATGTTGAACATGGTTGTGCGTTACCGTTAGAGACGTGGGCGCAATGTATTGGCAATGCAGATCTCTTTGATCCGTTGGACTATCTGGAAGAGTTACTTGGCAAGCCGGTGTCGCGGGACGAGTTGAGCGAGCGGCGTCGGTTGCGTCATCTGGAGCTGATTGAGGAGAGTGTGGCGCTGCCGGGGGTAGAGTTGTATTTGCAGGAGGCGAAGCGTTTCGCATTGAAGCTGGCGGTGGCCTCCAGTTCGCCCCGGAGCTGGGTGGTGCAGCATCTCACGCGGTTGGGTTTGCTGGACTACTTTGATCGTCTGTGTTGTGGGGACGAGGTCACGAATAAAAAGCCCGATCCTGAGCTGTTTCTGACGGCGTTGCGGTTTCTGGAACTGGAGCCTGCGGAAGCGATCGTGCTGGAGGATTCGCCGAATGGGGTACGCGCGGCGAATCGGGCGGGAATTTTTAGCGTGGCGGTGCCTAATCCGATTACGGGTCAGTTGCCGTTAGAGCATGCAGATTTGCGTTTGAGCTCGATGGCGGCGTTACCTTTGCAGGAGTTGCTCGATCTGGTGCAGGAGCGGCAGAAGGCGTCATAGAGCGTGATGAGGCGCTGGCGAGGCGGTGAGGGTGAGAGGATGTGATGGGGAGGGGATAACCTCACCGCCATAGTTTGTAACAGGGGTGGGATGGATGTTACTGATGTTGTGCATTGTGGTTAGTGGGGGGTGGGTGTGGAGACGTTGCTATTGAGGTCGGTGCCTGTGAGCATGGGTGTGGGTATTGGGCGTAACGCGGGATCGTCGAAGGAGAAGGACATAGAGAATGCGAGCAGGAGCAAGAGGATCAGAGCGACGATAAAGAGTGCCAGACCAGAGATGACGTACGACATCTTTGTAGAATGATTCATGATAACCTCCATGAAATAGACGACATTGTATTATGTACAACGAATGAAGAGCACAATTTTTACGGGAAATGGGATGTTCTTTTTATCAATCCGCGCCGTAAAACCCCTGCCTTCAGGCATGAGGATATAAGGCGCGTTCCTTAGCAAAACAGGGCGAAGAGATCGGCAAATACCTCCCGAATGGGGCCGCTGCCAAGAGTGGCCTGAATAAAAGTATCTTGGATGCTGCGTGGGGAACCTTTACCAGCCTCTGTGTAAGCAAAGCGGAAGAAGCTGGCTGCACCGTGGCAAAGGTTCCTTCACACCAGAGCACCCAGGCATGTAGCGGGTGTGGCGTCATCGTTGCCAAAGATCTGAGCGTTCGTTGGCACTCTTGCCCGGAGTGCGGTACGGAGTTAGATCGAGATGAAAATGCCGCCCGTAATATTCTGGAAAAGTATCGTCAGCAGCAGACCATCATAAAAAAGCAACGCACGCCGAAAAAGAAACGCGCATCGGCTGGGGCAGGAAGTGTCCCACAGGAGTCCGCGCCTCGTGGAGAGAGACGCGCATCCTGTCGAAGCCCCCGGCTTTAGCCGTGGGGTACTTCACAGTATGGTGTTATGGGGCAAATGGTATTGAGTTTTCTGGTGATTGTTGCGTGAGGTGAGGGGGATGAGCAGGTATTTTGCAGGGCATTATTTACCTGTTACGGCGGTGTGCGGAACAATTGAGCTACAGAAATGTGTGTCTCTGGCGATCTAGCGTCGATTAGAGTACAGCTCAATACGCTGCATGTCGTTGTAAAAGCAGAAAGAGGCTTATTGTGAAACCACTAAAACGAGCTGATGCCCGACGATATCAAAGAGCTGCGGAAACTTTTGAGCCTTCACCTGCTTCGTATGCTATGCCGTCATCCAGGTCACGTGATTTTCTCCGCGAAGAAGTGCGTGCGGTAGAGCCACCAGCATTGCATAGAGATAAAGATAAGATGTGGTCACCTCAAGAGGAAGAGCCAGGGCCGTCTCGACGATTAACACGATCTGCTGCCAAACGATATCGAGATGTTGAGCGAACGTTTACCTCTGCTCCGTATGATCCACCATTATCCGGGCCACCTGATCATCCCCAGGAAGAAGCGCGGGCGGTAGTGCCATCAGAAGTGAAAGAACCTGAGAAGCCTCGACGACCATTAACACGAGCTGCTATCGAACGATATCGAAGAGTTGCGCAAGCATTGGAATCTCTAGAATTGCATAGAGGGAAGAGTATAAAGCGGTCATATGAAGAGCAAGAGTCAGCGCAGTATCGACCAGTAAAACGGGCCTATTTTGGTCGACCAGTAAAACGAGCTGATGCCGAACGATATCAAGCAGCTGCGGAAACTTTTGAGTCTTCACCTGCTTCGTATGATACACGGTCATCCGGGCCACTTGATCTTCTCCGCGAAGAAGCGCGTGCGGTAGTACCAAAGGAGAAGCAATATACAACCGATAAAAATCGTTTCATAACGAAAAAATCTATGTATGATATGTTAGATCATGAGATAATTAAAGATCTGAGCGATCCCACAACCAGGACGAATGTGAAAAATTTTTTTACATTTAATATGAAAAGAAAATATGGCGATAAAGTCTCTATTCTTTCAATAGATCAGCCAATAGGTAATTGTCACACCTATACGTTTACACGTAATAGAGAAGGGTGGTTGTCCGGGGATGATGTAGAAGTTATTTTAGCTGATAATGGTTATAGAGCCATTGCAACAGCAAAAGAGATGTATGTAGCGCCCCAAAAAGGTGATATTGTTATTTATCGCTGGAAAGACCCGCAAGATTCCACAGGGAAGATAATGCACTCAGGTGTTTTTTCTCGTAGAGAAGGAAATGAGTTCTATGTAACCAGCAGAAATGGACAATATGATGAGACTGAGCACACCATAGCATTTAATGAGCTATATGGAGAATGGACTATATATCGCACTGATCGCCCAAATGGGCGTTTTATAGATTAGTATCTAGCAGGGTTTCACTCCAGAGGGGGCCGGGGTCTCTTCAAGAGTCCAATTCATTTGTCTTCGTTTGATCGAATGCGACGGTTGCGCAACAACAGCACCCACCGTATTCTTCACAGTCGTACCATCCTCCACCCGCCATAGCTCTATGTGCCCGTCCACAATCAGGACAAATCGGAACAAATGACGGATTGACTTGGAAAAAAGTCGAGTTCTGTAACGAGAATACAGCATTTACCATTTGCAGCCCATGCTGACGTACACCTTGCTGAAAAAACTCGAATGCACCATATGTACGTCCACACTCGCACTTGAAAGGAGCGTATCGGAAGTTGTGGATGTCTTTGATTCCGAGTTCAGTCTTTATCTTCTCTTCCTCTTCGTAAGATATTGGCTTCAATCCGGTAATTTTGATCCTCTCCGGTGTCCAATACCACGCCTTGACTGCTTCGGCCTGCTGTCGAGTCAGATAGAAAGAAGCAGTGACATCGTTCAGAATGGTTGCCTTGACGATGGCGACCATTGTTTCATCATCGCCAGAGACCACAAGTTTTCCCCCCTTTACGACCTCGTCGATTCTCTGAAGCGTCGTTTCTTGCATGGAGCTACTCCTTTTGTCGGGATATTATCAAATAGAATTGGGGCATTTTCCCCTTGCCTCTCGTCCTATCTCTGGCTCGAAAATTCTGCCTACCTATTCTTCTGATAAATTCTAATATTTTAGGTTACTATGTGATTAAATTTAACATATTTATTTATTAAATGCAAGTGCTATTTTAACATTATAATTAATGATATTGATTTGCAAATTTAAGATTTAAGGTTTTGCGATATTTGAGGTAATAAAATAGCCATGATTAATAGGTCTTGTGTTGAATAAGTTGCTCTTTCTATGAGCTTATGTAGTGCTGGGCTTATTAGATACTTGCTCGATAAGTTCACAAACCGCTGAGCAGATAGAGCATCGGTCCTGATGGTGCTGTTTTAGTGCGGATTTGTATTATCAATCCGCTTCTTGCCGTGTTTTATGCTTCAGATGATTTCGACCTGGATTGGTTGTTTGGAGCATGAGACACGGCAAAATTTTTGTTTTGTGTGTCTATTTTAGGCGAAAGTAGCCGTGTTTCTTGTTTTGTTGTAAGATGGCTTTTCAAGCGTTTTGCCATGTCGTTGACAGGAGAGGGAATTTCTGGTAGTATAGCGGTGATGCACCCATAGCTCAGCGGATAGAGCATCGGTCTTCGGAACCGAGTGTCGGGGGTTCGAATCCCTCTGGGTGCGCTACATATTTTCAGACCTCATAAACCAGCCCCAAAAGCCAAAAGAAGCCCCAAGCTCTACTCCTGATAAGCAGAACTTTAGAGCCACTTTTTACCAAGTCTTAGTGTCGGAACGTAGTATTCTCCGACACGAACACATGTGGATTATGTCAATTTTCGTGTCAACACTATGTTTGATAATAGGTAAGTAAATACGTCTTCTCATTTGAAAGTTATTTTTAGTCTATATCATAGAAAAAGATTAAAATGAATTTTGAGGGGATAATTAATGGAAGAACAGATTGATGAACAAAAAAATGAGGATGATGAAGAACCAATACCGCAATCACAAATAAATGAGTGGATTGCCAGGAAGCGTGTGCAGGATTTAATGTCTGCCGTGATTTTTTTTATTTGGGGCCTGATAATAAATTTTCTGCCTGGTATATATCTCAACATCACAATTGATTGGATAAATATATTACTTCAATTTTTAGCTATGTTTCTATACATTATGAGCATTGTTAACTTGGTACGTGCATATAAAAATGTTTTAGAAAAACTGGACTCAGAAACTTCTTCATGTATATTTTTTATTGTATTTATTATAATGCTTCAGGTTTTTACGCAATTGGCTACGAATCCAGAAGCTAGAGTAATGATCGTATTTGCTAAAATAATGGTTATCTTGTGTTTGCTGCTAGTCGCTGCGTATTCTGTCCTTTTTGTATTTAGATTTTTCTATTATAATCCAGAAAAAAACGTGAATTTATTGGAATGTTTACTTTGAAAAACATTACCGCTGCAATCCTTGGAACAATAGCAGTTATTACTACAATTATTCAATTTATCCAACTGATATTGTCATTAATACCATTTAAACATTAATAAAGGAATAATAAGAGATAGATACGAACGATCATATACCGCTTATTATTTCCCTTTATTAACATCTATTTTCTTGTTTAGATCCTTACTCTAATTTTTTATTATTCCTGCCTTTTCCCTTTCTAATAAGATCCAATGCATTAACTGGAGAGAACTTGTCAAGATCCTGGCGAGCCGACCTGACATTGAAATCTTCAAGTACTCTTCTGTTACCTGGGCATTACTATGACTCGGGAGGCGAGAAAGCTTATAAATCTAATGTATCCACCGGAAGTTTGCTTATAATTCCAGTGGCGTTTTACAATATGGTAAGGTTCCTGAGCTAGTTTCTGGCCCTCGCATTCATGGTGAGGTCAACATAGAGAGAAAAATTTGGAGATATTACATTGGCATCTTCCTCATATACAAGCATACAGCAGGCATATGGCGCTGCTGAGCAACAGCAATTTGGGATATTGTACCTGCCACAGGAAATAAGCGCGAGCAAGCCGCTCCCGGTTGTTGTCCTGATCCATGGCGGCTTCTGGAGAAATTTTTATGGGCTTTCACTCATGGAAAAACCGTCTGAAGATCTCGTGCAGCGTGGATACGCCGTATGGAATATTGAATACCGCCGTGTTGGTGAAGAAGGTGGCGGCTGGCCTGGGACGCTTCAGGACGTTGGTAACGCTCTCGATTATCTCACTACCCTGGCCATGCACTATCCGCTCGATCTTCAGCGTGTGATCACGGTGGGTTCTTCAGCAGGAGGACATCTTTCGCTCTGGTCGGCGGCACGCCAGCGTATTCCTGCCAATAACATCCTAGCAGCAAAAAATCCCCTCAAACTGAGAGGC
>Ga0310811_10007397_pt1 | contig 14066 bp, 15 predicted proteins | sample YCmetagenome_FD_207642 | JGI IMG/M metagenome (GOLD analysis project Ga0310811, IMG submission 207642) | Soil microbial communities from experimental microcosm in Duke University, North Carolina, United States - YC | ecosystem: Engineered > Artificial ecosystem > Soil microcosm > Unclassified ... | reverse complement strand
CGACGTCCAGTCCCAGTCCCGATTTTTGGGGCGGCTATCGCATCGGCGACAGCAAATATTCCAATGCCGTGGTGGCGTTGAAGATCGAGAGCGGTGAAGTCGCCTGGTCGTTTCAGACATCACATCATGATCTGTGGGATTATGACGTGGCCTCGCAGCCGACCCTGGGGCGCATCACCTATCACGGCAAGACGGTCGATGCGGTGTTGCAGCCCACCAAGCAGGGCTTGCTGTTCACCCTGGACCGCGAAACCGGCAAGCCCGTGATCCCGGTGGAGGAACGCAAGGTGCCGCAAGGCGCCGCGCCCGGCGAAAAATTGTCGCCGACCCAACCGTTTCCGGTTGCGCCCAAGCCGCTCGCACCAAACCACATCAGCGCTGACGATGCCTTTGGCCTGACCTTCTGGGATCGCGGCAAATGCCGCGACATGATCAAAAACGCGCGCAACGAGGGTATCTACACGCCGCCCAGCACCCAGGGCACCATCGTCTATCCCTTCACCGGCGGCGGCACCAATTGGGGCGGGCTGTCCTTTGATGCGGCGCGCAATGTCGTGTTCGTCAACACCAACAACGTGATTCATCTGGTGACCTTGATCCCGGCGACAGATTTTGATGCCGTGCGCAAGGCACATCCGCATGAGGAAATCTCCCGCAATGGCGGCGCGCCTTTCGGTATGTGGCGCAAGACCTTGCTGTCGCCGATCGGCATGCCTTGCAATCCGCCGCCCTGGGGTCAGCTCCATGCCGTCGATATGCGCGACGGAAAGATACTGTGGTCGATGCCCTTGGGGACTACCGAAGACATGGCGCCGTTCAGCCAATATCTGCTGGGCAAAACCGGCGCGCCGAATCTGGGCGGCCCCATATCCACGGACAGCGGCCTGGTCTTTATCGGCGCGGCGATGGACAATTATCTGCGCGCCTTTGACGCCAGAAGCGGCGCGGAATTGTGGAAAGGCCGCTTGCCTGCGGGCGGGCAGGCGACGCCCATGACCTATATGTGGAAGGGCAAACAGTATGTCGTGATCGCAGCGGGCGGCCATGAAAAGCTGGGCAGCAAGCGCGGCGATCAACTGATCGCATTCGCCTTGCCGGACTGACCTCTTTGGCGCAATCTTGACATGATGGCCGGGCATGCTGGCCGCCAGATCGATCAAGGAGCACGGGAATGGCCATCGGCATGGACGACCGCCGCAAGGGTTTTGAATCCAAATGGGCGCATGACGCAGAAACGCGCTTTAAAGTCGAAGCGCGGCGCAATCGCGCTTTGGGCGAATGGGCGGCGGCCAAGAAGGGGCTGACCGGCGCAGCGGTCGAGGATTTTGTCGGCAGCATCATCGCCGCCGATTTCCAGGAAGCGGGCGACGAAGACGTGTTCCGCAAGCTCAGGGCTGAGCTTGACGCCTCGGTGTCCGACGCAGAAATCCGCGCCAAGATGAGCGAATCCCTACAGGCTGCCGTCGATCAGGTCACGAAGGACCCGAAATAGCCTTACCAAACATTCCCGCTAGGACGCGTGGGCTTCTGATTTCAGTGCCTGTTATCACGCGGCGGGTAAGGGTCGTTGCCGGGCGGGACAGTATCGGAATCCCGCCATTGGCCATGGCGATCTTGAATTCGAACTTCGCCGCCGCCGATATTGTGAACGATCTCTTTGGCTCTTCGCTCCGCTGCGTTTTGCGTATCGAATACGCCGCTTGCGCGTTCAGCCCCGGGTTTCTTCACCGCCCAGCCGTCAGGGTGGTTCACCACAAACCGATCATTCTTGCTCATGGGCTTCCTCTCCTCTGGTGGACCACCATGAATGAAAGGCCACCATGGCAGATACACAACATATGTCAAGAACATTTTGGCAACAATACTATATGTGGTATCTGCACTGATGAATTCTCTTGATGTCATGGCCCGCAACTGCGGGCCATCCAGATGACGCCGGCGCTGAATGATCGCCAACCCAACTGGATGGCCCACACTCCGGTGGGCCATGACAAAATATTGAATGGATAGTGCGAATTCGGGCTGCGAAGAGCGTTAGCCGAAGACGCGCCGGAAAATCGTGTCCACCTGCTTGAGGTGATAGCCGAGGTCGAACATGGTTTCGAGCTTGGCCGCCGGCAGCGCCTTGGACACATCGGGATCGGCCTTGAGCAGGTCCAGCAGATTGCCTTCGCCATTCCAGGCGCGCATGGCGTTCTTTTGCACCAGCCGGTAGCTGTCTTCCCGCGCCAATCCGGCCTGGGTCAGCGCCAGCAACACGCGCTGGCTGTGCACCAGGCCATGGGTGGCATCCAGGTTCTTTTGCATGCGATCCGGATAGACCACCAGCTTTTCGACCACGCCGGTCATGCGGGCCAGCGCGAAGTCCAGCGTGATGGTGGCATCGGGACCGATGTAACGCTCGACCGACGAATGCGAGATGTCCCGCTCATGCCATAGCGCCACATTCTCCATCGCGGGGATGGCGTAGCTGCGCACCATGCGCGCCAGGCCGGTGACGTTTTCCGTCAGCACCGGATTGCGCTTGTGCGGCATGGCGGAGGAGCCCTTCTGGCCGGGCGAGAAATATTCCTCGGCTTCCAGAACTTCGGTGCGCTGCAGATGACGGATTTCCACCGCCAGCCGCTCCAGCGACGAGGCCACCACACCAAGCGCCGCGAAATAGGCGGCGTGACGGTCGCGCGGGATCACCTGGGTGGAGACCGGCTCGACTTTCAGGCCCATCGCCTTGGCGACATGTTCTTCCACCCGCGGATCGATATTGGCGAAGGTGCCGACCGCGCCGGAGATGGCGCAGGTGGCGATCTCCTCGCGTGCCGTCACCAGCCGGGCGCGTGCGCGGGTGAACTCGGCATAATAGGTTGCCAGTTTGACGCCAAAGGTGGTGGGTTCGGCATGGATGCCGTGGCTGCGCCCGATGGTGGGTGTCATCTTGTATTCGAAAGCACGCTTCTTCAGCGCCGCCAGAAGCGCGTCGGTGTCCTCGATCAGCATGTCGGCGGCGCGGGCAAGCTGCACATTCAGGCAGGTGTCCAACACGTCCGACGAAGTCATGCCCTGATGCACAAAGCGCGCTTCCGGGCCCACGATCTCGGACAGATGGGTCAGGAAGGCGATCACGTCATGCTTGACCTCGCGCTCGATCTCATCGATCCGCGCCACGTCGAATTTGGCGTTCTTGCCTTTTTCCCAGACCTTGGCGGCGGCCTCCTTCGGCACCACGCCCAATTCGGCCAGCGCGTCGGTGGCATGCGCCTCGATCTCGAACCAGATGCGGAATTTGGTCTCGGGCGACCAGATGGAAACCATCTTGTCGCGGGCATAGCGGGGGATCATGGGGTCACCTGAAAACTGCCCTGAAAATCTGACCGGCTTCTAGCAGCCGGGGCGCTCCCGGCCAAGCGCCCGCCAAGTATTTGACAAGCCGGCTGCAAAGGCTTGGAAATAGGGGAAAAAGGGGAAGCCCATGGATCGCCGTTCTGTGCTGGGAGGTGGCTGTCTGGCGCTGGCAAGCGCCACCGTCGGGAGTGTGCAAGCTCTGGCCAAGGCAGCCGGGCGCATCAGCATCACCGGGGTGGAAAGCTTCGATATCCAGATGCCCGCGCCGCGCACGGGCAAGTTCGTGCCCACCTATCTGGGCCTGACGGCAGGGCGCAACAATGTGGTCAAAGTGACCACCAGTGCCGGCGTCAGCGGCTATTCCTTCCTGGGCGCGGTGCCGGGCGAGGCGGAAAAGGCGCGCGGCCTGCTGACCGGCGCCGACCTGTTTGCCGTGGACACCCATGTGAAGCGCGGACTGGGACCGGCAGCCGAGGAAGCTGTGTGGGACGCGATCGGCAAGATCGCCGGCCAGCCGCTGTGCCGGTTGATGGGCGGCGCCAGGATCGAACGGGTACCGGTCTATTTCACTTATGTCTGGCCGGTGCCGGAAGACCAGGTGCCGCCGCGCGAACAGGGATTGCAGGCGGGCAAGCTCAAGGCCGCGGGCTTCAAAGCCATGAAGATCCAGATCATGCGGACGGATTATCATGGCGATGTCGAAGCGGTGCGCGAAATGCTGGCGCAAGGCGGCGAAGGTTTTCGCGCCATGGTGGACCGCACCGCCGGTGCGCGCGGGCTTTGGACCTATGATCAATCGCTGGAAATTGCCCGCGCCCTGCAATCGGCCGGTTGCTACTGGCTGGAAGAGCCTTTGGCGCGCGATGACTATGAAGGCCCGGCACGGCTGTGCCGCGAAGTGGACATGCTGGTCACCGGCGGCGAAGCCTGGCAGGGGCTGGGGCCGTTCGTGAAAGGCCTGCAGGCCAGGACCTATGACATCATGCAGCCGGAGATGCGGGTCTGCGCCGGTCCGCTCGCCATGCGCAAGATCGGCGCGCTGTGTGAAGGCTTTGGCGTGCCGATCGCGCCGCATGCCGCCACCGGTTTGGCGCTGGCGGGACGGCTGCAAGTATCGGCCGCGATGGGTTCGGTCTATCAGGAAGTGGGCACCTTCCAGCCCGATACTTTGCCGTCGGATGTGAATGCGCCTTATCTACCCGTCCTGCATGACGCCCAGCCTTTCACCTTCGAGAATGGCGAAGCGGTCGTGCCGCAATATCCCGGCCTGGGCCTGAATGTGGACGAGAAGGCGCTCGAGAAATTCCGCGTCGCCGGTTTCCAGCGGCGCGGCACCAAGGGCATCGCGGATCGCTAGGCCTGCCCGATGGACGAGATCTTCCGGCTCAACAATAGCGTGAAGCGCGATCCCGGGATCGAGAGCTGGTTTTCCGCTTTTGCCGATCCGCACCGCCTGAGCGTCCGGCCCTGGTTCGAGCGCATGCGCGGCCTGGGTCCGGATGTGCGGGAGATTCTGCACGACGGATGTCCGGTCGCGTGTGTGGGCGACGCGCCGTTCGGCTATGTCAACGCCTTCAAGGCCTATGCCAGCGTCGGATTTTTCCATGGCGCCATGCTGCTCGATCCTGCCGGCATGCTGGAAGGTACCGGCAAGCATATGCGGCACGTAAAACTGCGGCCCGGCCAAGACGCAAATCTGACGGCGCTGGATGCGCTGGTTCTGCTGGCCTATGCCGACGTAAAGCGGCGCCTGGCCTGACACCGACCGCCAAGAAGAGGCGGCCGTGGCTGGCTGCTTACCGAGCGGCTTGTTCAAATAAAACCACTGCTGCGATCACCAGTCCCTCCGGATCGCGAAGCAATGTGAGCCTGCCGCGCGCGACTATGATCTTTCCGTCGGCCCGGCGCACGGGGAAGGGGCCCGGCTGCCCTTCCGCGGCGGCCTTTCCCGACGCCATGGCGGCCCGAAAGCCCTTCCAATGAGCCTCGCGATATTGCGGCGGGACGATCATGTCCAAGCTCTGACCGATGGCTTGCTGGGGTTCGTGGCCGAACGCATTTTGGGCTGCGGCGTTCCAGAAACGGATCATGCCCCCGCTGTCGGCAATCACGATGGCGTTGTGGTCCAAATTCTTGGCTCCATGGAGACTGGCGCCGGGAATTCGGAGGCGATAGGCGCGCGGTTACCCGCCGCAGTAGGTTTTTGTGCTGCCCATGTGAATTCTGGCAGCGGAAGGGCTACAGCAGACCCAGCGACTTGAAACTGGCATGCCCGCCGCGGCCGATCACCAGGTGATCATGCACCGTGATCGAAAGCGCCTTGGCCGCCGTCACAATTTCCCGCGTCATGGCGATATCGGCCTTGGAGGGCGTGGGATCGCCGCTGGGATGATTGTGAACCAGGATGATGGCGGAGGCCGTCAATTCCAGCGCCCGCTTGATGATCTCGCGCGGATAGACCGGTGTGTGATCCACAGTGCCGCGATTTTGCACCTCGTCGGCGATCAGGTTGTTCTTGCGGTCCAGGAACAACACGCGGAATTCCTCATTCTGCGACCGCGCCATCGCCGCCGTGCAATAATCCAGCAGCGCCGACCAGGACGACAGCGCGGGACGCCCCATCACTTTGGTCCTGGCCAACCGATGGGCGGCGGCTTCCACGATCTTGAGATGATTGGCGACAGCTTCCCCCACGCCTTTGACTTCCATCAGCCGGGCGCGCGGCGCCGAAATCACTTCGGCGAAGGAACCGAAGCGCGCCAATAGCGCTTTGGCCAGAGGCTTGGTGTCACGCCGGGGCAGGGCGGCGAACAAAGTCATTTCCAAGAGCTCGTAATCGGGCATGGCATCGGCCCCGCCATTCACGAAACGGGCGCGCAAGCGCTCGCGATGCCCGGCGGTGCCGTTGTCTGAGGATGGAGGCGGCGTCAAAGGGGCGTTCGCCTCGTCCACGGGAGTTCTCAGAGATAAGGCGGCTTGTGCCAGCCCTTGGGAGACAGAGTGAAAATCTCGACCCCGGTCTCAGTCACGCCCACCGAATGCTCAAACTGCGCCGACAGCGAGCGGTCACGTGTCACCGCGGTCCAGCCGTCGGACAGCACCTTCACGCCATAGCCGCCCAGGTTGATCATCGGCTCGATGGTGAAGAACATGCCGGGCTTCAAGGCGATGCCGCCGCCGGGCTTGCCGTAATGCACAATGTTGGGCAACGCATGGAACACCTTGCCCAACCCATGGCCGCAGAAATCGCGTACCACCGAGCATTTCTCCTGGCCTTCGGCAAAAGACTGGATGGCATGGCCGATATCACCGGTCGTGCTGCCGGGCTTCACCGTGGCGATGCCGCGCATCATGGCGTCGTAAGTGATCTCCACCAGCCGCTCGGCTTTCCGCTTCACGTCTCCCACCGGATACATGCGGCTGGTATCGCCATGCCAGCCGTCCAGGATCACGGTGACGTCGATATTGACGATATCGCCATCGCGCAGGGGTTTGTCGTTGGGGATGCCGTGGCACACCACATGATTGATGGAGGTGCAGACGGTATGGCGGTAACCGCGATAGTTGAGACAGGCGGGAATGGCGCCATGGGCGAGGACATAGTCGTAAGCCACCTTGTCGAGCGCGGCGGTGGTGACGCCGGGTTTCACCAGGGGCACCAGCAGGTCCAGCACTTCGGCGGCCAGCCGGCCGGCCCGGCGCATGCCGTCGAAATCGGCTGCTTCATGCAAAGTGACGGCGAAATGGGCCTTGCGGGCGGCGTCAAAAATCTCGGTCTGGGGTAGGATGGTCATCGGGCCAATATAATGGCCAAGGCGCCAAAACCAAACAGGAACCTGATGACCAGCAAAGGGACATGGACGGCAGCCGTTCTGGCGATCGGCGACGAGATCCTGTCGGGGCGCACCCAGGACACCAATACCAACCATATCGCCCGCTTTTTGGGGGCGTTGGGCATCGATCTCAAGGAAGCCCGGGTGGTGGGCGATGTGGAGGCCGAGATTGTCGCCGCCCTGAATGCCTTGCGTGCCGTTTACGATTTTGTCTTCACCACCGGCGGTATCGGCCCCACCCATGACGACATCACCGCCGATGCAGTGGCCAAGGCGTTCGGCGTGGGTATCGGCTACCACCCCGACGTGTATGCCATGCTGGAGGCGCGTTACCCGCCCGGCGAATTCAACGACATGCGAAAGCGCATGGCCCGCATTCCGGACGGCGCCTCGCTGGTCGCCAATCCGATTTCCGCCGCCCCCGGATTCCATCTCGGTAATGTCTTTGTGCTGGCCGGGGTGCCGATGGTGATGCGCGCCATGCTGGAGCAGATCGCGCCACAATTGCCGCACGGGCTCACGGTCAAAAGCATCACGGTGGAAGGCAATGTCCCCGAGGGAATCATCGCCCCTGGTTTGGCGCAGCTGCAGAAGGAGCGTCCGGACGTCTCTATCGGCTCCTATCCTTTTTATCGCGAGGGCCAGCCCCAGCCCTTTGGCGCGCAACTGGTGCTGCGCAGCCGCGACAGCGAAGCCCTGGAGCAAACCGCGCGCGCGCTGGAAGACATTTTGCGAAAACTTGGTGCTGCACCGCAGCGCATAAATCCGGCTGACAGTTCATCACAGAAGTGACAGGCTCCCGTAAAAATCACCAAAAGACTCATCAAGGGGGACTGTAATGGACATCAAGAAACGTGATTTTCTCTTCGGCGCGGGCGTGGCGGCGGCGGCCGCTACCGGCGCTTTGGCCCAGCCCACGCGCAATCCTGACGGCGGCTATCCGCCCGGCGTGCCGAAAGCCACCGGCCGCAGTATGCTGGACAGTCCGCATTATATCGGCACCGCCAGCAAGGGTTATGGCTTCAAGGCGAACTGGACTCGCACCCTGCCGATGGTTCCTTCCGTCGATCCCAACTACAAGCCGCGCCGCATCAACAAGGCGATCGAGCTGTGGGAAGACAATCAGGTCGTCGCCTATGCGGAATTCGGAGCGTCCGGTGCGCCTGACACCTATGAAGAAGGCAAGCGCATGGCCAAGACCTATTGCGATGCCATCAATTACGAAATGGAGAATGACAGCTTCAATTTCGACGGCCTGCGCAACTTCATGCAGGGCCTGGTCGATGGCGGTCCCACGCCGTCGGGTCATCGCACGCCGATGGTGTTCGTCACCCTGCCGGCCTGGGGTTTCGACGGTCCCTCCATGCGCGCCAATGTCTGGCAGATCGCCCAAGCGCTGGCGGCGGGCGCCCACGGCGTGCTGATCTGCGAGATGGAATCGCCGGAGGCGGCGGAAATCGCCATCGCGGGCGGGCGCTACAAATGGACCTGGCCCGGCGTGCCTGAACTTCCCATCGAAGGGGTGCGGGGCGCGGGCAGTCAGTCCTTCGCCGCGCACATCTGGGGCATCAGCCCGGCCGAGTATACGCGTGTCGCCGATGTCTGGCCGCACAATCCCAAGGGCGAGATCACCATGGGCTTCAAGCTGGAAAACCGCCGCTCCGCCATGGCGGCTGAACAGCTGATGGCGGTGCGCGGCCTGGCCTTTGCCGAGCCTGGTCCCAGCGACAATGGCTGGTCTCACCTGGGCTGGGATGCGATCCGGGGCGACCTCACCCAGGCCCAGCGCGCCGCCCTGCCGGCGTCCAAGCGGTTGGAGGATTCTCTGGAACGCATCCGGCTCGCGGCCAAGGCGAACAATGTCAAATGGCTGGGCAATGGCCCGCCCGGCGCGACTCCGCAGCAGGAGATCGATCAGGGCAGGCGCATGGGCCCCGCGGGTACTGAAGAAAGAGTGCAGGCGGACCGGCTCTATACGAAACGCAAAATGCCTTACTGAGGCTCGCGCTTTATTCTAGCTTCAGCGCTTTTGCCGCGGTGGTGAAAGCAGTCTGAGCGTCCTTGTTGTCGGAAAAGGCCTTGCGGGCATCGGCCAATGCCTGCTTGGCCTTTTCCGTTTCGCCCAGCACGGTATAGGCGCGCATCAGCCGCACCCAGCCCAGCGCGTCATTCGGATCGGCCTTCAGCCGCGCCGCCAGCATTGCCACCATGGCGCGGGGATTGGGCGCGGCGGCTTGTCCGTTCGCTACGGCTTGTGAGGTCAGCGCCGCAATCCGGTCCACCAGAAGCTGGTGCAGGGGTGAGGTCACCGGCGTGTCGTTGAGCAAGCTCTGCCACATCTCGATGGCGCCGGGGCGGTCATTGCGTTCGGCCCTGGCCAGCCCCAGATAAAAGCGCGCCGGCGTGTTGTGGGGATCGATCGCCAGCGCCGCCTTGAAAGCGTCTTCGGCATCCTGCGGCACCGCGCCGTTATTGGCCGCCACCAGTGCCTCGCCATACGCCGCATCCAGCGCAGGATTACCCTTGCCCGTGAGTTCGATGACCTTGGCAAAGGCCTTGGCGGCGTCGCGCGGATCGCGCGCTTCCATGTAAGCCTGGCCCAGATAGGTCCAGGCGCGCGCATCCTGCGGATACTGACGCACCCGCTGGATCAGATAGGGGATCAGACCATTGACCTCATGAGTCTTCAGGCCCGTGGCTTCGCGTTGCGCCAGATGCGGACGGCCGATCAGCGCGTAAGTGCCGCCGCCGATGGCGAGGATCGACAGCACTGCCACCGCCAGAAACAGCGCGCGTTTTTTCTTGTTCTCGATGCGCCATAGCGGCACCGCCGCAAAAGCGATTGCCACCAGTGCAACCAGCACAAAGCCAATGATGGGGACTAGGGTCACCGGGTTATTCTTTCTTCTGGCCTCGGTACTTGTTGCGCACCAGCGCCACAATCATGCCACGAATGGTGCGTGCCTCCTGATCGCTCAGGCCGGAACGCATTATCATGGCGCGTATGTTGCGCACCATGGTTTCGCGCTTGGCGGGCGGGAAAAAGAACTGTGCCACGTCCAGTTCTCGCTCCAGATGCTCGAAAAGCCCGGTCAATTCGGTGCGGGTGGCGGGAACCGCGATGGTTTGGCGGGTCCGTATTGCCGGTGTCCGGTCGGCGGATTTGAGCCATTCATAGCCCAACAGCAGCACCGCCTGTCCCAGGTTGAGGGACGAGAATTCCGCCGTGGGAATGGTGATCACCGCGTCGCACAGGCTCATTTCGTCGTTATCCAGTCCGGCGCGCTCGCCGCCGAACAAAATGGCCGTGCGGGCACCGGCTTGGGCGGCGGTCCGCAAGCGCAGGGCGGCGGCCTCGGGGGTGTGGATTTCCTTCAGGATATCGCGGTCGCGCGCGGTGGTGGCCAGCACCAGGTTGAAGGGCGCCAGCGCTTCGGTTGCGTTGGAACAGACGCGGGTATTTTCCAGAATGTCGGCGGCGCCGGAGGCCAGCATCTGGGCCCGGTCGTTGGGCCATTCGAATTTGGGCGCGATCAGCACCAGTTCCGAAAGCCCGAAATTCTTCATCGCCCGGGCGGCGGCGCCCACATTTTCCCCCATCTGGGGGCGGGAAAGTATGACGGCTGGTGGGGTCATTTGGCGCTTTGACGGACCGGATTTGCCGGGCTAAACGGGGCCCCGCTATAGCCTCTTCGGCCCCGATTTTCGAGCCCATCCAAAAGGCCCTCTAAAGGAAAGACGCGTCATGGAAAAGATCAAGGTCGCCAATCCCGTCGTGGAACTGGACGGGGACGAGATGACCCGCATCATCTGGGACCTGATCAAGAAGAAGCTGGTCCTGCCCTATCTGGACATCGACCTGCACTATTACGACCTTTCCATCGAGCATCGTGACGCCACCGACGACAAGGTGACGGTCGATGCCGCCGAGGCGATCAAGAAATACGGCGTGGGCGTGAAGTGCGCCACCATTACCCCGGACGAGGCGCGGGTGGAGGAATTCAAGCTCAAGAAGATGTGGAAGTCGCCCAACGGCACCATCCGTAACATCCTGGGCGGGGTGATCTTCCGCGAGCCCATCATCTGCAAGAATGTGCCGCGCCTGGTGCCGGGCTGGACCCAGCCCATCATCGTCGGCCGCCATGCTTTCGGCGACCAGTATCGCGCCACCGATTTCCTGTTCCCCGGCAAGGGCACGCTCACCATCAAATTCGTGGGCGAGGACGGCAAGGTAATCGAGCATGAAGTGTTCAAGTCGCCCGGCAGCGGCGTCGCCATGGCGATGTACAATCTGGATGAATCCATCAAGGAATTCGCCCGCGCCTCGATGAATTACGGCCTGGCGCGCAAATATCCGGTCTATCTGTCGACCAAGAACACAATCCTCAAGGCCTATGACGGCCGGTTCAAGGACCTGTTCCAGGAAATCTATGACGCGGAATTTGCTGACAAGTTCAAGGCCGCCGGCATCATCTATGAACACCGGCTGATCGACGACATGGTGGCCAGCGCGCTGAAGTGGAGCGGCGGCTATGTCTGGGCCTGCAAGAATTACGACGGCGACGTGCAGTCCGACACCGTGGCGCAGGGCTTTGGTTCGCTGGGCCTGATGACCAGCGTGCTGTTCACCCCCGATGGCAAGACGGTGGAAGCCGAAGCCGCGCACGGCACCGTGACCCGCCATTACCGCGAGCATCAGAAGGGCAAGTCGACCTCGACCAACTCCATCGCCTCGATCTTTGCCTGGACCCGCGGCCTAAGCCATCGCGCCAAGCTGGACGGCAATGACAAGCTGGCCAAGTTCGCCCACACCATGGAAGAAGTCTGCGTGGCGACCGTGGAGCAGGGCTTCATGACCAAGGACCTTGCTCTGTTGGTGGGTCCGGATCAGAAGTGGCTGACCACGGAAGGTTTCTTGGACAAAGTTGACGAGAACTTGAAGCGCGCAATGGCGTGATCTTTCACCCTCCCCTTGAGGGAGGGTCGAAATTTGCGCAGCAAATTTCGGGGAGGGGGCATGTTGAGATGTTGGAGCAATTACCCCTCCCCGAAAAATCCTCGCTATGCTCTGATTTTTCGACCCTCCCTCAAGGGGAGGGTGGGTTCCTGCTCACGCCACAAAATCCTGCGCGCTAAATTTGCAATCGATCTCATGTCATGGCCGGGCTTGCCCCGGCCATCCATGCGGGGAGAGGGGTTATTCTGCTGCTAGGACGTAGCGTGCCGCGCGGCCTAGCACCCAGAATGCAATTGCAGCACCAATGAACTTAAGAGCGTAAACTTCTGTAGCTACAGGCTCGGTCGAGCCTCCTGTCAGAGCGGTGTAGAGCGCAAATAGCGCCCAGAGCGCACATAAGGCAGCAGCTCCGCTCGCGCCCCAATAAAGAACCCGGCCCAGTCTTGCGGCCATGTATTACTCAGCCGCGGTTCTTTGCGCCTTCTTCTGCGCATACATCGCCTGGTCGGCGCGCGCCATGGCGACATCGGGATTGTCGCCGGATTTCAGCTCAAAGGCGCCATAGGCGAAGCTGACCGGAATGGTGTTGCCGTTCCATTGGATGGGCGAAGCCTGCAGGGTCGCGGCCAAACGGTCGGCCTTCTTCAATGCCTGCATCTGGTTGGCGTGGGACAAAAGCACGCCGAATTCATCGCCACCCAGCCGACCGACATAATCGCTGTCACGCACATTGGCGGTCAGTACGCTGGCGAAATGGGCCAGCACCGCATCGCCCGCAGCATGGCCGTGAGCGTCGTTGGTCTTCTTCAGGTGATTGAGGTCGAAATAGATCAACGAGGCCGGGGTGTTGTAGCGGTCGGTGACGGCGATGGTGCGCGTCAGCTCGCGCACAAAGGCGCGGCGGTTTAGGACCGGCAGCATGCCGTCCTGGTCGGCGGTTTTTTCGGCTTCGTCCAGCTTGGCGCGGGTCTGGGCCAGTTCGCGGCGCAGACTGTCGACCTCGCTCATCAGGCTCATGATGGCGTCGCGCACTTTGGGGGTGAATTCGGCTTCGGGGATGCCCAGAACACTGGCCGAGGGGCCCACGGACTCCAGGGCCGCCGGGCCGGCAGCCGCTTCCACCCGCTTGGCATAGGCGGTCTGGGCCACCGAACGGGTGCTGCGGACGGGGCTGTTGCGTTCGACTTTCATCGCACTTTTCCAATGGCCGCCTCACTTCGTGAGGCGGAGGGGCCATTTCTCGGCTAGGCAAAATTAGCCGCGAAATAGTTAACGAGGCCTTTAAGATGCCTGTGGCTCGCTTAACGAGTCTTAAAAACGGCTCTTTCCTTGGCTTTTGGGGTGCCTATACTGCGCCGCTTCGTTGGGAGCCCCGGTCTTAATGGCGAATCGAAGCAAACCTTCCGTTGGAATCATCATGGGCAGCCAGTCCGACTGGGCGACCATGCAGGCGTGCGCCCATATGCTGGACGCATTGGGGGTCGCTTATGAGACCCGCATCGTTTCCGCCCATCGCACCCCCGACCGCATGGCCGCCTATGCCAAGGAAGCCCAGGGACGCGGCATTGCGGCGATCATCGCCGGTGCCGGCGGTGCTGCGCATCTGCCGGGCATGGTGGCCAGCATGACCACCCTGCCGGTCCTGGGCGTGCCGGTGGAAAGCCGTGCCCTGAAGGGACTGGATTCGCTGCTCTCCATCGCCCAGATGCCGGGCGGGGTGCCGGTGGCGACCTTTGCCATCGGCGAAGCGGGCGCCAAGAATGCCGCGCTGCATGCCGCCGCCATCCTGGGCCTGTCGGATGCCGGTGTGAAAAAGCGCCTGGATGCCTGGCGCGCCAAACAGACCCGCTCAGTCGCCCAAAAACCGAAATAAGCAGCCAAAGTGACCAAGTGTCGTGGTTTCGAAGTTCGCATAGCCCTCGATATAGGGTTCTGCG
>Ga0310811_10007396_pt1 | contig 14067 bp, 12 predicted proteins | sample YCmetagenome_FD_207642 | JGI IMG/M metagenome (GOLD analysis project Ga0310811, IMG submission 207642) | Soil microbial communities from experimental microcosm in Duke University, North Carolina, United States - YC | ecosystem: Engineered > Artificial ecosystem > Soil microcosm > Unclassified ... | reverse complement strand
ACCGAATCTGATTCGAGCAAATGACCGTCCGCATTGAGGAGCAAGCGGCGGAATGTCCACGCGCTGCAGCTCACTCGTCGAAGCTGACCACCGTAGCAACGGCAGCGTTGGCGCTGTCTTCGCTGACGCTCGCCGGCGTGCTGCTCGAGATCGCCATCTTCTGGAGCGGCGTCGCACGCGCCCGTCGCTTCGCCAAGAATGGACAACGCTTCGAGCGGCGACTGTCGGCGAAGGGCGCGACTGTATTGATCTTGGGCGACAGCACCGGGGTGGGCGTCGGCGCGGGGCGTCCCGAGGAGTCCATCGCGGGCTTGTTCGCTGCCGACTATCCGGACGCCGATATCGTCAACGTCGCTGTCTCCGGGACGCGGGTCGCCCGAGCGATCTCCCAGGTCCGCACGTGCATCGAGGCCGGCCTGCAGTTCGATCTGGCGCTGCTGCATGTCGGCGCCAATGACGTCGTTGCCGGCACGCCCCTCACTCAGCTCACCATCGACTGCGACACCTTGCTGCGCGAGCTGGCCGAGCTCGCGGTGCAGACAGTTTGGCTGGGTCCTCCGGACCTCGGGCTCGCGCCGCTGTTTCCGCGGCCCTATGCATGGCTGATGGCGATGCGCTCGCGCGCGGCGGCGCGGGTGTTCTCGGCCGCAGCCGCTCGTCACGAGGTCGTTTTCGTCGACTTCTCGGCGCCGGCGCACGTCGCTCATTTCCGAGCGCGTCGCCGGACGCACTTCGCCGTTGACGGCTTTCATCCGAACAGCGCCAGCTACAAGTACGGCTATGCGACCGCCCGGCAGATGCTCGGCCTGCAAAAGCAGCCACGCTGAATCAGGTCATCTGGCCTAGGGTTGCGATCGTCAACGACTACGCTTTGCGTGCGGGTCAGGGCCGCGCGCCTCGGGACCTGTCGCCGGCTGGTTGCTGGTCCGATGAGGCGCGCCCGCGAGCAGCCGAGCCAGGAAGCTGCGCGTGCGCTCGTGCGTCGGACGTCCCAGCACGTCTTCGGGCGTGCCGTGCTCGACGACGACGCCGCCGTCCATGAAGGCGACCCGGTCGCCGGCGTCGCGCGCGAACGTCATCTCGTGCGTGACGACGATCATCGTCATGCCGTCGTCGGCGAGGCCGCGCATCACCGCGAGCACCTCGTCGACGAGCTCCGGGTCGAGCGCCGACGTCGGCTCGTCGAACAGCATCAGCTTGGGCTCCATCGCCAGCGCGCGCGCGATCGCGACGCGCTGCTGCTGGCCGCCCGAGAGCCGCGCCGGATAGGCGTCGATCTTGTCGAGCAGGCCGACGCGATCGAGCAGGGCGCGGCCGCGTGCCACGGCGGCGTCGCGCCGCTCGCCGCGCACCCGCAGCGGCGCTTCGATCAGGTTCTCGAGCACGGTCATGTGCGGGAACAGGTTGAAGCGCTGGAACACCATGCCGATCGCGGCGCGCTGGCGGCAGACGTCGCGCTCGTGCATCTCGTAGAGCCTGTCGCCGCGCTCGCGGTAGCCGACCGCCTCGCCGTCGACCTCGATCCGGCCGGCGTCGATCTTTTCGAGGTGGTTGATGCAGCGAAGGAACGTGCTCTTCCCCGATCCCGACGGGCCGATCAGGCAGAGCACCTCGCCGGCGGCGACCTCGAGGTCGATGCCCTTCAGCACTTCGTCGCGGCCGTAGCGCTTGTGCACGCCTTCGGCCCGCACCATCGGCCGCGCGCCCGCAACGATCGCCGCGGCGGTGTCCATCAGCGGCTGCGCAGGCCGGTGCCCGAGCGGGCCAGCCGACGCTCGACGAGGTACTGGCCGAGGCTCGTGATCGTCGTCAGCACCAGATACCAGAACGTCGCGACCAGCATCAGCTCGATCGTCTTCAGGTTCGCCGACGAGATGTTCTCGGCGGCGGTGAGCAGGTCGCCGCCCGCGATCACCGAGACGAGCGAGGTCGCCTTGAGGAGCGAGATGAACTGGTTGCCCGACGGCGGGATGATCACACGCAGCGCCTGCGGCAGCAGGATCCGGCGCATCGCCAGCGCGCGCGACATGCCGAGTGCGAGCGACGCGTCGACCTGGCCCTGGTCGACCGAGAGGATGCCCGCGCGGACGATCTCGGCCATGTACGCGGCTTCGTTCAAACCGAGCGCGACAACCGACGCGACGAACGGCGTGACGAGCGCGTTGGTGTCGAACGGGCCGATGTGCTGGAACAGCAGCGCCAGATTGCCCCAGAGGAGGATCTGCACCAGCAGCGGCGTGCCGCGCAGCAGCCACGTGTAGGCGGCGCTGAAGAGGCGCAGCACCGGGCTCGGCGACAGCCGCATGACTGCGAGCAGCACGCCAAGCACGCCGCCGATCACCGCGGCCAGGAGCGCCAGCACGACCGTGACGCGCAGGCCGGTGAGGATCGCGGGCGCGAACTGGAACTGGCCGATCGCGCGGTGGTCGATGTGCGGGTTGTTCCACACCGACACGAGCAGCGCGCCGGCGAGGACGACGACGAGGGCGCTGCTCAGCCAGAGCCCGGGGCGGCGCAGCGGCACGACCCGGCGCGGCGCCACGGCAGGCACGGCCGCGGTCTCAGATCTTGACGTTCTTGCCGCCGTTGATCGCCGCGCTGCCGATGTTGCCGCCCTCGAGCCCGTGCTTCTGCAGGATCTTCAGGTAGGTGCCGTCGGCGATCACCGCGTCGAGCGCCTTCTTGAGCTGGTCGCGGAGCACCGTGTTCGACTTCGGCACGGCGATGCCGATCGGCACCGGCTGGTACTCGTGACCGGCGACGACGTCGAAGACCTGCCCGTCGCCGGCCGTCTTGGCGAGATAGACCATCACCGGCGAGTTGCCGAGGAAGGCGGCGACGCGGCCGGTCTGCACCTGCAGGCGTGCGTCCGAAGGCTGCGCGTACTGCATGACGGAGATCGGCTGCTTGCCGGCCTTCGTGCAGGCGGCGCTCATGTCCTCGGCGAGCTTCACCTGCGTCGAGCCTTGCACCGTCGAGACGGTCTTGCCGCACGCGGTCTCGAGGCTTTCGATCTTCTCGGGGTTGCCTTTCTTGACCAGCAGCTTGGTGCCGAAGTTGAAGAAGTCGACGAAGTCGAGCACCTGCTCGCGCTCGGGCGTGTCGTTCATCACCGTGAACGCGATGTCGATGCTCTTCGCTTCGAGCGCCGGGATCAGCGCCGGGAACGCCATCGGCTTGAAGACGATCGTGCGGCCCATCTGCTTGCTCATCGCCGCCGCGAGGTCCACGATCATTCCCTGCAGCGTCGTGCCGTCGGCCGCGTAAGCGATCATCGGCGGGCTGTTCGTGAGCGAGCCGGCCGCGATGTCGTCGGCGGCCTGCGCGGGCACCGCACCGAACGGCGCGGCAGACGCGAACGCGATTGGCAGCAGAGCGCGGAGGAGGGGTCGGATGGCGATGGACATGGCAATCCTCGAAGTCAGGACGGTGCTCGCGGGTGCGGGGCCGCGATCGTACCGCGGGCATCGACACCTCAGAGAGGGCCATCGAAGCCACGCCTTCAGGCCCATCAAATTTGGCCATCGATTTCCGCTTGCCTGAAGGCACATCAGCGCTTGCGCTGCGTCCTCAACTCGGTTGCGCAGCGAGCTTCTCGCGAAGACGCGCCGCCTCGCGGCTGAGTTCCGAATCAGGCTCGCTGCCGAGGGCAACCGCTGCGGCTTCTGCTTCGGCGAGCGCTTGGCGAGCGGTGTCGCAATCGCCGAGCGCGCATTCGGCCTGCCCACGCGCGCAAAGCAGCTTCGCGAGCTCGAACCGATCATCAATCTCCCGCAGCAGCCGCTCGCCGGCACGCAAGGCTTCGAGCGCCTCCTCGATGCGTCCGGCGTGCAGGTGCAAGACGCCGATGCTGCCTAGCACAGCGCCCTCGACACGCCGGTTGCCCACCTCGCGGATGATGACCAGCGCCTGCTCGAAAGCAGCGCGCGCCGCGTCCGGCCGGCCACGCTCGCGTTCGAACACGCCGAGGTTCGCGAGGATGCTGCTCTCAATGTTGCGGTTGCCGATGTCGCGGTGGATCGCGAGCGCCTGCTCGTAGCAAGCCCGAGCGCTGTCGCTCTGGCCCAGCTGGTGGTACATCACCCCCATGTTGCCGAGCACGCCGCCTTCGTCACGCCGATTGCCGCCTTCGCGATGGATCACGAGCGCCTGCTCGTAGTAAACGGCCGCCTGCGACAACCGGCCCTGGTCGGTCATCAATGCCGCGAGGTTGCCGAGAACCACGCCCTCGTCGCGGCGGTTGCCGACCTCGCGCAGCACCTCGAGCGCCTCGACGTAGTGCGCGAGCGCAGCGTCGGCGCGGCCCTGTTCGTCATGCAGGCCACCCAAGTTGCCGAGCATCGGGCCTTCGCTGCGCCGGTCGCCGAGCGAACGAGCGATCGCCAGCGAGGCTTCGAGCCGCGAACGCGCTTGCTCGGGATGGCCTTGCTGGTGAAGCAGGATCCCCATGTTGCGCAGGATGCCGGCCTCACGACGCCGATCGCCGAGCGCTTGCGCAAGCGCCAAGCCCTCTTCGAGCATCGCGAGCGGGGCCGAGCCTTGCCCGCCGCGCCAAGCGGCCATGGCGGCGATCATGCACATCGTCGCGCGCATCTCGTCGGTCAGCGGGAGCGCCAGCACCCGCATCGCCAGATGACTGGCAAGCACGAACGGCCCTTGCAGCGCCAGCACCTCCCAGGCGGCGCGAAAGCTGCCGACTGCAATGGCGCCGTCGCCGCGATCGACAGCGCGACGACAGGCGGCGACCAGATTGTCGAGCTCAAGCGTTAGCGAACGGCGCAGGCGCATGCCGTCGGGGCCGGCCAGCGCGTCGATCGCCGCGTCGCTGCCGAATCCGGCGAACCATGTTCCATGACGCCAGTCGGCGCCGTCGCGGCCAAAATCGTCGAGGCGCTGCCGTGCGTATTCGTGGATGCTGACGTACATGCCGAAGTGCGGCTCGTCGATGTCGTAGCGGTGTGTTCCCGCACGGACGTCGGTGCGCACCAGGCTCTTGTCGACAAGGGCCTGGACGATATCGAGCGTTTCGGGTGCTTGCGGCCATTGCGATACGTCGAGCACGGCCTCGGCGGCCAGAAGCGTGAAACCGCCTTCGAACGCTGAGCATTGCGCGAACGCAGCTTGCTCCCACGGTGCGAGAAGCTCCCATGACCAGTCGATCGCGGCACGCAACGTCGCATGCCGCGCTGCGGCGTCGCGCGTGCCGGCGAGCAGGCGAAAACGGTCGCGCATGCGCGCCACCAATTGCGTCGGCGACAGCACGCCGATGCGGGCGGCGGCAAGCTCGATCGCGAGCGGCAGACCATCAAGCAGGCGGACGACCTCGGCGACGTCTGCGCGGTTCGTGTCGTTGAGAGCGAATGCCGGCTGTTGGGCTGCGGCGCGCGCGACGAACAGCTCGATTGCGTCGACGCCGAGCGGCAGCGGGTCGAGCGCGAGCGGCGTCTCGCCGCGCAGGTGCAGACGCTCGCGGCTCGTGACGACGAAGCTCGCCTCCGCCGCTCGGTCGAGCCATGCGCCGACCGTCGCGGGAGCGTGCGGCGCGACCTGCTCGAAGTTGTCGAGGATGACAAGGCAGCGCGCGCGGCCGGCGATCGCGTGGCCGAGCTGCACGCTGGGCTCGGCCTTGCCGAGCGACACGTCGAGCGCGATCGCGACGGCCCTGTACACGCCGTCGAGCGTGCGAGCCTCGCTCAAGTCGCAAAAGTAGACGCCGCCCGGCCAGTCGCCGAGCCAGGTCCGCGCGTAGCGCGCGACGAAGCGGGTCTTGCCAATGCCGCCCGGGCCGAGCACGGTGATGAGCCGTGCCTCGTCATCGAGCCGTTGAGCGAGTCGGCGCAGCTCGGCGGCGCGACCGATGAAGGCGTCGCGCTCTGCGGGCAGGTTCTGGCGCACGCTGCGTATCGGCGCCCAGACGTCGCCCGCGCGGACGACGCGATACGCCTTGGGGGTGTCGGCAGGCGGCGCGAATTCGTTCAGACCCTCGACGCCGATCTCAAACAGCTCGACGGGCAGCTCGATGCCTTTCAGGCGAAAGTGCCCGTGGCTGTCGACGACCGCGCCCTTGATCGCCGGATCGCCGAGCGCGGCGCGGGCATCGGCGCTGAGCAGCGTCTGGCCGCCCCGCGCGAGCGCCATCACGCGCGCAGCGAACGGCTTCGCAAGGCCTTCGATCTCGACGGGCTTGGCGCCGCGTGCGACGTCGACCGGCGCGTTCTCGCGCAGCGTCACGTTGCCGACATGCAGACCGACGCGCGCTGCCACCTCAAGGCCGCGAAGGGCCTCGTGATAGTCGAGCGCGAAGCGCGCAGCGTGGGAGATACTCTCGAACAGCGCGAAGAAGCCGTCGGTGCGGTCGATTTCCCGGCCGCCGTGTCGTGCCAGCAGCTCGCGCGCGCGACGGTCGTGCTCGACCCAGAGCTGCGCCGCACGTTCGTCACCCAGTCGCTCGACGATCATCGTGCTGTCGACGACATCGGTGAAGACCAACGCGTGCATGGCCATTGCCGGATTCTGACTGGGATCCGCTGCGCCGCGTCATCCGCAGGATCGATGATCCCGCTGCATCGAAACGAGACATCGAGTCAAAGGGTCGCTGGCGCTTCGGACGACCGCAGCGCGACTGAAAGCGCGCGGTCTGCCGATGAGTCACCGACGGCAATCGCGGGCCGACGATCTGAACCCTTGCAATCAGCTATCGCGAGCGCTACCGCCAGTTCGCTTCGAGCGCTATTCGTACAGCCCGGTTGGTGTGGGTCGATGCGAGTCTCGTCTCGGCGAATCCGGGGCTTTGGAACGCCGTCGCTTCGAGCTCGGCTTGAGCCAGCGCATTCGTGAGGGAGATTCGAATCCGAGACTCCTTGTCCAATCGTCTCACCGCAAACACATCCAAGGACCGCCTAACGCCACGATACACGGCCGTCTGATTGGTGGTCCAGGTCGTGCCTCCAGTCTGGAGTGAAAAGGCGATGCCAGCCGTAAATGCCGCAGATCGTTGATAGTCAAGCGCGACGGTAGCCGTGGTCGGAGTTTGAGTCGCTATCCGATTGTTGGGCCTCTCGACACGATCGACTGCGGACCAATTCCTGCCGAAATTTGCTTTGATGTCCACGTCAGGAGCGTCTGCCGCCCACTTCCTGACATTGGACTTGAACCCTAGGGTCAGGCCAGCAACCGAGGCGGGTCCCAGGTTTCGCGGTGACTGCGTCCATAGCCCGTCAACAAGGGATGTTTCTTCGACGATCACGTCGTTGACCCGCTGTAGGAAGGCCCCCACCGAATAGCTCACGGGCCTGTCGTTGATCTCCAATAGCGCGTCGACTCCCCAAGCGGTCTCGGCCCGGAGCTGCGGGTTTCCTACATAGTCCGGTTCCACAGGGCTGTTGTTATTGGAGAAGTATCGGCGAGGGATGATTTGGCGAGGGCTCGGCTGCCTGATGGTCTTGGAAGCCGATAGGTGGAGCTGACGATCAGGCGAACCCAACTGCCACGTCGCCTTTATCGACGGAGCCAGGATTGTCTTGGTGGTACCTACATCCACATCTGCCGGGTCAGCGGCGCGCATCCGGGTCGTCTCGGTTCTGATGCCTGCATTCACAAGCAGCGCTTCGTACGGCTGCCACTCGTCCTGTGCAAACGTCGCGAGGGTGTCGATGCTCGCTGAAAACAGGCCGCCGATGTTAGGGCCGGTTCCCACCAAATAGCGCACGTTCTCCACGACCTCCGTTCGAGTTGTGAGTTCGGCGTCATATCCTATTTTGACGACATGCCCGGGGCCCAGTAGTTCAATTGGCTGGTAGGAACCGCGATGAACGACGACTTGATCGGTCAGGCGGGAGTCGATTTGCCGATTGAGCAGGACCTCACCCGCGTCCGAGCTGCCAACCAGCATCGTGCTTCTATTGCGCACGTTCCGCGATGCAGCTAGCCTGAATTCAACTCTCGAGAAGTCCTCTAGACTGTGGACGACCGTGCTCGATAGCTGCCAAAAGGTCGTCGTTCCTGTCAGCTCGAAGTCGGAATTCGGAAAGGGCAGCAGAGAGTTGAATGCACCTTTCTGGCCGGTCCTGTCGGCGAGGTCCGACCACCGGTAAGTTGCCGCCGCAGACAGGGTCGTACGGTCGTTGGCGTGCCAGACGACATTGGGATTGACGCTCGCCGCATCGAAGCGAAGTTCGTCGCGCGTGGTGCCTCGATAGGACGCGGTGCCGGTGTTATCAGCGCGGTCAAGCTCGACGTGTCCATCTCGGACGTGAAGTTCGTGACCGAGTGAGTAGGTTGCGCCATATCGTAGGTCTGGCGTGCCCGCGTTCCATTGGCCGCTCACGTCAGCTTGGGGCCGATCGTGCTCGGTACCAACACTCACCTTCGCAGAGTTCGATTGTCCCGCCCCCGCCTTTTTCAGCACGATGTTTATCGTTCCCGCAACGCCCCTTGCACTCGTATCGGCGCTTGACACTCGAACGACCTCAAGACGTTCGATCGATTGCAGGTCCAGCGACTCGATCGCAAATCCGCGCGGCGGCGGCAAGCCATCCAGAAGAATCTGTGTGTATCCGGACCCCATCCCGCGCAGACGGATGTCGAGCGTCCCGTCTGGGTTGACGGTCGCACTGATCCCCGGGATGCGACGCAGGCTATCTGCCAACGTAGGATCGCCGAAGCGGCGAAGTTCTTCGCCTTGGAAAACAGTGCGCGTGCCGGAGCCTTCGCCCACATCCTTTCGACCGCTGACCGACACAGGAGCGAGCTGCTGCGTTGCTGGCGACGGGGGCGGCGGCGAAGTCCCTTGGCAAACTGCGCTGGCGCTGAAGGCAAGCAGGGCACTGCCCGACAGCCAGCGAGCCAAGTCGGTTCTGCAGTCCGGAAGCCCGGACGCCTCGCCGACCGACAACGGCCCCGATTTCACGGTTGCGCGCTACGCCACCGCCTGGGTCGTCGTCGCGCGACGTCGAGAAAGCGTCCAGGCCGCGGTGGCAGCGTACGTGACTAGCGCGACGGCCAGCAGGATTGCAGCGATGGAGAGCTCCCGAACCGGAACGCTCGACGTCGACCACTCTCGAATGAAGCCGACAACGAAGGCACTGGCGGCAATCGCGAACTCGGTCAGGATCGAAAGCAGCAATACTCCGAGCGATGTGCAGTCCTTGGGGATCACCTCCAGCGCCGCGCTGTACCAGCCGATGCTGAATCCCTGAAAGCTGATGGAGGACACGAGAAGCGCCGTTGCGGCAATCCACGCCAGCACCGATGGATGCTCACCAGTGAAAAGCCACCAGCTCACGATGAGACAGATGGCCAGGACGGCGACGACGTTCGCAGCTGCCGTCAGCTGCAGGGTTCGGGGGGTTCCGAGCTTGTCGGACAGCCGCCCCCAAGCTTGGGTGGCCGCGATGCCTGCCCAAACCATCGACGTCACAAACCAAAATAGCTTGTCTTCGCCGATGCTCATCACATCTCTTAGGAAAAAGACCTGAAGCGGGATGAGCGAGAAGCTCGCGACGGCGACGATGAATGCCAGAGCGCGATAAATCGGATCGTTCCACAGCGTCCGAAAGTCTTGCCGGAGCGCAACGAAGACGCCGCCGGTGCCGGATGTGCGAGTCAGCGGCGGGCCGGTCTCTTTCATCCATGCCACTTGGCGGGCCGAGAAAAATGAATAGAGGGCGAATACGACAAACAGTGCTATGAGAAATGTCCTGAAGTGCCCACTCGATCCCAGGACCGAAATGGCCAGGGCGATGAGGGCTGCGAACGCGGCCTGCACGCTCCGCAGCGTCGCGATGGTGGTACCGCGATCTTCGGCTGTGGTCCACGCCCGCATGATCAACGGCCACGAAACGTTGAAGCCGGTCATGTGGCAGATGTTGATTGCTGCCGCGGCGGCGAAGAACAGGAGCGCTGCAGCGGGGGTCGCATCGGGGGCCAACAGAAACGAGGCCCCGCAGAGAAGTAGCGCGACGATCCGGACATCGTAGCTAATGATCAAGGGACGGTACGCGTCGGAGCGATACTGAAAATACAGTCCCGCGAGTTGGAAGAAACTCAGGAAGGCGAAGACAGTCGCAACGTAGGAATACTGGACGGCCGTTACCCCGAACAGCGACACGGCGATCAGCTGAAGTACCGGCCCCGGAACGCAGAATCTCTGTATTGAGCCCAGCAAGCAATTGGCGATGACGGCCCGCCGGAGGAAAGCAGGGTTGCCTGACGCTCTCATTGCACTAGCAAGTTTGGCGACTGAGCGTGATGTCGTGGCGCCGAGGAAGGTAGTCGCTTATGACCCAATCGTAGAGTTGCTGATCGAACGAATTCGCTGAGCGCAGGGCTTCGAGATCCCGCGCGGTGAAGGAGAGCGATGGGTCGTAAGTACCTTTGTTCAGCACAAGCGTGGGATCCGTCTTCCAGCCAAACAGAGTCTCCAGACGCCGCCAACATTGCTCCGGTGCTTCGGAAACTCCGATGAACTTGAAGTGCCTATCGATGTTCAGCTTGGCTTCTTCGAGATGCGTTCGAGTGATCTGCTTTTGTTCCGTACCCGATAGCATCCGAACTTGATCGTTGATAAAGAGCAGTTCCTGCGCTTCGATCAGCTGTGCTGGGGAATAATTCAGGCTGGCAAAGTGCTCTGCTGCGGGATGTTTGTCGCGCCTCGCGTAGACGAAGTTGATTGCCGACAGGCATCTCTTCATGGGATCTCTCATGATCGAGACATAAGTGACCGGCCGCTCAACATGCTCGTGAAGGCCAACCGGCACCATCATTGAAACGGCTGCCAGCTGGTGCTCTTTCTGCCTTATGTCGTCGATCAGGGCCTCGATTTCAGGGACACCCGAACGGGTCGTAACCCCGAGTCCATCTTGCGAACGCAGCTTCAGAGTGGAGATCTTGAGTGCCGCCTCTGGAACGTTGTTCGCAAGTATTCGGCGCATCGAATTGGTAGCCGCCTTCGCGATCTGAATGTGGCAGATCAGGGCGCCGTTCTCTTGCGCACGTGTCATCGCGTCGCCTCCGCCGGGGCCGACTGTTCGACCGACGGAGGTGGCGCCGCCGGGAGGTCGACGTAGTCCCTGATCCAGTCACCGAACTCGGCGCGATACAGCCGCTGACTGTCCAGAAAGGCGTTCTCCAGCCCCTCGCGATCCTCATCGCCTCTCATGCCGAAATAGGGATAGTGATGGAGGTACTCGCCGAAGATGGCGATGCAGTCGATGTGATAACGGTTCGTGTGCAGTATGTGACCGTGCCAGAAGTCATCGACCTGAAACGGCGGTGGCAGGGGCTTGCCTCGATACTTGCGCCACAGAAAGAGAAAGTTCTTGTATTGTTTTTCTGCGAAGTCGAGCTTCGCCCTCGACCATCCGACGACGAAGCGATCGTTCTCCATCTTGTACTTCTGCCAGGAAAAGTCCATGTGAAGAATGTAGTCGCGGACCTCTTCTAGATCTTCGATGTATGGCACGGGCTGCGGATCGGCAGCGCTGGACACTACTACGGGACGCGGCATGGCTTGCCTCCCAAGGACGCGGCTCGACGGCGATCCAAAGGCGAGAAGTGGCTGTCCGAAGCAGCTCGCTTCTCGCCGGACTTCAACCTACCTCTCGATGCAGCCGCATACCATTGCGGCGACCGAGATAGGGTGTTGCGCCGTTGCTTCGAACTTGCGCTCTTCTTCGGACAGAAGCGCTTCCAGAAGTTTTTGCGCACTGCAGGCTTCTTGGGCCGGCGTAATTGCTGTGATCGTTGGCATTTTTACAGCTCCTGTGCGTGCGTCTGCGAAAGTGCAGACGGACCAGCATAGACACGGACTTATTCATGGGTCCAGAGCGCCGTGGGGGGATTTTTGGGGGCCCTATGGGCCCTCGGATCCGCTTGCCCCGAAGTGCGCCGATTGGAACCTGCAACTCTTGAGTCGACGCTATCGTGATGCAGGGACCGCTGGCGACGCTGCCACTCAGCGCGACGAAACGCACTCCGATCGTCACAAGGGTCGGTGGTCGGCCTCGGTTTGCGCGAAGGGCGGCGGCAACATTACAGGCGTTTCGTACGCGATCCGGGGGGCCGCAACAAAAACAGATAGATCACCGCGGCAGATTGAACTGGAGTCCAGACAGCGCGAGCGATCGGCAAAGCCTGCGCCGCCCACTAGGCGTTCGATCTGCAGGTGCCAGAGCGCCCGGCAGTCGAGGCAACTTGCGACTGGTCTTCAGCCACTTCGTCCGGCCGATCGACAGCCAGTCCGGGCGCATGTTGCGCAGGCGGAACCGCGGCATGACCGTTTGCCCTTCGCGCGCGCTCGACCTACAGCGCCGCGGCGACGCGTCCGACGCATCCGCACTCGACCGCGGCGGAGGATGGCCCGCCGCGTCGATCGTTGACGCAGCGTGATCCCCGCGCCGATGCGCTCGCGCCACAGGAGCTCAAGATGTCGAAGTCGAATCCGGAAAACCTCGATCCGATCACCAAGACCCCAGGCGCGCATCCGCTCGGCACCGGCCTCGGCGCCGCCGGCGGCGCTGCCGCCGGCGCAGCGGTCGGCTCGACAGCAGGGCCGCTCGGCACGCTCGCCGGAGGCGTCGTCGGCGCGATCGCCGGCGGGCTGGCCGGCAAGGAGATCGCCGAAAACGCCAACCCGACCGAAGGCGTCAGTGCAGACGAGGACCAGCCCGTCGCCGTCGCTAGCGGCGAGGCGAGCGACGGCGCTGCCGAGCTCATCAATCCGCAGCTTGCCAACGCGATCGCCGATCACCACCTCGCCGAGGGTCTCGGCGCCGGCGGTGGCGCGGTCGTCGGCGCCGCCGCGGGAACGCCGGGCGGTCCGGTCGGCATGGTCGCCGGCGCGGCGGTCGGCGCAGTCGCCGGCGGCGCGATCGGCAAGGGGACGGCGAAGCTCGTCGACCCGAACGTCGAGGATGTCCACTGGCACGATGCCTACCGCGACCGGCCGTACTACGACAGCGCGCTCGTCTACGAAGACTATCGTCCGGCCTACGAGCTCGGCTATCGAACGCGCGCTGAGTTGCCAGAGGGAACGTTCGAGCAGGCCGAGCGCAGAATCAGCCAGGACTGGGCGATGGCCAAGGGCGAGTCGCGGCTGACGTGGGAACAGGCCAAGCTCGCCGCGCGCGACGCCTGGGACCGCGCGACCGACTGAGCGGCGCACCGGGCGCACGCGGCGTTCCTGATCGCCGGGCTGGCCGGCCGGCGCGGCGGTCCGCGCCTTGCCGCTCGATCGCGTCATGACGTTCGTTGCGATCCTCGCGCTGGCGTTCGCGATGTCGACCGACGCGTTCGCCGCGGCGATCGGCAAGGGCGCCGCGCTGCACCGGCCGCGCTGGCGCGAGGCGCTTCGCACCGGCGCGATCTTCGGCTCGATCGAAGCGTTGACTCCAGTCGTCGGCTGGGCGCTCGGCTCGATCGCGGCCAGGCTGGTCACCGCGTGGGACCACTGGATCGCGTTCGTCGTCCTCGCCGGCCTCGGCGTCCGGATGATCCGGGCCGGCGCGCGTGCCGACGTCGCGGAGATCGACGACGCGGCGCGTCCGACCCGGCACGCGTTTTGGCTGCTGGCGCTCACCGGGTTCGCGACCAGCATCGACGCGATGGCGGTCGGCGTCGGCCTCGCCTTCATCGACGTCGCCATCGTCCCCGTCGCGGTCGCGATCGGGCTGACGACGTTCGCGATGGTCACGACCGGCGTGATGCTCGGCCGCGTGCTCGGTGTCGTCGCCGGCAAGCGCGCCGAAGTCGTCGGCGGCGCGTTGCTGATCGCGATCGGCTCGCTCATCGTCGTCCAGCACCTGCGCGGGCCTTAGGCCGGTGGCGCTCGCCGGCGGGCGTCCAAGCGCTGCGGAATCGCAAGTGCGAGGTCAGCCTGCGGAGGGACAATGCGCCGATCCGAACCGGGAGGCCGCGATGAAGGTTCTGCTCGCCGTCGACGGCAGCGACTACACCAAGCGCATGCTCGAGTATCTCGCCGCGCACGACGAGCTGCTCGGCCCGTCGCACGAATACACCGCGCTCACCGTCGTCACGCCCGTGCCGCCGCACGCTGCGCGACACATCGAC
>Ga0310811_10007395_pt1 | contig 14067 bp, 18 predicted proteins | sample YCmetagenome_FD_207642 | JGI IMG/M metagenome (GOLD analysis project Ga0310811, IMG submission 207642) | Soil microbial communities from experimental microcosm in Duke University, North Carolina, United States - YC | ecosystem: Engineered > Artificial ecosystem > Soil microcosm > Unclassified ... | reverse complement strand
CCCAGAGGGTGGAAGGCCCTCGCTCCGGCGCTGAACGTCGGCAAGCCCGACCCGAAATTGAGCCCGAAGAAGAAGCGGGTGAAGAAGTACAATATTGTACGATGAAATCGCGGAATGTGCTATATTATAGGCGATTTGAAAAAAAGGAATGGCAATGACCGAAGATGAGAAATACGAAATCGCTGTGCTCGCTGAGGACTATGAGGCCAAGCGGTTGCGTCACGAAAATCTCGGCTACGTCAATACAATGGGAAAGACGGACGAAGAACTGACCAAGCTCAATCTAGATTACCATATTGCTGACGCTGAAAAACGGGAAGCGCGGGGCAAATTGGAAGCTGCTAAACAGCGACTCGTTTCATCGCAGCCCTAAACGAAAAATAGCCCGGCCCTCTTTCGAGAGCCGGGCAGTCAGTTGGGAGGTTGATGGAGAAACAAGCCTCCATCGGCTATCAGCTTTCGCTGATCTCTAGGAATACTCGCCGTCGATACCTACGACGGTCGGGCCAGTTCGGATAAATCCGCGCCCATGCCGAAGATCCCGGACATCCTCCTCCAGATGAAGGATGCGCCGGTTCTGATCGGCTTGCGTAATCAACACGTCACCGATCTTTTTGACTTCCGTTTGGATGCCCTTCATTTCGGTTTTCATGTTGCCCACATCGTTGCGTAAGGTGATCATCACCAGAATGCCGCCACCAATTATCGATGCGATTTCAATTAAATTCCCAATCGTGATCGTGTAGTCGATGGTGAGCATTCAGCATCCAATCACCGACTAGGAAGACGCGGCCGGCGCGTCGGGGTCGACCTGAGAGGCAATCGCCTCAAAAGCCGTGTCTACCTGGGCGTCAAGCTGCTGCAAGGTGGCAAGCTGATCGGCCGTCGTTGCCGCGTTGGCCGATAGCGCCGCGATGATGTTCTTCACGGGCTGGTAAAGTGCGGAAACCTCCTGAATGATCAGGGGAAGCCATTTCACCAGCGCATCGATGATCGAGGCGATGAGATTGGCCTGGCTCGATCCGAGCAGCGGGAGGATTTGCTCGATCAGAGCAAGGACAGCGGTAAGGGCTGCGGTCATTTCGAGACTCCCGAGGTTGCAGCGGAGATGTTGAGAGCGTTGATCGCGGCTACAAGTGTGTTGTAGATCGCACTCGGCGCAGCGGTGTTGTTGGTGACATAGGTCTCAAGCTGGTTGCGGGCCGCCCGGCCGGCGCGAACTGCCTTGATGACGGTACGGCGGTTGTCAGCCGAACAAGCCGAGGTCGAAAGATTGGCCTTGCAATAGGTCAGATACTGTGTGGCCGTCGCTTCCAAGGCATCGAATGAGTTCGATGCCACAATGATGGTGGAAGGCGAAACCGTCGTTTCGGTCACAACCGAATAGACGGTTTTCAGCTTCTGCAGCTCGGAAGCGCACCCGCCTAGAGCCAGGGAGCCGAGCACGAGGGCTGCGGCAAGATATTTGCGCATTGGGTTTTCCTTTCAGGCCTGCTTGACGCCATTGAGGATGCCGGCAACGAGGGTACCGACAGCGCCGCCGAGCGTGAGAACGTCCTGGGTGGTGGATGGATCATTGAGGAAGGTTGCCAGCGCGGACTTGCCGAACGCGCCGGCCACAATGGCGGCAATCGACAGCACAGCCGTCACCGTCCCCGGGGTGAGGTATTTGGACATAATTCACCTTGATGTGATGCTTGGATGCGCGAGGCCGTCGCGCGGCGGTTATCCGATCAGGTACAAAGGCCAGAGCAGGATCATCGTCCAAAGCGGATTTTCCGCGTATGGCGTCTGCTTCAGGAAGAACGCGGCAACGAGGCCAAGGACGAGATAGACAGCGAGAGCGGCGAACACGTATTTCATGCGATCATCCCCGTTGCGTTCTTCTCGACGGAGGCCACGCGGTTAAGCCAACCTTTCAGGAATTTCGGCTGGTGAAGGCTTCGGTAAAATTCGCCGCTAACTGAGGACAATTTGGCGATGAGGGTCTTTGGATCTGCCGCAGCGATCGCGGCTCGGGTGATCGGACCAATCCGGCCGTCAGCCGCCACGCCTAGAGCGCGCTGCAGCAACTTGATCGAGCGAACCGGACCATCCAAAACATTGTTGTTGAAAACGATGTAATCCACGCCGGCCGGGAGGCTGTCGCAAAGCGGCTGCCAATATTCATCGTGGTAGATCGTCTCGATATCGCCTTGAGAGGCTTGCCAGACATCCCGGAGCGATAGGCCGCGCTCCTTGCGCCAGGCATCGTATTCCCGCTGGGTAATACCCCTTGAGGTACGGCCGCCGTGGTCGTCGGGGTCGTCTACGTTCCCACCTTCGGACTGCAAGAGCAGCTTTAGGCTGGGCTGGAAGTTGGATGCGACCATTGAAGGCTCCAAAAGAAAAAGCCCCATCCCGCCGATTCCCATTTTTCACATTCCCGGTGTATGCTTGAGAAGCATCGCCGGGAGATGAAAATGGAAATAGCGCTTTGGATTCTCGGGGCTTTAGTGGTTGCTTTCTTGATAGTTCGTCTTGGGCTGGCGTGGCTCTTAAGGAAGCCGCGCTATTGAAAAAGCCGCCAGAAGGCGGTAATTGCCGCTGGCAAAAGAAGGGAACCCCAGATGGATACGCTATTTGTCGCGCTGGCTTCGGTCGTTCCGATCGCAGCTTGCGCTTTTCTGTTTTTCACCAAGATTTAGCGGACTCGGCGCGCGGCAATATAGCCCCACGCGCCTGCGGTGCTGGTGGCAAAGCTGGCTTGGGCCGGGAGATAAATAGTCGTAGTTGCAGCGAGACTGAGGCGATACGTCATCGCGCCAAAAGTGAGGTTTGTGGCCCCTGGTGTAGATGACCCACCTTGGAAATTGATCCATCGGCCAGGCGTGACATCCATCGTGGCGCTTGTTCCGGATATGCTGTACTGAAAATTCGTCCAGCTCGTAGTCGCGGCAAGGTTGAGATAGGCTTGCGCGGTGACGTCCCAATCGCCTGCTGTCAGCGAAATAGAGGTGATGTTTTTAGCTGTCGCGCTCGTCAACGATACAGCCGAGCCCGCAGCAACTGACGACGATACATATTCGCCAACATAACCGGCCGCAGCACTGTCATTTGTGTTTGTGCCTTGAACGGCTACGCCGCCGGTTCGCTGTAGAGACAGCAACCCGCTCAAATTCCCAGACGTATCGAAGATGGCCCGTTTAACGCCATTGGTCCAGATCGAGAGCGGATGATTGGTCGAGGTGCCGACAGTACCTTCGCCGGAAAACACATTGAGGAAGCTTACGACCGTCCCATCCGTGGCCTCTAACCGCGCGACGGGTGTCCGGGTGGCCGAGCCGAACGCGAACCCCGCGCCGTTCATCACCGCGACGACATTGTTTGTCCCATAGATGAAATTCACCGGCAAACCGGAGGCACCGTTGAACCACGTCTCACCCATCTGCACGCCGCCCGACGTCATGCCGAGATGAGCGCAATGAACGGGAAGCGTGTTGCTGGTCAGAATATCGGCATCGCAGGCATCATACCATGTAAAGCCGTTTCCGGAGCTTTCGACAGGCGCTGTACCTGGGCCTGGGTGAAGGTCGAGGGCAAGCGGCTGATTGGCTGCCAAGGGCTGAAAGGTTGGGACCGGGAACGACAGCGTCGATAAGGTACGAGCCTCCAAACGATAGCTATGGCCTGTAGTGTTGGTTTCCTCGTAATGATCCGTAGTGTTGATAGCGCCGAGACCAGTGATGGTCTGACCACCTCCGGTAACGGCCCCTCCCAGCGTGAAAGCCGGCATCGTTCCGACAGACGATGGCGAGCCGAGTGCGCCACCTACGAAATAGGCTGCACCCGTGCCAGTTTCATCGGTTATGGCTGCGCGCAGATTGGCGCTCGATGGCGTTGCGAGGAATGTCGCAACACCTGTCCCAAGCCCGCTCACGCCGGTCGAGATCGGCAGGCCTGTTGCGTTGGTAAGTGTACCACTGGAAGGCGTCCCCAGCGCCCCACCCTGGAAATAGGCAAACCCTGTCCCGCTCTCGTCCGACAGGATCGTCCGCAACTGCGCCGACGTCATCGACGCGATCATGGTATTTGTGACTTTGCCAGCGCCGATCGCCGTGACGCCTGCGGCCGATATCGTCACATCGCCTGTGATCGTCTGGCAGATCGGATCGGCTGCAGCTTGGCCCACGGCAAGCTGTGCCGAGGTGCAGAGAAGAGAAGTGTAGCCGGTCGTTCCCGCGCCCTTGCCAATGGCAAAAGCATGGCTCGTGACCGTGCCGGCGTTCTGGGCGAGTGCCGATGTGGCAATAAAAAAGGCGCCCAAGGCGCCAGCGGCAAGCTTATGTAGGTGGTTCATAGAACGTATCCGGCTCCCGCTATCGGCCTCAGAAAGACGCTTCCCGTATCCGCCGCGATGGTCCAGCTTGTGAGACCACCCGGAAACTTATCGGCGCCGCTCGTTTCGATCGTGATATTGTGGGTGCCTGCGTCACCCTTCCAATCCGAGATCAGGACCGGGCAAGTCTTGTCCGACGCTAAAGGAAGCGTGAGCGTGATCGCCGCACTCGTACCCTGATCAACCCGCACGATTCCTGTGTTATTGTTGATGGTAACGGGACCGGCGGCGGTGATATGCTGCTCAATCTGCGATGCGCTAGAGATGAGACTAGACAGGCTTTGGAGCTTGTAAGAGTTGCTGTCTTCATCCAAAACAACGATCATTGCTGTTGTCGGATCGATGACAGGTTCTTCGCCTATCAAGGTGTAGTCGACGCCGAAGGTGTAGACGCCGTTTGCCTTCAGAACAGTCAGGAATTCAGCAACAGCTACTTTTGCAGGAAAGCGGACATCCATCTTTCCTTTGATGACCGGCTTTGGAAAAATCTTGAGCTTAAGAACGGGTGTCGTCATAGGCGCGCAATCCCGTTGATGATCGAAAGCGAGCCAGTGAACAAGGAGATTGTTTCACCGTTCAGGACGTAGACGCCACCTACCTCATAGCTGCCGGGCCGCAGGCATTCCATCGAGCTTGCTGGAACGTCAAGCTCGAAGATGCCGGTCGAAAGGATCGTGATCATTCCGTTGTCCGTTGACGCAGTGATGCGATGGCAGCGGTCATGATCTCGCACGACAATCTCGATGTCTGCACCTGTGAAGTCGATCAGATCCCCGGTTTCGCCATCGTTGAACTGGAATTGGGTTTTCCAGTCTGCATTATTGGGCTGAGCGCTGTTGAGGGTGATGGACATGCGCGGCTCAGAGCTTGATATAGGTTGTCACGAAAATCGTCGGCTGAACAATCGAGAACGGCGTGCTCAAACCACCATTCCCGTTACCCACGAAAACTGCAGAACCGCTAGCAAACGGTTGGCCGTTTGGGTTGAAGAGTGTGCCTCCGGAATTGCCGAGCGAAACCGTCGTTGAGTCGTTTGACCCGACCGTACTGAATCCCCTCGTCTGTAAGGCAAGTCCCGTCACAGTAACGGAGCCTGACGGCGTATAGGCCGGCAGGTTTGCTGTAATAAGCGTTTCGGTCTCGCTTGCCTTACTGACAGCTCCAATTCCGGTTCCGTTCATGGTTGTCGTAGTCAACCGACCGGCGGCTGAACTGCCCATGTCGTCAAAGCTTGCTAACACGCGGCCCCTGAAATCAGGTAACGCAATGGTCTTGTTAGCCGTCCAATCAGCCGCGGCTGATGCACCGCGCCCCCCAGACACTGCGAGGCTGCCGTCTGTATTCCACAGATATTCGAAAAGTGCTTGGCAATCTAAATTAGCGCGCTCGGTGGCTCCTGATGTAGCAGATCCGATCGTGCGGCCGTTGGCGCGAACGAAGCCAGTGATGACGCCCGTACCGTAGGTGGCCTTGATATCGCCGGTCGTCAGAATAGTAGTCGGATCGACCGTTCCGCCTCCACCACCACCGGACGAAGCACCGATAACCTGGATATTGTCGGCAACGAGCTGTTCAACTCCATTTTTGTCAGTGAGGCGTATCTTGATCAGTCCATCCGCAAAAAATAGCTGCGGAACCCGCGCGCGGGCATCAAGCGTGATTGGATTGGCCCACGGAATTGTTAAAGCGCTATCCTGGAACGCGTTCTGTGGCGTGGAGGTGGTCCCCGCCTCAATGAAATATAGCAGGCCTCCAGCTAAAGGCGCACCGAATTGGTCTAGCTGCTGCGTCATCGAAAGTGGTATAGTTCCAGCCATGTTGACCGTTCACCGTTCAAAGAAAAAGCCGCCCTTGCGAGCGGCGCTGTTGATCTACTGCGTTGGCGTTTTCTTATTCGCCTGGTTTCCGTGGAACCTGATTTTGATCTTGTGCGCTGCTCGTAGCGGGAGCTTGCAGCGCTTTCATGAAGTCCATCACGGTCGCATTCGAGCCAAAACCTTGCGCGGTGTTGGCGAGGTTTCGTGAGGCAACCTGAAAGGCTGCGATCGTGTGCGGCGTTGGCCGCATAGAAAGCGCAGCGTATGCCTTCGTCCATTTCGACGCGCTGGAAGCGCCTGCAGGGGCGGATAGAAGCTTAGCAGCGACCGACCCTCCGACCGCGGCAGACAACGTAGTCAACGGTGCCGCAATTGCACCACTCGCAAGCGCGAATAGATTGACGTTCTGAGCGGTGCCGGATGGATTGCCGAACCTCGAACCGATCTGCTTCAACCGCTCTGAGATCGTCATGATGTCGTCGATCGCTTGGCGCTGGGGGCCAGCATTCCCGAACAGGATTGTCTTGGCTTGTGGCGTGTAAGATTTCCACTGCGAAGCGAAGACGTCCGGCGAGAACTGTCCGGTACGTGGCGAGACGCCTAGATTCCTGATGATCGAGCCGGCCAGATCGCCCCGACCCTGCTGCGGAAGGACGTGCACGAGCCTGGCAAGCGTCTGGATATCCCCTCGCCCGCCGGACTTCGCGTAAGAGTTGATCGCATTGAACAGCGCTTCGTCCGTCTTGCCGCCGCGCCCCAGCACGTCGGTTGCAAGCTGCTGCATCGGCCCAATGCCGACATCCATCGAACTCGGCTTGGTATTGGCGGCGACCTCGGCAACGTGCTCACGAGCAGCCGCGGTCTGCCGGAGCGTGTCGGCATAGGCTCGCATGATGCCCTGCTGTTCCGGCGTGAACAGCCGCTGGGCCACATCGCGGCCGGATCCGTTCAGGAATTCGCCGATATCGCTCGCTACCTTTGCGGCTGGCTTGGCGTTCGTCCCTTCGGTCGCTTGCGACAGCCTGTTCCAGACGCCTCCACGAATGGCCTGCATGGCCTCTGGATCGTTGTTCGTGGCCTGGGCAATTCGGGTCAGGAGGCGCGAGGAGACGCCCTTAGCGCCCACCTTGCCGGCGCCGACGATGTAGTTTGCCGCCTCTTGCGGCGTGACTTCGCCGGTGACGATCCGCTGAACAAACTTTCCGGCGTCGTCCTCATCGTTGAAAAAACGCTGGCGCCAGCTTGCATTTGCCGACCTGGCCTGACGAAAGGCGTTAAGAGCCTCATCGCCGCCGCTAAACAAGGCATTTTCGAAGGCGTTCGACTGCCAGTCGTCGAATTGCCGCATGATCTGTGTGGCCGCGCGCCGATCGGCATCATTTGAAGCCGCAGACCGGAAAAAGCTCAAACGCTTGCGGGCCTGCTCGATGCCTTGAACGCTAACAGCAGCCGGTTGTTCTGCTCCGCTCGCCGGTAATCGAGATCCGACCGCCTTATTCGGAATCTGTAGATCGGACAGCCGCTGCAGCTCATCCATCATCTTGCTAGCAGCCGGCGTCAAATCCTTGTCGACGACAGTCCCAGCATCGTCCAAACCTTGCGCGACGGTCGACCGAACGTTGCGGATCTCGCCTGCATGGATCGAGGCATCCATATTGCCGGCGCGCTCATAGAGCGCGTTTTTGTTGGCCTCTGCGGCCTGTTCTCCGGTGCGCAGCCGCTGGATAAGAGCCTGCCCCATATCCTGGGGCGACATATCGCCCACGGCCTGCCGAGCCTGCTGAAGCGCGCCAGCGTCGGTATTGTCCAATTGCTGGTTTGCCGCGCGCACCGCGTTTTCGTGAGCTGCTTGAACTGCAGCATCGGAGCGCGCGGCAGCACTTTGAGCGGTGTTCCTTTCGGCCTCCGCGGCAGACGACAGATTGTTGCTGATCCGGTTGGCGACGTTGGGACCGCTCCCGGAGCCGTACTGATCAGCAACAGACCGCGTGGCATCTCCGAGATTGTCGACCAGCGTCTGCGTTGCTTTCGGGATCGCATCGCCCACGACCGGGATATTCCGCAGCCCTTGGCCGATGCGCTGAACCGCCGTGTTATCGCTTGCGATGGCCTGGGGAACGGCAACGGGACCAGCCACATTCGACAGACGGTCAGCGGCCGTTACAACCTCTTGGCCAGGACCAGCCGGCGCGACAACAACCGGACGAACCGGCGGCGCGCCACGGGATTCGAGCGCGGACAAGGCCGTGTCGACGTCACCCTTGGCAGTCTCGTACATCTTGCCTGCGTCAGGATGCTGCGGCGCGTAGCCCAAACGCTCGAGCACGGGATTGACGATGTTTTCGCCAACGAAGCGCTCGCCAGACGCCAAGAGATGGCCGCCCACGGATCTTACAGCGCCCGTCACAGGTGAGCTTAGCAACTGCGGGACAGCCATCACGGCCTTTCCCGTGGTCAGCAATCCCTCAATCGGTCCCTGCTCTGCCCGGTTCTTGACGGCGGCGATATTGTCGATCGCCTCGCTTGCAGCCTTTCCGACTTCGTTCGGGATGTCGGTCACGGCGTCCGAAAGCTTCGGTTGCGGCGCAAAGGACTTGGCGATCTCGTCGACGGTCGCATTCTGTTGGTCAGGCGATAGCTTGAGGAAGCTATCATCGACCTGAACGCTGCGGCCCTCGATGTTCAGCGTGGGCATTTACTGGAGGCCCCATCTGGTGCCGTTTGACGTCACATTCGGCAGGGAGGCAGAACCACCTTCGTTCCCAAGCAAAATGGCGCGCGTGGTGTCGCGGATGCGACTGTTGAAGTCCTTCTTGCCAGTCGTGTCCTCATATTGCTTTTTGAGTCCCCTAAGCTGGCCGGTCATAAGTTCCTGATAACCCTTGATCGATCCCAAAATCTGATCAGGCGCACCTTTGCCGAGGAGTGGCTTTCTCAGTTCCTCACGATCTGCAAGCGCGTTGTTCGATCCGATGATAGCCTTCGAAACTTCAGCGCCAACAATCGGCCCGACAGCCTGAACATTTGTGGGAAGGTCTGATCCCGTTTCCTGCAAATATCTGTTTCGGATCGCATTGATCGCAGGAATGTTTCCGCTGTTCAGCGCCAGCACGTATTTTTTCAGGGTTTCCAGGTGATCTGTCGCCACGTCGAACGATCTGATCGCGTTGCCCTGCGGCCCCGTCGAGAAATCCTTAATTGCCTTCGCTCGCGAAGAAAACGTGTTCTGATCGTAGGACGGATCGTATCGAGCTACCGCCGTCATAACCTGTTCCCGATGACCCTTCGTGATCGAAGTCGTCCTCGGGTCAAGCTGGTAATCTGCTATTTTCTTGATATAGGCTTGAACGTCTGGCGGTTGCGCCGCAAGCCATGCTTCCCGCCGACCAGTGTTCGGATCGATAGCATTCAAATCCGACGCTTGAGCCGGCGGCGCGGCATTTTGCGGCTGGTTTGGAGCGGCGGCAACCGGCGTAACCGGCGCATTCGGATCCGCGCTGGCCGTTTGCGGGAATGCGCCGCTGAAACGGTCAGCGAAGGTCGTGGGCTGGCCTGCCGGTGATGCCGCAGCCAGAGGCGTTGCCGATGCGGGAGGCGCTGTAGGAGTCGGTGGCGCGGCTGGGGGGCCGTTTGGTGCCGCTACGGGCTGTTGAGGCTGGCCGGACTGCGGAAGCGCTTGGGGGTCAACCACGCTATAGCCGTTCGGGGAATTGGGCGAGCGCACGAGGAATTTAGTGCCGCCAAGCGTCTCGATCGGCACAGGCTTGGCGGGAACAGCCGCCGCCTTCGCTGCCGCTACGCTGGCGATATAGTTCGGATCAGCCGGACCAATCGCACGATAGCCGCCGGGTGCCGAGGGATCTTTGACGAAATTGTCCGGCGTGGGATCGAGTTCGTTCGCCAATCGAGCTTTCGAGATCGAAAGCATCGAGTTCTGGTAAGTGTGGTTGAATGCGTCATTCGCCGCGGCGCGCGCGTTCTCGATCGCCTGCTGGTGCAAGGTGTCTTCGTGGTTCTGGCGCTGGGCGATGATAGCCGCGGCCTGCGGGTCGACTTGGGCCAACCCGAGAATAGCTTTTCCGTAATCGATCTTGCCATCAGGGCCCGGCGTGGTGGCCGCGGCAAAAGCATCCTTCTTCGCCTGCGCAACCCGGTTGGCCTGAATGGTATCACCCAGACCCGACAACATCGAATAGAAGTTGACTTGGGGGATCGCGATGTCGACCATTTAAGCGGCCTTTGCGGCTGAAGGCGCATAGCCGCCGACGCCAGTAGCCTTTAGCGCCATGTTGCCAAGTCCGGTCAGCGCGCTCCAGAAGTTCGACGATGCCTGATAGGGAGCGAGATCGCCCTGAGCCGTGGCATTTCCGGCGCCGACGTCCGCATTGTAAGTGTTCTGCGCCTCTTGCCCGGCCAAAGCCGTATCGGTCGTGGCGTTACTACCCAGAACGCCAGCACCGCCAGCCACCGCGCCTTGATTGGCGCCGAGATAAGGCGCGAGCGAGTTCACATAGTTCGAATATTTTTGATTATCGTAATCGCTGGCGAACTTGATTTCATCTGCGGTGTTGTTGCCGCCACCCAGATTGCCAGCCGCCGCATTCGTCCGCATCACCTGATCGATGCCGGTCGTGAGACCCCCATTGTAGCCAGGATCCGCCTGGTAGATCGCTTTCGCTCGATCGAGACCGGCCGCACCATTGACGCCCGTGGCATCGGCATAGGCCTGAGACCCTGCACCAGTCGAGCTGATGAGGCTAGCGAATGGAGCATACGCCTGCCCGTAGATATTATTCGCATTCGTCTGCGCGCTGCCGAGCGTGGCATTCGCGTCTGTTGCGCCAGTCCTATACCCTTGGGCTGCATCCTGCGCGGCTTTTTCGGCGTCAGAGGATGAAAACAGGTCGGTGAAAATATTGCCCATCAGTTAGCTCCAGCCTTCCATAGGCCTGTGGTCGAATTAAACACTGGCACTTGTCCGTTTGTCGGCGCTGTCGGATCGACATCGGCCAAATCAATCAAGCCGAGCCGCTCAAGCCCCTTGAACAGGTCATAGCCGTCCGGCGTCAGCCGTCCTGTCTTGGGATCGACCACAACCACGTCAGGGGGTGGCATCCGAAATTTAGCCATCAGATCGCCCTAGGATCGTCGGACATGGTGCCAAACAAGAAGCCCGCATAGACGGACGATGAAACATCAAGCCGCCAGCGGCGCCCCTGCCACGATGTACGGCCCGTACAGGACACGAGCGAGATAAGCTGCTTCGATTCCGACTGCCGGCCGAGCTTCCGAATGATCGGATTGCTCCATGTCAATCCGCCGTCATCCGACCAGCTCACCTCGACGTCAGGATCGGTCTGATCTGGGTCGCGTCCTGTTGCGATGCCGACACCGGTGACGAAATAGAAGTCCGCGCGCCCAACGACAGTCCCGCCGGGGAAATTCATCACCGGGCCGCTCTCGATCCGAAGTCTTAGCGGATTTCCAACCTCATCATTCGCGGAGGTCAGGATCTGCTGCAGATTTCCGGTTTGCGTATCGCCGGTCAGCCACATCGAATAGGCGTTGATCGCGCCTGAGATACGCGAGCGGTTCTGCAAATAGCTGTCTCGCTGGAACCATTGCGAGGTCGAGATATCGAGCACCCACGTCCACGCTGGGCATGAAAGCTGCCAGAACGCATGCCCGCGTGCCATATAGCTGGTCGCTTCCAGCGTCGTCTTGTCGGTAATGGCCTCGATCAGTCCATCCAGATCAGGCGTTGATACTTTGGTCGGCGTGTACCCTTCTAGGGCATATACGCAATTATCGTCTCCGACGAAGATCGGGCCCCGCGAAAAACCATCCTCATAGCCAGAGACGCAGTAAGGGCCAGCGAGACCCCGCGGAATGACATTGCTGCGCGCGAAGGGGAACGGAACGGTAGCAGCATCCGTCCAAACCTCGATCGTCTCGTTGCCCATGAACAGGAGTCGGCCGCCCCACGCGACCACCCGAACTAGACCGTCCGGCTTGGCCTCAGCCTTGCCGAACGAGAGCGAATTGACCGAGGTCGAGTTCAGATCGGTTGCGAAGGCGCGCCCGTCGCCGGTCGTAAACACCAGATATCCGTCGAGGAAATCGACCGAATTGACCGACGGCAAATCAGCATCGGGATAGGAGTTCGTGACAGTCGATTCCGTGAATACCGCGATATTGCCATCGGGATCGACAAACACCCTATCCGGCGTCGTGTTATTGTTGGCGGCGAAGAAGCCGCGCTTGGTTCCGTTCAGATTTCCGATGTTGGTCGACGCGCCGCCGGCTGAACTCCATTTCTCGAGCTTGCCGCTGAATGCCACATAAAGCACGTCATTGACGACAATCGAGCCGCGATAGCCTGAGCGCGCCGATGTGCCGAAATTCGAGAGCCCAGGCCCCCGGCGAATAATGGTCTTGTTCGGCGCCTGATCGCCAAGCTGATCGACATAGCCGTTGATGATCCGGCCGCCCGACTCCTGCGATTTGGCACCTGGTGCGGTCTGAACCGGAAACGGGATAGGCTTTTTCAAAAGAAGCCACCCCGATAGATCCAGCGGCGATGAGTGACAGCCGGATCGACGCGCAAGGTTCGCAGCGTCCGCGCCGGCGCGGCCAAGGTGCGCAGCTTCTGTTCTGCTAGCGTTGCTAGCGCCTGCAGCTTCTGATCAGCCGGAAGATTGAAGGCAGCACATGCTGCATTTGCGATGTAGGAAGCGACGGACAGAAACGCGCTATCCTCGATCGCGCCGTCTGACGGCCCCTGTGTGCCCGCATCCTGCACATAGTAGATATCAAGCTCGGCCAACTCGGCTATTGCCGGATCGACGATGGTATCCATCTTCTGCACCAGATCAGCGTCGATCGACTGTCCCTCGGCGATGACACCAAGGTTGGTCAGGCACTGATTGATGAGTTCGGCGCGGGTTTTTGACACGGATCAAGCCTTGTCGGACTTCTGGTCCGGCTTGGTCTCGGCGTCTTCCATCGCAGCGGGGCTATCGTAATAGCCCTTCGGCAGGCTTTCACCTTCCTTGAGGTTAAATATTTTGGCATCTTTCTTGGAATAGCCCCACGTCGGAACGGTATTGGATTCGGCCATGCTCAACTCCTGATGAAAAGAAAAGGGACGGCCCATAGGCCGCCCCTTGTGTGCGGTTAGCCGCCGGAGGTTCGAACCGCCAAGCGGCGGTCAATGGTCTGGAGGCCGTAGAGAACGTCGCACCGCCAGGTACTCACGTCGTTCACGCCGTCATAGAACGGAATGATTCGAACGCTGATGCCGTTCTTGCTCTGCCGCGAGCAGTCAACGGCACCCGGAGGGCGAACCATCGGCACCATCGCCAACGCGAAGGCGTTCTTGTGGAACGTCAGCGAAGGCGTGTAAGCAGTGCTCGCAGTGCCAACGAAGGTCAGCGCAGCGTTGTCAGCGGGTGCCCCGGAAACGTTCTGGAACGCGCCCGATGAAACGATCTGAGGCGCAATCGTCAGGGTCAGGTTGCCCGATCCGTCACTGTTCAGGGTCGAAGCAGCATCGACCACAAACTGTTTCAGGATCGAAAGCGGAGCCTTGGTGACCGGATTGACATCATAAACTCCTGCGATCGTAAACACGTCGCCAATGTTGACGCGCTGGGCCGCAGCAGCGGTCCAACCGTCCGTGATCAGAGACTGCGTATTGACGCCGGTCAGATCGTAGGTGGTGTTCTGGTTGGCGCCATTGACCAGCGGAGTACCACCCAACGGTCCAACCGTGTGCGTTGGGACGTTCTGCGCCATGAACGTATTCAGGCCGGCGACATTGCCAACCTTGCCGGACTTGAACGCTTGCTGAACAAGCTGCGGATTGAACAA
>Ga0310811_10007394_pt1 | contig 14068 bp, 10 predicted proteins | sample YCmetagenome_FD_207642 | JGI IMG/M metagenome (GOLD analysis project Ga0310811, IMG submission 207642) | Soil microbial communities from experimental microcosm in Duke University, North Carolina, United States - YC | ecosystem: Engineered > Artificial ecosystem > Soil microcosm > Unclassified ... | reverse complement strand
AGACCTACCAGGTCCCCGGTATTTCCTCTGAAATGTCCTTCCTGGAAATGTTCGACGTACTCAACGAACGGCTGGTGGCGGAAGGGAAGGAACCGATCGCGTTCGATCACGACTGCCGCGAAGGGATTTGCGGGATGTGCTCGATGCACATTAACGGTAAACCCCACGGCCCCTGGCACGCGACTACCACCTGCCAGCTCCATATGCGGGCCTTCAAGGACGGGGACACCATCGTGGTGGAGCCCTGGAGGGCCAAGGCCTTCCCCGTGGTCAAGGACCTCGTGGTGGACCGCAGCTCCTTCGACCGGATCATCCAGGCCGGGGGGTATATCTCCGTCAACACCGGGAACGCCGTCGACGCCAACGCCATTCCCATCGACAAACAGAACGCCGACGACGCCTTTGCCGCCGCCGCCTGTATCGGTTGCGGAGCCTGCGTAGCCGCCTGTAAGAACGCTTCCGCGATGCTCTTCGTCTCCGCCAAGGTTTCCCACCTGGCGCTCCTGCCCCAGGGCCATCCCGAGCGCAAGACGCGGGTGGCGGCGATGGTGGCGCAGATGGACAAGGAAGGGTTTGGCGGGTGTACGAATACCGGGGCCTGCGAGGCGGAGTGTCCGAAGGAGATTTCGCTGGTCAATATCGCGCGGCTCAACCAGGAATATATGCGCGCGGGGTTTGCTTCTGAGTAGGCGCCCCGCCCCCGCGGGCTTCACAAGTCAATAACTATGCGCTTTCCCGGGAATTGCCTAACTTAGTGGGACCCAAAGCGTCACCGTTGCGAAGATTACTCTGCCTCTGGCTACTGATCTTGGCCGGTATCGGCGTCTCGAGGGCCCAGGTTATAAAATCCATATCCTCCAACTGGCGTACCAAGATGATTCCTGTTCGCCCGGATACGGTGAGCTTGGACTCTATGAGCGTCGTACCGGGTACGCTCGTATTGGAGGGCGTGGATACGGGGGCGTATGGCTTCAACGCCGCGCAAAGCCGGCTTTGGTGGAAGCGGCGGCCGACGACAGACAGCGTTAAGGTATCCTACCGCGTTTTCCCCTTCGCTTTTCAGCAACCCCTCTACAAGTACCGATACGACAGCGTTTCCCGCTTCATGGTGGTCTCGCCTTATTTCCGCCGGCGGCCGGACGACGACATGACCAATTTCAATTTCGGGAACATCACCTATAACGGCAGCTTTGGACGGTCGCTGTCCTTCGGCAACAACCAGGACGCCGTCGTCAATTCGTCCCTCAACCTCCAGATCAACGGCATCCTGGGCGACTCGATCGAATTGTCCGCCGCCATCACCGATAACAACCTCCCCATCCAGCCCGACGGAACCACCGCCCAGCTTAACGAATTCGACAAGGTCTATATCCAGTTCCGCAAGCACGGCTGGCAGGTCGCCCTCGGTGACATCGACATCCGGCGCAGCGAAGGGGACTATTTCACCTTTTTCAAACGCCTCGAGGGCGTCTCCGTGGAAGACAAGTCCCGCACCAACCACTTCATCGCCAGCGGCGCCATTTCCAAGGGCATCTTCGCCCGCAACGTGTTCGAAGGAGAGGAGGGCAACCAGGGCCCCTACCGGCTCCAGGGTAACAACAACGAAGCCTACTTCGTCGTCCTGGCGGGGACCGAAAAGGTTTTTATCGACGGCGTCCAGATGCAGCGGGGCGAGGACCAGGACTATGTCATCAACTACAACACCGCGGAGATCACTTTTACCGCCAAACGGATGATCTCCAAGGACCAGCGTATCCAGGTGGAGTTCGAGTACGCCAACCAGAACTACCTCAACACGCAGCTGCTGTTGGGGGACGACATGGATTTCGGGTCGCGGCTACACGTCCGCGCCAACTACTATTCGAGCACCGACGCCAAAAACAGCCCGCTCAACCAGGTGCTTACCGCGGGGCAGAAACAGTTCCTGTCGCAACTGGGTGACAGCGTACAGAACGCGTACTATCCGAGCGCCACGCTCGACACCTTTAGCGCATCGGCCGTGATGTACGCGCTACGGGACAGCGTGGTAGGCGGGGTGCGCTACGACTCCGTTTTTGTGTACTCCACCAACCCCGACTCCGCCGTATACAACGTCGGCTTTACTGATATGGGTCTGGGGAATGCCGACTATGTCCTCGTCGGTCAATCCGCCAACGGCAACGTCTATCAGTGGAGCCCGCCCCTAAACGGCGTGCACACAGGCGAATATGCGCCGGTGGTGCTGCTGATCGCGCCAAAAAAACAACAGGTCATCAGCGCCGGCGCCACCTATAAGCTCGACCGGCATACGACGCTCAACGGCGACTGGGCGCTCAGCGACTACAACCCCAATACCTTCTCCCATAAACGGGCGGATGAGATCGGCATGGCCGGGAAGATCGGCCTCGTCCGCGAGCAGGCCCTCAACCCGAACCTGAACGTCGCGACCAACGTGTCCATGGAATGGGTCAACCAGAACTTCACCCCCATCGAGCGTCTCCGCAGCCCCGAATTCTACCGCGACTGGGGGCTGCCGCTGGTGGTTACCCCGGCCTCCGAGCGGCTGGGCATGGCGGGGATCGGGTTCACCGGTAAAACGACGTCGATCAGGTACGACGTCCGCTATTTCACCCGGTCGACCGGTTATTCCGGCGAGCAAAACGTCCTTACGCAGACGTTTAAGCAAAACGGCTGGAGCTGGAACGCCCAGCTCAGCCTCACCACCTTTGACAGCACCTTCAACCGGGGCATGTACTGGCGGCCAACCCTGGAGCTGAGCAAGGTCCTCGAGGATATGGGCAAGGTCACCGTCGGCGGCAAATACAGCCTCGAAAAAGACGCCATCCTCAACCGCGCCGCCGATTCGCTCGACGGCACCAGCTATGGCTTCGACACCTGGCAGGTCTACCTCCGTTCCCCCGAGGGCAAAAAGCGCTGGGGCCTCAGCTACACCGACCGCAGCGACCGCGCCCCCGAAGGCCGCGACCTCGTCACTACCGACCAAAGCCACACCATCAACGGCTATTGGGAATGGACGGCGAACCTCCACCAGCAGGTCAAGCTCAACGCCACCTACCGTGAGCTGGACGTCAACCAAACGAAGGTCAGCACCCTGCTCCCCGAACACACCATCCTCGGTCGCGCGGAGTACCTGACCAACGTTTTCAAGGGCGCCCTCACCGGTAACGTACTCTACGAGCTCGGCGCCGGCCAGGAGCAGCAACGCGAATACACCTATGTCCAGGTCCCCGCCGGCCAGGGCCAGTACACCTGGATCGACTACAACAAGGACGGCATCGCCCAGGTCAACGAATTCGTGATCGCCCAGTTCCAGGACCAGGCGGACTATATAAAGGTTTACCAACCCACCGGCAACTATGTAAAAGCGGATTATACGACGCTGCACTACAGCCTCGTGCTGAATCCTTCCGTTGCCTGGCGCGGTTTAAAGACGCAGTCTTTATTGCAAAAATTCCTCGGGCGCTTCATGCTCCAATCCAGCATGCAGGTCAACAAAAAGGTCATCTCTTCCGATGCCGTGGCCTTCAATCCCTTCTCGGGCAATCCCGCGGATACGTCCTTATTGAGCCTGGCCGAGGTTTTCAGCAACGGTATATTCTTTAACAAGCTCAGCCCCGTTTGGGGTCTCGACCTTACGCACATCGTCAATTCAAATAAGGCCTACCTCACCTACGGCGCGCAAAGCCAGCGTTTGCGCGACCTCGGATTGAAGCTGCGCTGGAACTTCTCCCGCGTGTACTCTTTGAACATCACGAACAAGCTCGACGTCAACAGCATGCTCACCCCGGCGTTCGCCAACCAGAACTATCTGATCAATTCCTTCCAGACCGAACCTCAGGTGGCGTACACAAAGGGGACCCGCTATCGCCTCGCCTTCGGGTGCCGCTACCTGACGCAGGCCAACGCGTCGGAATACGGCGGCGAGCACTCCACCTCCAAGGCGCTCACCTTCGACGGGAAGTACAACGTAGTCACCAATACCTCGATCACCTCCCACTTCGAAATGAACGGCATCACCTTCACCGGCGCCGACCAGACCACTACCACCGCTTATACGATGCTTCAGGGGTTGACTACCGGGACGAACTATGTCTGGTCGATCGACCTGACCAAGCGGGTGCTCGGTAACATCGAGGTCACTGTCTCCTACGACGGGCGCAAGCCCGGCGAGGGGAAGACCATCAATACCGGAAGGGCGTCCGTGAGGGCGATATTTTAAGGGCTCTGGAAAATGTCTATCTTTAATTTATTCTACGTTAAAAATAAATTTGCACATGGCCAAATCACCGGGTACATCGACTGCAAAATCGGTGCAACTTGAAATAACAAATTTCAAATCCTTGAAGCATATAAATATTGATACGTCAAGGGTGAATGTATTTATTGGTAAACCCAATAGTGGCAAGTCTAATTTACTTGAGGCAATGACGCTTTTTAATTTTATTCGGAAAGGCGACCAGGCTATCCCTTCTCCTATAAGATATACGGCTTTAAATCAATTGTTTTATGATACTGATACATCCAAGGAAATTGTTGTAAAATACGATGAAAACATAGCGACCTTTTGGTACCAAAAAAATGCAAATGTTTTTGTCCAGGCTGTAAATCTTGATAACTCAGCTTCAGATATACAAAATTGGAGGGCTTCTGCGACATTGCCGATTGGCGAATTCGAAGAGATTGTTAATCGATCCAGCCGGTCAATCAAAACTGGTCAATTTGCTGTAAAAATGGGAATATTTTCAGTTGATGGTTCTCAAGCCGCCTCCTCATTGGGTGCCACTATATCTGAAAACCCGGTTCGGAAGTATGATTTTATCGAAGGCCGCAACTATGGAGATTCCTTCGCAGGGTATTTAAAAGAGCATGGAGAAAACTTATATTCAATCGTTAGAGAGAGCCCGGAAATCCGAGAATGGATTAGACCATTTTTTGATGAATATGGGCTTGAGTTTTTAATAGACTTCAATACCAGAACATTTGAAATCCAAAGGAGAGAGAAGGGTATTTCTTATAAAATACCGTTTGAGCTGACTCCAGATACACTAAGAAGGATGCTAATCAATGTAGCAGCAATTTATTCTAATACTAAGAGCGTTATTCTCTTCGAGGAACCAGAAGCTCATTCATTTCCCCCCTATATTAAGGAGCTTTCGGAGTTGATTAAAGCGGATAAACAGAACACATATTTCATAACGACACATAGTCCTTACTTTTTGGACAGTATGGTGGAAGACTCTCTCGGCATAAAAGATATTTCTTTCTTTCAGGTCTATTTTGAAGATTACCAGACCAAAATAAAAAAACTATCTCAAGGCGATCTTGACAATATTTGGGGCAATGGTGCGGATGTATTTTTCAACATAGATTCTTTAGACAGATGATCCGTTACCCGAATTTGGTTCCGGAATGTAACGTAGATACAGTGTTTGTCGAGGCTATCGGTTATAAGGGGCCGAGTCATGCTTCGAGCATAACTGGAGTGTGCTCTGTTTTGGAAAAATGGAGAGGTCCCGGGAAAGTCATAGGGTTTATTGATAATGACAAAAAGAAGCCCCAATACTTCTATAAGTTTGAGAAAATTCAGGAGTTCAATCGGGTATCTATTTATAAGCACTTTAAAAAAGAGCAGTATTTGGTGGTGGTTGATCCGGCCATGGATAAATTTATCTATGATTTAGGTAAGGGTCTAGGCCTTCGGTTTTCTGAGACGTATCGTTTGCCCCATGAATTTTCACCCTTTTTAGCATTGACAAAGAAGAATGCGATTTTAAAAAACAGAGATTTCCGGAATCTATTGAATACAATTATTCAGAAGAATCCAGCGGAGATTCAGTTTATCAGAACTTTTGTTGACAGTTTGGGGGTTTAAATAAATGTAACAAAATAGCACTCCCTATCGTGCCGCACACGAAATATGTGATGTATGCGGGTGGAAGGCTTTTCCGCTCGGACCCGGGAGGCTTCCCGGCAAAGGTGTATCCGTTGACGTTTACGACAGGGGATTAGATCATTTCCTTCAGCTTCGCCACAACCGTATCGACCTCCTCGCGGGTATTCGACTTGGCAAACGAAAACCGTACGGTAACCTGGTTTGGGTTGTTGTTGATCGCCCGGATCACGTGCGACCCCTGGTCCGCCCCGGACGTACAGGCGCTCCCGCCGGAGACGCAGACGCCGGCGATGTCGAGGTTGAACAGGATCATCTCGGACTTCTCGGTCTTGGGGAAGGAAACGGAAAGCACGGTGTAAAGGCTGTTGCCGACGGGATCACCGTTGAAGGATACGCCACGGACGTGTTTTTTGAGCTGCTCCATCATATACAGCTTGACGCCCTTTATGGCGGCGCTGTCGGCCTCGAAACCCGCCGTCGCCAGCTCGAGGGCGCGCGCAAAACCGACGATCCCATACAGGTTCTCCGTCCCCGCGCGCATGTTGCGCTCCTGGGAACCCCCGTTGATAAAGGGTTTGATCTTGACGTTCTCGTTGATATAGAGCATTCCCACCCCTTTGGGGCCGTGGAATTTGTGGGCCGCGGCGCTGATGAAGTGGACGGGCGTGTTCCGCAGGTCGAAGGGGTAGTGGCCGACGGTCTGCACGGTGTCGGAATGGAAGATCGCGCCGTACATCTTGCAGAGGTTGCCGACGGCGTGGATGTCCAGCAGGTTGCCGATCTCGTTGTTGGCGTGCATCAGCGTCACCAGGCTTTTGCCTTCGGTGCCGGAGAGCAGCTGCTCGAGGTGGTCCAGGTCGACGTGGCCGTTGGGCAGGAGCTCTACATAGCTGAGCGCGGCCTCCCCATTATGGTGGAGGTACTCGATGGTATGGAGGGTGGCGTGGTGCTCGATCGGGGAGCTGATGATGTGGGTGCATCCGAGGTCGCGGACGCTGGCGGTGATCGCCGTATTGCTGGCTTCCGTGCCGCCGCTGGTAAAGAAGATTTCGGCGGGGTGCGCGTTGAGGATCCTGGCGACCGATTTGCGGGCGTTTTCGATGGCCAGCCGGGATTCCCGGCCGTAGGAGTAGATCGAGGAAGGGTTGCCGAACTTCTCGGTGAGGTACGGCATCATGGCGTCAAGTACTTCCTGGTCCAGAGGGGTGGTAGCTGCGTTGTCGAAATAGATTCTCTGCTGCATGGTATTATTCGTTCATGACTTCCCGTATGTCCTGCATCAGGCGCTGCGCGATGTTGTTGGCCTTTGTCTCGAAGTCGCTTTCGGCGTATATACGGATGATGGGTTCGGTGTTGGAGGGACGGAGATGGACCCAGTCGTTTTCAAATTCGATCTTCAGCCCGTCCTCGGTATTCACCGGGTTGTTCTTGTACTTGTTCCCGATCTTGGAGAACAGGGCGTTGGTATCGACGTTGGGTTCCAGCTCGATCTTGTTCTTGGAGATAAAGTAGTCGGGATATTGCGAACGCAGGTTCTTGATGCTTTTTTTATGGTGGGCCAGGTGGCTTAGGAAAAGCCCGATGCCGATCAGCGCGTCACGACCATAGTGAAGGTCGGGTACGATGATGCCCCCGTTACCTTCGCCCCCGATCACGGCGTTCACGTCTTTCATCTTTTTGACCACGTTTACTTCGCCCACGGCGCTGGGGAAGTACTGGCCGCCGTGTTTTTGGGTGATTTCCTTCAGGGCCTTGGTCGAGGACATATTGGAAACCGTATTGCCGGGCCGCTTGCTCAAGATGTAGTCCGCTACGGCCACGAGCGTATATTCCTCCCCAAACATGCTCCCGTCTTCGGACACGAAACAAAGCCGGTCCACGTCCGGGTCGACGGCGATGCCGAGGTCCGCCTGGTGCTTGTTGACTTCCCGGGAAAGCTCGGAAAGATTCTCGGGCAGGGGTTCGGGGTTGTGCGCGAAACGGCCGTTGACCTCTCCGTTCAACACGATCACTTCCTCTACCCCCAGCGCCTTCAGCAGGGCCGGTACGAACACCGCGCCGGTGCTGTTCACCGCGTCCACGACGACCTTGAATTTCCGTTTGGCGATCGCCTTGGCATCGACCAGGGCGTAGTTGACCACCGCGTCCACGTGCTTTTGCAGGTAGGAGTCGTCTTTACGGTAGCTACCCAGCTTGTCGACGCCCACAAAAGTGAACGCCTCCCTGTCTGCGAGCTCCAGGATGTGCGCCCCGGCGGCGGCGCTGATGAACTCGCCTTCGTGGTTGAGGAGTTTCAGGGCGTTCCAGTCCTTGGGGTTATGGCTGGCCGTTAGGATGATGCCCCCGGCCGCTTTTTCCCAGACCACCGCCAGCTCCACGGTGGGCGTCGTGCTCAGCCCCAGGTCGACCACGTCGAGCCCGAGCGCGTTCAGGGTGGAAACGACCAGCGAGCGGACCAGCTCACCGCTGATGCGCCCGTCGCGTCCGATGACCACCTTCTTATTTGCAGGGTATTGCTCTATGAGCCAGGTACCGAATGCCGCGGTAAACTTGACCACGTCCAGCGGGGAAAGTGTTTCTCCAGGTTTTCCTCCAATAGTGCCCCTGATTCCAGAGATCGATTTGATCAACGCCATGCAATACTATTGTTTTGGGAGGGCAAATATAGCGCTTTCCGGGTGAAGTTCCTCGCGGCGCGCGGGCGCTACGCGATCATCCTAAAGACCATCTCCTTCATCAGCGACCCATCCGACACGCCCACGGCGCCCACCCCCAGACTCTTCAGGTTATACTGGTGCAGCAGCAACAGCACCCGCTCCACCCCCTCGTACCCGTAGGCCCGGGCGGCGCCCCGGTAATCCTTGAGGAAGAAGGGGTTTACCCCCAGCGCGGCGGCGACTTCCTTGTCCGCGGCCCCGGAGAGCCCGAACATCTGGTAGACCTTGCTAAAGAAGTTATACAGCGCCGGGAGCACCATCTGGATGGGGCCCGCCTTGGGATTGGCGTCAAAGTACTGGATGATCCGGATACAGCCCGCCAGGTCTTTCCGGGCGAGGGCATTCTGCAGCTCGAAGACGTTGTACTCCTTGGAAATCCCGACGTAGTTCTCTATGTCCTCTTCGGTGATTTCCTTGCCCTTCCCGATGTTGACCGAAAGCTTGTCGATCTCGCTGGCGATCCGGGAGAGGTCGTTCCCGATGTGCTCGACCAGGAGGTTGAGCCCCTTTGGCGTTATCGTAAAACCCTTCCGCCGGATCACCTCCATCGCCCATTCCGGGAGCTGGTTGTCGTAGAGTTTTTTGGTGGTCAGCAGCTCCCCTTTTTCCTTGAGGACCTTGGCCAGGCGGCTGCGCCCATCCACCTTTTTTTCCTTGTACGAAACCACGAATACGGTGGAAGGCTGCGGGTGCTCGATATAGCCCTCCAGCTTGTCGATGTCGCGCATCTGCTGGGCCTCCTTGAGCAGCACCACCTGGCGCTCCGCGAACATGGGATAGCGCCGGCAGGCGTTGATGACCGCCGTCCAGTCCGCGTCTTTGCCATAAAAGACCGTCAGGTTGAAGCCCGCTTCGGCTTCTGACAGGATGTGGTTTTCCGCGTAGGATACGACCTCGTCGATAAAATAGTCCTCTTCCCCTTCCAGCCAGTACACCGGTTTGAAGAGTTTCTTTTGCCAGTCGCCTATGATCTTCGATGTACTCATACGATCACAATGTCTTCGTCCCTGATGGGTTCCTGTCCCCGGAAGCGTTGCATGATCCGGGCCGTCGTCACCACGTCTTTGGCGCAGTAGGTCTTGATCCGCTCCAGGTCGCCGTCCTCGTAGAACACGCGCTGGACTTGACTTCCATCCATGTCGTCCTTTGGCGTCGGTATGCCCAGCACGTGCGCCAGCAGGTTCAGTGATACGTAGTGCCGGGTATCCCCGAAGCGCCATTGGTGCATTGTGTCGACCAGGTTGGTCTCCCACGGCTTCATACCGCTGATCTGGAGGTATTTTGGCAGGGGTAACCCCAGGGCCATCAGGCGGCGGCAAAGATAGGGTATATCGAATTCTTTTATGTTGTGCCCGACAAAACGGAAGGCAGGAAAAGCGGCGTAGAACTTATCCGTCAGCAGGAGCCACTCCGCGAGCAGCGCCTTTTCGTCAAAACCCGCAATGGACCTGACCCGGAAGAGGGTCCGGCGCGTCGTTTTGTCCTCCGAAAAATAGCCGCTGGAGATACACACGATCCTGCCAAACTCCGCCATGATCCCGGCCCGTTCCTGGTAGCTTTCAGCCGGGTCGAAATTTTCTGGCATGGTTTTGGAAAGTTTGGCATTCCAGAGCGATTGCCATTCCGGGGGAAGGAGCTCGAACCCTGGTTGTGCTGGAACCGTCTCAATGTCAATGAAAAAGGCGTCGTTCATTATTCACTTCTTGTGGGTAAATTCTGTTGTAATTCTTTTCCAATAATAAATACTTTAAAGCAACTTTTGTTTAATTAAAAACTTCGGTTATGACGTATTCAAATGCCCCCTCTGCCTCTCCTACGCCCCAGTCGCCTAAAAATAGGAAGGACAACCGCGCTATCATCTATGGCGCCCTGATCATCGCCCTGCTGGGAACCTGGGGATACATCATCTATGATAAATCCAAGACCGGCGAGCAGATCGCGTCTACCAATGCACAGCTCGTACAGGCCGATTCTTCCAAGAGCGCCCTACAGGAACAGTTCAACGAGGCCAACGCCCGTTTGGACGAAATGACCGGTAAGAACGCAAAGCTGGATAGCCTCCTCAAACGCGACGACGCCGACATCGCGTCCATGAAGAACCGCGTCAAGTCTATCCTGTCCAAACAACACGCCACCGCGGCCGAGCTCGCGGAAGCCCACAACCTGATCGCCAAATTGAATGGCCAGATCGACGGGTACATCGCCGAGATCGAAAAGCTGAAGGGTGAAAACCTCCAGCTGACCCAGGACAAGGCCACCGTCACCGCCCAGCGCGACCAGGTGCAGCACAGCTATGACTCCGTAAATGTGGTCTCGAACAACCTGAAAGACGTAGGTTCGACGCTCCACGCCAGCAACATCGCGATCATGGCCGTAGACGAGAAATCCAACGGCAAGGAAAAGGAAACGACGTCCGCCAAGCGGGCCAACGCCCTGAAGGTTTCCTTCCAGCTGGATGAAAACCGGATCGCCGAAACTGGCTCCAAGGACCTCTATATCTGCATCACCGACCCCGCCGGTCAACCGGTATCGGTACAGGCTCTGGGTTCCGGGACCTTCACTACCCGCGACACCGGTGACAAGGTTTTCACCGTAAAGAAATCGGTCGACTACGTACAAGGTCAGGTCCTTCCCGTAGAAGTGACCTGGAAGCAGAACGGCAAGTTTACGAAGGGCCAGTATAAGATCGAAATCTACAACAACGGATTTAAGATCGGGTCCGGCAACGTATCCCTCCGCAAAGGCGGAATCTTCGGATAGGCGGCCCGGATATTCCATATCCTATACTCAAGTTAGTCTCTAGCCAACCTATCATCAATACCTGTACGGAGCCCCGGGCGAGTTTGCCGGGGCTCTTTTTTTGGGGAGCCCGGCGGGGGTGCTAGGTATTAAAACTGAGGTGCCGGATGAGCTCGAGCGGCAGGCGGGGGAGCTTTCGGCGCTCGATCAGGAACGTGGACAGCGCGGCGAGGTCGCGGTAGATGTAGTGACGGGCGAGCGCGCCTTCGAGATAACCGGCGCCGGAAGTGTTGCCGGTGCCCACGCGCATGCCGATCATGCGGCGCACCATGGTGAGGTGCTTGTGGCGCCAGCCGGCCATCCAGTGGTCGATTTCGATGAGGGCGTCGAGGATCTGGTAAGACGTCTGGAAGACCGGGAAGTCGCGGTACAGCATGATGAACAGTGCGGAGCGGAGGGCTTCGGGAGACATCAGCGTGGACGGCGCGCCATCGGGGAAGAAGAACGACCGGAAGTCGTCGATCTTGCCGGCTTCGCGTTCGGTCAGGCTTTCCCGGTAGAGGACGGTGTAGTCGTCCCAGAAGCCGTTCCTGGGGTACGACGCCCAGTATTCCTGCCGGAAAAACGGCATCCTTTCCAGCCAGCGGTTCACCTGGTCGAGCAGGTTTTCGCCGGCCTCGACGCGCGTGAGCAGGTCATAATGCGCCGTGGTAAAACCACCCTCGTTGGTGCGCTTATAGTATTCGCGGTGGTGGCGTTCCTCCATGCGGAGCCCCAGCCGGGCTTCGACGAGCCGGTATTGGAGGCTTTGAAAACCGGAAGAGGGCGTGAGCAGGTTCCGGAACTCCAGGAAGTCCAAAGGTGTCATTGTATCCAGTAGTGTGATCTGCTGATTAAGGAGCTCCAGGATTCGGATGATGCGATGGAGGCGGTGACGGACGAGGTTGAGGTCCTCGGCGTTGTCGTTGATATGGTCCTGTCCGAAAATGCCTTGTATATAGTCCAGCTCGAACTGGATTTGCTTGAACCAAAGCTCGTACGCCTGGTGGACGATGATGAACAACATTTCGTCGTGGGCCGGTTGCTGGCCGGGCGCAAAGCTCTTCGGGTGTTGCGCGTCCAGGACTTTGTCGAGCTCGAGGTATTCGTGGTAGTACATCATGTTATAGCTGGTGAAAGACCTCGCCCAGGGCGGGGTATAGTTTTGCGTATAGCCCGTACGACCGCTGGTAGGCGGCGTATTTGTCCGGGCGGGGTGTAAAGGTGGCGCCGGCGCGTATGTACCGGCGGGCGTCGGAAAGGTTTCCCAGCGCGCCTTGCGTAAGAAAGCCGATCAGCGCCGCCCCGGTTGCGGAGGCGTCGCCGTCATCGGTGAGGCGAACCGTTTTACCAAAGGTATCGGCCAGCTGTTGTACCCACTCGGGGTTCTGCGTAAAGCCGCCGCTGGCGTAAACCGTGTCGATGGGCGCTTCGGTGTCGAGTATGCGGAAGCTGTCGTAGAGAGCCAGCCCGATGCCCTCGGTGATCGCGCGGAGCAGGTGCGGCTTCCCATGGTAGGACCTCAGACCGACAAAGGCGCCCCGCGCGTCGGCGTCCCATATGGGGGCGCGTTCGCCATAGAGATAGGGCAGAAAAAGCAAACCCTCGCTGCCCGGTAGGGCAAACGCCGCCTGGAGTGCCGCGTGCTTGGCGGCGGCACCGGTGGTACCGGCCGCGGCCGTGCCGGAGGGCACGTCGCCCCCGATCTGCATGAACCAGTCGAGCAAATTCCCCCCGTTATTGGTGGCGCCCCCGCGCACGTAGGCGCCTTCGTACAAGTAATATTGGAACAATCGCTCTTCCGGGTCGGGCCGCCAGTCGGGTGTGACGACCCGGACCGCCCCGCTGGTGCCGATGGTGACGGCGGCCTCGCCGGGGGATACGACGCCCGAGCCCAGGTTGGCCAGACAGCCATCGCCCGCGCCGATGACAAACGGGAGATCCGGCGGGAACCCTGCCGCGCCCTTGCGGCTATGCGTGACCGGTACCGGCGCCGACAGCTGGTATTCGTTGATGCCGGCGGCGTAACCCGCGTCGGCGGACCAGCGGCGGTTTTGGGTGTCGAAGAGCCCTGTGGCGGAGGCGATCGAATAGTCGACTTCATACCGCCCGAAAAGCTTGAACCAGACGTACTCCTTGATCGAAACGAACTGGGATGCCCGGTCGAACAGCGCCGGTTCAGTCTTTTGCAGCCACAAAAGCTTGCAAAAGGGCGACATCGGGTGGATAGGCGTGCCCGTTATCTGGTATAACCTGCGCGCCTCAGGTGTGGCTTTGAAGGCCGAAGCCTCGGCCGCGGCGCGGGTATCGGCCCAGGTGATGTGGGGTGTGAGCGGACGGTGGTCGCGATCGACCGCTATTAACCCATGCATGGCGGCGCTAAAGGTCACAGCGACCGGTCGATGCTCCGGTAAACCGTCCAGGAGCGCCCGAAGGACCGTCAAAGTCGCGCCGGAGATAAGCTCGGGATCTTGCTCATGACGGCCCGAGGCGTCGGTTTGGGAAGGATAGGCCTGCTGGCGGACGCCCAGGAGCTCGCCCCCTGTGCCCAGAGCCAGGGCCTTGACGGAAGAAGTGCCGATATCCAAGCCTGCGCAATAGTCCATCCGAGACATTAAGTGGTTGCAAAGTAGGCATTTGAAGGCATGTTAACAATTGGCAAAATCATATTGATTTTTAA
>Ga0310811_10007393_pt1 | contig 14068 bp, 16 predicted proteins | sample YCmetagenome_FD_207642 | JGI IMG/M metagenome (GOLD analysis project Ga0310811, IMG submission 207642) | Soil microbial communities from experimental microcosm in Duke University, North Carolina, United States - YC | ecosystem: Engineered > Artificial ecosystem > Soil microcosm > Unclassified ... | reverse complement strand
GCCTGCCCCGCGTTGCCGTACGCGTCGTCGATCGCGACCAGTTCGCGGCCGGCTGCCGCCAGGAACGACGCGGCGATCGAGGCCCGGTAGCCGGCGGCGCAGTGCACCCAGATCTCTCCTGCGGGGACCTCGGCCATGCGTCTGGGCAGTTCGTGGAGCGGGATGTTCACCGCCCCGCGGATCCTGGATGCGCCGTATTCGTCGGTGCGGCGCACGTCGAGCACCGTGACCGCCCTGTGGTGCCGGACGTGGGCCAGGTCGGCGAAGGTGGCCGTGGCGAACGAGGCCAGTTCCGTGCCTGTCCCGGCGACCCAGTCCCCGGGATTGCCGGTGACGGCCGCGGCCGGGCGGTCGATCCCGATGCGGACAAGCTCGCGCTGCGCGCGGGCGACGTCGCCGGCGCTGTCGCCGAGCAGGGTCAGCGGGGACCCCCACTCGATCAGCCAGCCGAGGTAGGTGGCGAAGCTCCCGTCGAGGCCGAAGTTCAGCGAACCTGGCACGTGCCCGGCCGCGAACACGGTCCGGTGGCGGAGGTCCACCACCCACTCGCCTGCGTTGATGCGCCGCTGCACTTCAGCGGGGTCGGCTTTGCCTGGCGGCGACAGGTCGGGCTCGGACGGCCCGGCCGAGTTGGCGGGCGCCATGTGCGCGTAGTACGCCGGGTAGTCGTTCAGACCGGACAGCAGCTCGCGGACGTAGGCCTCTTCGTCGTGGGTGAGCGCCGGGTTGGCGGCCTTCTCCTGCCCGATCGTCGAGTTCACCGCCTGCGACTGCGTCGCTGAGCAGAACGATCCGAACCCGTGCGTAGGGAACACCTCCGCGGCGTCGGGCAGCATCTCGGCCAGCTTGCGCGTCGAGGCGTGCTGCGCCCGCACGAGGGCGCTGGTGTGCTGGGCGCCGAGGAGGTCCGGCCGTCCGGTCGCCCCGTACAGCAGCGAGCCGCCGGAGAAGACCGCAACTCGCGCGTCGGCGTCGGCAAGCACATAGGACAGGTGAGTGAACGTATGGCCCGGCGTAGCGACCGCCGTGACCCGCATGCGCGGCCCGATGTGGAGGACCTCGCCGTCCTGCACCGGGGTCCGCGCGAAGGACACGTGGTCGGCGGCATTGACCAGGTACGCCGCGCCGGTGCGGCGGGCCAGGGCAAGGCCGCCGGTGACGTAGTCGTTGTGGATATGGGACTCGAAGACGTGGGTCAGCCGCAGGCGCTGCTCCTCGAGCAGCGCTAGGACGCGGTCAATGTCGCGCTGCGGGTCCACCACGAAGGCGACCTCGCCGTCATGGGCGAGATAGCTGCGGTCCCCCAGCGTCGGCGTCTCGATCGGGATCACCGTGATGGCGGTCATGCGTGCCCCCTTCCAGTCGATGTATCCCCCCGGGGGGATAATTGGACGGTAGCACATCCCCCCGGGGGGATGTAAAATCAATGGCGGAACTCACCCGAGGGGGAGGTCATGATGTCCGACTACACCATCCAGGCCACCTGCGAGCTGCCGTTCGAGGCCACCGTGGCTGCCGTCCGAGCGGAGCTCGGCAAGGCCGGCTTCGGGGTCATCACGGAGATCGACCTGCGCGCGACGCTGCAGGAGAAGATCGGCGCCGAGATCCCGGACGAGGTCATCCTCGGCGCCTGCAACCCCCGGTACGCCCACCGTGCGATCACCGCCGACCCTTCCGTCGCGGCACTGCTCCCGTGCAATGTCGTCGTGCGGTCGCTCGGCGATAGCGCCACGCTCGTGGAAGCCTTCGACCCAGGCGCCATGATGCGGCTGGCAGGCGGCTACGGCGACCTGAACAGCCTCGCCGCTGAGGTGGGGCAGCAGCTGCGTGCGGCGCTCAGCGCCGTGCCGGGCAGCCCGCGCGACGGAGCCGGCGAAACGACGAAGGAGAACTAGTGGTCCTGCAGCCCGATGAAATGAAGGCCATCATCATGCGGATGAAGCGCGCCCACGGTCACCTCGGCAGCGTCATCAAGATGCTGGAGGAGGGATCCGAATGCGAGGACGTGCTCACCCAGCTCGCCGCAGTCAACAAGGCGCTCAGCCGCAGCGGCTACGCGATCGTGTCCACCGGGCTGCAGCACTGCCTGACCGACGGCGACGGGCCGAACGAAGTCGACATCGCGAAGATGGAGAAGCTCTTCCTGGCCCTCGCCTGATCCTCAGCACCGGGTCGCCCGCGGTCGCGGTCACCACACCAGCCTGGCTTAGAGGCCGGCCGCGCCGTCGATGACCTCGCGGATCAGGTCGGCGTGTCCGTTGTGGCGCGCGTACTCCTCCACCAGGTGCTGCCACATCCAGCGCACCGAGACGGCCTTCTCGCGGAAGGTGAAGGTCTCCTCCAGTTTCGCGGCCTCGAGTGCGGCGTCGACGGCCCGGCACTCGGCCCGGTAGCGCTCGTAGTCCTCCTCGGCACCAGCCGGATCGGCCTCTTGGAAGTCCGCATCCGGGGCTTCGGATCGGTAGTAGAGGTCGGGCACCTGCTCACCGCGGTAAGTCTGCCTGACCCACCCGCGCTCGGTGTCGCTCATGTGCCGGACCAGCCCGAGGAGCGAGAGGTTCGACGGCGGCACGGCGCGTGCGGCCAACTGGGCGGCGTCCAGGCCGGCGCACTTGCGCAGCAGGGTGGCCCGGTGCCAGTCGAGCCAGTCGCGGAGCATCTCCCGCTCGGGTTCGTTGCGGCGCTCGGGGTAGTCCTCCGAGCGCTCGACGTCCGGTGCGATCCAGGTCACCGCGGCAGCCTATGCCCAGGCCTGACCTGGCCGCCAGCGCATGCTGGAGGATGTCGGTATGGAAGTCCTGAGCAGCCGCATCCTGCTACGCCCGGTCGACCTGAACCGCAGCAGGCGCTTCTACCGCGATGTGCTGGGCCTGGCGGTCTACCGCGAGTTCGGCCCAGAGTCCGATCCCAGTGTTGTGTTCTTCCTCGGGCAAGGGTTCCTTGAGGTGTCAGGTCGCGGACCTGGTCCTTCTAGCGGCCCGGTCATGATCTGGCTGCAGGTGCGCGACGTTCAGAGCGAACACCGCCGCCTGGCCGCGGCGGAGGTCCGCGTGCTGCGGGAGCCGGTCGAAGAGCCGTGGGGCCTGACGGAGATGTGGGTCGAGGATCCCGACGGGGTGCGGATCGTCCTGGTTGAGGTCCCGGAGGGCCACCCGTTGCGCCGAGACCTTCGGTAGCCCGGGACGTCGCGTCGGCTCTAACCGGAGTGGCGGTGACCTTCTGCGGGATCTGCCCTAGCCTGACGGCATGAGAATCGTTGTGATCGGCGGCAGCGGGCACATCGGCACGTTCCTGGTTCCCCGGCTGGTCCGCGCCGGCCACGACGTGGTAAACATCAGCCGCGGACAGCGGTCCAGCTACACCGGCGACGACGCCTGGCGGCAGGTGCGCCAGGTGAGCGCGGACCGGGCCGCCGAGGACCGCGAGGGGACGTTCCCTGACCGGGTGGCTGACCTCCAGCCTGACGTCGTCATCGATCTCATCTGCTTCACCCTCGACTCCGCGGCCGCGCTCGTCGAGCGGCTCCGCGGGAACACCGGGCACCTGCTGCACTGCGGTTCCATCTGGCGCTTCGGCCCGAGCCTGAAGGTGCCGGTCACCGAGGAGAACGGCGCGCCACCCTTCGGTGAGTACGGCATCGCGAAGGCCGCCATCGCCCGGCTGCTACGGGATGAGACGAGGTCCGGCGGGCTGGTCACCACGTCACTGCACCCGGGCCACATCGTCGGCCCAGGCTGGCACCCGGTGGGTCCGCTGGGCAACCTCGACCCCGGGGTATGGCACAAGCTCTCGGCTGGGGAGCCGGTCGACGTGCCCGGGATCGGCGCCGAGTTCATGCACCACGTCCACGCCGACGACGTGGCCCAGGCCTTCGAAGCGGCCGTCGCCCGCCGTGACGCCGCCGCCGGCGAGGACTTCAACGTCGTGGCCCCCTCCGCCTTGAACGTGCGCGGCTACGCCCAGATCGCCGCGTCGTGGTTCGGCCAGACGGCGGACCTGCGCACCGTGACCTGGGATGAATTCCGTGACCGCAGCCATGGCGACACCGCCCAGGTGAGCTGGGAGCATCTCGTCCGCAACCACTACTGCAGCATCGGGAAGGCACGCACCCTGTTGGGGTACACCCCGCGGTACGAGCCCGAGGACGCGGTGCTGGAGTCGGTGCGCTGGCTCATCGACCATGGCGACCTGGAAGTCACCAGCCCGCTGAAGGTCTAGCCGCCGCCCGGTCGGGCGGAGCCTGATGATCGTCACGTCAGCGCCCGCGCCGAGGTCAGCTTGTCTGGGGCGCGGATGATGTCGATGGCGGTGATCTTCCCGCCGTCGACGGTTAGCGCGATGACCGACAGGATCTGGTCGGCGTCGCGGACGACCAGGCCGGGGGCACCGTTGACCAGCTTCATCCGGAGCTGGTCCGGCCGGCGGCTCGCGAAGCCGAGCAGGAGCCGGGCGACGTCCGGCGCGCCCTGGGCCGTGGCCGGCGCGGCCTTGACCCTGCCGCCGCCGTCGGCCCGCCATGTCACGCCGGGGTCGAGGAGGCGCGTGAGCTGGTCGATGTCGCCGCCCGCGCAGGCGGCGGCGAAGGCGGTGACGATCTCGGCCTGCTCGGTGCGGGTGGGCGGGAAGCGTGGCTGGCCGTCGCGGACGTGCTTTCGTGCCCTTGAGGCGAGCTGGCGAACGGCGCTGGGTGTCCGGCCGACGACCGCTGCGATTTCCTCGAAGTCCACGTCGAAGACGTCGTGGAGGACAAAGGCGGTCCGCTCGGCGGGTGAGAGGCGTTCGAGGACGACGAGTAGTGCCATGCTGACCAGTTCGTCAAGCGAGACCTGGTCGGCGGGGTCCGGGGCGCGGAGGTCGGCTACGAGTGGCTCGGGCAGCCAGGGTCCAGCGGAGCGCTCCCGCCGCGCCCGGGCGCTGCCGAGGGCGTCGAGGGCGAGTCTGCTGACCGTGGTGGTGAGCCAAGCGGACAGGTCGGCAATGGAGCTGGGGTCGGGCAGGCGGGTCAGCCGTAGCCAGGCCTCTTGGACGCAGTCTTCGGCTTCTGCGACGGATCCGGTCGCGGCATAGGCGAGCCGTTGCAGCCTGGGGCGCTGGGCTTCGAACGCGTCCGCGAGGCTCGCGGTGGCCGGGGTGGGGCGCGGCTTCACGTGCGGGCCTCCAGCCAGGCGCCGAACGGCTGGGTGCCGCGGACCGCTGGCCGGGCGCTGGTCAGCGCGCCGGACCGCAGTGCCCGGCCCAGTTTGCCCGGCAGCCTGACTGGCAGCACGGCAACCTTCCGGCCAGTGACCCGCCGCCACGTTGCGGCGAGTTCGCGGGCAGTGGTGACTTCGGGGCCTGTGACTTCGATCCTGGTGCGGCGCGGCCCGTCCGCGGCGACGCCAGCGATGACGCGGGCGACCTCGGCGGATGCGACGGTTTGCAGGCGGACCTGCGGCAGGGGCACGACCCGCCACCTGGCCGCCGCTTCCAGCGCCGCGGCGGCGTACTCGTGGAACTGGGTGGCGCGCACAATGGTCCAGGGCACGTGGCCGTGTTCGACGACCTGCTCCTGCTGGGCCTTGACCTGGAAGTAGCCGATCGGCACGCGCTCGCAGCCGACGATCGATACGCAGACGTGGTGGGCGACGCCTGCTGTCCGGGCGGCAGTGAGCAGCCGCCGGGACCCGTCGACCAGGGTCGCTGCGGCGTTTCTCGATGAGTTGTTGCTGGCGTCGATCACAACCTCGCAGCCTGCCAGGGCGGCTTCAAGCCCCTCGCCGGTAGCCAGGTTAACCCGGTATTCCGGCGCGTTCCGGCTGAGAATGCGGGCTTCATGGCCACGGGCAAGGAACTCGCTGGCCAACTGCCGGCCGAGTGTTCCTGTGCCGCCGACTATCGCGATTTTCATGCCCTAGTGACGACGCAGGCGGCGTGGGTGTGACATCGGAGCGGAGTCGGTCGGCCGGGAAGCGGAAAAGCTGGCGGTGGGGAACGCAGGTTCGCGGCTCAAGGAGGGACGATGCCGGCATCGCAGCAGCGGTTCGTGGTGGGGATCGACGGGTCGGAGCAGTCGAGGGAGGCGCTGCGCTGGGCGCTGGGCCAGGCGCGGCTGACGGGCGCGCCGGTGGACATGGCGGCGGGACGGCCGGCTGAGGTGCGCGACGGCCGGCGTTAGCATGGGCGGATGCCAGCCCAGCCAGTGTCCGGCCGCGCGAATGCCGAGCACCGCCTCGCGTCCGCGCGCTGGCCGGAAGTGGAAGCGGGGACGCGGCGGCTGCTTGTGGTGCCGGTTGGGTCTCTTGAGCAGCATGGGGCGCACCTGCCGCTGGACACCGATACGCGGATCGCGGTCGCCGTCGCGGAGCGGGCGTGCGCCGGGCGGTCCGGGGTGGGGCTCGCGCCGGCGATCGCGATCGGGGCGAGCGGCGAGCACGCGGACTTCCCGGGGACGCTGTCGATCGGGCATGTCGCTTTGTCGACTGTTCTCGTCGAGCTCGGCCGGCACGCGTCGCTGCACTGGCCGGCGATGCTACTGGTGAACGGGCACGGCGGTAACGTGGCGGCGGTCAGCGACGCCCGGGAGCGGCTGCGCGCCGAGGGTCGCGAGTGCCACGTGTGGCACGCTGGTGTCCGCCCCTCCATGCTCGCGGCCAGGGGCATCAGCCTGGTGCCGGACGCGCACGCGGGGCGGGTAGAGACGTCGATCATGCTGGCGCTCGCGCCGGGCGACGTCCGGCTGGACGCGGCCGCGGTCGGCGAGACCCGGCCGCTGGCCGAGATCATGGCGGGCCTGCGCTCGGGCGGTGTCCGCCAGGTCAGCCCGAACGGGGTCCTCGGTGATCCTTCGGGCGCCTCCGCCGCCGAGGGCGAGGCCCTGCTCGCGCTCCTGGTCGACGACCTGGCGGGAATGCTCGACCGGCTGGCCGCCGCGCCCTGAGCCCCCGTCCTACTGCGCGGCCATGATGTCGGTCTCGTTGGCCGGGGCGATGCGGCCCAGCCAGCTGGCTGCCTCCTCGGGACTCAGCGCGGTGTCGAGGGTGAGCACGGGCTTCATGTGCACGTAGGTGCGGGCGTTCGCCCAGCCGTACATCCCGTTAGGCGGGTGAATCACCAGGACGCGCGTCCCGCCGGTCATTCCGATGTCCGCAGGGCGGCCTTCCGGGTACACGTAGCTGCCGGTGCCGTCGTACAGGCGGAACCGGCGGACGATGGGGTCGGTGCCGAAGTGGTTCACGAGCGGCGCGTCGGTCGCCTCAGCCACCCAGTCGCGCTGCGGGGCCACCAGGCCGGGAACACCGTCTTCGCCGGAGAGCCGGTCGGCGAGGAGCGTGTGCAACTGGAAGTTGTCGCCGAGGCCGCTCATTGTCAGGCGGAACCCGCGCCCTGATGCCGGGTCGAGCACGACCAGTGGCTCGTCGTCGAGGACCATGGCCAGGCCTTCGAGCCAGTGGGCGCTGAGCGCCGTGCCGTCGGAGTGCTCGTCGGGTTCGCTCACTGCGATGGCAGCCGCCGCGTCGCGGACCGCGGTGACGGCCTCGGCCGGCAGCGCCGACCGGAACTCGCGGCGAGCCATGCACGTGATCATCGGCTTGATCCAGTTCATGACGTCGAACCAGGAGGTGGCGACCGTGCGGTACAGGTCGGCGCGCAAGCCGTTGCGCGCGGCGTAGTCCGCGACGAAACTCGTCACCGCAACATTGGCGTTCCTGTCCGGCAGCGGCTGGCCCCCCGACGCCGCCCGCCAGATGTCCGGGAAGAGCGCATAGCCGAGCAGCGCGGTGACCGCCCGGCCCGGCAGCACCTCGGCGAGCGGCACTGGAGACCCGCCCCACTCGACGCAGGCCCCGGCGAGGACGGCCAGTTCGGCGCTGATGCCGTTGGCGGTGCGGAGCAGGGGGACGAGTTCCTGGATGGCCATCGTCAGTTCAGCCGGGCTGGCGGTGTCCCGGGCGGCGCGCGTCAGCCGGCTGCGCGCGGCGTGGAACGCCTGGACGTCCTGTTTGCTTATCGCCTTGGCGACCTCGTTGACCAGCGGACGCATTGCGGAGGGCACTGGCCAAATATAGGACTCCCCGGCCGAACGGGTGGCAGAGACAGCCTGTTCAGGCGACGGTTTCCGGCCGGGTGAAGGCGTGGGAGCGGCCGATCGTGGTGAAGCCGCGCCGGGCGTACCAGGTGCGCGGCCAGTCGCCGGCGTCGGCGAGCAAGAAGACCAGGCCGTAGCCGGCGGCCAGGTGCAGGGCCGTGGCGATGACGGTGTCCGCGTAGCCGCGCCGGGTGTGCCCGTCGGCGGTCATGACGTCCTCGATCTGAGCGATGCCCTGGGCGGGGTCGAGGTACAGGTCGGCCCAGGAGGCGACAGTGCCGTGCTCGTCGCGGACGGCGAGGAAGCGGACTTGGTCGGCTCCGCGCAGCCGGGCCGTGCGGCGCTCGGTGAGCTGGTAGATGACCTGGTCAGCGGCCTGCGGCAGCCAGGCGCACAGCTGGCGGGCCAGCGCGGGGCGCATCTCGGCCAAGGTGAGCGAGTCCGCGAGTGCGCCAGGGGCCGGGGTTTCGCCTGAGTGGGTCATGACCAGCTCGGTGTCATGGTTGTAGCCGGCGGCGGCGAGCGCGGGCGCGTAGGCGGCGCCGGTGGCGTCGTCGAAGATCGTGATCCGGCGGTAGTTCAGGTGCCCCAGGGTTTCGTCGGCCAGCGCGATGAGCTCCGCCGAGGGTGGCGACCCGTCGATGAGGAGCTGGTTGTGCTCGTGTGAGGTGGCGTACTCGGGATCCAGGACCGCTATGCCGCCGGGGACCTCGCGCACGATAGCGGCCTGGCGCCGCGCGAAGGTCATCCGGAAGTCCGTGGTGCGCTGCAGGTCCGTGGCTGGCATGCGGCCAGTTTATTGAGGGCGGCATGGCCCCGGTTCAGGTCGCTTGGGCCGGGGTGCAGCCGGGACGGACGACCCGCTTGGTGGACGGCGGGTTGACCGTGCGGAGGCGGGCCGGGCGGACGGGGCGCCTGACCAGTTCGCCCCCGCAGTTCGGGCAGGTGCCGTGGAGGATGTTCTCCGCGCAGTCCCGGCACCAGGTGCACTCGTAGGAACAGATGAAGGTGTCCGGTGACGCCGGGTCGAGATCGCGGTCGCAGCATTCGCAGTTCGGTCGCAGTTCGAGCATGGGCCCGGTTCCTAGTCGCTGCGGCCGGTAAACGCCAGGCGGGTGCCGATGGCGATCATGGCGAGCCCGCCGGCGCCGCCGAGGGCTTCCATCCGCTTGGGCGAGCTCGCGAGCCAGTTCCGTACCCGGCCCGCAACGAGCGCGTACGTGCTGTCGGAGATCAGCGCGATGCCGGCCAGGATCAGGCCGAGCAGGATGAGCTGGGCGGGCACGTGCCCTGCGGTGCGGTCGACGAACTGCGGCAGGATCGCGGCGAAGAACACGACCGCTTTCGGGTTTGTCACCCCGACCGTGAACCCGTCGAGCATGATCCTGGCGAGGGTCTTACGCTCGGGCTGCACGCCGAGCGCGTCCGCGAGCGCCCGCCGGTGCCTGATCGCCTGCACGCCGAGGAAGACCAGGTAGGCCGCCCCGGCGAGCTTCAAGACGGTGAACAGCGTGATGGACCGCTGCACCAGCGGCCCGATGCCGAACGCGACGGCGACGATCTGGGTGAACACGCCCGCGGTGTTGCCGACGACGGTGGCGACGCCGGCGGCCGACCCGTGTACGACCGACCGGCTGACCACGAACAGCACGCTCGGTCCGGGTATCGCGATGAACACGACGGTGGTGAGGGTGAACGCCAGCAGATGCGAGGTAGGCAGCACCCTCCAACCCTAACGCGGTACCGCGCGGCAGGGCATCAAGGTTTCTGCGGGTGGCCGACGGGTGCTCAGATCTCGGCGGTCAGCCCCGCGGGGCGGGCGGGGAGGATCGTCGCCGTCACCTCGCCGAAGCCGATGCGCGCGCCGGAATCACCGGGGGCCGTCGCGGTGATCGTCACCGTGTCGCCGTCCTGCAGGAACGTGCGGTGCTCGCCCTTGACGATGACCGGTTCGGCGCCGCCCCAGGTGAGCTCGATGAACGCGCCGCGCTGCCCGCGCTCTGGGCCAGAGACCGTGCCGGAGGCGAACAGGTCGCCGGTGCGGGTGGACGCGCCGTTCACGGTCAGGTGCGCGAGCATCTGGGCCGGCGACCAGTACATGGTCCGGTACGGCGGCCGGGTGACAACCTCGCCGTTCCAGTCGACCGTCAGGTCGATGTCGAGGCCCCAGTCCTCGGTTTCCCGCAGGTACGGCAGCGGCGTCGGGTCCTGGCCGGGCAGCGGGACGCGGGCCGCCTGCAGCGCGGCGAGCGGCACCACCCACGGCGACACGGAGGTCGCGAACGACTTGCCGAGGTGCGGGCCGAGCGGCACGTACTCCCAGGCCTGCAGGTCGCGGGCGGACCAGTCGTTCACGAGGACCGCGCCGAACACCCGGTCGGCGAACGCCGAAGCCGGCACCGGCTGGCCGAGTTGCGAGCCGACGCCGATGACGAACCCGAGTTCCGCCTCGATGTCGAGGCGGATGGAGGGACCGAACACGGGCACCGGGTCGCTGGGGCCCTTGCGCTGGCCGGCGGGGCGGACGATGCCGGTCCCGGACACGACGACCGTCCCGGCCCGGCCGTGGTAGCCGACGGGCAGGTGCTTCCAGTTCGGCGTGAGGGGCTCGGCGCCCGGCCGGAAGAGCCGGCCGAGGTTGGACGCGTGATGCTCGGAGGCGTAGAAGTCCACGTAGTCGGCGACCTCGAACGGCAGCCGCAGCTCCACCTCGCGCACCGGGTGCACCGCGCCGGCGGGCACGTCGCCGGCGGTGATGAGCTCGGTGAGGCGTGCCCTGGCCGCGGCCCAGCGCGCCGGGCCCTCCGCCATGAACGGGTTGAGGGCCGGCGCGGCGAACACCTCGTCGCGCAGCGCCGCGGTGAGGTCGATGACGCTGTCGCCCGCCCGTACCCCGACTCGAGGTGCGGCCCCGCCGACGGCGAACACCCCGTACGGCAGGTTGTCCAGGCCGAACAGCGACCCTTCAGGGATCTCGACCGCACTCATCGCGCCACCCCTCTCCTTGCGGAGGTTCCCTTCCCTCAGCAGCCAGTCGGGTAACCCGCCACAAAGGCCCGGGCCCCGAGCCGGAACGGCTCGGGGCCCGGACTCGCAGCAGCGCGGGTTACTCGCTGGCGGCCGTTGCTACTGGCGCCACTTCGACGACCTCCTTGCGGGTGGCGCGGCCGAGCCACCAGAACAGGATGCCGACCGCGATGAAGGCCAGGACGGGGACGAGTTCGGTGAGCAGGTAGACCCACTTCTCCGACGCGTCCCACCCGTCTGGGGCGTAGTCCGCGCCGAACCAGGAGTGGCCGAGGCCCGGCGCGATGAGCTGGACCGTGGCGAGCACGATCAGCGCGAAGAGGAGCACGGTCAGCGGCTTCATCCAGGGCATGCGGAACGGGCGCTCGACGTTCGGGTGGGAGCTGCGGAGCTTCCAGACGGCCGGGTAGATGCCTAGGTAGCTGATCAAGGTGGTGGAGATCGTGACGCCGAGCACCGCGCCGAAGTACTTCGCGGCGTTGCCGCTGGTGATGGTCTCAGCGAGGATGACGATGAGGGTCGCGACGATGCCGCTGAATATGTTCACCCGGACCGGGGTGCCGTACTTGGCGTTGATCACGCCGAGGAAGCGAGGCCCTGCGCCGTCGTAGCAGGACACGGCGAGCGCCCGGTCGGAGCCCATGATCCAGGTGACACCGGAGGTCAGCAGGCACAGGATGAACAGGATGGCGCAGAGGTCGCCGAGGACGGTACCCGCGCCGGTGAGCGTCGGCGTGCCGTCCTTGGCGATGGAGCCGCCGTAGATGGTGAAGACGTCCTTCATCGCGTCGACGAAGCCGCCGAAGTTGGTGACGGACGACGCCGGGAGCACGATGAGGATGCCGAGCACCGGGACCGCGTACAGGAACACCGAGGCAACCGCCGAGCGGGCGATGCCGAACGGGACGTCGCGCTTGGGGTTGGTCATCTCCTCGCCGGCGCTGCTCGGCAGTTCGAAGCCGACGTAGTTGAACAGGAGCACGCCGACGAGCGCGACGAACCCGGCGTAGGAAGGCTTGTACGCGCTCGCGCCGAGGCCGTGGACGCCGTGCTTGGCCGCGTAGGCCACGCACGAGATCGTGAACAGGCCGAGCAGCCCGAACCTGGCGAACGCGCCCGCCGTGGGCAGCCACTTGGCCGCCGAGAACGAGATGATGGCCGCCAGCACCGACACCCAGACGAAGACCAGCGCGACCACGTAGAACATCGTCGTGGACAGCGCGTTCCCGTTGTTGAAGAACACCTCGACCGCGCCGACGCAGGCGCCCGCGAGGGTGCCGCCGATCCAGACCGGGTTGGTGATCCAGTAAAGGAAGTTGTTCACGGCGCCGACGAGGCGCCCGAAAGCGAGCCGCGTCCAGTAGTACGGCCCGCCTTCCTGGGGGAACGCCGAGCCGAGTTCGGCGAACAGCAGCGCCTGCGGCACGAAGAACACGACGGCGAGGATGATCATCCAGGTGAACGCCTCGCCGCCGCTGCTGGCCACGGACGCGATCGTGTCCACGCCGACGATCGTGCAAATCAGGAAGAACAAGATATCGAAGCGGCCGAAGTGCCGCTGGAGCTTTGCGCTTTCCGCGGCGGCGGCGGCCGTCCGTGTCTCAGTTATGGCCATCAGGCGATACTCCGTGGCGAAAGTTAACAGTCGCCACAGTTTGCCCGGAAAATATTTCTTTGCGGTTACTTAATATGTCTCCCGCATAACGGTCTGGCGGGGATCTGCACGTTGGGGAGGTCGGTCCGCTGACCGGGGACCGACCCGGCCCCGATAAGCCCGGCCCGTGCCTCGGATTCCTTGATCACGCGCTCCGCCTCAGCGCGGTCCATCCAGCCCCGGACGTCGGTGGACTTGCCGGGTTCAAGCTCCTTGTAGATGTCGAAGAAGTGGCCAATTTCGTTGAGCAGGTGGCGCGGCACGTCGCACAGGTCCTTGATCGCGGACTTGCGGACGTCGTGCGCGGCGACGCCCAGCAGCTTGGCATCCGGTCCGCTCTCATCGGCCAACCAGAACACCGCGACCGGGCGGACCGTCACCAGGCAACCGGGGAAGGTCGGCTCGTCCAGCCAGACCAGCATGTCCAGCGGGTCGCCGTCCTCCGCGAGGGTGCCGGGGATCTCGCCGTAGTCCAAGGGATAGACCGTTGAGGTGAACAGCATCCGGTCCAGCCGGATGCGCCCGGTCTTGTGGTCGACCTTGTACTTGTTACGCGACCCTTGCGGGGTTTCGACAATGACCTCAACGTCCATAATCGGCTCCTTCGGCGGGGTGCCGCCCGGGCCGCCGCTGCCGGTCCGGGCTAGGCTCTCAGGTCCGCCTCAGGCATACCCCGCAACGTACCGCTCACACAAGGGACATCTGGCGTTAAAGAACCGCTTTTCTCTCCCGGGAATGAACCTACGGTGCTGCTGTGACTCACGTTGCCAACGGGACGGGTTAGCCACAGGGGAACGGCGGTTTGCTCTAGCTGACATATCGGACAAGTGCGGACTTTCCCCGATCGAGACATTTCCACCGATGATTACACACGGTAATTCATAAGCACAGAATGCCGATATCGCAAGGAGATTCGAAGTTTCAAAATATTAATCGCCTGGATAAGTCTTTAAGAGCGAACCCATAGGGTATTTCTCACTTTACGTGACAATTGTGTCACTATGGGTGACGGCGCAGGCAGTGACGAAGCGCCAACGCGGGGGGTGGTCGATTTGCGCTCAGTCATCGATGCTCCTGCTCATTTTTCGTCAGAACGGAGGCGTGCTCCGCGTTCCCCACCCCCGCTGCCCCACGGGCGGATGACGTCCAGGCATGTTCCTCCCTGGGGACAGAACTCAACCACGTGGCCGTGCCCGGGTGCGCTAGCGCGCCTCTTGCTGTTATCCGTCGTTCTGCGCGCGCTTACCAGCGGATCGTTATGTATGTGGTTGGCGCGTGTCCGCGACTCTGGGCCGCTAGGTAAGTTCTTCCACCTGCTGGCT
>Ga0310811_10007392_pt1 | contig 14069 bp, 15 predicted proteins | sample YCmetagenome_FD_207642 | JGI IMG/M metagenome (GOLD analysis project Ga0310811, IMG submission 207642) | Soil microbial communities from experimental microcosm in Duke University, North Carolina, United States - YC | ecosystem: Engineered > Artificial ecosystem > Soil microcosm > Unclassified ... | reverse complement strand
TGCGCGCGGCACCCGGCAGTCGACGCGCCGCGCAACACTAGCGACGATTGCGGCGCGCCACGAGCCGGCATCGCCAATCCATATTGGAGACACGCAATGAAATTCATCGTGCAATGGAAAGGTCTGCCGACAGCCGAAAATGCGGTAATCGAACGCTTCATGAAAACCGGCGGCCAGGTGCCGGACGGCGTCCAGTTGCTAGGACGTTGGCACGCCATCGGCGGATTGCAAGGCGTGGCGATCGTCGAGGCGGACGACACGCGCAACCTCGCGGCACTGTCGCTCGCATGGGGCGATTTGTTGTCGATGAGCATCCTTCCGGCGCTCACCGACGAAGACCTGGGCGCCGCGCTCGGCAAATTCCAGGCGGCCCGCCAGTGACCCTGGCCGATCCGCTCGCCGCTCAGCCATTCCGCTCAAACTGACCACGAAGCCTGTCATGCCCGCCGGATTCGCCACGCCGGTTCCCCCCGCACCTAGCGGACAACGGTTGCCCTTCCGCGAATCGCTGCTGGCGATGCTCGGCATCGCCTTCGTCGCGATGCTGGTGGCGCTGGATCAAACCATCGTCGGCACCGCGTTGCCGCGCATCGTCGCCGATCTGCGCGGTTTCGATCTGTACGCGTGGGTCGCGACGGCGTACATGCTGGCCTCCGTCATCACGATTCCGATCTTCGGGCGCCTGGGCGATCTGTTCGGCCGCAAGCCGTTTCTGATCGCGGCGATCCTGTTGTTCACCGGTGCGTCGGTGTTGTGCGGACTCGCCGGCAGCATGCTCGCGCTGGTGATTGCGCGCGGTCTGCAAGGCATCGGCGGCGGCATTCTGATCGGCACGGTGTTCGCCACCGTCGCCGATCTGTTCCCGAGTCCGAAGCTGCGGCTGCGCTGGCTGGTGTTCGTCACGTCCTCGTTCGGCGTCGCCAATATGGTGGGGCCGACCCTCGGCGGCCTGCTGACGCAATACGGCGGCTGGCGGCTGGTGTTCTTCGTCAACGTGCCCGTCGGTGTCGTGTCGCTGCTATTCGTGCTGCGCTTTCTGCCGCCATTGCACGAGCTGCGACGCAAGGGCCCCGTGCGGCTCGACTGGCTCGGCGCGATCGTGCTCGCAATCACGTTCGGCGCGGTGCAGGTGCTGATCGAAGAGTTGCCGAGGCGCGGCGTCGACCGCACGACCATCGCGCTGGCCGTCCTCGCGGCAGGTTGCGCGTCGATCCTCTGGCTGTGGGAGCGGCGTGTCGGCGATCCGATCGTGCCGGTGGACATGCTGCTGGACCGCAAGCTGTGCGCGCTGTTCGCGATGTCGGTGCTGGGCGGCTTCGCGCTGTTTTCGCTGGTGTTCTATGTGCCGTTGCTGTTTCAGGGCGGCTATGCGATGTCCGCGCACGACTCGGGCATGCTGATCACGCCGCTGCTGCTCGGCACCACCATCGGCAGCGTGGTCAACAATCGCATCGTCACGCGAATCCGGCGCGCGAACGCGATCATGTACGCGGGCTTTGCGCTGTCCGCGCTCGCCTGTCTCAGCGTGGTGGTGCTGCGGGGCACGGAACCGCATCTGGTGTGGATGTCGTGCATGGGCATAAGCGGCCTCGGACTCGGTCTGGTTGCCACTAGTCTGACCGTGTGTTCGCAGCAGATCGCCGCGCACGGCAACGTCGGCGCGGCCACGGCGCTGCTGCAATCGCTGCGCACGTTCGGCGGCATGCTCGGCACCGTGATGACCGGCGCGCTGCTCGGCCATCTGTACTCGCGCGGCGTGCATCGCTCGCTCGATTCGTATCAGGCGACGCAGTGGTTCAAATCGTTCGCGAGTCCCGAACTGCTGGTGGATCGCGCGGAACAGGCCGCGCTGATCAATCGTCTGGTGAGCGCCGGCCATGCCGGCGACGCGATGATGCACTCCGCGCGCGAAGCGCTGGTGCAGTCGATTCACATCGGCATTCTGGTGGCGGGCGGCGCCGCGCTGCTCGGGCTGTGCCTCGCCTGGTTCGTGCCGCCCGTGCAGGTCGGTAACCTCGAAACCGAGCCCGAGGTGGACGCACAGCCGCCCGCCGAGCCGCTCCCGCCGCACCGCAACGCGCTCTGAGCGGCACGCCGCCACGGGCGCGAACGTTCTTCTTGCATTCTGTATCGACCGATATATAATCCGTTTCTATATCGACTGATACAGAATTTCGCCGACCACGTACGAAGCGCACGAAGGACACTGAACATGGCACGACCCCGCGGATTCGATGAGCAAGAGGTGCTGGAAGCAGCCAGCGCGGCCTTCTGGAGCAAGGGCTATGAGGCGACGTCCACGCGCGACCTGGTCAAGTCGACCGGTCTCACGCAGCCCAGCCTTTACAACGCGTTCGGCGACAAGCGCGGGTTGTTTCTGCGCGCGCTCGACCATTATCTGGAGCACATTCTGCGCGAGCGGATCAACCGGCTCGAAAAGACCGTGTCGCCGGCGCAGAGCATCACGCTGTTTTTCCACGAGGTCATCGAGCGCGCGATTGCCGATCCCGACAGGCGTGGCTGCATGCTGGTCAACTCGGCGCTGGAAACGTCATCGGATGACGAAGCATTCCGCCAAACCGTCGCCGCCGAAATGGCGGAAATCCGCGCGTTTTTCCATCGGGGCCTCGTCGCCGCACTGCAGAGCGGCGAAATCGCCGCTGTCGTTCCAACGGACGACGCCGCGTCTCATCTGCTCGCCACGCTGATTGGCATTCGCGTTCTCGCGCGGGTCACGCCGCAGTACGAGCTGCTTTACGGCGCGGTATCGCCGGCGTTGACGCTGCTCGGCTTGCCTGCGCTACCGCCGCCCGCGACGCCACCCGCTCTACCGGCGCAAGACGGCCAAGTCTGAGCCACGCGTCTGAACCGACGCATCCCTTCGTTTTCCACCGACATCCGGCAGCGCCGCCATTGGCGTGCGCACCGGCAAAGGAATCGTCATGTCCGCAACACCGTCTTCGTTAAGCACTGCCCAGCCCGCTTCACTCGACGCCCGCGCGATCTTCGCGACGTTCGCCGGCTTGTGCGGCAGTCTCGTCGCCATTGGCCTCGCGCGCTTCGCCTACACGCCGCTGATTCCGTCGTTGATCCAGGCGCACTGGTTCACGTCGTCGCAAGCGGTGACGCTCGGCGCGGCGAATTTCGCGGGCTATCTGATCGGCGCGCTGATCGGCCGGCCGCTCGCTTCAGTGCTGTCGAACCGCAACGCGTTGCGTCTGCTGATGGCGGTCGTGACCGCCGCCTTCTTCGCCTGTGCGTATCCGCTGTCGATTAGCTGGTTCTTCGCATGGCGCCTGCTGTCCGGCATTTCCGGCGGTGCGATCATGGTGCTGGTGGCGACTTCGATTCTTCCGCACATTCCCGCACCGCGTCGCGGATTTGTCAGCGGCATGATCTTTCTCGGGCTCGGTTTGGGCATCGCGGCATCCGGCACGCTGATTCCGAAGCTGCTGCACTTCGATTTGCAAACCACGTGGATCGGCCTCGGCGTGGTGGCGCTGGTATTGAGCGCGGCAAGCTGGTTCGGCTGGCCGTCGACCAATCCGCCAGCCCCGGTGATCCCGGCCGGCAGCCATCATGCCGCGCGTCCGCACGGCCTGAAGCTGCGCGTGCTTTACGCGCAATACGCGGCCAACGCGCTCGGCCTCGTGCCGGCGATGGTGTTGCTGGTCGACTACGTGGCGCGCGGCCTCGGACGAGGCGCGGCGATCGGCGCGGACTACTGGGTGCTGTACGGTCTCGCCGCGATTGCCGGTCCGGTGATTTGCGGCAACGTGGCCGATCGCATCGGTTTCGGCAACGCGTACCGGATCGCACTCTTTCTGCAAGCGGCCGCCGTGGCGATGCTCGCGCTGTCGGGCAGCACGCTCGCGCTGGCGACGGCGACCGTGATCCTCGGCATCTTCACGCCCGGCATCGTGCCGCTCGTGCTCGGCCGCATTCACGAACTCGTGCCGCACGATCACATCGAACAGCGGGCCTCATGGAGCCGCGCGACGACGGCCTTCGCGTTGTTCCAGGCGCTCGGCGGCTATGGGTACTCGTTTCTGTTCTCGCATACTCACAACGACTACGCGCTGATTTTCATCTGCGGCGCGGCGGCGCTTGCAGTGGCGTTTATCGCGGACCTCGTTGTATCGCGTTTCGGCACGGCTCGCCACGTATCGGCGTGATCGGTTGACGACGGATTGAAGCGCCTGCGCGTTCGATACGTCGTGCTGGGCATGCGGTTTGCTCGACAAGGGCAGCGGTACTGTTTTCAGCCTGCCGCCGCCACAAGCGGCGTCAGTTGAAGACAGGTCCTTGTCAACCAGGCGGAGGTCATTCATATGTTGGGAACTATTCTTCTGATCGTGCTGATTCTTCTGCTCATCGGCGCATTTCCGTCGTGGCCGCACAGCCGTTCGTGGGGCTACGGTCCGACCGGCGGGCTCGGCGTTGTCCTGATCGTGGTGATCGTGCTGCTGATTGCCGGCGTAATATAGCCAACGATTGCCGGCGCAATATAGCCAACGCGAGCCGATCCCTAGCGAGGCTCAACTCAGTCCAGCCGCCCGCTCCCATGCGATGTCGCATGGGAGCGGGCGGCTGCTTCACGTTCAGAGTCCCGACACACCCTGTCACGCCGGAGCATGCCATGGAAAAGTTACTCGCCAATCAGGTTGCGTTGATCACGGGCGCCAGTTCCGGCATTGGCCATGGCGTCGCAAAAGCGCTGGCGAAGGTAGGCGCGGCCGTGGCGCTGAATTATCATTCGCATCCCGAAGGAGCGGAGCAGCTCGCCAGCGAGATCGAGAAAGCCGGCGGCGCAGCGTTCGCGCATCGAGCCAACGTGGCCGATCCCGCGCAGGTGGAGGCGATGTTCGATGCGTGCCGTGCGCGTTTCGGCAGTGTCGATATCGTGGTGGCGAATGCCGGCTTGCAGAAAGACAGCGCGTTCGCCGAGATGACGCTGGACGATTGGCAAACCGTGTTATCGACCAATCTGACCGGCCAATTCCTGACGAGCCAGGCAGCCGTCAAGGAATTTCGCCGACGCGGGCCTACGCCCGTATCCAAAGCGTTGGGCAAGATCATCTGCATGAGTTCGGTTCACGAAGTGATTCCGTGGGCCGGGCACGTTAATTACGCGGCGTCCAAAGGCGGCATTCAGATGTTCATGAAATCGCTCGCGCAGGAAGTCGCACCGGAGCGCATTCGCGTCAACTCCATAGCGCCCGGCGCGATCCGCACGCCGATCAACAAGGACGCGTGGGATTCCGACGACGCGCTCGCCAAACTATTGCAGTTGATTCCCTATGGCCGCGTGGGCAACGTGGACGATATCGGCAAGGCCGCCGTGTGGCTCGCTTCGGATGAAAGCGACTACGTGGTCGGCACGACCTTGTTCGTCGACGGCGGGATGACGTTGTATCCGAGCTTCGCCGACAACGGTTAGCGGTGGATCGGCTGATCGGCTGCATAGCCTTCGACCAGCTGTTCGAACAGATCCGCGTCGCCCATCTGGCCGCCCTTGAGCATGATCTCCATGCCGTCGAGTTCCGCGCGGCCGGCGTGAAGACGGCACACGGTCACGCCCGCCGGGAGCGGCGCGAAATACGATAGCCCCCATGCGCCGAGCGTTCGCACGGCGAAGCTGGATGTATCGCCGCCTGCTATGCCGATGCGTTGCAGCGGGACCGCGTTGAGAACCTGCTGTAGCAGCGTCGCGCAGGCTTGTGCGAGGTTGGGGAGCGCGGTGCTCGCGGTTGCAGAGTGCGTTGGGTCGGCGTGGTTTTGTGCGTGCGACGCGTGCGACGTTTTTGTCCTCGTCAGCGAATCCGCCGCACGGCGCGCCGTGTAGGCAAGCACGTTGCGGCCCTCGCGCAACGGCCCGGCAATCGCCGCCACACGTCCCGCGAGATAGGCCGACGCCGACGCGCCGGTCATCTGCTGCGGGTCCAATTCCACGCGCAGATACGAATGCGCTGCGCCGATCTGTACTTCGGTCAACGGCGACAAACTGCCGGCCAATACGAACACCGGCCCGCATGCGCGAGACAACGGCACGGCCGCATGCGTCGCTGGCGTTTCCGCGGGTGCATCAAGCGCCGATACATACGCCTGCGCGACGCTGCTCGCACCGATCGCGAGCAACGGCGCCGCCGCCGCATGACACTCGATCACGCGGCCAATCGCCTGCAAATGGGTGTCGTCGAGGACGTCGAACAGTAATGCTTCCGGCTTCGACCCGAGCCGCCGCCTCACCTCGGATTGCAGTGCGGCATCGCCCGCCGCATAGCAACGCCAGTCGATCGACTCTACGTGCCGGACCCCCTGGCGCCGCAGATGCACGCGCAAGTCCGCTTCGTTCATCGGCGTCACCGGATGACGGCTCATCGTCGGATGACGGTCGATGCGGTAGATCGACCGTTGCAGATCGTCCGCGCTGGCTGCGGCGAACAGTTCGCCGAACACGCAATAGCGCCGCAAATTCGGCTGGCCGCCGACCACCGCCACGAGTTCGTTCGCGCAATACTCGCGCAACGTGCGAAGCGCCACGCCGATGCTGCCGGTCTCCGGCGCGCTGTCGAAAGTCGAGCACACCTTGTAGTGCATCACCCGCACGCCGAGCGCGGCGAACGCAGCGCCGACGCGTGCGAGTTCCTGCCGCTGCGCGAGCGGCGGCATCGTCCGTGCGGCGCCCGCGACGCCTACCGCGTCGAGTTGGCCGAGCATCGAACGAGGCGCGGCATCCGGCGGTGCGAAAAACAGCATCGTGCGCAGGCCGGCGCGGGCGAGGTGCGCGAGCGTGTCGGTCGCGCCGGTGAAGTCGTCGCCGTAGAACGCGTAGGCCGGACCTTTGTTGCGCGTGTCGCGCACGTCGCTGACTTCGCTCATGTCGTCGCTGTCCCGAGCCGCGCTCACACGTGGCCGCCGAAGAATGCCAATGCGCGCCGCAGTTCCGGCATCCGCTGCGCGTACTCCTGCAACGGCGTGCCGGCCTGCACGGCCGCCCATGCCTGGCGTACGCTCGTCACCCCCGCCGCCGGACCGTCCGGATGCGCGAGAATGCCGCCGCCGGACATGAACAGCAGATCGGCGGAGCGCACCGCGTCGAAGGTCGCCGGCACGGTGCCGGCCCACTGTCCCGACGAAAACGCCGGCAACACCGCGTCGTCGCAACCCGAGGCGAGTGGCGTCGCGCAGTCGCGCGCCGACTCGATCACTTCGGCATCGCTTTGCGCGAATTTGCCGGCGAGGCCGTGCACGTGCACATGATCGACACCCGTCAATCGCCACAGCGTTTGGTACGCTTGAAACGACATGCCGAGCGCCGGATCGCGCGACATCATCCCGTAGCCGTTGCGATGCGCGTGCAACACAAGCGGCGTCGCGCGGCGCAGCGTCTGGATCGCGGCGAAGCCGCACCAGTTGATGCTCGCCATCACGCAATCACCGCCCTCGCGCTCGACCAGTTCCGCATGACGGCGCATCGCGTCGAGGTCGTCGGTGATATTGAAGGCGACCATCACGGGCCGGCCGCTGCGTTCGCGATAAGCGCGCACTTGCGCCATCACCGCGCGCACGCGTTCGGCCAACGGCGCATGCGCGGGGTTCGCGCATACTTCGTCATCCTTGATGAAATCGACGCCCGCTTCGCACAGTTCGCGCACGAGCGCCGCCGTTTCCGCCACGCTCAGACCGACATTCGGCTTGATGGTCGTGCCGATCATCGGCCGGTCCGTCACTTGCGTCAGTGCGCGCGTGCCCGCCACGCCATGGCGCGGCAATTCGAACCGCGCGCGATAGGAAGCGGGCAAACGTAACGACAACAGCCGCATGCCGGTGACTTCGCCGAGGTCGTACAGATTGCCCGCGACGGTCGCGGCCAGCGTCGGCAGGTTCGCGCCGATATTGGCGAGCGGAAACGCCAGCGTGACGCGCGCGCGCCGCCACGGCCCCGGCGTGTGTTGCCGCGCAAGCCAGGCGCTCGGCAAGCTCGGTTGCGTAGCGGCCTCCAGTTCCTCGATGCGCAGCACGCTCGCGCGGCTGCGCGCGCGCAGCGCATCGGTTTCGTTGGCGACCCGCACGAAGGTGCCGCTCGACTGCTCGCCGGCCATCACATCGGCAACGCATGCCGGATCCAGCGGCGTCTCGATCAGATAGTCGGCTTCGAGGGTGTCGTCATCGAGCGGCCGCGACGGTTGCATCGCGCTCATAGCGTGCCCAGATCAGGAAAGCTGCGCACCGGCTCGCGGCCGTCCCAATCGCGCGACGCCGCGTAGATCATGTCGAACAGCTTGCCCTTCGGCCCCGCGATCTCCGACAGTTCGATCACCGTGCCCGGATGATTTTCCGTATCGAAGTAGACGAAGCGCCCGTTGCGTCCCACTTCGCCGCTCATCGCCACCGTGAAGCCCTGGTCCTTGAGGCGCGCGAGATCCGCGTCGAACGAAGTGGTCCAGTATGCGTTGTGTTGCAAGCCGGTATGGCCGGCGGCAAGGAAGTCGCGATACATCGACGGCGCGTCGTTGCGCGTCTGGATCAGCTCGACCTGCAATGGTCCCGAGTTCGCCAGCGCGACCGAGTTGTGAACTTCATACGTTTGCCCGCGATACGTGTAGTTTTCGATCGGCACGCGTTCGTTATAGAACCACGGGCCCACGCCGAGCACACGGCTTGAGTAGTCCATCGCGGCTTCGATATCGCGCACCACGTAGCCTGCCTGCCGGATTTCGCCAAAGAAACGACTCATGAAACTCTCCCGAAGCTGCGGGGTTTGAAAGACGAGCGACGCCCCGGCGCTGCCGCAATGCAGCGCCCGAGTGTCGAACCTGTGAAGAAAACTTAGAGGAAGCCGATCGAAATCCAGGGAATCGCCGCGACCAGCAGCAAGCCCGCGATCAACGCGCCCATATACCCGACGATCGGCCGAATTCCCGTATCGGGATTCACCTTGCTGATCGCGCACGCCGAGTAGTAGCCGACGCCGAACGGCGGCGAAAAGAGGCCGACGCCCATCGACAGGATCACGACGATCGCGTAATGCACTTCATGCACACCTGCGAGCCGCGCGATCGGAAACAGCAGCGGCCCGAATAGCACGATCGCGGGAATGCCTTCGAGCACGCTGCCGAGCATCACGAACACGAAGATCGACACCGCGAGAAAACCGTATGCGCCGCCCGGCATCGCGCCCATCAGTTGCGCGAGATCCTGCGAGAAGCCGGACTGCGTGAGCGCCCAAGCCATTGCGGTCGCGCAGCCGATGATGAACAGGATCGCGCCCGACAAGGTCGCTGCATCCACCAGCATGCGGCCGAGCCGCCGCCATTCGAAGCGCCGATAGACCAGCAGCCCGACGAGCATCGAATAGGCGATGCCGATGGTCGACACCTCGGTGGCCGTCGCCACGCCTTCGACCACCGCCATCCGAATCACGAACGGCAACGCCAGCGCGGGCACCGACACGATGAACAGCCGGCCGATCTGCCGCCTGGTAAAACGCTGCGCGCCGCTCAGATCTTCCTTCCGATAACGCCACCACACCACGACGCAAAGAATCAGCGCGAGCACGGCGCCCGGCAGCATGCCGGCGGTGAACAGCGCCGAGATCGACAGCCCCGTGACCGAGCCGATCGTGATCAACACGATGCTCGGCGGGATGGTTTCGCTTCGCGCGCCGGTTGTCGCGAGCAGCGCGACCAGATCGCCTTCGGATGCGCCGCGCTTTTTCATTTCGGGGAACAGCACCGGCGCGATCGCCGCCATGTCAGCCACTTTCGAGCCGGAGATGCCTGACACCAGATACATCGCGCCGATCAGCACGAACGACAGGCCGCCATGCACGTGACCGACGAGGCTCGCGAGAAATTCGATCATCGCGCGCGCCATGCCGGTCATTTCGATCAGCAAGCCGAGGAACACGAACAACGGCACGGCGAGCAGCACCAGATGCGACATGCCTTCGTCCATGCGGCCGACCACCACTTCGAGCGGCGTGAACGTGGAAAGGCCGAGAGAACCGAACGTAGCGAGCGCGAACGAGAAGCCGATCGGCACGCCCGAGAAAATGCCGATCGCCACCACGCCGACGAAAAGATCACGAGATTGACCTTGCCCAGCGTCTGGAACCACGGCCCGGCGAACACGGCCACCGCGCCGAGCAGCACGGCGATCGCGAGCACGATGACCACATCGCGCATCCGACTCACATGGGCGAGACGGATCAGGCCGACCAGCAGCATCAGCGCCGCGCCGATCGGCAACGCGAGCGCGCGCCACGCGTTGCTGATTTGCAGCGCGGGGGTGACGATCGCCGCTTCGCCGGAAGCGTAGTCGTAAGCGGGCGCGACCAATAGCGCGAGCAATGCGATCGACGCCGCGATCGCGAGCGTGTCGACGAATGCGCGCCGCTGCGGCGACAAGCGGCTGACGAGAGCGGTCATCCGCATGTGTTCGCCGCATCTTAGCGCGAGCACCGCGCCGAGCATCGCGAGCCACAGAAACAGAATGCCGGCCAGTTCATCCGACCACACGAGCGGCTGATGCATCACATAACGCGACACCACGCCCGCCAGCATCACGACGATCTCCACCGCTAATCTGCCCTGAAATCTGTACTGAATTCCATCCTTTGACGAAACTACTACGTGGGCACGCTGCGAGAATTACGCGCCATGCCGGTTGCTTGATACGTGTTCCGACTCGCTACGATGAAGCACAGACTGCGATCGCCCGTACGCTCGGGCGCCGCAATGCGCAAGGCAGCGAATCGCGCCGCAACGGCGATTCACGCTTGTGTGACGTGATGCTTTGTGCGGCGCGCTGCGTGTCTTCCGCGCACCTCGCAGGGCCATTTGAATCGGGTCGGGCACGGCGGATGCTGAGTCACCATCGTATTCAAACTTCGATACGAAAGGAGATCACATCATGCCTTATATACTCGGCTGGCTGCTTGGCGTTCCGTTGATCGTACTGGTCATCCTGTACCTGATCTTTCATTAACCCGTGCGCCATCCGCAGGCGCATGCCGTCGATCCGACGGCCACCTATTGCGATGCAGTTCGATCGACGGCTGCATGAGAGGCGACGCCCGTGTTTTGGGCGTCGCCTTTCGCATGTCTGCACTAGTCCACGCAGGCTTCGCGCTGCTCGTTCGGCACTCCCGCCTTTTCCCTTTGCACTGCGGAAAATAGCGCGTAAAACTAATGTCAGCAGTCCGCAAAATGCCATTTCTGCACACGTGCACGAGCGCGCACGAGGAAGGAGGGACCGATGGCAAACAACGAGTACACACTGTCGCATCAGGATGTGGTGAAGGCCATCATCATTGATCAGAATATTCACGAGGGTTTCTGGACGCTCAACGTCAATTTCAACGTCGCCGCGAGCCACGGGCCGCGTGTGCCCGATCCCAGCCTCACTGTGACGATCAAGGGCATCGGCATCATGCGCGCGCCGCCAACCGATCCATTTGCGATCGACGCCGCACTCATCAATCCAACTCCGCCTCAACCGGTCGAAGGAACCGTGCACATCACGTCGGCCGTCAACGGCACGCATGGCAACAGCATGCAATTTTGCCGCGACGTGTACCGCAATGTCGCAGTACAGAGCCCGATTAAAGCGCCCATTAAACGAGGCTGATCGGGCCGAAGCCTCCGCGTTCAGCGATTAGCGGCGCAACGGAACGCGGCACGGCCGGCGGTATGCGATTGCTCGAATCAGCGTACCGCCGCCATCAGCGCACCCATGCCGACCAGCAAGCCGCCCATCAACCGATTCACGACGCGCAGCCGCTTCGGCCTTTGCAGAACCGTGCGCAAGCGGTGCGAGAAAATCGCGGTGCACGCGCCGCCCAACGCGAACACCAATGCAAACGTGGCGGCCAGCAACAGGTATTGCTGATTCGCGGACCAGTGCGCGTCACTCGAAGCCGTGCTGATGAACTGCGGGAAAAACGACGGAAAAAACAGCAGCGTTTTCGGGTTGAGTCCCGAAGTCGCGAAGCCGCGCCAGAACATGCTTCGTTGCTGATCGCTCGCCGCGGGACTCGCCAGACTGCCGCTGAGCCATTGCTTGCAGCCGAGATAGACCAGATAGATCGCGCCGGCCCAGCGCAGCGCGATCAATGCGCGTTCGTCGATCAGCAACAACGAGCTCAGGCACAGCGCGGTGAAAGCCAGTTGCAAAAGCACGGCACAGGTGCCGCCCCATATGCAGGGCAATGCCGCGCGCCAACCGGCGCTGAATGCTCGGCTCATCGTCAGTACGTTGACCGGACCGGGGGAGTAGACGAGAACGAGAGACGCAACAAGAAATGAAACGTACAGCTGGATCGGCATCGGTAGGCATGTGGTTACTGCATGCCCATGCGCGTTGCCGAAACACACGAGCTTCGGGCAGTGGGGAGCGCGGACTATCCTCAGAGCAAGCATCGGTCAGGAACATGCGTCCATGCCCGGCGAGCGCGCCTTCCGGCACTGATGGCGCCGGAATTCGCCCGCGTGCCGCCTTCCTGTGAAGGCGGCGAGACACCGGATGGCAGCTTGTGGCCGCGCAAGGCCGCGTAACCTGGAGCCCGCGGCCCGGATGGTCGTCCCGGGCATGAATGCACGCTGAAAATATACCCGGACGCCGGCTGGATAGGCTTCTTAAAGGCATTACCTAACCGATCCTCTGCGGAACAATGTTCCTATAGAATCGCCTTTTCCAGAACAAACTTCCGAACCGGTCCATGACTGCCCGAAAACGCCCGCTCGACAACCTGGATCGCAAGATCATGCGTGAGCTGCAGAAGAACGCCCGGCTGAGCAACGCCGAGCTTGCCGAACTGGTCGGCATGTCGACCACCGCGTGCTGGAATCGCACGCGCCAACTGGAAACCGAAGGGTATATCCGCGGCTATGTCGCCTTGCTCGATCAGCAGAAGCTCGGCTTCGCGGACGTGGTGCTGCTCGAAGTCACGCTCGACCGTCACGACGACGACGCGCTCGCCCGCTTCGGCGCCGAACTGGCGACGCTGTCCGAAGTGCTCGAAGCGTATCTGGTCTCGGGTGACTACGACTATCTGGTCAAAGTGGCGGTCGACGGCACGGCCGGCTACGAACGGTTCCTGCGTGAGAAGCTGTACAAGATCGCCGGCATTCGTCACAGCCGCTCGATGTTCGCGCTGCGCTGCATGAAGAGCATTCCGTCGATTGCGATCTGACGTGCCGGTGCGCCAAAGTCCGCCACTCGTACCGAGCGTTATTGCGCGGACCGCGACGCGGCGATGATCGCATCGGCAACGGCCTTCGGCTGGCTCACCATCGCGACATGGCTCGCATTCACGCGCGTCACTTTCGCGTCGATATTCGCGGCCATCTTCCGCTGCAGGTTCGGATCGATCATCCGGTCCTGACCCGAGATCACGAAGTACGACGGCTTGTCGTGCCACGCCGCTTTGGTCACCTTCGCCTCGATGCAGCCGGCAGCCCACGGCGCCTGCGTCGCGGCGATCAAACGCTTCTCCGGCAACGGCAGGTCCTGCGCGAAATCGTCGAGCACTGCTTTCGTCGAAAGCGTCAGGTAACCGGCGGCGTCCTTGCGCAGCTCGCTCGCCCAGACAGGCGCCGGCGCGCCTTTCGTCATGTCGGCGATGGACTGCCCGCTGTCGGGCGCGAACGCCGCCACGTAGACGAGACTCTTGACCTTGTCGTCGTTGCCCGCCTCGCTGACCACGACGCCGCCCCACGAATGGCCGACCAGGATGACCGGGCCCGTCTGCTGATCGATCACACGTTTAGTCGCCGACACATCATCGGCCAGCGAACTCAGCGGGTTCTGCACCGCCACCACGTGAAGCCCGCGCGCTTCGAGCAGCGGAATTACCTTGTCCCAACTGGAGCCGTCGGCGAATGCGCCATGCACGAGCACGACGTTCTTGCCCTTCAGATCCTGAGGCGGCGCGGCGTGCGAAGCCTGCACCATGCACAGTCCACCAAGCAGCAATGCGGACCCGAGGCACTTCTTGAGAAACGTGGTCATTGTGTATGTCTCGACAGGATGGAAACGGTATTGAATCGGCCGTCTGGTGAAAG
>Ga0310811_10007391_pt1 | contig 14070 bp, 11 predicted proteins | sample YCmetagenome_FD_207642 | JGI IMG/M metagenome (GOLD analysis project Ga0310811, IMG submission 207642) | Soil microbial communities from experimental microcosm in Duke University, North Carolina, United States - YC | ecosystem: Engineered > Artificial ecosystem > Soil microcosm > Unclassified ... | reverse complement strand
AGCCGCCCTTCTTGCCGACGCCGGCGAAGGTGAAGTTGTATTCGGCGGTGAACGGCTTGAACCAGTCGGCGACGCCGGTCTCCTTGTCGACGTGGCGCCCGAAATGCGCGCTGTGATCGCTGCCTGGCGGCGCGATGGTCAGCACCAGCTTGTAGTTGCCGGGGCCGGCGAGCTTGACGTTGTCGCCGTAGTGGGGGCCGTCGCTCGCCACCATCGGCATCAGCATTCCCTTGATCGGCGCGCTGCCGGACTTGGTGAGCTCGTACTGGATCGCAAGGTACGGCATCCAATCGCCCTCGGCGAAGCCGTTGGCATTCTTGGCGACCGCGTGGATGTCGGCCTCGAGGTGGACGTCGGACTCCTTGGCCGCCCGCATCATGCCCGGCGGGTCCATCTCGATCGGCTGCAGATAGACCGCGCCGATCTCCATCCCGTTCGCGATGACCGGCTTGCCGATCGGATACTCGGCGGCCGACGCAACTCCGAACGTCAACACCGCCGCGGCGATCGCGGCCATCGGGACTCCTACGCGCATGTCCTGGGCACCTCATCTGGATGGGGGATTTCCCATCCAATGCCTAGCATGGCCCTGCCTAATTGCAAATGGTTATCATTTGCATATGAGCTAAAGCGGAATTAGAGCGCGGCGGTCGGACGCGCCCGATTTCGGCCGCGGCGCCGAAGGATCCAGTGCGCGACGCCGGTGCCGACAAACACTGCCGGCAGCAGGCCGGAGACGAAGACCAGGATCCGCCATAGCCAGCCGAACCCATCGCCGGCGTGAACGGCGTGCTGCCAGGCCAGCACCGTTTCCCCGGCCGTGAATTGCCGCGGATCGCGGATTTCCAGCACCCGACTGGTGCCGGGTTCGACGAAGACGCCGACCATCGGCGTGCCGGGGAAATGTCCCGGCGGCGCGAAATTGACGCGGAGCGGCTGGTCGCCGCGCTGCGGCAGACCGATCATCCGAAGCGAACCATCGGGGACCGCAGCGCGGGCAGCCGCGATTGCCTGGTCGAGCGAAATGGGTGCCGGAGATGGTGTCACCCGCGGCGCGGTGATGAGCCGGAGATCGCGGCCCGGCAGCACGGCACGGACCGCCTCCCCGACGGTCTCGGGGTAGGCGAGATAGACGCTGCTGCCGCTGACGGCGATGAACACGAACCACAGCCAGAGACCGACCGTTTCATGGATGTCGCGGAGCAGCGGCGCACCGCGCTTGCGGCGGTCGACCCGCAACGCCGACACGAACGGCGCCCGGCGCGGCCACCACATCACCATGCCGCTGAAGCCGAGGATCACCATGGCGATGCCGAACCAGCCGATCAGCCAGCGGCCGTCGCGGCCCTGCACGAACAGCTGGGCGTGCAGGTTGAATACCTGCCGCAGCCAGTGTTCGCCGGGACGGTCCGGGCCAAACGTGCGCAGCGACACCGGGTCGACGGACACGGCGATGGCGCCTGGGCCGCCGGCTTCTCCCCGCACAGCGAAGCGAACGACGACGGGCTTGTCCAACGCCTCCGGGAGCAGGACTAGCGTCGGCGACGCGGTCGTGGCGACGATGGCGCGTGCTGCGTCGACGACATCGGTGATGGGGCGACGGTCGCCGACGGTCATTGCCGGTGATGGCGGATCGAACCAGTCGTGCAGTTGATCCTCGAAGACGAGAATGCTGCCGCTCAGCCCGATCAGCACCAGCGGAATGCCGAGGGCGATGCCGAGGACGAGGTGGAGGGTGGCAAGCACGCGGCGCGCCGACCAGCGGGCGCGCACCGGCGCGAGGGAGCCTTCGTCGCGTGGCATCAGACCTCCGCCCATTGCCGCAGCAGATTGTGATAGACGCCGGTTAGCTGCACGAGACCGCGGTGCTGCGGCACGTCTCGCCCGATCTGCTGGATTGCGTTGTCGAGGTCGAACAGCATGGTGCGACGGCTGTCTTCGCGCACCATGCTCTGGATCCAGAAGAACGACGCGATTCGCGCGCCGCGGGTAATCGGCTTCACCTGATGGATGCTGCTGCCGGGATACAGCACCATGTCGCCCGCCGGCAGCTTCACCGAATGGGCGCCGTAGGTGTCCTCGATGACGAGCTCGCCGCCGTCGTAGTCCTCATGCGCGCTGAGGAACAGCGTCGCCGAGAGGTCGCTGCGCACCCTGTGCGGCGTTCCGGCGACCGGCCGCAGTGCCGTGTCGACGTGAAGGCCGAAGGTCTGCCCCGAGGCATAGCGATTGAACATCGGCGGGTAGAGCTTGTAGGGCAGTGCCGCCGAGCGGAACACCGGGTTGCGTTCCAGCGCGGCGATGACGATCGCGCCGGCCTCCCGTGCCGCCGGATGGTCCTCGGCGACCTGGGCGTTGTCCTTGACCGGCGCCGCCTGGTAGCCGGCTGTCGCGCGTCCGTCCACCCACGGGGCCGTGTCGAGCAGCCGTCGGACTTCGGCGACCTGTTCGGCGGTGAGCACATTCGGGACGTGCAGCAGCATGGGCGTTCCGCGGCGGCGCCGCGCTCCTACAGCTTGAAGTGGGTGGTGAAGAGGACGGTGCGCCCGGCGCCCGGCACGACGTGCGACGGGTGCAGCAGGTCCCAGTAGTACTTGTCGGTGAGGTTGTAGACGTTGACCTGGAAGTCCACCGTCTCGGTCAGCCGGTACTTCGCCATGAGATCGAAGGTGGTGTAGCCGGGCGCGCGCTCGATGATCCCGGTGTTCCGGGCGACGCGTTGGGACACGTAGTTCATCCCGGCGCCGACCTGCCAATCGCGGTCCAAGTCGTAGGTCGACCACAGCGTCGCGGTATGACGCGGCGTGTTGGTGAGCGGTGAGCCGACTGCGGCTGCGGTTGCCGCCGAGGTCGACTTCGTCACCTTGCCGTCCATGTAGTTGTAGCCGGCGAAAACCTGCCAGGACTCGGTGAGCCGGCCGACGCCTTCGACCTCGAAGCCCTGCACGCGCTGCTCGCCGTCGAGCGTATTGAACGCCGTGTTGGTGGGATCAGGCACGCGGGCGTTGGTCCTCTCGAGTTGATACACCGCGCCACGCAGCGACATCCGGTCATTGAGCAGATCCCACTTCGATCCCGCCTCGTAGGTGCGGTTCTCCTCCGGCGCGAGATTGCCGTTGGCCCTGGTCGTGGTCAGGGCTTCCGCCGACGGATTGAACGAGGTGCCGTAGGAGACGTAGATGCTGCCCTGTTCGACCGGCTTATAGACCACCGCCGCGCGATAGCTCGGCTTGCTGTCGACGCGATCGAACGTGAAATTGCTGGTGGCGGTAGGGCTGACCTGGTTGACGTGGCTGTCGAAGCGGTCCCAACGCAGGCCGCCGACCAGCTCCCACTGCGGCGTGAGCTTGATCGTGTCGAGGGCGTAGACGCCGACCGACGTCGCGTTCGCAGACGCGTTGGTGTTAAGGGTCGCCGTCGAGAATGTGAACGGCTGATCGGGGTTCGGCGACACCAGGTTCGTGCCGGGCACGCCGGCGTAGGTCAGGCGCAGCGGGGATGACGTCTCGTAGCCGACCTCGACGCCGGCGACGACGGTGTGCCCGATGCCCCGCGTGTCGAACGACTTCTGAACCTCGGTCTGGTTCTGGAAGAACGTCTCCTGGCTCTGGATGTTTATCTGATTGCGGGTGACGGTGATCGAGGCGGGCGGCGTCGAGGCCGTGGCCGAGCCCGGAATCTGCGGTTCGGTGATGCGCAACTTGCGGGTGTAGTAGGCGGCGCGCGTCTGATTGCGGATAGTCGTCGTGGCGTCGACATCGTGCTCGAGCTTGAGCGTGCCGACGTCGGCGGTCGCGTCGAAGTAATTGCTGCCGTCGCTGAAACCGTAGTAGTTGCGACGGGCGACCGGTGCCGGGCGGCCGAACAGCCACGGCATGCCGTAGTCCGGCGTATCGTTTTCCGTCTGGTGGAAGTAGTTGAAGGTGGTGCGCGTCTCGGTGCCGATGCCGGCGGCGAGCGATGCGGCGGCGCCGAACCGCTGATACTCGGTGACGTCGCGGCCGGCAACACCGGTGGTCTCGCCCATCAGGTTGAGGCGGAAGGCGGTGGTATCGTTCCACTGCTGGTTCACGTCGGCAGTCGCGCGACGGAGGCCGTTGTCGCCGACGCTGATGCTTTCCTGGTTGTCGTTGCCGAGGTGCGCGCTCTTGCTCACCTGGTTGATGACGCCGCCGGTCGAGCCGCGGCCGAACAGCACCGATGACGGGCCCTTCAGCACCTCGACCGATTCGAGGTTGAAGGCGTCGCGGTAATAGGCGCCGAGGTCGCGCATGCCGTCGAGGAAGATGTCGTTGCGCGCGGAAAAGCCGCGCAACGACAGGTTGTCGCCCTGACCGCCGCCGGCTTCGCCCGCCTGAAGGCTGACGCCCGGGACGTTGCGCAGCGCGTCCGTCGTCGACGTCGTCGCGCGGTCGTCAAGCACCTGGCGCGGCACGACGGTGATCGACTGCGGCGTATCGCGCAGCGGCTCCGTCAGTTTCGGCAACGTCGGTACGGCAGTCTGGTAATCGTTCGACCGCTCGCCCTCGACACTGATCTCGGGCAACGCGACCGGGTCGTCGGCGCGGGCGGGAAGGGGAGTGTACAGGGTCGACGCCCCGAGCAGCGCGAGCGCCAGCGCGCGGTGCGATACGCAGTCGAGAAGCGCGGTACGGAAACGGTTCGACGAAAGAGAGAAACGCGATGGCATCCAAGCCTCCAGGCGGTGGTGGAAAGGCCTGGCTGGCGGATCCGGGCGACAGCCCGGGGAGTGCTGGCTTGGCGGCGACGGTTGAGCGACGAACTACTTGGTGAGGATGAGCTTCCCGTTCCTGGTGATGCGCAGGCGGTACTCGTCGTTCTGATGGACGATGACGAGTTCCCGTCCGCCGCCGAGCAGGACGGCCAAGTCGACGCGATGGACGCCATGGGCCGAGGCCGGTTCCGGCTGCGGCGACGCAGTCGCGCCTCTCAACTCGGCGGTCGTCAACCCGGACTGTTTCACGACGGTGGTGCTCTCCCCATTCCCGCAGGCGATCGCCCTGAGGGGAAACCCGTATAGCACCGGCACGCCTAGTTGCAAATCATTATCATTTGCAAAACGGCGTATTAACCCCGGAACGGCCAAACGGATTTTGGATATCTGCTGAAGCATTAATTTGCGGATGAGAATTATTCGCAAATACGATATGGTGCGTTCCGGCTCAGCCGTCGCCAGGCCTCTCACCCAAGTCACACGACCAGAAAACTCGCAGGAGGGGCGGAATGCTCGCGGACGACAACATCGGAGCGGTGAGCCTCTTTCTCCAGGCCGGGCCCGTGGTCAGAGGCGTGATGATCGCCCTTCTGGTGGCGTCGGTCGCCTCGTGGACCGTGATCCTTGACAAGAGTGTCCGCCTGATTGGCGCCCGCCGTCGCGCGGTACGCTTCGTGCGGGCCGTTCGCGTCGACCCGTCGGGCATCGCGCCGTCGGGCGAGATCGACACCGCGATCATCGCCGCTGGTGCCCGCGCCGGGCGCGATCAGGACGTCGGCGAGAGCCGTGGCGACCGGCGCAACCGCATCGAGCGGGCGATGCGAACGGCGATGGGCGAGGAATTGAAGAGGCTTGAAGGCGGCCTCGTCTTCCTCGCGACGGTCGGCTCGACCGCTCCGTTCATCGGTCTGTTCGGTACGGTGTGGGGCATCATCAACAGCTTCAGCGCGATTGCCGCCAGCAAGGATACGAGCCTCGCGGTGGTGGCTCCCGGCATCGCCGAGGCGCTGTCGGCGACGGCGCTCGGCCTGATCGCGGCGATCCCCGCGGTCATGGCCTATAACAAATTCGCCGCCATGCTCGGCGCCGCGGCTTACTCCTTCAATATCGCGATTGCCGAGCTCGGCGACGCCCTCGCGCGCCGGCGCTCGCTCGTCTCGGGGCTGACCCAGGGAGCGGCCGAGTGATCGTCGCGCCGATCGGCGACGCCAGCGGCGATCCGGGAAGCGGGATCGGCTATCGGCCGATGGCCGAGATCAACGTCACGCCGTTCGTCGACGTCATGCTCGTGCTGCTCGTCATTTTCATGGTGGCGGCGCCCCTGATGATGGTGGGCGTGCCGCTCGACCTGCCCAAGACCACGGCGGCTGAGATCATCCGCAGCGACGAGCCAATCGTCGTCAGTCTCAACCATGACGGCGAGATGTTCATCGGCGACGCGCCGGTCGCCGCCGACAGCTTGATCGAACAGTTGTCGCAGTTGCGATCCGAACGGCCCGACAGCATCGTCTATGTCCGCGGCGACAAAGGCACGGATTACGGGCGCATTCTCGATCTGCTGGGGCAGGTCGGACGCGCTGGGTTCGCGCGCATCTCGCTGGTGGCGGAAGCGGCGCTGGACGGGGGAAAGCGCTGACGATGGTCGATGTGCGCCGCGCGGTGGCGGACGGCTGGGCGCCCTCGGTTTCGGTGGCGTTGCACGCTGGCGTTCTGATCGCCGCGCTGTTTCTGGTCAGTCGTCCGACGCCGCCGGATTCGGGTGAGAAGCCGATTCCCGTCTCGCTGGTGACGCTTCCGGCCCCGTCTCCACCGCCCCCGCCGACGCAACCGGTCGTCGCGCCGGAGCCCGAACCGCCGGCGGTGACCAGCACCGCGGAGGTCGCGCCGGTTGCGCCGCCCGCCCCGCCCGCCCGCAAGCCGGTGCATCGGCTGCAGCGACACAATCCGCCACCGGTGCAGCCACCCCGCGAACCTGTTGCGGAACCTTTTGCGGTGCCGCGCGCCGAATCCAATGTCGCGCCGCAGGCGCAATTGCAGGCGAGCGAAGCACCGGTCCGTTCGGCGGAACCGGCGGGCTCGTCTCCCTCCTATTTTGGCGCGGTCCGGCAGAAACTTGAGCGCAACAAGATTTATCCGCGGGCGGCGCGCCAGCGACACCAGCAAGGCACCGCGATTCTCCGTTTCGTCCTCGACCGCGACGGCCATGTGCTATCGCGACGCATCGAGAAGAGCACCGGGTTCAGTGATCTCGATCGCGAAGTCGAAGAGATGTTGGAACGCGCGCAGCCGCTTCCGCCGATGCCTGCGGAGATGACGCAGGCGCAGTTGGAGCTTGTAGTTCCGATCGACTTCCACTTGCGCTAGTGCGTACGCACGCTGAGTTGCGCAACACAGGGTGGTGCGCGGTGGACCCGCGCCCCGAACCCGCTTGCGCGGTTTTTACGTCGCAGCTACTGTAAATTGCAACGGTCGCCGAACCTCCGGGGGGAGACGGACGAGCCGACAACAAAAAGACAAACGCAACAGGAGGCTGTTTCATGAGCACCGCGAGTGCAACCATGTCGCCTGGATCGGTGACGCTGACCCGCGCCGAGGAACGCCGCGTCATTCTCGCTTCGTCCCTTGGCACTGTCTTCGAATGGTACGACTTCTACATCTACGGCACGCTGGCCCCGATTCTGGCGAGCAACTACTTCGCCGGCGTCAACCCGTCCGCCGCCTTCATCTTCACGCTGCTCGCCTTCGCGGCGGGATTCGCGGTGCGGCCGTTCGGCGCGCTGGTGTTCGGGCGCCTGGGTGACCTCGTCGGACGCAAATACACCTTCCTGATCACGATGACCCTTATGGGCGTCGGCACCTTCTTCATCGGCCTGCTGCCCAGCTACGCGAGTTGGGGCATCGCCGCGCCCATCACGTTGATCGGCCTGCGGCTGGTGCAGGGACTCGCCCTCGGCGGCGAGTACGGCGGAGCGGCGACTTACGTCGCCGAGCACGCCCCCCGCAACAAGCGTGGCTTCTTTACATCGTGGATCCAGACCACGGCGACGCTCGGTCTGTTCATGGCGCTGCTGATCGTTCTCGGACTTCGCACCTGGATGGGCGAGACGGCCTTTGTCGGCACCGGCACCCTGGGCGACGGCTGGCGCATTCCATTCCTGCTCTCGATCATCCTGCTGGCGGTATCGATCTGGATACGCCTGCGACTCAACGAGAGTCCGCTGTTCCGTCGCATGAAAGAGGAAGGCAAGCAGTCGCCGCACCCGCTCAAGGAGGCGTTCGGCCAGTGGTCGAACGCGAAAGTCGCGCTTGCCGCGTTGCTGGGCGCCACCGCGGGCGAGGGCGTGGTCTGGTACGGCGGCCAGTTCTACGCGCTGTTCTTCCTCACGCAGACTCTGAAGGTTCCGGCGGTCCACGCCCAGATCATGATCGCGGTCGCTCTCCTTCTCGGGACGCCGTTCTTCGTGATCTTCGGCGCGCTGTCGGACAAGATCGGACGCAAGCCGATCATCCTCGCCGGCTTCCTGCTGGCGGCGTTGACCTACTTCCCGATCTTCAAGGGCATCACCCACTTCGTGAATCCGGATCTCGAGCATGCGCTCAACACGGCCCCGGTGACGGTCATCGCCGATCCGAGGGAGTGCTCGTTCCAGATGAAGGTGACTGGCACGGAGACATTCACCAGTTCATGCGACATCGTGAAATCGGCGCTGGTTGCCCGCTCCGTGAACTATGACAACCAGGCGGCTCCCCCGGGAACCAAGGCTCAGGTGAAAATCGGCGAGCAGATCATTCCGGCGGACACGCCGAACTTTGCGCAGGTCCTGCAACAGGCGATCGTCGCTCACGGCTACCCTGCGGCGGCGGACGTCAACAAAATCCAGTACGTGCCGGCGGTGCTGCTTCTGACGCTGCTGGTGATCTACGTGACGCTGGTGTACGGGCCGATCGCGGCATGGCTGGTCGAACTGTTCCCGACGCGGATCCGCTACAGCGGCATGTCGCTGCCTTACCACATCGGCAACGGCTGGTTCGGTGGCTTCCTTCCGGCTACCGCGTTCGCGATTGTGGCGGCCACAGGTAACATCTACAGCGGCCTGTGGTACCCAATCGTGATTGCCGCCATGAGCTTGGTCGTCGGGCTTATCTTCCTGCCCGAGACGAAGGACCGCGATATCACCGCGCACTGACGCGTCGCTGGTTCTGGCCAGAGATGGAAACGCCGCCGGGCAACCGGCGGCGTTTTCTTTTGCTCGCGCTGAACGTCAGGCGGTGGCGCGACGGCGAGGTGCCACGCACCCGCCGATCTCGGCGATGCCGGTGAGATCGGCGAGCGTGATGCGCGACGGCTTCGCCCACGTGTCGAGCGCCATCGGGTGATCCGAGCGGTAGTGCCCGCCGCGGCTCTCGACTCGGCGATGTGCCGAAACCGCGATGGCGAGGCCGACCAGCGCCCGATCGGCGATGGCGGGCCGTGGGTCGCCGGCGTCATAGGCGAGGTGGGCGATGGCATCGCGCAAGCCGTCGTTGTCTCGAACCACGCCGACATGGTTGGTCATGAGTTGGCGCAGCTCGCGCAAAGTATTGGCGGTGTCGCTCGCCGCCGTCGTCGCTATGGCCGGTCGCGGCGCGACGGTATCGGCCGGAGTTCCGGCGAGGTCCTCGGCGATCCAACGCCCGTAGACGATGCCCTCGAGCAGCGAATTGGAGGCAAGGCGATTGGCGCCGTGCAATCCCGTCGCCGAGACCTCGCCGCAGGCCCAAAGGCCGGCAACCGTCGTCCGGCCGCGGCCGTCGACCGCGACTCCGCCCATGTGGTAATGCGCGGCCGGCCGCACCGGGATCGCATCGACCGACGGATCGATGCCGGCCTCGCGGCAAAGCGCGGTGACCGATGGGAAGCGCGCAGCGAACTTCGCGCCGAGCGCTTGTCGGGCATCGAGAAACACGGTGCGGCCGGCGGCGATCTCGCGGGCAATGTCCCGAGCCACGACGTCGCGGGGCGCGAGCTCCGCGCCCGGAACGTCGGCCATGAACCGCTCGCCGCGGTCGTTGATCAGGATTGCGCCTTCGCCGCGCACCGCCTCACTCGCGAGCGGCATCGGGTCGCGGCCGGCGACGATCGCGGTGGGGTGGAATTGGACGAACTCCATATCGCGCAGCTCGGCACCGGCGCGCGCGGCCAGCGCAATCCCGGCCCCCACCGCGCCGAGGGGATTGGTCGTGTTCGCATAGAGCCCCCCGGCGCCGCCGGTCGCGAGCACGACGGCGGCGGCAGCGAGAACGCTACGGCGACCATCGCGCTCGATCTCGACTCCGGTGACACGGCCGTCCGTGGTGCAGAGCGCGACAGCGCGCGCACCCTCGACGAGGCTGATCGATGGCGTGCCGCGAGCGCGCTCGATGAGTGCCGCCATCACGACGGCGCCGGTGGCGTCGCCGCCGGCGTGCACGATGCGGTTCCGGCAATGGGCAGCCTCGAGGCCAAGCGCAAGACTCCCATCGGCCTTGCGGTCGAAGGCGACGCCACGCGCGATCAACCGTTCGATTGCAGCGGGCGCTGCGGCAGCGACACGCTCGGCGATCGTGGGATCGCCGATTCCGGCGGCGGCCTTCAGGGTGTCCTCTGCGTGCAGAGCTGGGGAATCATTCTCGCCGATGGCGGCGGCGATACCGCCCTGGGCCCAGCCCGTGGCGACGCCCTTGCCGAGCGGGGAAGGGGTCAGGACGACGACGGGCCGCGGCGCGAGATCGAGGGCGACCGAGAGGCCGGCGATGCCGGCTCCGACGATGACGATGGGTGCCTGAATGCGTGCGGCCATGGTGCTTAGCCGATCGCGATCATCCGCTCGACGGCGGCGCGGGCGCGCTCGGCCGTCGCGGGATCGAGCTCAACCTTGCTCGTCATCGTCTCGAGTGCGTGGCGGATCTTCGGCAACGTAATGCGCTTCATGTGTGGGCACAGGTTGCACGGCCGCACGAAGTGGACTGCCGGATTCTCGACGGCGATGTTGTCGGCCATCGAACATTCGGTGATCAGCACGACGCGGCCCGGCTGCTTCTTGGTGACGTAGTCGCCCATGGCAGCGGTCGACCCGGCGAAGTCGCAGGCCGCGACCACGTCCGGCGCGCACTCGGGGTGAGCGAGCACGATCACGTCCGGGTAGTTCTTTCGCAGCGTCGCGATGTCGGCGGCAGTGAAGCGCTCGTGAACCTCACAGCGACCCTTCCAGCCGATGATTTCGACCGTGGTCTGCGCGGCGACGTTACGGGCCAGGTACTCGTCCGGCAGGAAGATCACGCGCGGCACCTGGAGGCTCTCGACCACCTTCACCGCGTTGCCCGAGGTGCAGCAAATGTCGCTCTCGGCCTTCACCTCGGCCGAGGTATTGACGTAGGTCACGACCGGTACGCCGGGATAGCGCTCGCGCAGGAGGCGCACGTCGGCGCCGGTGATCGACTCGGCGAGGGAGCAGCCGGCACGGTCGTCCGGGATCAGCACGGTCTTGGTCGGGTTGAGGAGCTTCGCGGTTTCCGCCATGAAATGGACGCCCGCCAGCACGATCACATCGGCATCGGCTTTGGCCGCCTCGCGGGCGAGGGCCAGCGAATCGCCGACGATGTCGGCGACGCCGTGGAAGATCTCGGGCGTCTGATAGTTGTGGGCGAGGATGATCGCGTTGCGCTCGCGCTTGAGACGGCGGATCGCCTCGATCTCGGTCGCATACACGGGCCACTCGATCGCCGGAATCACGCTCTTCAGGCGCTCGTAGAGCGGCGCGGTCGCGGCGGCGATATCGGGCGTAAAGACGAGCTCGCCATCGGGCGGTGTCATGGCCGACTTCCTTATTCTCAATTTGAGAATTATAGGAGACAAAAGGAACCGGGGGAAACCCCGGCGCATCGGAAACTTATACTAGGTTTGAGAATAATGACGTCAAGCCGAAATATTTCACCATAAGGTCAAGCGGTTAACCGCTACGTGACATCAACCGCGGCGGGACAGGGGCAGCCGGACGCCGGGCGCTGGGCGTTCGACCAGCACCTCGCGGCGGAAGCGAACCAGACGGGCGGGGCGACCGCCGGTCTCAGCGCTGACCGCGCCGGTTTCCTCGACCAGTCCCTGGTTCTCGACGAGGCGGCGGAAGTTTGGTGCATGGAGACGAAGGCCCGCCAGGGCCTCGACCGTGCGCTGAAGCCGCGACAGCGTGAACTCGGGCGGCATTACCTCGAAGACCACGGGGCGGTATTTGATCTTGCCGCGCAGCCGCGCGACCGCAGTTGCCAGGATGCGGCGATGGTCGGCGACCATGGCATCGGCGCCCAGGATGATCTCGCCCGGCTTGGCCCATACCTTGGCGCCGTCGCGATGGGCCTCCGGCACCAGACCGGCCTCGTAGAGAAGCTCATAGCGCTCGAGCACGCGCTCGTCGTTCCACTGGGCGCCGCCGTATCCGAACGAGAGCTGGGCGCGCGCCTCGCGCACGCGACGTTCGTCGGCGGTTCCGGCAGCCGCCCAGCGCGACAGCGCGCCTTGGATGTCGGCGATGATCGCGGGGCGTCCGCCGCGCCAGTCCTCCCACGGGAAGTAGCGATACCAATCGCGCCACTCGGCATCGCGCGATCCTGCGGGACGCGCCTCGCGCACCAGAGCGAGGTAGCCGATCGACAGCGGACGGGCGACGCTGTCGGGCTGCCGGTTGCGATCGCCGAAGGTATAGAGCTGCTCGACGTAGCCGAGCTTCTGGCTGGTCTGAGTCTCGACCCACGCCCGGAGGCCGGTTTCCAGGGTGCGGTGTTGCGGCTCGAGCGGACCCGACGGCAGCGCGTCCTCGCCGACGCTGCGGATCGCCAGCACCTTGGGCTCGTCCTCCGTCACCGCGACGACAACCGCCGCCAGACCGACGGTCGCGGTGTCGCTGCCGTCGGCGGCGATCGGGCGTGCCCGGGCGTGGGATGTGGAGGTGTTGGACGCCATCTCAATCCGTCAGGTCAGGAAACCCGAGGATAGCACGACTAGCGCCGCGGTCGCGGTGCCAGCGGCTCTGCCGTCGCGGGGTCTTCGGGCCAGCGGTGCTTGGGATAGCGTCCGCGCATGTCCTTCCGTACCTCGGCGTAGGACCCTTTCCAGAATCCGGCGAGGTCGCGGGTGACCTGCACCGGGCGTCCCGCGGGACTGAGGAGATGCAACGACAGCGGTACGCGTCCGCCGCCGATGCGCGGCGTGTCGGCCATGCCGAAGAAATCCTGGAGGCGAGCGGCAAGCACCGGGACATCGCCGCCGTACTCGAGTATGACCTCGCGTCCGCTCGGCATCCGGATCAATCGCGGCGCTTCGGCGTCGAGTCGCCGCCTCTGCTCCCAGGAGAGGCGGTCGCCGAGGATCGAGGTGAGGTCCAGCGACTCGAGATCGCGGCGGTTGCGTTTGCCGGCGAGATACGGGAGCAGCCAGTCATCGAGAGAGGCGAGCAATGTGGTGTCCGAGAGATCGGGCCAGTCGCCGTCGGTGCCATCGAGACTCCGGAGGAAGGTGACGCGTGTGCGCAGTTGACGCGCGGCGTCGCTCCACGACAGGGCATTCAGCCCGAGCGCGCGCACGCCATCGAGGAGAGCGGCGGCGATGCGGTCGGGCGGCGCATCGCGCCAGTGCGAGTCGTCCAGAGCGAGCGCTCCAAGTCGTCGTTGCCGGCGCGCCTCGACACTTTCGGTGCGCGCATTCCATTCCACCGTGTCGACGTTCGCGATCTCCTGGGCAAAATGCTTATCGATCTCGTCGCGCGTCAGCGGTGCCGCAAGGAAGATGCGGCCGTCCTTGTCGCCGCCGCCGACCTCGGCAACTGCGAGCCAGGGCTCGCGGGCGAGCGGATCGCCGTCGGGCAATGCGGCTCCGCGCCCGTTGGCGAGGCGATAGCTCGAACCGCGTTGCTGGGCAATGCGATCGGGATAGGCGAGCGCTACCAACAGGCCGAGCTCTTCAATGCGCGGCGTGTGCGTCGGCTCATCGGCTCTGAGCACGCCCCGGATCTGGCGCGCGGCGGCCAGAGCGCGCTTGCGGCCGCTGTCGCGCACCGACATTCCGGGCGGCACGGCGGTCGACGCGCGATGGAGCACGTCGATGCGTAGGCGGACGTCGGCGTCGCGGATCGCCGCCGGCCCGGCGAGGATGTCGCGCTCGGTCAGCAACGCCGCGAGGAGGGACGCCTCGTACACGAGCCCGAGGTCGCGCGCCATGATCGTCATATGCGCGAGGCGTGGATGAAGGGGTAGTCGCGCCATCGCGCGACCGTGCGTCGTCAGATGACCGTTCGCGTCGAGCGCTTCGAGCTCTCGCAGCAGCT
>Ga0310811_10007390_pt1 | contig 14071 bp, 10 predicted proteins | sample YCmetagenome_FD_207642 | JGI IMG/M metagenome (GOLD analysis project Ga0310811, IMG submission 207642) | Soil microbial communities from experimental microcosm in Duke University, North Carolina, United States - YC | ecosystem: Engineered > Artificial ecosystem > Soil microcosm > Unclassified ... | reverse complement strand
AGGATCTGCGCCATGAACTCCTCGATGCGGCTGCTGCCGGCGATTTCGACGAGCGCCCGGTGGAAGCGCAGGTTCGCGGTGCCGACATCCTGCCAGCGGTCCTCCGCGGCGGCCAGCTCGCCGTCGGTCACGGCCTCCGCGACCTTGGCGAGCGCGACGGCCGGCGGCTCGCCGTCGCCGGCGGCGAGCGAGCGCACGGCGGCGAGCTCGATCATGCGGCGTACGCGGTAGAGCTCGACGACGTCTTCCTCGCTGAGGGTGCGCACGAAGACGCCGCGGTTGAGCTCGTGCACGAGCAGGCGTTCGCGTGTCAGTAGCCTGAAGGACTCGCGAAGCGTGTTGCGGGAGACGCCGAGGGCCTCGCCGATGGCCTCCTCGACCAGCCGCGTGCCGGGCGGGAGCCGGCCGACGGTGATCCGGTCGCGGAGAATGGCCGCGACGCGCTCCGCGGTGCTGCTGCGCCCGAGCAGGTGCCGGTCCTTCTCCAGGTCGGCGAACCGCTCACCGAGGCTGCTGTCCATGCCCGAGTTCGCTCCTCGTTCCGACGGCTGTTCCCGTTCCCGCTGTTGCGCCGCGCCATCCTCTCACAGCGCACACGGCATAGGTACTGGTCAAGTCGCTCATGGCCGGGCCGCCCGCCGGAAGCTCACGGCGTCCCCGGCGCGCAGCTGCGCGGCCCGATCCAGGTCCGCGTCGACGACGACCGCGATGACCGGATAGCCGCCGGTGACCGGATGGTCGGCGAGGAACAGGATCGGCGCTCCGCCCGGCGGAACCTGGAGGCCGCCGGTCACCACGCCCTCGGAGGGCAGTTCCCTGAGCACGCTGCGCTTGAGCTCCGAGCCGTCGAGGCGCACGCCGACCCGGTTGCTGTCCTTCGTGACGACATAGGCCGAATCGGTGAGCGTGGACAGCGCGTCGGGCACGAACCAGTCCTCGCGCGGGCCCGGCAGCACCCTGAGGACGGCCGGTCCGAGCCGTTGCGGGGGCGCGAGGTCGACGTTGGGGAATCGCGCGGTCCGGGTCCCGATCGGCAGCCGCATGCCCTTCTCCAGGACCGGCGGCCCGATGCCGGAGAGGATGTCGGTCGATCGCGAGCCGAGCACTTCGGGGACGTCGATCCCCCCGCGCACGGCGAGATACGTCCGCAGGCCCTCGCCGGGGATGCCGATCGCGAGCTCCTGGCCCGTTCTCACGCGCACGGGCCCGTTCATCGGCACGCCGGGGCACGGCGCGCCGGTCAGCGCGATCGTCGCGTCCGCGGCGAAGCGGATCCGCAGGCCGCCGTACGTCAGCTCGAGCGCGGCCGCTCCCTCGGGATTGCCGACGAGCCGGTTCGCGAGGCGCAGGCTGCCGCGGTCGGCGGCGCCCGACTGCCCGACGCCGACGGAGGCGAGCCCGGGCCGGCCGAGGTCCTGCACGGTCGTCAGCGGTCCGGGGCTGAGAACCTCGATGGCTGCGACGGTGCGGTGCGGGCTGCCGGCCGTCCTCGCGGCGATGTTCGCCGCAGTGCTCGCAGCGCTCATTTCGCCACCTCGAATCGGACGCGGGTACCCGGCGCGAGCAGGGCCGGGGGCTGACGCCGGAGGTTCCACATGACGGTCTCGGTGCTGCCGAGCAGGTGCCAGCCGCCGGGCGACGTACTCGGGTACACGCTGGCGAAGCGGTCGGCGATCGCGACGGATCCGGCGGGGATGCGTGTCCGCGGAACGGTTCGGCGCGGCAGGCGGAGCATCGGATCGAGCCCGGTGAGGTAGCCGAACCCGGGGGCGAATCCGCAGAACGCCACGACGTACCGGTTCGCCGCGTGCCGGTGTACGACTTCTTCGATGCTCAGGCCCGTCCGGTTCGCGACCTCGGCGAGGTCGGATCCGTCGTAGCGGACGGGGATCGTGACGAGGGGTGTGGCGGGGTCGGCGTCCGCCGAGTGTGCGGAGGTGGCGCGGGAGGAGGCGGACTCGAGCCATGTGGCGATGGCGGCAGCCTGCGTGCGCGCGGGGTCGAACAGGATCATGACCGTCTCGGCGGCGGGAATCGCGTCGACGTAGCCCGCGGGAGGTGCGCTCCGCAGCTCGCGGTAAAGGCTCGTGACCTGGTCGGGCTCGTCGAGGCAGACGAGTACCGCGCTCGACCCCGCGGGCTTGACCCGCATCACAATGCCCCGCCGGCGAAGGCGAACGGCGCGAGTGTGATGCCCTCGGCGAGCAGCGTCTCGCGTACCCGGCGCGCGATCGCGACCGCGCCCGGAGTATCGCCGTGCACACAGATCGTCCGGGCCTTGACACGCACCTTGACCCCGTCGATCGACTCGATCTCGCCGCTGCGCGCAAGCGCCGTGCAGCGAGCCGCGATCTCGTCGGCGTCATGCAGCAGCGAGCCTTCGACGCTGCGCGGCACGAGGTGGCCCTCGGCGGTGTAGGCGCGGTCGGCGAAGGCCTCGGCGACGCTGTTCAGCCCGGCTTCGGCGACGTCGTGCAGACCCGGGGATCCGGCGAGCCCGACGACGTGGAGCTCCGGATCGTAGCGCAGCACGGCCTCGGCGAGCGCGCGGGCGTATTCGGGCTCTGCGGCGACGACGTTGTAGAGCGCGCCGTGCGGCTTCACGTAGGACACGCGGTCCCCCGCCATCCGGGCGAAGCCGTCGAGCGCGCCGATCTGGTACACGACGTCGTTGACCAGGTCCTGCGGCGCGATCTCGATGCGGCGGCGGCCGAAGCCGACCAGGTCGCGGTAGCCGACGTGGGCGCCGATCGCGACCCCGTTCTCGACCGCGACGTCGCAGGCGCGGCGCATGGTGTTCGGGTCGCCCCCGTGGAAGCCGCACGCGATGTTGGCGCTGGTCGCAACGGACAGCAGCGCCTCGTCGTCGCCCATCGTCCACGCGCCGAAGCCCTCGCCGAGGTCGCAGTTGAGGTCGATGCTGGTGGTCATGGCGTGAACTCCATCTCGGAGGTGGTCCGGCGGTATCCGGTCGGTGGGTACGGGCTAGGCGACGCGGTAGTCGGTGTCGCGGGCGTCGGTGACGAACATGCAGCCCGGCTCGTGCGTGATGGCGAACGGCGGCGCCGCGCTCATGACAGCGGCCTGCGACGTCACCCCGCATGCCCAGAACATCGGCACGTCGCCGGGGTGGAGGGTCACCGGCTCGCCGAAGTCCGGCTTGTCGAGGTCTGCGATGCCCAGCGCCTCGGGCTCGCCGACGTGCACCGGCGCTCCGTGCACGGCCGGCATCAGGGCCGTGATCGCGGCCGCGCGGGCCACGGCGCCGGCCGGCACCGGTCGCATCGAGACCACCAGCCGCCCGCGAAGCCTCCCGGCGGGGACGCAGTCGCGGTCGGTCACGTACATGGGCACGTTGACACTCTGCTCGACGTGCCGCAGCGGAACTCCCGCGGCCAGCAGCAGGGTCTCGAAACTGAAGCTGCAGCCGATCAGGAACGTCACGAGGTCGTCCCGCCACACGTCCCTGACCTCGCGCGGGCTGTCCGCGAGCCGGCCGTCCCGCCACACCCGGTAGGCGGGCAGATCCGTGCGCAGATCGGCGCCGGGCGCGAGCACGGACGTCCACGAGCCGGGCTCGGTGACCTCCAGCACGGGGCACGGCTTCGGGTTGCGCTGCGCGAACAGCAGCATGTCGTAAGCGTATTCGCGGGGCAGCGCGATCAGGTTGGCCTGCGTGTGGCCGAGCGCGAGGCCGCTGGTCGGCTGCGCGGTGCCGGCCCGGAAGACCTCGCGGGCGGCGGCGGGTGCGATGTTGCCGAGCCGGACCGGGGGAAGCGTCATCGGCGGGATCCTCTCCTGGCGCACGGAAGCCGTACTGCCAATGTAGGGATTGTTGAACGATAGAGCAATGGCGCCGCGCGCCGGGCCCGATCCGTATCGGCCGAGGATCGCCGGTCGACGGTCTTACCGGGATCGCACGGTGACGGTCTTGTACTCGACGTACTGGCCGAGCCCGACCGCGCCGTACTCGCGGCCGACGCCGCTGGCCTTGAACCCGCCGAAGGGCCCGTCGAAGCCGAGCGGAGCGCCGTTGACCGTGACCGTCCCGGTGCGGATCCGGCGGGCGACGTCCAGGGCGCGCGCCTCGTCGGCCGACCAGACACCGCCGGACAGCCCGTACTCGGAGTCGTTGGCGATGCGGACGGCGTCGGCGTCCCCGGCCCCCGCCTCTTCGCCCTCGTCCTCGTAGGCGATGACCGCGAGCACCGGCCCGAAGATCTCCTCCTGCGCGATCCGCATCGAGTTGTCGACGTCGGCGAACAGGGTCGGGGTGACGTAATTGCCGCCTTCGAGCCCGAGCGGGATCTGCGGACCGCCGCTGACCAGCCGGGCGCCCTCGGCGATGCCGAGCTCGATGTAGTCGATGACGCGCTGCTGCTGGTCGGGCCGGAGCATCGGCCCGATGAACGTCTTCTCGTCGCGCGGATCGCCGACGGCGAGGCCTTCGATCATGTCCTTGAGCGCGGCGACGACCTCCTCGTACCGGCTGCGCGGCGCGAGGATCCGGGTCTGCGCGATGCAGGCCTCGCCGTTGTTGAGCAGCGAGCCGGACTTCAGCCCGGCGGCGACCGTCGGCAGATCCGCGTCGGGCAGGATGACGGCCGCCGATTTGCCGCCGAGCTCCAGGCTGACCCGCTTGAGCTGCTCCCCCGCCAGCGACGCGATCCGCCGGCCGGCCCGGGTCGAGCCGGTGAACGCGACCTTATCCACGTCCTGATGTCTGATCAGGTACTCGCTGGTCTCCCGGTCGGCGGGCAGCACGCTGATCACGCCCTGCGGCACCCCGGCCTCGTCCAGCAGCGTGGCCAGCAGGTTCATGCTCAGCGAGTTCTCCGGCGAGACCTTGAGCACGACCGTGTTCCCGGCCAGCAGCGCGGGGATGACCTTGGCGAGCGCCGCCGAGAACGGCGAGTTCCACGGAATGACCGCGGCGACCACGCCGACCGGTTCGCGGCGCACCACCGAGCGGAAGGGCACGGCCGGGTCGGACGGCGCGATCGTCTCCTCCCAGCCGAACGACTCGGCCGCCGCGAGATAGGCGTTCGCCTGCCGGCTGAGTCCCGGCTGGCCCGCCCGGGTGAACCACAGCGGCGACCCGTTCTCGGCGGTGGTGAGCGCCGCGATCTCCTCCGCACGCTGCTCGCGCAGCGCGTTCAGCCGCCGCACGACGGCGATCCGCTCGGCCGCACCCGTCCGCGGCCACGCCCCCTCGTCGAACGCCGCACGCGCGACCGCCACGGCCCGGTCGACGTCGGCCGGCCGCGCCTGCGCCGCCCGCCCGATCACGGCCCGATCGTGCGGCGAAACGATGTCCAGCAGCTCGGCATCGCTCGGCTCCGTCCACACGCCGCCGATGAAGAGCCTGTCGTTGATGATCACGTTCACGTCGTGCGCCTTCCGTCAGCTTCCCTAACGCTTCCTTATCTGCCACATGAGCGTAGCACTTAAATGTCACATGGGTGTGGCACCATGGGGAGCATGAGAGCCGACGCCGCGCGCAACCTGGAGCTGGTCCTGACGACGGGTGCGCGCCTGCTCGCCCGCGACCCGGCCACGAGCATCGCCGCGATCGCCGCCGAGGCCGGCGTAGACCGCCGCACCGTCTACCGCCGCTTCGCGTCCCGCGACGAACTCCTGTCCGCCGTCTACGAAGCCCGCCTGGACGCCATCGAGGAGGCGATCAGCGCCGCGCGCCTGCGCGAGGAGCCGGCGGACGTCGCACTGCACACGTACGTCGAGGGCATCATCGCCGTGAACCGCAAGTGGCCCGTCGAACTGACGCGCATGAAGGCCGAACCCGCCATCCGCGAGCGCCGCAACCGGGCGATCGTCGAAGTGGACGCATTCCTGGACCGCGCCGCCGACGCCGGCCTGCTGCGCCCCGGCCAACCGACCGGCTGGCCCGGCATCGTCCTGGGCCAACTCCTGCACCTCGCCGCGCAGGACCTCCCCGAGCTCGCGGCGTCCCAGGCGGCCGACGTACTCGTCGACACTTTCCTCCAGGGCTTCGGGGACCGGGCCCCGGGGCTCCGGGACCAGACGTATCAGTAGTCCTCGTCAAGCTCGGATCGCCGGCACGGCGGGACGGAATCCGCGCGCCGCATCGCGACGCCGAACCAGGACTCGAGCCGTAGCCGGTCAGACCTCGTCGACTGGTGGCCGGCCGTGGTCGGGAACACGGTCGAGCGTGATACCGAAGAGGAGCCGCGCGCGAGCGGCTGAATCCGTTTCGTCCACAGATTGTTCCTTGACATTATTCAGCCACCGAATTTAGCATCCGCAGCATGCTGAGCCCTTCAGTGCGGCGCCGCGGGCGCCCTTACCTACGCACGTCGCTCACAGGCCTCGCAACGGCCGTCGCCCTCGCGTTATCGGTACTCGCCGGACAGCCGGCCGCCGAGCACGTGACGGGCGCGGTCGCGGCCGCCGACACCACGACAGCGCCGTCGACGACGTCATCGGCAAGCGAATACATCAACAACTGGTCGAACCTGACCGCGATCTGGAACGCGAGCAAGCTCAACCAGGACGACACCGGGTCCTACGGCCCGCGCATCGCCGAACTGCGCGCGAGCAACCAGTGGTCGACGAACCAGATCGTCGACTACACCGGCTTCTTCGACGACGCCACCGACAACGTCAAATACGACCAGGCGCACGACTTCGCATCCACCGGGTACCTGGACGAGAACGGCGTACTGAACACCACCTACGGCGCCTACAACAGCTCCGCCACCCCGATCACCATCAAGCGCGACTACGTGATGGTGCCGAACGAGCCGTTCCTCGTCGCGAGGTACACGCTCACCAATCCGTCGAGCACCGCCTCGTACAACTGGAAGGTGCTCGACCAGGTCCACCTGAACAACACGTCCTCCGGCACCAACGTCTCCGCGTCCTACGACTCGACGCGCGACGCGATGTTCGGCAACATGACCGCCTCCGGGCAGGACGTCGTCACCCTCGGCGCGCTGCAGACCCCGACGGCGTACCAGGTGGGCAACGACTCGGACACCACCGCGAGCGACAGCGCCGCGAGCGCGTGGGCCCAGTTCGACGGCAACGGCACGCTCGACGACAACGCGTCCGAGAGCACCCCGAACGTCGACCTCGGATTCCAGAACACGGTGACGATCGCGCCGTCCAGCTCCAAGACGCTGTACTACTACCTCGGGCTCGGCACGACGCTGTCCGCCGCGCAGTCCGCGTCGGACACGGCACGCTCCGAGACGGGCGCGTACTGGTTCAACACCACCGCGACCGACTATGCGAACTGGCTCGCCTCGGGCACGAACGTCTCGACCACCGACACCGGGGTCAACACCGCGTACGAGCGCAACCTCGTCGTGATCAAGAACTCGCAGAACCCGACGAACGGCCTGATCCCGGCAGCCACGAACGAGGGTTCGTACGGCTACAAGGCCTGGATGCGGGACTCGGCGTTCGACGCGATGGCCTTGGACGCGAGCGGCCACTACGCGGAGGCCGAGAAGTTCTGGGACTTCATGATCGCCAACCAATTGAGTACCGGGGCATGGCATACGACCTATGACGAATGGTCGGGCACCTACGTCTCGTTCGTGGAACCCGAGTACGACAGCATCGGCGAGTTCCTGGTCGGCGTGCTGAAGCACTATCAGGACACCGGCAGCAGCACGTTCCTGGCGACCGTCTGGCCCGCCGTGAAGGCCGCGGCGAACTTCGTCGAGACCAACATCGCGAGCAACGGCCTCGGCGCCGCCGACGCCAGCATCTGGGAGGAGTCCGTCCAGTACAACGTCTTCACCCAGGCCTACTACGTGGCCGGCCTGCGGGCCGCAGCGGTCCTGGCGAACGACGAGTCGGCCGCATCGACCGCCGACGGCTGGAACGGCGCGGCGAGCACGATCCTCTCGGCGGTCCAGCGCAGCGCCTCGGCGAGCACGCCGGGCCTGTGGAACGCGAGCGGCGGCTACTACGACCGCGGCATCGCGACCGATGAGTCGACGGTGAACTCGCTGCTCGACTCCTCGTCGATGGCGCTGATCGTGACCGGCGACGTGGACGCGAGCTCTTCACGCGCGTCCACGATGGTCAACACGATCGACTCGGACCTGACCCACGACACGTACGGGATCGCGCGGTACACCGGCGACACGTACTACTACACCAGCCAGTACGACCCGGCCGGTGACGAGGCGGGCGCGGCGGAGCCGGTGTGGCCGAACATGACCATGTTCGACACCATCTATGACGTCTACAGCGGACAGTCGACGCTGGCCCTGGAGCGGCTGCAGTACTACGCGAGCGTCTCCGGCGTCGGCTACATGCCACCCGGCGAGGCCGTCGCCTGGCCGACCAGCCAGCCGGTGCTCAGCACGATGTCGGAGCCGCTGACCGCCTCGGCCTTCATCCTCGCGGCGCTCACCTACACCGGGAAGTACGACCCGCGGGTGTACGCCACGAACGCGAACGCCAGCGACTACGCGTCGATCAACATCACGACGTCGCCGAGCTCTGACTGGAGCAAGTGGACGAACGTCCCCTACTACACGTTCAAGTCCGGCGTGAGCGCGTCCGGCTCCGCGATGACCGACATCGGGGACGTCTACATCAGCAACGACGCGAGCAACATCTATGTCCGGGTGGACAACACATCGGGCGCGTTCTCGGCGTACAACACGTCGCCGAAGTTCGCATTGCTGGTCTACGCGCAGGACTTCAACCACTCGGCATCGCTGACGGGCACGACGTCCGGCGAGTACGGGCGCACGCTCGATCACTCGATGAACTACCTGGTCGGCAGGTGGAGCGACAGCGACACCTACGCCACGTTCACGGCTGGTTCGAGCGGCTGGACGCCCGGCTCGAGCCTGAGCACGATCGCCCCGCAGTGGGACACCGCCACCGGCCGGATCGAGGCGGAGATCCCGATCTCGTCGCTGGCCAGCGGCGGCTCGGCGGCGACCGGCTCGTGGTCGTACCTGGACGTCGAGCTGGCGTATCAGAACCCGTCGACCGGCGCCTGGGCCGACGACGACCTCGGCGCTATCCACTACCAGCTGGCGAGCTCGTCGAGCACGCCACTGTACGGAAACACGACGCGCTGATCGGCGCCGACGCATAAGGTGGCGAGCGCCCCGCCGACCACACCGGTCCGGCGGGGCGCTCGCCCCTCGACCGAGACGAGAAACGGCTAGGCATCACACGTGAGCACGAGAACCTCCGCGGGACGCGATCTGACCCAGACGGCCGTACTGGCCCTGCTCGGCCGGGCCGGCCCGATGTCGCGCGCAGACGTGGCCCGCGAGCTCGAGATCAGCCCGCCGACGGTGACAGCCGTGGTGCGCCGGCTCGTGGACCAGGCCATGGTGCGGGAGCTGGACGAGGAGGCCCCGTCGCGCGGAGGACGGCGCGGCCAGCTCATCGGGCTCGTCGGCACGGCGGCCCGCGCGGTCGGCGTGAAGGTGGCGGCCGACCACGTCGCCATCGTCGAGGCGCGCCTCGACGGCTCCGTGCTCGCCTCGCACACCCTGGCCTTCGACGCCCGCGCCCCGGAAGCGGCCGGCAGACTCGCCTCCGCGCTGCGCCCGTTCGTCGAGGAGCAGGTGGAGATCCCCCTGCTGGGCCTCGGGATCGGCGTTCCGGGGGTCGTCGACAGCCCCGACAACGGCCGCGTGCACGCCCCCACCCTCGGCTGGACCGACGTCCCGCTCGGCCGCCACCTGCACGGCGCCCTCGGACTGCCGGTCCTCGTCGAGAACGACGTCAAGTCCCTGACCGTCGCCGAGCAACTGTTCGGCCGCGGCCGCCACCACCGCGACTTCCTCGTACTGACCATCGGCAGCGGCGTAGGCCTCGGCATCGTCGCGGGCGGCACCGTGTACCGCGGCTCACGCGGCGGCGCCGGCGAGTTCGGCCACTTCCCCGTCGATCCGCGGGGACCGGCCTGCGCGTGCGGCAACAAGGGCTGCCTGGAGACGATCGTCGGTTCCGACGGTCTGGTCCGCGCGGGCGTCGCGGCGGGCGTGCTACCCGAGGGCCGGGGCGTCGACCGGCTCGAGGAGCTCGCCGACCGCGGCGACCCCGGCGCGGCCGCCGTGTACGCACAGGCCGCCGGAATCCTGGCCCGCTCGGTCGCAGCCCTCGTCACCGTGCTCGACCCCGAGGTCGTCATCGTCCTGGGCGAGGGCGCGGCCGCCTGGCGCCACTGGGACCGCGCCTTCCGGGCCGGTCTCGTCGGCGCCGTCCCCTCCCCCATGAACGAGACCCCGATCGAGGTCGAGCCCTGGGACGACACCGCCTGGGCCCAGGGCGCCGCCGCGATCGTGCTCGCCACCCCCTTCGACCTCGCGGCCCCGGCGGGCCGGCAGAAGCAGCAGGTCCTGGCGAGATTCCACGGTCAGCCGAACCCGGCCGGGTGACCCCGGCGGGAACGCGGACGGGTGCGCCGCCCCGAGAGGCGACGCACCCGTGTGCCGGGCCTCCACGCCGCCTCCCCGCCTTTGCAGCTCGACGTCCACAGCTCGGAACGGTCACCACGGCCGGGTGCGCGCACTCCACGTCCCGCGCACCCGGCCGGGTGTCTCCCCCTATCGGCGTCAGATACGGAAGACGCCGAAGCTGAAGGGCCGGACCGCCACCGCCGACTCCCCGAGCTCGACGCCGTCGCCGCGCACGAGGGTCGCGGCGGCGAACTCCGGGCGGTCGTGGCGCACGTCGACGCGACGGTCCGACGGGTTGATCACGACCAGGAAGCGACCGCCGCGGACGTAGGCGAGAGGGTAGCCGTCGTTCAGGATTTCGAGGCTGCCGGCCGGGCCCAGCTCCGCGGCGTTCTCGCGCCTCAGCGTGATCAGGTCCCTGACGAGGTTGAGCAGCGAAGTCCCGTCGGCGCGCTGGGTGGCGACGTCGGGGCGCTCGTCGGCCGGGTCGACGGGGAGGTAGATGCGGTCGGGCGGCGCGGTCGAGAAGCCGGCGTTCCCGGTGCGGTCCCACTGCATCGGGGTGCGCGATCCCGCGCGGTTGTAGCGGGGGCCGAGGACGCTGCCTTCCTTCTCAGGGGTCTCGGGCAGGTAGCGCATGCCGATCTCGTCGCCGTAGTAGATCGCGGGGACGGTCGGGAAGGTGAGCTGGAAGGCGAACGCCGCCGGCAGTTGCTCCGCGGTACGCGGCTCGCAGTGCAGGCGGGCGAAGTCGTGGTTCGCTGTCGGCAGGATGGCGTGGCCGGGCTCGCCGATCGCCTTCACGGCGCGCTCGTAGGCCGCCAGGAACGTGGCGGCGCTGCCCTCGCCCTGCGCCGCGAAGTAGCAGGGGCCTGGTTCGTGCTCCTCGTCGACGGTGCCCGTGCCGGAGGCCGTCTGGAAGAGCGAGCGGTACGGCAGGCCCCATTCCTCCCCGCCGAACTGCAGGAAGAAGTCCCCGTCGAAGCCCGCGGGTACGGCGACGGCCGGGTCGCCCCACTCCGCCAGCAGCACGGCGCCGGGGTGCTCGGCGTCGAGCCAGGCGCGCAGCCCGCTCCAGAGCTTGCCGGTCTCCACGAAGCCGGGGTCGTCCTTGACCAGCGAGGACGCCATGTCGACGCGGAATCCGGCGACGCCGTAACCGAGCCAGTGGGTCATGATCTCACGCAGCGCGGCACGGTTCGCGCGCGGCCCCTCGGCGTCGACGGGCTGGCGCCAGGGCTCGTCCGGGTTCTGCCGAGCGTAGCCGAAGTTGAGGCCGGGCTGGGAGTCGAAGAAGTTGGGGAGGTAGCCGCCGGGCCTGCTGCCGGGCGACGCGACGAAGCCGGGCGGGAGGGCGCCGCCCGCGTGGTCGGCGGCGCCGTCCGTCCAGATGTAGCGGTGGTCGTCCGGGTCGTCGGCCGCGGCGAGGAACCACGGGTGCCGATCCGACGTGTGGCCCGGCACGAGGTCGAGCAGGACCCTGATGCCGTGTTCGCGGGCCTGCCCGACGAGCGCGACCAGGTCGTCGTTCGTGCCGTAGCGCGGGGCGATGGTCAGGTAGTCGGACACGTCGTACCCGGCGTCGCGCATCGGGGAGGCGAAGCACGGGTTGAGCCAGAGGGCCGTGACCCCGAGCCACGCGAGGTGGTCGAGGCGCGCGGCGATGCCGCGCAGGTCGCCGATGCCGTCCCCGTTCGAGTCCGCGTAGGACTGGGGGTAGATCTGGTAGAGGACGGCATCGGCGAGCCAGCCGGGTGCGGTGGACGCGGTCACGAGTGCGGTCGGACCTTTCGGTGCGTGGTGCTGGGGCGAGATGGGGACGTGGTGCGGGGGGCGGGACGCGGCGGGACCGGGGCCTCAGCCCTTGACCGCGCCGGCGGTGAGTCCGGAGACGACCGCCTTGCGGAAGACGAGGACCAGGATGGCGATCGGGAGCATCGCCACCGCCGAGGCGGCGAAGATGGTTCCGTAGGGGATGGTGAACTGGCCGCCGAACAGGGCGATGCCGACCGGGATCGTCCGGTACCGGTCCTCGTTGTCCAGCGTCAGGGCGACGATGAACTCGGTCCAGGCGGCGACGAAGGTGAACACTCCCGCGGTGAAGACGCCGGGCAGCGCCTGCGGCAGGATCACCCCGAGCACGGTGCGGATCGGGCCGGCGCCGTCCACCCGCGCGCTCTCCTCCATGGCCTTGGGGATGCCGAGGAAGAAGTTGCGCAGGATCCAGACGGCGAACGGCAGCATCAGCGCCGTGTACGACAGGATCAGGCCCTGATAGCTGTTCAGCCAGCCGATGTCGCGCAGCAGCAGGTACAGCGGCGCGACGACGGCGATGGTCGGGAACAGCGAGATCATCAGCAGCGCGGTCATGATCGCCGTCTTGCCGCGCATCGGCAGCCGGGCGAGCGCGTAACCGGCGAAGGTGCCGAGGGAGAGCACGAGCGCGGTCGTGCAGACGGCCACGATCACGGAGTTGCGCACGTACGTGCCGAAGCTGTAGTTCGTGAACGCGTTGCCGTAGTTCGAGGTCGTCAGGTGCGGAGGCACGGCGGCGGCCGACGTGATGTCCACCGGGCTCTTGAAGGACGCGGCGACCATCCAGTACAGGGGCAGTGCGACGAACGCGGCGACGAGCAGGGCCGCGATGTTCGCGCCGAGGTTCTTTCTGCGGCGTCTGGCCATGATCAGTCCTCCTGCTCGCCGACCTGGGTGCGGAATACCTTGAGGAACAGCAGGCAGACCACCAGCACGATGAACGCGGTGCTGGCCGCGATCGCGGCGCCCGGACCGAAGAGCACGTCGTTGAACAGCACCTTGTAGCCGAGCAGCGCGAGCGACTCGGTGCTCGTGCCGGGTCCGCCGTTGGTCAGCACGTACGGCAGGTCGAACAGGCCGAAGGCCTGCAGGATACGGAACATCACGGCCACGGCGAGCGCCGGGCGCAGCAGCGGCAGCCGCACCTTCCAGAAGGTCTGCCAGCCGTTCGCGCCGTCGATGCGGGCCGCCTCGACGAACTCGCTCGGCAGCATGACCAGGCCGGCGAGCACCATGATCGCGACGAACGGCGTGGTCTTCCAGACGTCCGCGACGCCCATGGCCACGGCGGCCTGCGTCGGGGTGCCGAGGACGTTGAGGTTGTGCACGCCGACCGCGTTCATGATGGCGTCGAAGACGCCGTAGACGCCGTTGTAGATGTACGACCACAGCTGCGCCGACACGACCGTGATCAGCGCCCACGGCAGCAGGAGCAGCGCCATCAGCCACGCGCGCGCGTGGGTGAGCCGCTCGAGCACGAGCGCGATCAGCGTGCCGAGGATCATCTCGACCGTCACCGTGACGACGGTGTAGATCGCGGTGAACTCGAGGTCGTGGATGTAGCGCGCCGAGTGGAACAGGATCGAGTAGTTGTTCCCGGTGAACCCGTTGAGCTGGAAGCCGCTCCCGGTCACGTCCACGTGGCTGAACGACATCGCGATCGAGAAGCCGATCGGGAAGATCATCACGGCGAACACGACCAGGAGGGCCGGGGACGCGAAGCCCCAGCCGAGGCGGGCGGCGGAGCGTCGCATGGCGCCGCGACGCGGCCGGCGGCTTCCACCGTCGGCCGCGCGCGTCTCGCGGGGCCCGCGAGTATCGACGACGGT
>Ga0310811_10007389_pt1 | contig 14071 bp, 13 predicted proteins | sample YCmetagenome_FD_207642 | JGI IMG/M metagenome (GOLD analysis project Ga0310811, IMG submission 207642) | Soil microbial communities from experimental microcosm in Duke University, North Carolina, United States - YC | ecosystem: Engineered > Artificial ecosystem > Soil microcosm > Unclassified ... | reverse complement strand
TCATCGATACCCTGCAAGGCCCGGCCAAGGACGACGCCAAGGCGCGCGAGCGCTTCCTCTCCATCATGCATGCGCAGGCGACCCGCATGGCGCGGCTGATCGACGATCTGCTGTCGCTGTCGCGGGTGGAATTGTCGGCGCATGTCCGCCCCGATACCTCGATCGATATCGTCCCCATCATCCGCCAGGTCGCCGACGGGCTGGAGCCGCTTGCGCGCGAGCGTCAGGTCCTGGTCGAGATCGACCTGCCCGAGAACGCTGTGCAGATCGCGGGGGATCGGGAGGAGCTGCTGCGCCTGTTTGAGAACCTGATCGAGAACGCCCTCAAATATGGCGCCTCCGGCGGCAAGGTGATCGTCTCCCTGAGCTCTGCTATTTCTGGCGAAGGCGCGCCGGAAATCCGGGTCATGGTCCGTGATTTTGGTCCCGGCATCGCCCCCGAACATTTGCCCCGGCTGACCGAGCGCTTCTACCGCGTGGACGTCGGCGACAGCCGTTCGCAGGGCGGAACCGGACTCGGTTTATCGCTGGTGAAACATATTCTTAACCGTCATCGTGGCCGGCTTTTGATCGAAAGCGTGCCCAAACATGGGGCCACCTTCACGGCCTGTTTCCCCAGCTCAAGGCCGGTCCTTCGGTCTGAACTTTAGTCGAATCAAGACTTTAGTCCTGTCATCCGACTGTCATCCAACCTTCGTAAAAGCAAAACCGACCGCTCCTAAACGGACCGGCGTGAGCGCGATCGGGCGTATACGGCGCTTCGCTCACCAGATGGAGATCAGCATGAATTTCGTTAAGGCAATCGTGGCCGCCGGCCTGGTGGCCGTGGCTACGCCGAGCTTCGCGGCCGACATCACGGGTGCCGGCTCGACCTTTATTTTCCCCGTCCTCTCCAAGTGGGCTGACACCTACAAGAAGGAGTCGGGCAACGGCGTGAACTACCAGTCGATCGGTTCGGGCGCGGGCATCAAGCAGATTGAAGCCTCCACCGTGACCTTCGGCGCCACCGACGCCCCGCTCAAGTCCGAGCAGCTTCAGAAGGACGGTCTGTCGCAGTGGCCGATGATCATGGGCGCGATCGTGCCGGTCGTGAACATCGACGGCGTCAAGGCCGGCGACATGGTGCTCGACGGTCCGACGCTCGCCCAGATTTATCTGGGCAAGATCACCAAATGGGATGACGCCGCGATCAAGAAGCTCAATCCGAATGTGAAGCTGCCGTCGGACGCCATCGCGGTCGTCCACCGTGCTGACGGTTCGGGCACGACCTTCAACTTCACCGACTACCTGTCCAAGGTCAGCCCGGACTGGAAGAGCAAGGTCGGCGAAGGCACCGCCGTCGAGTGGCCCGCCGGCGTTGGCGCCAAGGGCAACGAAGGCGTCGCCGGCAACATCAGCCAGACCAAGAACTCGATCGGCTATGTCGAATACGCCTATGCCAAGCAGAACAAGCTGACCTACACCCAACTGGTCAACAAGGCCGGCAAGACCGTTCAGCCGACCAACGAGGCTTTCCAGGCCGCCGCCTCGAACGCCGACTGGACCAACGCTCCGGGCTACTACCTGATCCTCACCGACCAGCCCGGCGACAAGTCCTGGCCGATCGTCGCTTCGACCTTCATCCTCATGCACAAGGAAGCCTCCGACAAGGCGGCCTCGCAGGAAGCGCTGAAGTTCTTCAAGTTTGCGTTCGAGAAGGGTGCGAAGAGCGCTGAAGAGCTCGATTACATTCCGATGCCCGACAGCGTCATCAAGCTGATCGAAAAGACCTGGTCGGCCGACATCAAGAGCTAAACAGCTCTCGCGTCCCGGATGCAGCGCAGCATGAAATGATGCGCTGCTGATCCGGGACCCACGACGTCGACGGGCCCCGGATCAGCGTCGCACCGCTTTCGCGCTGCGCCGCGTCCGGGGCACGCAACTGATCAAGCACCGACGAATATTGCTAAAGTGATCCAGGGGATTGGCGTGGCAGACATGGCCGTTCAAAGCGACGCGAGCAATCTGATCGAAGCCGCCGGACCTTACGATCGCGCCAAGGCGCTGAGCGCCTTCAAGCTCGGCGACATCACCTTCTACTGGATCACCCGCCTTGCCGCGATTTCGGTGCTCCTGATCCTCGGCGGCATCATCGTCTCGCTGATCATCGGCGCCTGGCCGGCGATGCGGGAATATGGCTTTGCCTTCCTCACCTCCGAGCGCTGGGCGCCCTCGCTTGATCCGCCGGTGCTGGGCGCGCTCGGGCCGATCTACGGCACGCTGGTCACCTCCTTCATCGCGATGCTGATCGCGATCCCGGTGGGCCTTGGGGTTGCGATCTTCCTGACCGAGCTCTGTCCGCAATGGCTGCGCCGCCCGATCGGCATTGCGATCGAGCTGCTCGCCGGCATTCCCTCGATCATCTACGGCATGTGGGGCTTCTTCGTGCTGGGCCCGTTCCTGGCCTACACGTTCCAGCCCATCATGATCGGCCTGTTCGCCCACGTGCCCTTGCTCAACACGGTGTTCGCAGGTCCCCCGTCCTATCTCAGCCTGTTCAACGCCTCGCTGATCCTCGCGATCATGGTGCTGCCCTTCATCACCGCGATCTCGGTCGACGTGTTCAAGACCGTGCCGCCGGTCCTGAAAGAAGCGGCCTATGGCGTCGGCTGCACCACCTGGGAAGTGGTCAAGAACGTGGTGATCCCCTACACCCGCGTCGGCGTCATCGGCGGCATCATGCTGGCGCTCGGCCGCGCGCTCGGCGAGACCATGGCGGTCACCTTCATCATCGGCAACGCGTACCGCATCACCGGCTCGATCTTCTCGCCGGGCACCACGATCTCGGCGGCAATCGCCTCCGAGTTCGCCGAGAGCGACGGGCTGCATCAGTCCGCCCTGATCCTGCTTGGCCTGCTGCTGTTCGTGCTGACGTTCTTCGTGCTTGCGGGCGCGCGGCTGATGCTGCTGCGTCTGGAACAGAAGGCGGGGAAGTAACATGACCGTCAATCCGATCTACGCCCGCCGCCGCCGCACCGACATCGTCGTCCGCGCGCTCTGTGTCGCCGCCGCCCTGTTCGGCGTGACCTGGCTCGCGCTGATCCTGGCTACGCTGTTCTATAACGGCCTCGCCGGGCTCAGCTTCCAGGTATTTTTCGCCGACACGCCGCCTCCCGGGTCGACCTCGGGCGGCCTGCGCAACGCCATCATCGGCTCGGTCATGATGACCGTCATCGGGGTCGGCATCGGTGCGCCGCTCGGCCTGTTCGCCGGCACCTATCTCGCCGAATACGGCAAGCATGACAAACTCACCTCGGTGATCCGCTTCATCAACGACATCCTGCTCTCGGCGCCCTCGATCATCATCGGCCTGTTCATCTACGGCGCGGTCGTGGTGCCGATGCGCAGCTTCTCGGCGATTGCGGGCGCGCTCGCGCTTGCGGTGATCGTGATCCCGGTCGTGCTGCGCACCACCGAGGACATGCTGGCGCTGGTGCCCAATCCCCTGCGCGAGGCGGCCAGCGCGCTCGGCCTGCCGCGCTCGCTCGTCATCAAGCGGATCGCCTATCGTGCCGCGCGCTCCGGCCTCATCACCGGCGTGCTGCTGGCGACCGCCCGCGTCGCCGGCGAGACCGCGCCGCTGCTGTTCACCGCGCTGTCCAACCAGTTCTTCAGCCTCGACCTGACCAAGACGATGGCCAACCTGCCGGTGACCATCAACAACTTCGTCCAGAGCCCCTATGCCTACTGGAAAGAGCTTGCCTGGAGCGGCGCGCTCTTGATCACCCTGACCGTGCTCGCCCTGAATATCGGAGCGCGCGTCATTGGCGCCGAGAGGAGCGCGAAATGAACGACATGTCCGTATCCGTGAGTCATCCCGGCGGCGCCGCGCAGGCACCGCGTCCCGAGGCGGCCGCGAAAGTCACCGCGCGCAACCTCAATTTCTATTACGGCGAACATCACGCGCTGAAGAACATCAACCTTGCGCTCGGCACCAACCGCGTCACCGCCTTCATCGGCCCGTCCGGTTGCGGCAAGTCGACGCTGCTGCGCATCTTCAACCGCATGTACGACCTCTATCCGGGGCAGCGCGCGGTCGGCCATCTCATGCTTGACAACACCAACATCCTCGATCCCAAGCTCGACCTCAATCTGTTGCGCGCCCGGGTCGGCATGGTGTTCCAGAAGCCGACGCCGTTCCCGATGACGATCTACGAGAACATCGCCTTCGGTATCCGCCTCTATGAGAAGATTTCCAAGTCCGAGATGGACGGCCGCGTCGAGAAGGCGCTGCGCGGTGGCGCGCTGTGGAACGAGGTCAAGGACAAGCTCAACGCCTCCGGCCTGTCGCTCTCCGGCGGCCAGCAGCAGCGCCTCTGCATCGCCCGCACGGTGGCGGTCCGGCCCGAGGTGATCCTGTTCGACGAGCCCTGCTCGGCGCTCGACCCGATCTCGACCGCCAAGATCGAGGAGCTGATCCAGGAGCTCTCCGAGAACTACACGATCGCGATCGTGACGCACAATATGCAGCAGGCGGCGCGCGTCTCCGACAAGACCGCGTTCATGTATCTCGGCGAGCTGATCGAATTCGACGACACCAGCAAGATCTTCACGTCACCCAGCGATCGCCGCACCCAGGACTACATCACCGGCCGGTTCGGTTAGGAGAAAAGGAAATGGCTTCTGAACATACCGCCAAGGCATTCGACAGCGACCTGCAGGAACTGACCCGGCTGGTCTCCGAGATGGGCGGTCTCGCCGAGCGCATGATTGTCGATTCCGTCGACGCGCTGGTCCGCCGCGATGTCGCGCTCGGCCAGCGTGTGGTCGCCGCCGATACCGAAATCGACCATTTGCAGCGCACCATCGAGGAGCGCGCGGTGCTGACCATCGCCCGCCGCCAGCCGATGGCGGTGGACCTGCGCGAAATCGTCAGCGCCATGCGGGTCGCCACCGATCTCGAGCGGATCGGTGACCTCGCCAAGAACATGGGCAAGCGCGTCGCTGCGCTGGAAAGCGATTTCCACCCGCTGAAGCTGATCCGCGGCCTCGAGCACATGACCGACCTCGTGCAGTCGCAGGTCAAGACCGTGCTCGACGCCTACGCCGCGCATGACCTGCCGGCGGCGATGACGGTGTGGAAGGGCGACGAGGAGGTCGACGCCATCTGCACCTCGCTGTTCCGCGAGCTCCTGACCTACATGATGGAAGACCCGCGCAACATCTCGTTCTGCATTCATTTGATGTTCTGCGCCAAGAATATCGAGCGGATCGGCGATCACGCCACCAACATTGCGGAGACCGTGTTCTACATGATCGAAGGTCAGCAGATCATGGACAAGCGCCCGAAGGGCGACATGACGACCTTCGCGACCACGGTCCCCGGGAATTAGGAGAAAGCGACCCCATGAGCGCGCGCATTCTGGTGGTGGAGGACGAGGAAGCGCTGACCACGCTGTTGCGCTACAACCTCGATGCCGAAGGCTACGACGTCGAAACGGTCGCGCGCGGCGATGACGCCGACACGCGGCTGAAGGAACGCGTTCCCGATCTCATCGTGCTCGACTGGATGCTGCCCGGCCTGTCCGGCATCGAGCTCTGCCGCCGCCTGCGCGCGCGGCCCGAGACCAAGCAGCTCCCGATCATCATGCTGACGGCGCGCGGCGAGGAAAGCGAGCGCGTGCGCGGGCTTGCCACCGGCGCCGACGACTACATCGTCAAGCCGTTCTCGGTGCCGGAGCTGCTGGCGCGCGTGAAAGGCCTGCTCCGCCGCGCGAGCCCCGAGCGGCTCGCCACCGTGCTCGCCTATGGCGACATCGAGCTCGACCGCGAGAAGCGCCGCGTGGCGCGTTCGGGCCGGCCGATCGATCTCGGGCCGACCGAATACCGTCTGCTCGAATTCTTCCTCGAGCATCCGGGCCGGGTGTTCTCCCGCGAGCAACTGCTCGACAGCGTCTGGGGCCGCGACATCTATATCGACGAGCGTACCGTTGATGTGCATATCGGCCGCCTGCGCAAGCTGCTCAATCCGGGCCGCGAGCAGGACCCGATCCGCACCGTCCGCGGCGCCGGCTACGCGCTCGACGATCGGTTTGCGAAGGCGGAGTAACGACCAGCGCCAACGGCATCGTCATTGCGAGCGAAGCGAAGCAATCCATTCCTCCGCTTGCTGAAGCATGGATTGCTTCGTCGCTTCGCTCCTCGCAATGACAACGCAAATCACCCCACAAAAAAACATCCCCGCGAAAGCGGGGATGTTTTTTTGTCGTCCGGCCTTTGTGGTCAGCGCTGCTGCGGTTTCGCGGGCTGGCGCCGGCGGTCCGCTGCGGGCTGATAGGCGACGCGCGAGTGATGCGCGCAATAGGGCAGGCTCGGGAGCGCCTTGCCGCCGCAAAAGAAGAAATCCGGGCTTGCGGGATCACCCACCGGCCAGTGGCAGGTGGCCTCGTTCAATTCGAGCAGCGACAGCCGCTGGCTCATCGGAACCACATTGTCGAAGGCGATCGGATCGGGCTCGAGCTCGACCTCGAAGGCCTGCGCGAGCGCCGTGTTGCCGCGCGACATCGGCCGCGACACCCGCATCATCTGCTGGGCGGGACGCGCCTTGCGCTGCCGCGGCACCGCGGTCGACGGGCTCTTGGCGCGGCCGGAAAGGCCGAGCCGGTGCACTTTGCCGATCACCGCATTTCGCGTCACATTTCCAAGCTCCGCGGCGATTTGACTCGCCGAAAGTCCGGCTTCCCAGAGCTTCTTGAGCTGCTCGACGCGCTCATCAGACCAGGTCAATACAGTCATCGCACTCTTCCTTCGCTTTGGCGCCACCCGATCCGTGGGCGGTGCTGCGATGCCAAATCTGCAAAAAATCCCAGTACGCTGAATCCCTTAGCCCTCGCCGGACGCAAAAAGCGCGCCTGGACGTTTACGCAAAACCACCAGAACTCTAGGGATCAAAACTGCCGCACGAGATGTCGTACCCGACAGAAAAGACGCTACAATATGGCGTGACTCCCGCGCAAGAGTCCGCACCTCTCGTCCACATGTTCCGTAAGCCAGGAATTGCAGGGTTTTTCCCCTTCACCGCAATCTTACGGACTGGACGGATGCGCAAAAACCGCTGCCGCACAGCATTGACTCCGACTGTCTGGCGCCTAGAATGTTGCTTGCGTGCCGCCCTTAAAAGGCGGCACGTTTCATTTTCGACGGCGATTGATGCGGCGGCGCCAATGCACGCATCGTCACCGGCAAGACCTCTCTAACCGTTGAAGTGACCGCCATGAGCACCAGCGCCACGTCGCATCTGCTTCCCGTTTTCGCCAGGGTCGATCTCGGTTTTACGCGCGGCGAAGGTTGCTATCTCATCGCCACCAATGGCGAGCGCTATCTCGATTTCACCTCCGGCGTTGCGGTGAACGCGCTCGGCCACGCGCATCCGCATCTGGTCAAGGCGCTGCAGGAGCAGGCAACCAAGCTCTGGCACATGTCGAACCTGTTCAAGAGCCCGGACGGCGAGGTTCTCGCCGCGCGCCTGTGCGAAGAGAGCTTTGCCGACTTCGTGTTCTTCTGCAATTCCGGCGCGGAAGCGATGGAGGGCGTGATCAAGCTCGTCCGCCACTATCACTTCGCCAAGGGCCACGGCGAGCGCTATCGCATCATCACTTTCGAAGGCGCCTTCCACGGCCGCACGCTCGGAACGCTCGCCGCCACGGGATCGGCGAAATATCTCGAAGGCTTTGGTCCGCCGATGGACGGCTTCGACCAGGTGCCGCATGGCGACCTCGAGGCCGTGAAGAAAGCGATCGGCCCCAACACCGCCGGCATCCTGATCGAGCCGGTACAGGGCGAGGGCGGCGTGCGTTCGGCGCCGAACTCGTTCTTCAAGGCGTTGCGCGAGCTGTGCGACCAGCATGGCATCCTGCTCGCCTTCGACGAGGTGCAGACCGGCATGGGTCGCACCGGCGATCTCTTCGCCTACAGGCGCCTCGGCGTCACGCCGGATGTGATGTCGCTGGCGAAAGCACTTGGCGGCGGCTTCCCGATCGGCGCGGTGCTGGCGAGCGCGAAGGCGGCGGAGGGCATGGCGCCGGGCTCGCACGGTTCGACCTTCGGCGGCAATCCGCTCGCGGTTGCGGCGGCGAATGCCGTGCTCGATGTCATGCTCAAGCCCGGCTTCTTCGAGCATGTGCAGAAGATGTCGCTGCTGCTCAAGCAGAAGCTTGCTTCCGTCGTCGACCGTTATCCGTCCGTGCTGTCGGAAGTGCGCGGCGAGGGGCTCCTGATCGGCGTCAAGGCCGTGGTGCCCTCGGGCGATCTCGTCGCGGCGCTGCGCGACGAGAGACTGCTCACCGTCGGCGCCGGCGACAATGTCGTGCGTTTCCTCGCGCCACTCATCGTCACCGAGGCCGAGCTCGATCTGTCGATCCAGAGCCTCGAGCACGCCTGCGCCGCGCTGTCCAAGAATCCTTCGAACAAGTCACCATTGAAGGCGGCGGGGTGATGAGCAAGCCGCGTCATTTCCTCGACATCAACGAGCTTCCGCTCGCGGAGCTGAAAAACATGCTCGCCGCCGGCCGCGCCATGAAGGCGACGCAGAAGGCGCATGAAAAGGGCAAGAGGCCGCTCGAAGGCAAGACGCTCGCGATGATCTTCGAGCGTCCGTCGACGCGCACCCGCGTTTCCTTCGACGTCGGCATGCGCCAGCTCGGCGGTGAATCGATCATGCTGACCGGCGCGGAGATGCAGCTCGGCCGCGGCGAAACCATCGCCGACACCGCGCGCGTGCTGTCGCGCTATGTCGATGCGATCATGATCCGCATCTTGAATCACGAGGCGCTGCTCGAGCTCGCGGCTCACGCCACCGTGCCCGTGATCAACGGGCTGACGCGGCGCTCGCATCCCTGCCAGGTGATGGCCGACGTGATGACCTTCGAGGAGCATCGCGGCCCGATCGAGGGCAAGACGGTGGCCTGGACCGGTGACGACAACAATGTGCTGGCGTCCTGGGCGCATGCCGCCGAGCGCTTCAAGTTCCAGCTCAATGTCGCGACGCCGCCGGAGCTCGCGCCGAAGAAGCCGATGCGCGACTGGATCAAGGAAACCAGCGCATCGATCGTGCTCGGCAACGATCCGGAAGCCGCGGTGCGCAGCGCCGATTGCGTCATCACCGACACCTGGGTGTCGATGGGCGACAAGGAAGGCGAGCACCGTCACAACGTGCTCAAGCCCTACCAGGTCAATTCCAAGCTGATGGCGCTGGCCAAGCCGGATGCGATCTTCATGCATTGCCTGCCCGCCCATCGCGGCGAGGAAGTCACCGACGAGGTGATCGACGGCCCGCAATCGGTCGTATTCGACGAGGCCGAAAATCGCCTGCACGCGCAAAAGGGCATTCTGGCCTGGTGTTTCGACGCAGTGGGGTGATTGGATCTCCGTGCCCCGGATGCTGCGCAGCGCGTAAGCGGTGCGCTGCTGATCCGGGGCCCACGTGATGCGCGCAGAAAAATTGGGTCCCGGCTCTGCGGAGCAGCGCTCGCGCGCTGCACCGCGTCCGGGACACGGAAGCCATGAACCCCTTTCGTTTCGCGTTCCGCGACCCCAGATAAGGCGCCATGACGACTGAATCCCCCGACACCAAAATCACCTTCACCAGCCCCGTGCGCGCGCCGTCGGCCGTTCCGGTCGACGACGCGGTCATTCCCTTCGAGGTCAACGCGCTCGATCTGCGCGGACGGCTGACGCGGATGGGCGAGGCGCTCGATGAAATCCTGACCAAGCACGATTATCCAGCGCCCGTCGGCAAGCTGCTCGGCGAAGCGATCGTGCTGACGACGCTGCTCGGCTCGTCGTTGAAATTCGAGGGCCGCTTCATCCTGCAAACCCAGACCGATGGTCCGGTGTCGTTCCTGATCGTCGATTTCCAGGCGCCCGATCGGCTGCGCGCCTATGCGCGCTATGACGCGAGGCGCCTGAAGGCCGGCCTCGATTCAGGCGCGCTGCTTGGTAAGGGCCATCTCGCCATGACCATCGACCAGGGGGCGGACATGAGCCGCTACCAGGGCCTGGTTGCGCTCGATGGCGGCGGACTGGAGGAGGCGGCGCATGAATATTTCCTGCGCTCCGAGCAGATCCCGACCCGCGTGCGTATCGCCGTCGGCGAGGAGTTTCGCGGTGGCGAGGGCGGCAAGCATCGTTGGCGCGCCGGCGGCCTGCTGATCCAATTCCTGCCGAAAGCGCCCGAGCGCGCGCGCCAGGCCGATCTGCATCCGGGCGATGCGCCCGAGGGCACCGTGCCGCACACGGTCGCCGAGGACGACGCCTGGGTCGAAGGGCAGTCGCTGATCGGCACCGTGGAGGACGTCGAGCTGATCGATCCCGATCTCTCCGGCGAACGTTTGCTCTATCGCCTCTTCCATGAGCGCGGTGTCCGCGTGTTCAAACCGGTGTCGCTGCAGGCGAAATGCTCCTGCTCGCGCGAGGCGGTGTCCTCGATGCTGAAAAGCTTCGAGCCGAAGGACCGCGCCGAGATGGTGAAGGACGGCAAGGTCGTCGTGACCTGCGAGTTCTGCTCATCGGTGTACGAGTTCACGCCGCAAGAGGCGGGCGTGGAAGACGGTGTTTAACGCTCGTCATGGCCGGGCTTGACCTGGCTTGACCCAGCCATCCATCAATCTTCGAGAGATGCCTTTTTGAAGATGGATCGCCGGGTCAAGCCCGGCGATGACGAGGGGAGTCCGCGCGTCAATTCAACACCCGCTTCCCTTCCGGGCTATCCAGCGAGAATGTCGGCACGTCGATCTCGAACCGTTCGCCCGTGTCCGTCACCATCTGATATCGCCCGGTCATGAAGCCGGACGCGGTCGTGAGCGGGACGCCGGAGGTATATTTGAAATGCTCGCCGGGGCCGAGCACGGGCTGCTCGCCGACCACGCCTTCGCCGCGGACTTCCTGCTGCTTGCCGGAGGCATCGGTGATGGTCCAGTGCCGCGTCTTGAGCTGCACGGTCTCATCGCCGGTATTGGTGATGACGATGGTGTAGGCCCAGAAATAGCGCGAATGTTCCGCCGAGGAACGCTCCGGCATGAAGGCTGGCTCGACGGTGACTTCGATCCGGCGGGTGATGGCGCGGTACATTCGGCCATCATAGCCAAAACACCGCGCGGAACCAACCGGGCGACGAACCGTTTCGGCCATCGTGGTTTCAACACAGTTCGGGCTTAAGCGCGCGCAACCCCTTATTTGCGCGTTTGGTCGCTTTGCGTGTCGGGGACACTCCCGGTAAAATCCTTAAGAATGCGCGCCGGCGTTTTCCACGCCGGCCTGACATGGTGCCTGATGACATCCATTGCCGACCAGGTTGCGGGTACCCGCGTCGCCGGAGCCACGGAGCCTCCCCGCGAAGCGACAAAGCCGGCCCAGGCGCCGGCGATCCTGCTGCCCACGGTCGGCGAGCGCGAATTGCGCCTCGACCTGTTTCGCGGGCTCGCACTATGGCTGATCTATATCGACCATTTGCCGCCAAGCCTGCTCACCTGGTTCACGATCCGCAATTACGGTTTCTCCGACGCCACCGAGATCTTCATCTTCATCTCCGGCTATACCGCGGCCTTCGTCTATGGCCGCGCCATGCTGGAGCGGGGGCTGGTGGTCGCGACCGCGCGCATCCTGCGCCGCGCCTGGCAGATCTACGTCGCGCACGTCTTCCTGTTCACGATCTTCCTTGCGGAAATCTCCTACGTTGCCTCGTCCTTCGAGAACCCGCTCTACACCGAAGAGATGGGCATCATGGATTTCCTCAAGCAGCCCGACGTCACCATCGTGCAGGCGCTGCTGCTGCGCTTCCGTCCCGTCAACATGGACGTGTTGCCGCTCTATATCGTACTGATGCTGGCGCTGCCTTTGATCCTCGCGTCGATGCGCTGGAAACCCGACGTGACGCTGGCGCTGTCCGCGCTGCTTTACGCCGTCACCTGGGAATTCGATCTCTATTTCTCCTCCTATCCGAACGGCGTTTGGGCGTTCAATCCGCTCGCCTGGCAATTACTGTTCGTGTTCGGCGCATGGTGTGCTCTCGGCGGCGCCCAACGCATGTCGCACATCCTGTCGTCGCGGATCACGCTGTGGCTGTGCGTCGCCTATCTCGTCTTCGCGTTCTTCGTGACGCTCACCTGGTACGTGCCGCAACTCGAGCATTTCATGCCGCGCCGGCTCGCGCAGTGGATGTATCCGATCGATAAGACCGATCTCGATGTGCTGCGCTTTGCGCATTTCCTCGCGCTCGCGGCCCTCACCGTGCGCTTCCTGCCGAAGGATTGGCCGCCGCTGAAATCGCCCTGGCTGAAACCCTTGATCCTGTGCGGGCAGCATTCGCTGGAAATCTTCTGCCTCGGCGTGTTCCTGGCCTTTGCCGGCCACTTCATCCTGGCCGAGGGCGGCGGAGGTGCGGCACTGCATGCGCTTGTCAGCGTCTGTGGAATCCTCATCATGTGGGCCGTGGCTTGGTTGATCTCGTGGTACAAGCACGTCGCCGACAAGAGCGCTTCGAAAAAGAGCGCCGCCGGCAACGCCGATCTGGCGGGAGGGGGTTGATGCGGTCGGGATGCATCCTTGACCTTATCTCTGGCCTGGCTTTGCTGGCGGCCGTTGCGGCCAGCCAGCCGGTACGCGCGGAAGATGCCCCGGCGGGCCCGGTCGGTTGCGACGTACCATCCTCCCTGCTTGCAACCGACAGCCCGCTGCCGAAGGTCGCCGAGGCGGTCAAGGCCGGCCATCCCCTGGACATCCTGGTCGTCGGCAGCCGCTCCTCGACCATCGGTGCCGACGCCAACAGCGCCTATCCCATGCGCATGCAGGCCGCGCTGAAGGACAAGTTGCCGCAGGTGCAGGTCAACATATCCGTAGAAATACAGGCCGCCAAAACCGCCGAGGACGTCTCTGCCGGCCTCGTTAAGTTGATAGAAGGAAAAACGCCTACTTTGGTTATCTGGCAGACCGGCACGGTCGATGCTATGCGGGCCATCGATCCCGATGAATTTCGCACTGCGGTCGACGACGGCGTGGTTGCGTTGCAAAAAGCGGGAGCCGATGTGGTCCTGATGAACCCCCAATATAGTCCGCGTACCGAGTCGATGATCTCGGTGCCGCCCTATCTGGACAACATGCGCGCTGTGGCACAGCAGCGCGACGTTCCCCTGTTCGACCGCTTTGCCATCATGCATGAGTGGAACGACCAGGGAAACTTCGATCTCTTCGGCGCGCATCATGGCCTCGAGATTGCCAAACGCGTGCATGATTGCCTCGGCCGCGCGCTGTCGATCTTCGTCATCGAAGCGGCGCATCTCGGCTCGACGCAGCAGAACTAGGGTTTTTGGTTAATGAGGTTTTGGAATTTTCGTTGTTCTTCGCACGCGGCCGCGGTGCTGGCAGGGGCGCTCCTGGGGTCGGCTGGCGTGCCGGCCGCGGACGCGCAGGTCACGGTCCATGCAGCGCTAAGTGCGACCGCGCCGACGCAAACCGCCCAGACGGAAGGTTCGCCGCAGGCGCCGTCGCAACCCGCGGGATCGTCTCCCGCTGCAACTTCGCAAGCTCCGCCGTCGACCAACAGCGCCGCCAATGATCCGTCCCTGCCGCCGTCAAAGACGCTGACGGCGAAAGCGATCGACAAGGTGAAGCAGGTCGCCAGGTCCGCGAGCGATATCTTTTCCCGCGTGCCCTGCCTGCCGCCGAAGGGCGGCGTGCAGGCGCTGGGCTCGCTGCCGCATGTCGCCAACAAATTGATTGCCGGCCAGCCGGTCGTGATCGTGGCCTTCGGCTCCTCGTCGACGCAAGGCTACGGCTCCAGCGCGCCGGAGTTCACCTATCCGAACCGGCTCGCCGCACAATTGAAACGGCAGTACCCCGGCGCCGACATCACCGTCATCAATGCCGGCGTCGGCGGCGAGGATGCGCCGGAGATGATGAAGCGGCTGCAGACCGCCGTCATCGACGTGCATCCGGACCTCGTGATCTGGCAGGTCGGCACCAACGCGGTGCTGCGCAATCTCGACCCGACCGAGACCGCCAGGCAGGTCGATGACGGCGTCGCGCGTATCCAGGCCTC
>Ga0310811_10007388_pt1 | contig 14071 bp, 13 predicted proteins | sample YCmetagenome_FD_207642 | JGI IMG/M metagenome (GOLD analysis project Ga0310811, IMG submission 207642) | Soil microbial communities from experimental microcosm in Duke University, North Carolina, United States - YC | ecosystem: Engineered > Artificial ecosystem > Soil microcosm > Unclassified ... | reverse complement strand
CGGCTTCTGCCGGCGCGCAGTTCCTCCGCCAACCGGCCAAACTCCTTGGCGATGCGCGGATGGGACTCATGGATTTCCTCGCCGACACGAATGAAAGCGGCATCAAGTCCGAGCCCTGCTTCCACGCAGACAACCATGAGGTCCAGGGCATCCGGAAATTCCAGCTCCATGTCAGAGCGCCGGGATTGCGCCCGCTGCCTTATGAATATCGCCGGGGCCATGAAGCCGAGGGCGGCAAAGAGGACCATACCGAAGAGAAAGCCAGAGCCGCCAAGCGGCTTTGATGCGAGAATTCGGGTCAGGGCAAAACTCACCGGGTCCCCGATGGTCAGAAGAAAGCGAATGATAATGAACCAAATCGGCGCCGCGGGGCTTTCGAAGCCTGCCAGCGCCAAATCCGCGCGCAACTTTTGCAAATAGGCCGGCTCGCTGATCGACGTCGAAGCCTGGACCCATTGGAAGAAACGATTCTCAACGCCGCGATCCTGTAGCAAAGGCGCTGTGGACCCGGCGGCCGTCGTTCCCCACCCGCCCAGGCGGCGGCGCTGCTCGACGGTCCGTTCGATCTCCCGGCCGAAATGCCAGGTTGCCGCGACGATGGTGACGAAGATGAGGGTTTCAACGATCAGGTCCAGATGCATTGTCATGGCGCAGATCCTAGTATTTGAAGTTTATGATCCGATGGATCATCAGCCAGCCGATCAAATAAAGAACACCGATGACGCTTGCAGCAGGCCAGAAGATTGGGTCGGAGAACTTCGAGGTATAGATATCAGGATGAAGCAGCATCACGAACGAGATCAGGATAATTGGCAGGACGCTCAGCAAGAGCGCCGAAGCCCGCCCCTCGCTGGAGAGCGCCTTCACCCGTTTGGAAAGCAGAGCGCGGCCCCGGATGACAGACGCGAGGCCTTCCAATATCTCTGCGAGGTTGCCGCCGGTATCGGTTTGAATGCCGACACTCACCGCAAAAAAATGCGCGTCTTGAGAGCCCGAGCGCCGGGCGAAATTTGCCAGCGCCTCACGAAATTCGGATCCATAGGTCGTTTCGTCCACAATAAGGCCAAACTCCGATCCGATCGGATCGCCCATTTCGTTTCCGGCGAGCTGGACCGCGGAAATGACAGGATGTCCGGCGCGAAGCGCCCGATTCACGACATCCAGCGCCAGCGGCATTTGTTCTTCCAGCCGACGCAACCGCTTGGCCCGTTCGCGGCTGATCCAAAGCCATGCCGACATCCCGCTGATCAGAAGGCTGGTGACCAGCGCTACCGTGCCGTTGGCGACGAAGCCTGAAAAGGACGCGGCGCGCGACAGGGATAGTGAGAGCAGCCAAAGCACGCCGGCTCCGCCGCCGACCCAAAAGACGATTTGCAGCGGATTCGTTCCTATTCCGGCCCGCTGGCATTGAATACACAACAGGTCATAATAATGCAGGATGCCATGCCGGTCCTGCCGCGCCGAACGCCGCATCAATGCGCGGTAGACATCTTCGGGAGCGATGCCGGAAGCCAGCATCTGGAGCCTGCGGTTGGTTCTCCCTTTCTGGTCGTTGGAGGCGAAGACGACCTGTGCGCCCGCATGCACGGCCAGAATGACAGCCAGGAAAGCGGAACCGTAAATGACGAGAGCGAGCAACGCCTGCATGGTTACACCGACTTCCTGCCGGCGGCGAATGTCATGGCGGGCATCTCGATTCCGCGGGCGGCTACCAAGTCCGCCACCTTTGGCCGGATGCCTGTTGTTTCGAAATCACCATGAATAATTCCGTCTGCGCCTGTCGGCCGGCGGCGAAAGCGGAAAATCTCCTGGATGGATATGACGTCCTGCTCCATGCCCACGATCTCAGAGATGGAAACAACGCGCCGGCCGCCATCCTCCATGCGCTCAACCTGCACCACGACATTTATGGCCGAGGCAATCTGTTGACGAATGGACCGAGGCGAGATGTCCAGGCCCGCCATGCCGATCATCTGTTCCACGCGCGCCAGCGCGTCGCGGGGCGTGTTGGCATGGACCGTGGTCATGGACCCATCATGACCGGTGTTCATGGATTGCAGCATGTCAAAGGCTTCGCCGGCGCGGACTTCGCCGACGATGATGCGGTCGGGGCGCATGCGCAGCGCGTTGCGCACCAGATCGCGCTGGGTGACCTCGCCTCGCCCCTCGATATTGGACGGTCTGGTTTCCAGACGGCAGACATGGGGCTGCTGCAGCTGCAATTCGGCGGAGTCCTCGATCGTCACGACCCGTTCACGATGATCGATGAAAGCAGAGAGCGCATTGAGAAGCGTCGTTTTTCCAGAGCCGGTACCCCCGGAAATCAGAACGTTGCGCCGGCACTTGACGATCGCCTGCATCAGCTTTGCCATTTCCTCGCTGATGCTCCGATATTCGAGCAATTTTGCCATGTGAATGGGTGTAGTGGCGAATTTGCGGATTGACACCAAGGGGCCGTCCACCGCCAAAGGCGGTATGATGGCGTTGACGCGGCTACCGTCTGCGAGACGGGCATCGACCATGGGCTGGGATTCATCGACGCGGCGGCCAACGGCCGACACGATTTTGTTGATGATCCGCAGGAGATGGCGCGTATCCTGAAAGCGAATATCAGTCAGCTCCAGCTTCCCACGGCGCTCGACATAAACAAGGTTGGGCGTGTTGATCAGAATATCGTTAATAGTCTCGTCCTTGAGTAGCGGCTCGAGCGGCCCAAGGCCGAGCAACTCGTCCAGGACGTCCTCCACCAGCTGATCGAGCTGGCTGACCGTCAGGAGCCGTTTCTCCTGAAGGAGCATCTGGCCGACCACGCCCCGAATCTCCGCGCGCAGGGCCTCCCGCGGCATCTTGTCCAACAAGCTGAGGTTGAGAAGATCGAGCAGGCGCTCATGGATTTTAAGGCGCAGTGCGGTGGCGTCTTCTATTGCCAGCGATCCCCGCCCACCGATCTCTGGGGCACTGCCTTCCCGGATTGCGTCTTCCTTGAATAGCATGGTGTCACCGCAGCTTTGGTACAGGGAATGTCAGCGCATCGGCCGTCATGGCGTCGGCGAGCAGAGCCGTCGTTTTTTCCAGCCTGGTGCCTCGGCGCACAGCGGCGATATCCAGCCCCTGGTTGCAGGCAGTCTCCATCACACGCGAATCTTCGGGGATGACGATATCGAAGGGGCGCCCGATTGCCCGCTCCGCCGCCCGCACCGACAGCATGTTTTGACGGTCATTGTTGACGGCATTGCAAACCAGGGTGAGCGGGATCGCATCGAGCTTCTGCAGGGCGAACAGATTCAGTTGGCGCCGCACGAGATGGACGTGTGGGACCGAAAGCCGGGTTACCAGGACGATGCGCGCGGCCATCTGCAGCGCGCGGTAGGTCCAAGCCGTCCATACGGGCGGCAAGTCTGCGATCGTCAAGGTAAAGTCGCGCCGCAACGCTGTTAGCAGGGCGTCCGTCAGCTGCGGCGTCAGGGCGTCGAGGGCCGTGACATCGCGAGGAGCTGCCAGAAGCCGCATTCCGCTTCGATGCGCGGCAAGAGCGGTGGCGAACTGTGTGTCGCCCAGAAATTCACCGACCGCCAGGCAATCGGAAACGGTAAGGGCTTCCGCCATGTCGAGATAAAGCGCAGCACTTCCGAACTGCAGATCGAGATCGGCAAAACAGACGCTGCCGGCCTCGCCCGCCCGCACGGCGGCCATAAGGCCGGCTTGCACCGCCAGCGAGGTGGCGCCGACACCACCGCCCGCCTTCAATACCGCAACCAGTTGTCCGGCAGAGCGCGGCGCTACATGCGCCGGTCTGCCGCGCGCGACCAGACGCTCCAGACAAAGCGCCAGCGCGGCTTCACCAACAGGCGCGGGCAGGACGTCGACCGCGCCGCTTTGCAGCAAGGCACGCGTGTTGGAAATCTCGGCATGGTGCAGCACAAAAACCGTGCGCAGCGCGGCGGGATGCAGTCTGCACTGGCGCACCGCCTGCTCGATGTTTTCGGGTGCCGCGCCATCTACGGACACGAACAGAATGTCGAGATCGGCGGGGATGTCGCGAAGGCTGTCGCCCAGGAACTCAAAGCGGATCCTAGGAAACAGCGTCGCCATGCCTGAGGCCTGCGCCTCTGTCAAAGCACCCGACACGATCCCCAGTTTCAGGACGTCGCTTGGCAGATCCGCCGCGGCGCCAAATCCTTTCAATCCCCTGAGATCCATCAACGTCGATACTCCCGGATTTCGCGCGCCATCAGCGCCTGTTATGGCGAGGTTCCCGCCGCCGTGACCCCGGCGCTGGAGCCGCCGCCGCTGTTGCCGTTATCCGTGGCACCAACCGTGCGGCTGGATGCCGTGGTCGAGGCCGGCGGGATCACCTGATTCTGCTGGTAGCGCGTCTGCGCCAGATCAATGCGTGCTCCGTCCGACGCACCCGGTGCGGGCGTCCCCACATAATGGGCATCCGGATCGGCGATCTGAGCGGCGAGATTCTCGCGTACCGCGTCTCCGAAATCCGGCGACATGCGCATCTCGCTTTGACTTGGATTTTGAGCGCAGGCGGTGAGCCCGAGCATTGCGATGGCCATCGCGAAAACAATCCTGGAGTGGGCGATCTTCACAGCTATCTCCTCAGTAAAGGACATGGCCATAGGGGCCATCCACACCACCCTTGCCGGGATCGGCAGACATCAGGGCACGATCTTCGGGTTTAAGGTCGGCTGCCTTGCCGCGCTGTGCACCGAATAGGAAGAGCTCGAAATCCGAGGGCGGCACGAAGTGATCGGCCGGCGTCGCCGCGGCAATGCGGCGCGGTACGACCAGATGCGGCGTCACCACGATGACCAACTCGGTCTGGTCGCGCAGAAAGCCGGTGGAGCGGAACAAGCTTCCGATGATGGGCAGATCTCCGATGAAGGGAAATTGCCGGATGCTGTTCTGGTAATTGTCGGACAGCAGCCCGGCAACGGTAAAGCTCTCCCCGTCACGCAGTTCGACGGTGGTGTGGGCGCGGCGCACCTTGATACCGGGCACCTCGATTGTGCCCAGCTTTACAGAGGTGGTCGGGTCGATATTTGACACCTCCGGATTCACCACCATGTTGATCAACCCGTCCTGCAAAAGCGTCGGTGTGAAGGCCAAAGAAATACCGAATTGCTTGAACTCCACCGTGATGGTCGGGACGCCGGTCTGACCGTTGCCGCTTTGGGCCACGGGGATAGGGAACTCGCCGCCCGCCAGGAAGTTCGCGGTGTCGCCCGACATAGTGACGAGCGTCGGCTCCGCCAGGGTCTTGACCAGGCCTTTGGTCTCCAGGGCGTCGAACAGGAACGAGAGATCGCCGCCGCCCATGCCCCAGGTCAAAGCCCCGACGCCAATGGAATCGAGCGTTGTCTGTGAGGTGTTTATCAGCGTATCGCCAGTGGTTATGTTGACCAGAGGGTTCGATCCAATGCCGGTGGCCTGGGTGTTGAGGCGCAAATTCTTAGCCGCCGTGCGCTGCATCTCCACGAAGCGCACCGACAGCATGATCTGCTGAGTGCCCTGCACCGACAGCATGTTCACCACCTTGCCAGGCGCGTAGGTGTCGGCGAGCGAGGTAACCTGATGCAGCGCCGCAGGGCTGGAAACCGTGCCGGACAGGACGACGGACTGATTGGCCGCGCTGACGGCGATGCCGTTCTCGTTGGGGAGGATGGCATGCAGCCGATTTTTCAGCGAATCCAGATCCGCTGACACGACCACATCCGCGGTGTAGATCACCTTCTTGCCCACGCCATAGACCGTCAGCGCTGTGGTGCCCATTCCACGCCCCACCACGTATACGGAGTGGTTGTTGATCGGCACGATGTCGGCGATTTTGGGATCGCCGATCATCACATCCGAGTAGGCGGAGGGCAATTCCACCAACCGGGACTTACCCACTGCCAGCGTCAAGCTGTTGGTCGGTGCGCCGCTGACCATGACCGGCGCATCGGCCGCCAGGCTTGCGCCGCCGCCCGACGCCATGATCGCGGCGGAGATGAACGCGGCAGTCAGAATTCGGGAACGGGTCATGGTTGTGCTCATGGCGTTTTCACCGCTGTTGGCATCTCAGCGGCGGCCTTCTGCAGGGCACCACCGACGCTGAAAGAGAAACGAGAGGACTCGACACCACGAATGACATGTACCGTGGGCGCGGGCGGGGCGGCTGGCCTCTTGGGCGCAGGCCCGAGATCGGCCACAGTCAACGCCTTGGACACAAGCGGCGCGTCATCGGCGACCCGGCGCAAGCTCAGCGAAACCGTGCCGATCTGCTGACCCAGGGAAATGCTGGCGGCCTGTGCGGGTGTCACCTCGACCGTTACGGCCTTGGCGACGACCGGCTTGTCGGCCTCGTCATTATTCGATTGGTCCACACCCAGCACGCGGACATCCTCGGCCAGGATCTGGGTCAAGGTGTTTTTGGCCGCGTCGCTGCCCGTGCCACCGGTGCGGGTCAGAAGAATATCCACACGGTCGCCGGGCAGGACAAACCCGCCGACGCCGACGACATCGTTGGAGCGCAGGCTCACCGCCCGCATGCCGGCGGTCACGGTGCCCGAGAGATTCAATTTTCCGCCTGGTCCGGAGACATTTCCTGGCAGGACCGGCTCATTCGCGACCATGCTGCGCAAGGCCAGCCGCTGCTGTGCCGGCCCGCCGGTCACTTCCGCAACGGCATGAAAAGCACCGGTTGGTGCGGCGTTGGTGGGATAGGCCACCACTTTCAGCATCGCCGGCTGCAGCACGCCGCCGCGCGGCACGTCGGCAGCGGTCACGACCACCGGGATCGCCGGACCATTGCTTGTCGCAACGGCCGGGTTCGTCCGAACCGCGTGGCTCAGATAGGAACGGGTGAGAACGACCGCGATCAAACCCAGGAGAATTGCGGCTGCAAACGTCGCAATCGTGCGCAAGGAAATTGACGACATAAGTACCCCCGTTCTGCCAACTGGCCATGCCGAGGCATTCGGCTTTGTGCCGTTGGACCGTTTGTCTTTCAGATCGTCTCTGAACCAGGAGGATTAGGCGGCGGCGCTTGGCCGCCCGCCCAGGCCTCCAAGCACCTATGAGAATTTATATGCAGCGATCACCGTGCCAGCGTTGGAAAGCGCCGTGGCGATGTCGTTGCCGAGCGTGCTCACCGCAACCAGAAGCGTGGTGCCGATAATGGTCAGGATGAGAGCATATTCGGCCGCCGCAGCGCCCGACTCGTCCGAAAGATAGGATTTGAGAAAGTTACGCATGTGTACCCCATTGTCTGAATTACCGAGAACAACCACTCCTTCGAAAAGCGGTTGTAAGCGGCTCTAGCTGAACTTGTAGGCAGCGATCACCTTACCGGCGTTGGAAAGCGCCGTGGCGATGTCGTTGCCAAGCGTGCTCACCGCAACCAGAAGCGTGGTGCCGATAATGGTCAGGATCAGAGCATATTCGGCCGCCGCAGCGCCCGACTCGTCGAAAAGATAGGATTGGATTGTTTTGCGCATGAAAGACCCCATTGTTGCTTTGCGATAACCCTGCGGCTGCCCCTTCGAAAAGCCATTCGCACGGTGAGGTGTCTACAACACCCGTGAAAAAACACTCGCAAAAGCTTCAGAAGTTGTAAAGCTCAATCGGGCATTAACGCGTTGAAACGGGACGGTTATTGTTGTGCTGGTTAATCCGCGCAGAGTTCCTCTCCACACTCTCATTTTCAGAGGCGCGCTTTCGGCAAAAACATGGTTAATAGCACGTGCACTTGCGCCACACTTTCAAACACCCAAATGTGAATGCTTGGCAGGCGGAGCCAAAACCATTTTCTGCGTGGCCGTGCAAGGCAGCATCGTAAAGCCTGCAGTAATGAACTCCATCACATACTCTTTGTCGCAGGCTCTGATGTGCGCCGTTCTCCATAGTATCTAACGTGCCGGCATTAGGTGTCCAATGACGTCCATGCGCATACTGCTTCTGGTCATTCTCGGCGTGCTCACCGCCACAGAACTCATCTGGCAGCAAATCGGGCATTTTCGCGTGGACGTGCGCCTCTATGGCGTGATCATGCTTCTGTTCTTGGCTTTCATGTCGGGCGCGTATTTCTATGACCGCGTGCGCAAGGATCCTTGCGTCAGCAGCCTGCTCTTTGGCTTAGGATTTGTTTTCGCTTCTGCCGCCAGCCTCAACATCATCAATTATTTTGGCCTCACTGTCGCGGGCCCGCGCATCGACGATCTTCTCGCGGCTATGGACAGGACCATCGGGGCGGACTGGCCGGCCTTGATGCGATTTGCGGCCCGTCATCCCTGGCTCAACACGATCTTGCTGATCGCGTACGAGCTCTCCGTTTGGCAGATTACGGCTCTGCTGGTCCTCTTGGGCTGGAAAGACAGAAGTGGCACCATCGAGCAGCTCTGCCTGGCGCTCATTGTCAGCGGCTTGATCACCGTCGGGATATGGATCCTCTATCCGTCCTTCGGCGCCATCACGGTGTACGGCCTGCCCAGGACGATCGCCGACCGGCTTCCACTCTCCTTGAATCTTGAGTATGCGCGGGCGCTTCTCCATTTGCAGACCTACGGCCCCGGCTTCATATCGCCTGCCACGGTCAAGGGTCTGGTCGGTTTTCCATCCTTCCACACGGCACAGGCGGTTGTGGCCGCCTGGTATGCGCGCCGGCTGGGAATGTTGTTCTATCCCTTCCTCCTCTTCAATATTCTCGTCGTTGCCTCCACACCGATTCAAGGCGGCCATCATGTCGTGGATGTGATCGGTGGCGTTGCTGTTGCGGCGCTGGCCGTCTGGCTTGCGAACTCGATGGCCCGCCGCCTAATGGCGGCGGCTCCCAAGGGTGAGGCTCTACCCGCCCTTGCCGCCGGCTAGCCAGCCGCCGCGTTCGCGCCGAAGAATCCTGCACCGCCCTCGCCAAGGGCAAACCGGCTTGCCGCAAATCGCGCCACCAGAAATGATGCCGTCGCCATCAGCCCGAAAAGACCCAGCTGCGCGCTCCAGGAGAGCACGCCTGCCGGATAGATCAGAAGCAGGAAGGGCGTAAGCGGCGGCACGTACAGCAGCCAGGACGGAGAAGCGGAAGGGCTGCCCATGGCCTGTGCCAGCGCAATGAAGAAAGCCGCCATCAGCAGAATGAACATCGGCCGGGAGAGATTCTGTGCGGAAGCGCTGTCTCGCGCCAATGCGCCCACCGCCACCGTGATCGATCCATAAAAGGCATAGGCCAGGCCATAGATCACCGCCGTGCGCAACAGCAGTACCGGGCGGGTCACTTCGGTGATGATGGAAAGTGCGAGCCCGGACTTGGGCACCAGCAGCGCCAGGGCCTCGGACGATCCAATCCATGCCGCCAGCACCAGAAGCGAAACACCTCCCACTCCCACCAGCTTTCCGGCCATGATTTGGCAGGGCAGCGCCGCCGCAAGAAGGCTTTCCAGTGATCGGGTTGCCCGTTCCCGCACCACCGTCTGGAGGAGCATGCCCAGCGAACCCGCCAGGGTGAGCCACAGCATCGCCATCAGAAGAAGGCGGGCCACCTGCCCCGGTTCGCGCCGTAGCGGCGAAGCTTCTGGCGCTGCGAACTGGCGGACCGTCAGCGGTGCCGCCTCCGATGCACGGCGCGCGGCATCGCGCTCCAGCGTGCGGGCCACCAGCGCGCGGCCAGCGGCTGAGAGCGGAAAATCCGGTTCTAAATGCAGATAAATCGTCTCCGGCCCGGGCGCCGTAACCGTCACGCGCGCGCCCCCATTGGTGAATGCGAGGCGGCGGCCATCCAGGACGGCAGCTTCATTCAACGCCGCTCTCACCGCGCCGGCAAGGTTTGCATCATGGCTTGCCACCGCGATGGTGACAGGCCGGATTGGCCCATATGCGTTTCCGGCCAGCAGCACCCCGCCGCCGGCTGCCAGCGGTCCGACCGCCAGTGCCGCCCAGAAGCTGAGCGTGGCGACATAGGTGCGGAATTCACGTTCGGCGATCAGCCAGGTTGGCGAGGTCATGCGGCGCGGCTTTCCAGAGGCTGATGCTGCGCCAGATGCCAGAACGCGCCCTCCAGCCCAGCTTTGATCGGCTCAAACGCCAGGATCGGCACGCCACGCTCGGCCAAGACGCGGATCAGCACCGGATGGGTAATGTGGCGCGGCAGTACCACGCACCAGCGAGCCGCCTCTCCCATCGCGCCGGCCACCGGCACGATATGGCCGCCGAGCATGGCTCCGGCAGCACCGAGACCCTCGGCGTCGGCGGTCACGACAATTGCGCCGTGCGGCGCCAGCGCGGATGCATCAGGCACCGCGCCTTCAAAAATGGTGTGTCCTGCCGACAGCATCACGACACGGTCGCAGATGGTTTCGGCAGCCGACATGGAGTGGGTGGAAAACAAGATTCCGCCGCCGCGCCCCCGGAATTCCGCGAGCAGGGAAAGCAGTTCGGATTGGGCGATCAGATCGAGACCGGAAAGTGGCTCGTCAAGAAGAAGCAATTCAGGATCGTGCACCATGGCGGCCAAAACCTGCACGCGCTGGGCATTGCCCTTTGACAGCACCGCGATACGATCCTGCTTGCGCGCTCCAAGCCCCGCGCGGTCCAGCAGCCGGTCGGCGGCGGCAAAAGCCGCATAGCGCCCCATGCCTTTGAGCCGGCCATGGAAAGCGATGGCGTCGCGCGCCCGTTCGTGGGGAAAAAGGCCACGCTCCTCCGGCAAAAAGCCGATGCGCCGACGCGCCGCCAAGCTGAAAGGCCGGCCAAACAGGCGGATTTCGCCGGCGTCCGGCTTAAGCAGACCCAGCGCGCAGCGCAGCGTGGTACTCTTGCCCGCGCCATTCACGCCGATGAAGCCGGTGACAGCGCCCGCCGGGACGCAGAAGGTGACATTGCTGATGCCCCCGCCGCCTCGAAAACGCTTGGCAAGGCCGGTGATTCTCAGAAGATCGGTGGGGCCAGCTGGCGGCATGCCGCCATTAAAACCTGGGCGGGTTTACGCGCTGTTAACGCCGTTTTTGGTTGGCAACTTCAGGGAAAGCAGGCGTGGGACTTGAGGGCTATGCTCTGACTAAGCAAGCCGATATTCAGCGGGAAAGTCGCCGAGCCGGTGACCTGGAAGCCGTTCGCGCCGCAGCCGCCGCGCGTGGCGACGAAGGTGGGCGAGATGCCGGGGCCGGTATAGGCGGTTGTAGCGTAAGTCTGGACCGTGGCGGGGGAAAGCGCGGCCCCCGTGTTGGCGGTCTGCACCGACCAGTAGCGCGCCGCGGCCTCGGTCGCATATTGCAGCGATTGATTGGCATAGAACATCATCGAGCCACCGATAATCGCGAAGACCAGGCCGAGAAAAGGAAACATCACGAGCGCGAACTCGGCGGAGCTGGCCCCGCTTGCTTCACCAAAATAGTGCCGCAGCTTGCGCATGGTCAGCTTAGCCGCATCCAGGCTGTTCGAACGATCGGCGAGGTGAGAAGGCTGGCAACGGAAAGGCTCGAATAGACAGGAGCGTAAGTGTAGGACGCGGTGATGAAGATATAGTCGCCGGGAGCCTGGCCGGAGCTGCAGCTGGTTGGCGTCGTCGTGGCAACCGGTCCCTGACAACTGATGGTGCCCGCCCCCGGGCAGCAATAGCTTTCCGTCGTAGAGGTGATGGTGACGTCCGATCCCAGCGGCGTGGTCCGGAGTGCCGTGGTCATCGCTGCGGCGAGACCCGGGCAATTGACCGTGGCCGGAACATTCCCTGAAGGCGCGCATTGCGCCCATGCCGTCTGCACCGCCACCTGCGCGGCATTGTCGAGCTGCATCCGGTCATACACATAGACGCCAATGTCGAAGACATTCAGAAGCGGAATGGTCAGCATCGTCAGGACCAGTGCGAATTCGGCAGCGGCAGCACCGGCACGGTTCTTCACATAAGCGCGGCACGCGAGGCGGAAGCGGCGATAGGGTCGAGCGGTTGTCATCAGTAGACCAAAGCTCCCACCACATAGGCCTTGTTGGTCGGTGAAGTGACGCCCTGCAGCGGGCACTCCGACTGGGGATTTTGATAGAATAAATCACCCGTGCCGTTGACCACGATTGTATTGACGACGAGCGTGAAACAGCTGTGGCCGTTGGTCGCCTGAAGCACAGAGCCGCTAGCCGTCAAATCCGTCTTGGGCATGTAGATGATGCCGGAAATATCCCAGGAGGGGCTATTGCCCGAATATGTCAGCGTTTGTGGAGGGACATTCGGGTCCTGATAGACCGCCATGCCGGACCAAGTTCCTGATGTCGGCGAGGAAATATTAAGTGTCCCGCCACCAGCACTGTCCACGATGACATGGGAATAGCTGGGCGAACTCGTCCCTGTCAGGATGATCGTCAGTCCGGCAGTGCCCGTGGTGCTGAGAGTGTGGCCGTTGAGATCAAGGCTGCCATTCTCGATGACGAGGGTGCCGGTCGTGGACAGGGTGATATCGTTTTGCAGCTGATAATCGCCACATATCGGATTTGCTGGAAGCGAACTGGTGGTCCATTTATTGCCGGGCGCGAGCGGGGGATCGCTTTTCTTTGTGGGCACGGAAGAATAAGAACCGCAAGGATTCGGGGGAATATTGGAGGCGGAACCGGCATAGGGATCGGTTACTGACGATACCGTGTGCTGCTTGGTGCCGCAGTCGTTGGTCCCGATCGCATCGGACCAGCCGCTCGTCAAACCATTCTTGCCATTGCAATTTGCGTTACCGGCCGACTGGATGTTGCAGGCTATCGAGGATGCCGGAACACCATTGGCGGTTATGGCGTCGCCCTTCTTGCCGCCGCCGCTCCCGCCAATCGCCGTCAGGCAGAAAGGAGCGTTCACCGGCTCGAGGGTCGCCAGCGCCACCGCGCTGAGCTGTTGTCCCCCCACACTGCCCACAGTCGCGTTGCCCTTATAGCCGATCAGCTCGGTCAGATAGAGCGGCACTGTTTTGGTGATGTTCACCCGGTAGCAAGGGGACGAGACGCACGCTGTCACGGACGGGTAAGTCGCGGGAGCGGATACCGTGACCGTGGCCTGGCTCGTGCCGTTGGTAAAGCCATAGCTGGTCGCGATGGCTTTGCCTTCATTGATATAGTCCGTCGAGCCACCGGAGGCATTGCCGCCATTTGTTGCCGCGGCAATCACCGCGGAGTCGGCGGCGTTCTGCATCGCGCGGGTGATCAAAAACCAGCTGCCGCCTTCGGTCGCCACGCCCAACAATGCGGCCAGGGGCAGGATCAGAACCGCGATTAACGCGCTGACATTGCCATCCCCGCTGCGCAGGAAGTGACGGGCCTTCCGCGTGAGCGGATTCCCGCGATGGATATTGTTTCGGATCGGCATGGCGCTCCCTTCGAAAAAACGCCGCTTTCCAAAACGTTAATGTCTCCACATGATTTGCACAACCGGCGGAGCGATTTTCCTTGAAATATGGTTAACAGCGTTAAGCCGGCCTCTTGGCTGGCAAAAGTCGCAGCTTCTGCAGCAGCCAGGGCAGAGCCGCTAATGCCAGAATCGCCAAGAGGAGATCCCACCATTGCAGCTGCGGCGTGTTCTGAATCAGAAGGCCGGGGCTTCCCTTGAACACATCCCCACCCGAGACGACGCCCATTGCGCCAAAATAATTGTTCGCCAGGTGAATGCCGCTGGTGAGGGCGATACCGCCCGTCCGAATGGCGATGAACGCGCATATTACACCGAACCACACGGCGTTGATCGCCTGTGGCCAGCCGTTCGGAATGTGGATGGCACCGAAAATCAGCCCACTCACGCATGCAGCCAACACGGGCTGCGGCAGGACAAGCACGATGCCCTGGGTGATGAAGCCGCGAACCACGAACTCTTCGGTGAAGGTCTGCACCAAGATCGCGCCGAACGTCCAAAATGCCAGAAGTGGCATGGCGCCTCTGGTTAGGGAGAAGCCGGACGGCGCAAGAGCAAAATCAATCCCTGACAGGATCACCTGCACCGCGAGCCATACCAGCAGGCCCCCCACGAACAGGCGCCAGCGCCAAGCGCCAATGATGTCGCCAGGGCGCTTGCATTGTATCAGCGCTGCAGCCGCCGCAAGGCCCCCACCCAGCGCCGCGAATGCGATTGCGA